>Ga0307487_1001792_pt1 | contig 14632 bp, 9 predicted proteins | sample CBIW12metaG_FD_203665 | JGI IMG/M metagenome (GOLD analysis project Ga0307487, IMG submission 203665) | Sea-ice brine microbial communities from Beaufort Sea near Barrow, Alaska, United States - CBIW 1.2 | ecosystem: Environmental > Aquatic > Marine > Coastal | place: USA: Alaska | collected... | reverse complement strand
TGGAATCTGTTGGAGACAAGTTGACAATAAATGAAAGCGTCGATTTACAAGGAATCAACGGAGCCGGTATTCAAGGTTCCAATAGCGCAGGAATTCGGGGTTTTGACAGTAATGTTTATGGCACGGAAAAATTTGTTCTTTCATTACAAACCCAATTATATTCCCCGAGGAATATAATTGGGTTTAGGCTTAATCCATTTTTTAATTTCACGGCTGCAATGCTTGGAAATGAAGATGTCGGCCTCACAAAAAGCAAATTGTTTTCTTCTTTTGGAATTGGGGTATTGGTCAATAATGATTACCTAATCTTTAATTCCTTTCAATTTTCTTTTTCTTATTATCCTTCTATTCCCGGCCAGGGAAGGAACATTTTAAAATCCAATTCCTTTTCAACAGAAGATTTTGGTTTAGAGGATTTTAATTTCGGTAAACCGAGGCCCGTCATCTTTAAATAAACCAGATGCTTAAGCTATTCCCTTTTGGTATGACCGGGATTCAGGAACAACGTTCCACCATTACCAGGATCAAGGCTACCACAAGAATAATCACGGGATACAGGTATTTTCTTTTCATATGTAGATATTTATTGTTTTTTATTGGTCATAATTTGTCCCGTCAATTCGGGATTAAATTCACATATCCCTACCTGTAGGATCATTGGTGTTTGTATCGAGTCTCAGTTATGCTCATTTCATAGCTTTTTCTGAAAATTATTTCTATTGAATTATTGCAAGCAAAACCGCACCTTGATCTGAAACTTCAATAAACTTCATTTAAATTTCGGCAAAAAATAAACGCTTCAAAAGATATTATTTTACTTTTTGAAGCGTTTAAAATAAAAATTTAAAAGTTATTAGTTTTTGACAGCCACCTTCGCTTTTTTGATATTATTCACTTTTATATCTTCCAAAACGTTAATCGCTTCTTCCACATATACATCATTGCTTAGGCTCTTGTGCCATCTAGTGCGTTTTTCTTTTAGGATAGTATCTTTTGCATACAAATCCACTTCATAGGGCAAAGATTCATAAGTCAAATTAGTGGTGTAATCTGAAATAGCTTTAAAGCGTTTGGCTTCTTCTTCAGAAATGACCCGTTGTTTATTATATCCCTCATAGCTCAACGGATAGATTTCTTCATCACTTTTCTCCTTTACCCATTTGGCATTTTCGGCAATCAGGTTTAATTGTTCGCTGGCTGCCATTCTTTTCTTGCTGTTTTCAATAGTTTGATTATAATCTATATAACCGTCCCAAATTTTGTAATTGCCAGCTTCAATTTGATCCCAGGGCAATGGGTTTTCATTATCCCTTTCTCCAATTTCTATAAAGCTATATCTGTCCGGCACTACAACATCACTTTTCACCCCTTCCAATTGCGTGGAGCCACCATTCACCCTGTAAAATTTTTGGGTTGTAAGTTTAAGCGCGCCTAAATCGCCATATTCATTGCTTCTGACAGTTTGGTTGAGGTCTATTACATTTTGAACAGTCCCTTTCCCATAAGTTTGTTTGCTTCCAATTATAATGGCTCGTTTATAATCCTGCATTGCTGCTGCCAAAATCTCCGAAGCCGAGGCAGAAAGCTCATTAACCAATATCACTAATGGTCCATCCCATAAAATGCTGGGGTCTTTATCCTCTAATATTTCCTTTCCATCATTTTTGGATTTAATTTGAACTATTGGTCCTTTTTCAATAAATAAACCTGCGATGTCCACCACAGTTTTAAGTGAGCCTCCCCCGTTGTTTCTCAAATCCAAAACCAATCCTTGCATTCCTTGCTTTTTAAGGCGGATAATTTCCTGCTTCACATCTGAAGCTGCATTTCGCTCTGTATAGTCTTCCATATTGAAGTAAAACTTTGGAAGGTTGATCAACCCAAATACCCGGTCATGCTTTTCTACAATTGCAGATTTTGCGTAGGTTTCTTCCAGCTCTACCACATCACGGGTAATGGTGATATCTTCTATATTCCCGAGAACTTTTTTCTTAACTGTTAAAGTAACCTTGGTGCCTTTGGGACCTTTAATAAGGTTGACGGCATCATCAAGCCTCATTCCCACAATGCTTACCGCATTTTCCTCAGTTTCTTGTTTTACCTTTAAAATAATATCGCCTTCGCCTACTTCATCACTTAACCAGGCCGGACCGCCGGAGATAACCTCCATTATAGTGATGTTATCACCTTTCTTTTGTAATCTTGCGCCAATTCCTTCCAGTTTCCCGGACATAGCAATATCAAACCTGTCTTTATCCTGAGGCGCAAAGTAAGATGTATGCGGATCAAATTCCTCTACAATAGTATTGATATAAACGGTAAAATAATCCTTGCGTTCCAATTCTTCACTAAAGTCAAAATACTCATCCATGGAAGTCAATAAACTTTCCCTTGCTTCCTTTTCCAATTCAACATCAGATTTGAATTTTTGAATGGAATCATTTCCTTCTGAAGCTGGGGTAGCTGAAACTTGCCCATGTGGAGAAAGTGGATCATTTAGGTTTCCGTCCGCATCCTCATCGGTGATCCCCGCTTTAGAAGTTTTGTTGGAAATTTGATCCTGTTTTTTATCGTAAAAATTGCCTAAGGCACTGAATTTTAGTTGTTTTCTCCAACGTTCCTTCAGTTCTTCCCTGGAATTGACATAGTCTATCTTGTCATAATTGGTATTGATATCTTCCTTGACAGAAAAATCAAAGGGTTCGGCTAATATTTCCTTATAAATACCCCTTACCTCGGTCATTCGTTGTCGAAGCCTGGTATGGGTCAGGTCAAAAAAGCTGAGGTCTTTATTATTGATCTGATCATCTATTTTGTCTTCATAGGCTGAAAATTCCTTTATATCGTCAGCATAAAAGAACCTTTTTAACGGATCTATTGAATTCAAATAGTCGTTATACACTTCCTTGGAAAAACCATCATCTATAGCCTTGGCATCATAATGCCCACGTTGAAGGACATAAGTGATCAAATCAATTAAAAGTTTGTCTTTATCAGGATCATCGGATGATTTTGTTGTGAAACTGCATGATGCCGCTGCCATAAGTAACACCAACACCAAAATTTTAGAATTCCTTTTCATAAATAGCATTGTTTTCGTCATTAATTTTCAGTCTTATAGCATTAAAAATTGTGCCAAGTGTCACGAATCACACAATTAATTTGTAAGACGCCTAAGATAAGCTTTCCTTTGGAAATTATTATTTTAGCAACAAAAATAAATTTACCTATGCCCAAAACGAGACCGCTTATTTTAGTGACCAATGACGATGGGATTACAGCTCCCGGAATTCGTGCCTTGATTGAGGTAATGAAAGAACTGGGCGATGTGGTGGTGGTGGCACCGGACAGTCCACAAAGCGCCATGGGACATGCAATTACCATTAATGACACCTTGTATTGCGATCCCGTTATAATAAAAGAGATCTACAACCATAAAGAATACAGTTGTTCCGGGACTCCGGCAGATTGCGTTAAAATTGCAACCCAGGAAATCCTGCATCGCAAACCTGATTTGTGCGTGAGTGGGATTAACCACGGCTCCAACTCTTCCATCAATGTAATTTATTCCGGTACCATGAGCGCAGCCGTTGAAGCCGGAATTGAAGGAATTCCCGCAATTGGATTTTCCCTAACAGATTATTCCTTGACTGCCGATTTTGAACCGGCCAAAAAATTTGTGAAATCCATCACCAAGAACGTGTTGAAAAACGGGCTTCCCAAAGGAATTGTTTTAAACGTGAACCTGCCAAAATTAAAAGAAGCGGATATTAAAGGGGTCAAAATATGCCGACAAGCCAAGGCTTATTGGGAAGAAGAATTTGACAAACGAACCAATCCGCAAGGAAGGGATTATTACTGGCTTACCGGGAAATTTGTGAATGAAGATACCGGGCAGGACACCGATGAATGGGCACTGGAAAATGGATATATTTCAGTAGTCCCGGTACAATTTGATCTGACCGCTCATCATTTTATACAGGATCTAAATAATTGGAACCTCAATGCTTAGAAAAAAAATAGCGATCGGATTTCTTATAGGAATTTTCGCCAATGCAGCGGGTATCTTTCTGTACATTACTTTTTTTTCTGAAATGGATCTGGAACCCACACTGACGGATGCCGTAAGAAATGGTTATTTGGGCAAAATTATAGCCTTGGGAGCCCTCTTGAATTTCTTTCCATTTTTTGTATTTTTAAAAAAAAATCAAATTTATCATGCCCGGGGAATAGTTTTGGCGACCGTGTTGGCCGCTATACTCATTGCATTATCAATGGTCCTTTAATTAGATGAAAAAAAATTCAATTAATTAAATTTTTTATTCAGAAAAATGATTATTCGTATCGATTTTTGTCACGAATGCACAAATAAAGAAGTTCCAATTTCGATCCAAAGAATTTATTATTCGTGTAGTAGTGGCTATTTTAGATTGAACAGACTTTTTGAATAAAACCGCGAATATTATGGCAACATAAAACTTATAAAAAGGACAGCTTATGAAATATTACCTAATCGCGGGAGAAGCCTCAGGAGATTTGCACGCCTCCAACCTTATGAAGGCCCTGAAACAAATTGATCCCGCAGCCGATTTCAGGTTTTGGGGTGGAGATTTAATGCAGAAAGAAGGTGGTACTCCGGTAAAGCATTATAAGGAACTCGCTTTTATGGGATTTGTAGAAGTCCTGTTCAATTTGCGGACTATTGTAAAAAACATTTCCTGCTGCAAAAAAGATATTGCAGCATATAAACCCGATGTGATCATATTTGTGGACTATCCGGGGTTTAATCTACGGATCGCCAAATGGGCAAAAGAACAAGGTTATGCGACCCATTACTATATTTCCCCTCAAATTTGGGCCTGGAAGGAAAACAGGATCGCCGCCATAAAACGGGATATAGACCAGATGTATGTAATCCTTCCTTTTGAAAAGGAATTTTATGAGAAAAAACACCAGTTTCCGGTTCATTTTGTTGGCCATCCATTACTTGATGCCATCTCAAACAGGGATTTGGTAGACGCAAATGAATTCAGGAAATCTCACCACCTCGATTCCCGTCCTATAATAGCGCTGCTTCCGGGGAGCAGGAAACAGGAAATTTCCAAAATGCTGCAAACAATGCTAAGCATTACCGAAGATTTTAAGAAATATCAATTTATAATTGCCGGAGCTCCCAGCCAGGAACCCGAATTTTACAAAACTTTTATTAAGAAGAAAAACGTTCATTTGGTGATGAACGAAACCTACGATGTATTGACCTTGGCGACAGCGGCGCTGGTTACCTCCGGAACTGCCACTTTGGAAACGGCATTATTAAAGGTGCCGGAAGTCGTTTGTTACAAGGGAAGCAGTATTTCTTACCAGATTGCAAAACGTATAATTAAATTGGATTATATTTCGCTGGTGAATTTGATTTTGAAAAAAGAGGTAGTAAAAGAGCTGATACAAGAAGATTTCAATACGAAGTCCGTGAAAAAAGAACTCAACAAAATCTTAAATCCCGACAACCGGGAAACAATATTTGAAGCATATTATGAGTTAGAGAAGGAACTAGGTGGTCCGGGTGCAAGTAAAAAAACTGCTACTTTAATCTATAATGCCATTAAACATTAATATTTAATGAGAAAATATTGTTACCAATTTGGTTTGTTGTTCGCATTCATGGCGCTGCTTGCTTCCTGTAGCGCATCAAAATCAAAACTTCAGGCAGAACACAAATCCAAAATTAGTTCCATAAAATCAATTCCAACTACTCCCCCGGTAACCAAAATAAACACTGCGCCTCCTGAAGAATTGCCCGAAGATAAACGGGTTTACAATATCACCGCCTTCGCTTTAGATCAAAAGGGAACACGCTATCAATACGGCGGCACCACCAAAAAGGGCATGGACTGCTCCGGACTTATTTACACCTCTTATTTACAGGAAAATATTTCCCTTCCCCGAACCTCGAGGGGGATGTCCCTGGAAGGTGACCGCCTGGAATTGGCCGAAGTGAATATTGGGGATTTGTTGTTTTTTGAAACCAATAAGAATAAAAAAGTGATCAATCATGTTGGCCTGGTAATTGAAATTGAGCCGGGACACATCTTTTTTATTCATTCCACAACTTCCCGCGGCGTAATTATCTCGTCCCTGGCTGATGGATACTGGTTTGAACATTTTGTGATGGCCCGCAGGTTGATCTGATTTTTTTGGTATCTTGATGAGGAATCCATCAAGATAAAACCTTGCTCAATTTTACCGTTATTAAACTTTCCCTTTTCCTGATGATGGGAATTATTCTCGGGTTTTATTTAAAACTCCCGGTAGAAAGTTTATTGCCCTGGGGGAGCTTGGTTCTTATTGTTTTTATCTTCAGTTATTTCAGGGCAAAAAAGCTTTTTTTTCAGGATATTCTCTTTGGAATAAGTTGTTTTGCTATGTTCCTTTTTATCGGGATATTTTCTACTTCCATTCACTTGCCTCAAAACGGGCCCAATCATTATTTAAACCTTTTAGCCGAAACACCTCCTCAACAAAATCAACTTTTAATCACCGAAGTAACCGAAAAACTAAAACCAGGACTTTACCAGGAGAAATACATCGTAAAAGTCAAACATTACAACGGACAACCTGCAGAAGGAAAAGTGCTTTTGAATGTTTCTAAGAACCCTGAGGACAGGCAATATGAAATAGGCGATAATCTTGCATTTCCGGCAGAATTTATAGAGATAAACGCTCCCTTGAACCCTCATCAATTCAATTACCGTCACTATATGGAAAGTTTGGGAGTGCTAAGGCAGATAAACACCAGTTCAAACCAAATATTACAGCTTAGATCGGACAATTTCGGGATAAAGGCCCTGGCCGGAAAACTGCGTGGTAAAATTATATTTGAGCTCAAACAATCCAATTTTAAACCTGAAGAACTCGCGATAATCCAAGCGCTGCTTTTAGGACAGCGGCAGGATATTTCCCCTGAAACCTATAGCAATTATGCCGCTGCCGGGGTGATCCATATTTTGGCGGTCTCAGGATTGCACGTAGGGATTATCCTGCTACTTTTAAACTGGGTTTTAAAACCGGTGGAACGACTTCCAAAAGGGAAATTAATCAAAGCCTTGCTTTTGCTAACTTTGCTTTGGGGATTTGCCATTGTGGCCGGATTATCCCCATCTGTGGTTCGCGCTGTAAGCATGTTTTCCTTTTTTGCGATAGGAATACAGTTCAACAGGCGAAGCAACGCTCTAAACACTTTATTCATTTCGCTGTTGTTCCTTTTATTAGTGAACCCTGATTTTATTTTCCAGGTTGGGTTTCAATTGAGTTACTTGGCTGTATTTACGATAATACTGATACAACCCTATTTATTCCGGTTATTTACTCCAAAATTCACCGCTGTTAAATATTTATGGGGAATTTTTACCGTGACCATAGCCGCACAAATAGGAGTTTTACCCTTAAGTTTGTATTATTTCCATCAGTTTCCCGGATTGTTTTTTTTATCGAACCTCGTGATATTGCCTTTCCTGGGGATTATTTTAGGGCTGGGAATCCTGGTGATGTTATTAGCACTTACCGGCTTATTGCCTTCAGTTCTGGCTTCATTTTACGGGGGAATGATCACAACTCTCAACAATTTTGTCGCTTATGTGGCGTCAAAAGAGGATTTTATTTTTCAGGATATTTATTTTTCGATTTTGCTTTGTGTTTCTGCTTATTTGGTAATACTCGCACTTATTTTACTTCTGAAAAATGCAAATATTAAAAACCTCTCTTTTTTTCTTCTCACTTTAATTTGCGTACAAGTGGTTCTGATCTATGAAAAAACTTCTGCGGAATTTGATGAAACCGTGGTTTTTCACAAAAGCAGAAATACGGTAATTGGGGTTAAAAAAGGAAAAGATTTGGCACTTTATCACAATCTTGACACCCTTGCTTCAGTCCAAACTTTTATAAGGGATTACAAGACAAATCTTAAGATAAGAACCCTTGAAGAAAACGATTTAAAAAATGTGTTCCAACTTTCAGGAAAATTGGTATTGCTCATTGATAGCACAGGAGTTTATGACATCCCCGAATTTAAACCGGATATAATTATTTTGACAAATTCTCCCAAAGTGAATTTGGACAGGGTCATCGAAAAATTAAATCCTGAAATGATCATTGCTGATGGCAGCAACTACCAAAGTTATATTTTGAATTGGAAAGCTACCGGATTAAATAAAAAAATTCCCTTTCATGCCACAGGCGAAAAGGGAGCTTTTATATTACATTCTTTAGATAATTTAAAGAGGGAAAACTGATACTTAGTTTTTAAACGTCCCCTTAAAATTTGCCTCATATTTTTGCCAGGCTTCCGCTGAAGTCAGTTCTTTATAATCGTTATTGCCGATCATTTTTAAAAAAATCTCCAATTGTTCGGGGGTTTTGTAACCGACAATAGGAGCGATTATCTCCGATTCTTCATCAAAAAACACCAAACTTGGATATCCGGTTACCTTTAACGCATCAGCAAAAAAATGTTGACTGTTACGGCCGTTTCGGGCAGGGTCAAAATTTGGGTTGGTGTAATTAAAATCCTTGTACATCACTTCTTCAGTGCCTTCGGCATCAAATTTTACCGCATAAAAATGTTTATTGACATAATTGATCACATCTTTATTTGTAAAGGTGTTTTTATCCATCATCTTACACGGGCCGCACCAGGTGGTATAGGCATCCATAAGGATCTTTTTGGGAGCTTGCTTTTGAGCCGCCAAAGCTTCATTCATACTCATCCACTTTATTTCCTGCGCGCTGACAGAAGCGGTGAAAAACAAAAAAGCGATGCTTATAAGTAAAAATCTCATCTGTATATATTTTTTTAGCCGACATCTGTAACATCCATTTAAACATTTCCCTGTGCGGGAAATCTTGTGCTCATGGAGGTTTCATTTTTCAAATTTTGTTTTAAGTCGAAATGAATCTTGATAACATTTCAAATCTTAAAAAATTATTTCAAAAAACATTCCAAATGCGAAATTGTTTTTGTTTTCCTTCTTTACCTTACTCCGTGCATTAGCTTCTTTAAAAGCGGATTGAGCAAGATCGCTATAAGTCCCAATCCAATAGGGATAAAAGTGAATACCAGGAAGAAAGTCGTCATATCATACTCAGCCGTGATCGCATCTATATTCCCTCCCATGGTACCTGCAATTTTGTTCCCAATGGCTATAGCAATATACCAAATTCCAAACATCATCGCAATCATTCTTCCGGGAACTAATTTACTTATATAGGAAAGCGCGACCGGAGATAAACAAAGCTCCCCTAACGTATGGAATAAAAAAGCCAAAATCAACCAGATTATACTCACCGATGCCACCTGAGATCCAGATTCGATTCCCATAGAACCAAAAGCCAAGGCGGCAAACCCGATCCCCAATAATATAAGACCAAGCCCATATTTAATCGAGCCGCTGGGATTGTATTTGCTCTCCCACCATTTTGAAAACAATGGGGCAAAAATTATAATAAATAAGGAGTTGAGGATTAAAAACCAGGTAGCCGGAATTTCAATTTCGTTTTCCTTGATTTTTTTAATTGTTCCGCTTATAATAGTACTCTCCTGACCGCTTTTTAAAGTCGCATTTATTTTCGCCTGTTTTTCGGCATCCAGATATATAAACTTCCCTCTTTGGTCAACATCCATAATTGCAATCTCATCGGCAACTTTGAGATCTAAAGGTTCAATAATGGTGATTTCCTGTTGCACAATTTTATCACTCTGTGAAATTTCCGTTGAGGCAGTTACAGGTGTGTAAGTAAATAATGGTTCATTGGTTTTTTTATCTATTGCCTGTTGTCCGGTTCCTTCATCCAAAACCTGCTGTTCGATCGTTGGATAGGAAACAATAAAAGCATTGGAATTCATATCCCTGTTAATCATCCAGCCTACGATAGCCCATATTATAACAAAACTAAAACCCAACACTATATTTGCTGCCAGATACTTTTTATAGGTCTGTTTAAATAGCAGATACAATACCCAGGTGATAATTGCGATGGGAATTACGGTAATAAGGATATTTGCGATCAGGAACAAGGTGGCATAATTTCCGGACATGATCCTGTTTGTATAATCCTTCGCGAAAATGGTCATGGAACCACCTGCCTGTTCAAAAGCTGCCCAAAAACATACGGTGAACACCGCGAAAAACACGATCGCGATCATCCTGTCCCTGATAATGGCAGGATATCGGATAATTCTCGAGACAAGTAAATACAAAAACAGCACTAAAGCCACTAGTATTATTTGAGCAGAATAATCGGTCCCTCCAAATTCAAGTATATTATTACCCCCTATTTTTGAGGCCGGGTCATTGATAATCCATACCAGTCCTAGCACCGCGGTAATAACAATAATAATTTTATCCAGAAAGCTAAAAGGGTTTAACCTGTCTCCTTCAAATTCAAGGGCTGCGGCTTTGGTTTCTTCAGTTTCAGCAATTGGTTTTTTCCCCGCTTCACCAAAAATATTTTGAGCCAGATAAAACTGGACCATTCCTAAAAACATGAAAACACCCGCTAATCCAAATCCATAACTCCAGCCAACTTTTTCACCTAAATACCCACACAGAAGGATTCCAAGAAATGCACCTGCATTTACTCCCATATAAAAAATAGTATAGGCTCCATCTTTTTTCTCAGGAAAATCTGTATATAGTTTTGATATAATCGAAGTTATATTTGGTTTGAAGAAACCATTTCCAGCTATTAATAAACCTATTCCTATATAAAGAAAAATAGGTTCAAATTCCAGTGCCAGGGAAACGTGACCTAAGGTCATCAAAAAAGCACCTATAATTACGGCTTTTCTGTAGCCAATAAATTTATCGGCGAGATAACCTCCAAGAATTGGCGTCAAATATACCAGCGCGGTATAGGTCCCGTACAATGCCAGGGCATTTTCCCGCGGCCAGTTCCATCCGCCCAGGCCAAAAGCACTAACTAAAAACAATACCAAAATGGCCCGCATTCCATAATAGGAAAAGCGTTCCCACATTTCGGTAAAAAAGAGCACGAACAATCCCGCGGGATGTCCTAGCACATTGGTTTCAAAAAAATTACCAGCGGAAGGTTTTTCAGGTGTCATGAATTACTTTTTTTTTCAATTGCAATATCAAAAGGTTCCTGCTCCGGCATTTCCCTTTCATCATCTTCGGCCCCATGAGTAAGTCTCTTAAGAGGTTTTAGCATCATTAATACTATGGATGCAAAGATTACTGTGAAAATGGTAATCCCAATGAAGGTCCTAAACTCCATTTGTGTTTGAACTTCATCAATTATTACAATTCCGGAATAATCCAATTCATCTTTTTTGGTTAATTTCTCATCATTGTTCCTAAAGCTGAATACAGCATGATAAGGATTTTCCCGGGTGACATTCTCTTCTTTCAGGAGGTTGATGATACCATTTTCACCCTTTTCATTTTCGAATTTAACCAAGCCCAGAACAGGTTCATTGGTATTGAGGTCTATCGCCTTAAATTGTCCATTTTCAGGATATATTTTTGTCTTTATCTCAAAGTTTTTACCCTTTACCAGGGTGCTGTCTTTAACGTTTAAAAATGGCGTTAAATTCTCTTTGGATGCGATCAATTCAACTTTTGTAGGTTCTCCCTGGGAAAATTCACCTATTACCCCTGCAACTTTATTTCCCAAACCAGTTGCCGCAAAATAAACCCCCATCATTAAGGAAGCATATCTCATTGGGGCAAGTTTGGTAATAAATGATAAGGCAACCGGTGAGGAACAAAGTTCACCAACGGTATGGAGCAAATAGGCTAAAACAAGCCAGTACATTGCTGCCGCGCCGTTAGACGCATATTGTAAGGAAGCCGCGGCCATGAACAAAAATCCAAGCCCCATGATGATCACCCCTGTAGCCATTTTGAAAATGGAAGACGCTTCCTTGCTTTTCAATTTTCGTTTCGCCCAGAAATTGGCGATAATCACTCCAAAAAGTATTATAAATAATGCATTCAGGGATTGAAAAAAGGAAGCTGGAACTTCATTTCCTATTAAGGGTAAGCTAAACGGAAGCATCCTGTTGGTTTTATCAAGGGCATAAATATTCATCAAACCACCGGCTTGTTCAAAAGCGCCCCAGAATACGATCACCAAAATAAAAGATAGCAACATGACCACATACCTGTCTTTCATAATTTGGCTGGTAAGGTCTTTATAAACCATCATCATTATTCCCACAACCAAAGAAAGGAATATGAACAATAACCCATATCCAAATCCTATTGTGATCCATCCCACGATAGATACCACAAGCAAAACAACTGTGATAATAAGTTGTGTAGGGGATTTTAACAGATCTGCAATTAAGTCGCTGATTGAGGCTCCTTCAGCCATCTCGGTTTTAGATAGCAGGTTTCCTACATTTGTAAGATATTTCTGACCCCAAAAATACACCACCATTCCAATGGCCATCGCTATTCCTGCAAGACCAAATCCGTAATGCCAGCCTATTTTTTCTCCGACATAACCAACGATCAAACTGGAAAGAAAAGCTCCTACATTTATTCCGATATAAAAAATCGTAAATCCTTTGTCCCTTCTAATGTCCCCTACTTTGTAAAGACCACCTACCATAGTCGAAATATTAGGTTTCAATAAACCCACCCCGGCGATAATAAGGCCAAGCCCCGTATAAAATGCCCACATTTCTTCTACTGCAAGGATCCCATGCCCGCAAACCAAAATAATACCACCTATCAAAACGGCTTTTTTCTGGCCAAAAACCTTATCGGCTAAAATTCCTCCGGGAATAGAAACAACATAAACCAACATGGTGTACCATCCGTAAAGCACAAGAGCTTCAGATGAAGTCCAGCCTAAACCGGCATTACCACCAGTTGTTGCACTTACAAGATATAATACAAGAATGGCGCGCATTCCGTAATAAGAGAAACGTTCCCACATCTCGGTGAAGAATAAAATATATAAACCAACGGGATGTCCAAATAATTCCTTTTGATTTGCCGGGGGTGCAGTATTTGCCATTTATATCTTGATTTTATTATTGGGGTTGATATTAGTTTTTAAATGCTCTTTGATGAATTCGGTCATTTTGGTGTACAGGTGCAAACGGGTATTTCCACCATAGATCCCGTGATTTTTGTCGGGATAGATCGCCCAGTCAAATTGTTTATTTGCCTGAACCAGGGCTTCAATAAGCCGCATGGAATTTTGTACATGAACGTTGTCATCGCCACTTCCGTGAACTAAAAGGAAGTCACCTTTTAATTTTTCCACGTGATTTATCGGTGAATTCTCATCATAGCCCGTAGGGTTTTCCTGTGGGGTAGTCATATATCTTTCGGTATAAATTGAATCGTAAAATCTCCAACTGGTAACCGGAGCAACTGCAATTGCCATTGAAAACACATCATTCCCTTTTAGGATGGCATTTGTGGACATAAATCCACCGTAACTCCATCCCCAAATTCCTATTTGATCCTGGTCTATATAATCCAGCGCACCTAATTTTTTAGCTGCCTCGATCTGATCTTCCAATTCATATTTTCCCAATTCATCTTGAGTCACTTTTTTAAACGCAGCTCCCTTAAATCCGGTTCCCCTTCCATCTACACAAGCGATTATATAACCTTCATCTGCCAAAAGCTGATACCAGTAATCATTTGTGTTGAAATAAGTATTGGAAACCTCTTGTGATCCCGGTCCTGAATACTGATACATAAACAAAGGATACTTTTTGTTCGGATCAAAATCTGATGGTTTGATCATCCACATATTGAGTTCATTTCCATTAACCTCAATGGTGGAAAGTTCTTTAGGGGAAAATTTGTAGTCTTTTTCCTTTTCCAGCAGTTCAGAATTGTCTTTTATTTTCCGTTCCAGTTCCCCTGTTTTGGAGTTGTACAAAGTGAATTCGTATGGAGTTTTTGTATTTGTGAAGGAATTGATGAAATAAGTATAATCTGTGCTAAAATCGGCGCTGTTTGTACCGGTTTTTTGTGTCAGTCTTTTCTTTTTGGAACCATCTGTTTTTATGGAATAAACATCTCGGTTCACACTTCCGTTTTCGGTGCTTTGATAATAAACCCTATCAGTTTTGGCATCAAATCCGTAGTAATCTGTCACCTCCCAATTGCCTTTTGTGATTTGACCCATCAGCTTTCCGTTTTTATCATAATGATAAATGTGGTTGTAACCATCTTTTTCACTTGTCCAAATGTAGCTATTATCCTCAAGGAAAGTCAAATTATCGGTAATATCCACATAAGCTTTATCGGTTTCGTTCATCACCACTTTTGCTTCATTTTTTTCTGAATTCACAAAGATGAGGTCCAGATTATTTTGATGGCGATTTAATACCTGAACGCTAAGGATTTTTGCGTCGCTGGTCCAGTCAATTCTCGGGATATAAAAATCCTTATAATCACCTAAATCAATAGGAGATGAATTTCCCGATTCAAGATCATAGATCTGTAAGGAAACAACCGAGTTTTCTTCGCCTGCCTTAGGATATTTGAAGGTTGTGGTCTTGGGATACAAATCTTCTCCATAAATACTCATGGAAAATTCAGGGACATTTGTCTCGTCAAATCTTAAGTAAGCAATTTTAGTTCCT
>Ga0307487_1001791_pt1 | contig 14634 bp, 11 predicted proteins | sample CBIW12metaG_FD_203665 | JGI IMG/M metagenome (GOLD analysis project Ga0307487, IMG submission 203665) | Sea-ice brine microbial communities from Beaufort Sea near Barrow, Alaska, United States - CBIW 1.2 | ecosystem: Environmental > Aquatic > Marine > Coastal | place: USA: Alaska | collected... | reverse complement strand
GTATGCCAGCAGCTTCACCTTGTAGGTGTGGATGCCCATTGCTTCAGCAGCATCCTCGTCTTCCTTCACGAACTTCCACGCACGACCGAGGCGCGACTTACCGAGTCGGGCAGCAGCAAGAACAAGACCAGCAACAATCAGTACCGTGAGGTAGTAGAAAATAACTGGTTCTTGGAAGTCGAAATCGCCGATTATGAGAAAACTCGGGATGTTGTAGATTCCCTGCGGCCCGCCCGTGATGGTGAGGTTCTGGGCCGTAATGCGCGTGATCTCACCAAAGCCGAGAGTCACAATTGCCAGATAATCGCTGCGCAGCCGCAGCGTTGGCGCACCGATAATGAGGCCCGCCAGAATGGTCATCACGAGCACAGCGGGGAGGGTGAACAGTACCGGAAGCTCGAACATTTTGGAGAGAATCCCCGCAGTGTAAGCGCCCACTGCCAGGAAGGCGATATAGCCGAGATCGAGCAGGCCACAATAGCCGACCACAATATTCAATCCGGCGCCGAGAACCACGAATATCAATGCGGTGGTCATCACATTCAGTGAGTACGACGACGCGCTGACAAATGGCGCAAGTAACGCTATCGCGAGAGCGACCCAGCCGATGTACTTGTTCTCAAAAATTCTCGCCATGAGGTCGCCAAACATTTTACGCTTAGTGGGCGGACGATTCGTCACGATGCTGGACGTCTTGTACTCCATAGTCATCAGACACGCTCCGTAACTCGTTCGCCCAAAATTCCTGTCGGGCGGAGGGTGAGGAAGAGGATGAGAACGCCGAACGCAAACGCGTCGCGCCACTGACCACCTACCAGCTCAGAGCCAAAAGCCTCGACCAGACCAAGAACTAGACCGCCGAGCATGGCACCCCGAACGTTGCCGATGCCCCCGATCACCGCAGCGGTGAAGGCTTTAAGGCCGATGATGAAGCCCATGAGGAAGTCGATTTTGCCGTAATACGCGCCTGCCATCACCCCAGCCGCGCCGGCCAGAGCTGACCCGATAAAGAAGGTGCGGCTGATCACGGCATTGACGTTAACGCCCATCAGGAGCGAGCCCTTCATGTCCAGAGAGATGGAGCGCATGGCCCGACCGGTAGAAGTCTTTCGGATGTAGCGGTCAAGGCCGAACATGAGCAGACCCGCGATGACCATTAATATGATTTGAGGGAAAGTGACTCGGGCGCCAAGCACCATCATGATGTCGCCATCAAGACGAATCGGAAAGCCTCGGGGGTTGGGGCTGGCAATAGCGGCAACACCATATTCGAGAGCGAACGATGCACCGACGGCGGTAATCAGTACCGCAAGCCGGGGTGCCCCTCGAAGCGGACGATACGCGAGCCGCTCCACCAGCACACCGATGCTGCCGGTGAGGACCATGCTGAGCATCATCACGATGATGAGCGCGAACAACCCCATTGATGTAGCCCAACCACCAAGCGAGGTGAGGATGGTGTAGCCGATGAAGGCACCAACCATATAGAGGTCGCCGTGGGCGAAGTTAAGAAGTTTGATGATGCCGTAAACCATGCTGTATCCCAGCGCGATCAGGGCATAGAACGAACCCACAAAGAGTCCATCCCAAATGATTTGTGCCATAGAAGCCTGCTCCGTCGCAGAGATCATGGATTAATGCTGTGGCCGGGGGGGCGTTGAACCCACCCGGCCACAGCATTATGCCACTGGGGTGTTTTACTAGGGTATTTTACTGGAGGTGTTTTACTGGAGGTCGTCGAAGAGGACGAAGTCTGCGTCCTTTATGATGAGGATGACGAATCCACCACTGGCGAGCGTGTGCTCCGGGGTGAAGGACAACGGACCAGAGAATGCGTCGAAGTTATCCGTCTTTTCGAGTGCATCAACAACGGCGTCGGTCTCGGTGCTTCCAGCGGCATCGAATGCCGCTGCGGCTAGACGCACTGCATCGTACGACTGTGTCGAGTAAGGCCTGGGCTCTTCGCCGAACGCGGCCTCGTAGTCTGCGATCCAGCCCTCAGCACCAGCGATGGTGTTCGGTGTCGGGGTCATGGTGGCGTAGACGCCTTCAGCTGCATCACCAGCAATCTCAGCGAGCGTGCTGTCTGCACTTCCGTCAGCAACCATGAAGTCACCGTCGTAGCCAGCTTTGCGCAGCTGGTCGATGATGAGGCCACCCTCTTGGTAGTAGCCGGTCCAGTAGATCAGGTCTGCCTTGGAACCCACGATGTCGCGGACGACTGCAGAGTAGTCACTTTCGCCAGCGTTCACCGACGTGTTAAGCACGACCTCAGCTGCGCCATCCTCGGTGATCTGCTTTTCGGTCTCGGTGGTGATGTCAACCGAATAGCTCGTGTTGTCATCAACCAGAGCCACCGTGCCGTAACCCTGCTTCTTTACGAAGTTGAGGGCAGCGGCGGACTGCTGCAGGCCGGTTCCATTGATAAGGAAGACCGACTTGAGCCCCTCGTTCACGAGGTCTTGTGAGTTGGCTGCCGGAATAATCATGGGAACGCCAGCCTTATCGAAGATCGGCAGGGTAGGAAGGGTGGCACCTGAGCAGTAGCCACCGACCGAGATTGAAACGCCGCTCGAGACGAGCTTGTTCGCACTGGCCACCGCCTGCTGAGCGTCACATGCGCCGTCTTCAACGACCAGTTCGAGCATCCGACCCTCAAGAACGCCGCCGGCGTCGTTGATTTCGTCGATAGCGAGCTGGGCACCGTTAGCCATGCTGTTTCCGGTGGGAGCGCTGCTGCCCGAGGTGGGAACGATCATTCCAACCTTGATGACCCCGCCTTCGTCACCGCCGCCGCCGTCGCTGAGCAAACCACTGCTACAGGCGGTCGTCGTTAGTAGAACTGCGGTTGCAATGCCGAGCATTGCTCCCGCGCGTTTTCCGAACTTCATTTTCTGCCTCTCCGTTGATGGTGAAAATGTGCAGTGTTCTTCAGCGGCTGTGTCCGCGTATTAGCACGTAGTACAATATTACATATCACTCATGCGGGGTCAACCGTCACTGTTGACTCATGAGAAACCTCCGCGTAGCCCTCTACGGTGCCTCAGATGAAAACCTCCGTTTCAGCGTGGTTCGAGAAGTGGAGATCGATTTGGTCGGGAATAAGGGCGTCAACTACTCGGCAGGCGGACCCCACCACGCGAGAACGTGCGCGAAGTGGCTACCCATCAGGATCTCCAGCTCGGCACTCTTGCCGTGCTCCATGAGATCCAGTATCTCGTGATGCTCCCGGCCCGACTTGCTGAGCTCCGGTGTGTTGGTCATCTTTGCCATCCCCACCATGCGGGTCTGGGAACGCAGCTCAGTGACCATGGCCACCAGTCGCGAATTGCCGTGTAGTTCGAGCAAGCCCAAATGAAACTCACGGTCGGCCTCAAGAAACTCAGTCAGGTTGCCGGCATCAGCGTATTCACTGATGCGATCGGCCAGCTCACGCCACTTCGGCATCCCCACCGGGGGATCCATGACGGCGAGGGCACCCATGATGGGAGCCTCCAACATGGTGCGCACCTCAATAATGTCGACAAGATCACTCCTGCTGACCTCCGTGACGCGGAATCCTTTGTTCGGCACCGAGCGAACGAATCCGCGCTGCTCAAGATCAAGAATGGCTTCACGAACCGGAGTGGCAGACACACCAAACTCGGCTGCAAGACCGGGGACTGACACCATGGTGCTAGGGGCCAGTTCTCCAGAAACGATCGCAGCGGAAAGCGACTCGGCGATCTGGTCGCGAAGGCTCGCCGACTTTGCGACCTTGTGAATCGATGAAACTGACATGCTTTTCCTCCCGTGACTTGCAAGTGAATGCCCGTGGAAACCCGCGTTCGTGGCTCAATAATATCCGCGATAACGCACTCACGGAGTAACGACCACGTGTGACGCACACCCACCTGGCGTCTCTGTCATCATCAGCCACCCCGTCTGTTACAGCCTCGGCTCGGTGATGCTGAATACTGTCTCAAGGCCGGAGGCATCCACCTCGATGCCGAGGCCGGGGCCGGTCGGCGCGGATCCACGACCGTCCACAGAGCGCGGGGCGTACCCGGCGACATGACCATCCGTCCAGTCGTTCATGAACGAGGCATTCTGGAAGTTTTCCGGTCGCGTGCTGGTGGCAAGGTGGCTCACCGCCGCGGTGACGATGTCACCACCCCAGGCGTCCTCGACAGAGACCATCATGTCGAGCTCCTGCATGAGGTCGCGCATACGCGCAGCCTGGGTCAGCCCACCGACCCGACTGATCTTGATATTGATCGACACCGCCCCTGCAACATTCTTCGCGTGGAAGACGTCCTGCGGGGTAAGGATCGACTCGTCAAGCACGAGCGGTAGGGCAGAGTGCCGCATGGCGAACAGGCTGTCCTCGGTCGACCGGCACGGTTGCTCGACGAAGATTGGGAGGCCGGCGAGGCCACTCACCGCGATCTGCGCTGCCCGCAGGTTCCAGCCGCCGTTAGAGTCGGCGACGATCAGAGTGTTCGGGTCGGCAACGTCGACGACGGCGCGCGTTCTGGTGACGTCGTCGTGGGGGTCGTTACCCACTTTGAGTTGGAAGCGATGGATGCCGGCCTCCTGACGCTCAGTGACGAAGGCCGCCATCTCATCCGGGGTTCTCAGCGGAACAGCCTCATAGAGGGGGAAGTCTTCCTGCAGAACTCCACCGAGAAGCGCCGAGACGGGCAGCCCCGACGCCTTTCCGAGCAGATCCCAGCAGGCCACGTCGATGGCAGACTTTGCAAAGCCACTTCCTCTCAGTGTGCCGTTCATGATCCTGTGGATGCCGGAGAGGTTGGTGGGGTCTGCTCCGATCAAACGGGGCGCGAGCGTGTGTAGCGCGGCGCGAACCTCTGCCCAGTGGGTCGGTAGATACAGGTCACCCAGCGGCGTGATCTCACCCCAGCCTTCGAGGCCTTCGTCCGTTCGCACGCGAACTAGTGTGCCAACCTCAGAGGTCGCTGCGCGGTTGCCCGACATGACGTATTCGCCGTGGGCATAGTGCAGCTCGTACCCGAAACAATCAATGCTCGTGATCTTCATTAATCCGAACCTCTTTTCGTGCTGCCGTAGTGCGGGTATCGCATGTGTTGGCGGCATTGGATACCATCCTAATATGTGGCATATTACTAACGCGATAGCTTCGGTCGATTTTCACACGGCAGGGGAACCATTCCGCATCGTCACCGACGGGTTACCGCCACTGGGCGGAGCCACCGTCGCCGAACGGCGAGTGCACGCATCCGCATCCGCCGAGTTCGACTCTGTTCGGCAACTGCTGTGCCAAGAACCGCGCGGCCACGCCGACATGTACGGAGGTTTTATTGTGCCGCCCGACGATGATGGGGCCGCCTTCGGGGTGCTGTTCTGGCACAAAGACGGCTACTCCACCGCCTGCGGGCACGGCACCATCGCCCTGGGCGTGTGGGCGGTACAGAGCGGTCGCATCACCGCCAACCCGGACGGTGTGACGCCAGTAACCATCGACGTGCCGTCTGGCCGTGTCACCGCGTATGTGCACAGCACTGGCGGAGTCATCACCAGCGTCGTCTTCGAGAACGTCGAAAGCTACGCCATTGCGCGAGGCATTGAGGTCGAAACTTCGCGCGGCACCGTGCACGCCGATTTCAGTTATAGCGGTGCCATCTACGTATCTGTCTCCGCAGCATCCGTCGGCCTCACCGTCACTCCGGAGAACTACACCGACCTCATCGCCATCGGTCGCGAAATCAAGTGGGCACTCAACGACAGCGAATGGGCGAAGCACCCCACAGATCACCGCCTGAGCGGCGTCTACGGCACCATCCTTTACGACGACCTCGGCGACACGGCTGAGGGCCCGCACCAGCGCAACGTCACAGTCTTCGCCGACGGAGAGGTCGACCGATCCCCCTGTGGCTCAGGCACCGGGGCACGCCTCGCCCTGCTCGCCGACACAGGGCGGATGAGTGAAGGTCACACACTCACCCATGACTCCATCATCGGAACCCGCTTTCGCGGCCGGATACGCCAGTCAAGCGAAGGCACCATTATCCCCGAGGTCGAAGGCATGGCCTACGCGACCGGAACACACTCATTCACCCTCGATCAGGCGGACCCGATAGCAACAGGATTTGTACTGCGATGAACACCCCCACCATTACCTGGATCTCGGCAGACGAGGTCTACTCACGCGTCAGCTTCGGCGACGCCGTCGCGGCCTACCACCGCGATCTCACCGCAGGGGTCGATCCCTCAAAGGATCTGCCCAAGCACATCGACGACCTCACCAACGGCCAGGTGCTGCTCATGCCCACCCAGAACTCCGAGTTCCTTGGCGTCAAGGTGGTCACTGTCGCGCCGGCCAACCCCGACAAAGGGTTAGAGCGCATCCAAGGTCATTACCTACTCTTCGACACCGCCACACTCTCACCCCTAGCAATCATGGATGGGGTCGCCCTGACCACACTGCGCACACCCGCCGTGTCGGCGGCTGCCGCCGACCTGCTCGCAGCCGAAACCTGCGAACACCTGGTGATCTTCGGGTATGGGCCGCAAGCGTGGGGTCATGTAGAAGCACTTCGCGCCGTGCGCGACATCACCCGGGTAACCCTCGTCGGGCGCAACCGCGAGCGCGCGCAAGTGATGGCCGACCGGATCACCGCCAACGGGATTCCGGCAACAGTGGGAACAGCGGACAATGTGAAAGACAGCAACCTGATCGTCTGCGCGACCACAGCGCGGGAGCCCCTATTCGACGGATCATTGGTTGCCGACGACGCCTGCGTGATCGCGGTCGGCAGCCACGAGACCGACGCCCGAGAGCTCGACACCGCCCTGATCGCCCGCTCCCAAGTGATCGTTGAAGACCTCGGTCACGTAATGATCGAAGGCGGCGACATTGTCATGCCCATCAATGAAGGCGCCATCACCCTCGATCACGTCTCCACGATTCGCGACCTCGTGATCGGTGCGGTCAAGGTAGACCGCGATCGCCCCCGCGTATTCAAGAGTTCAGGCATGCCATGGGAGGATCTCGTCGTGGCGGCGGAGGTTTACCGCAGAGGCTGAGGCCTAGGAGCTAGCGGCGCTGCTGGGCCACCCACTGCTCGAGCCCAGTAGCGTCGATCGGCAGGGCGGCCGAAAGCACCTCGGAACCGGTTTCCGTGACAACAATGTCGTCTTCGATTCGCACGCCTATCCCCCGCAGTTCTGGGGGGACGGTCTCGTCGTTCTCATGGAAGTACAACCCCGGCTCTACCGTAATCACCATTCCTGGCTCCATGGCAGCCGCGTGGTAATGCTCGTGTCTGGCTCGTGAGCAGTCATGAACGTCGAGGCCAAGGTGGTGGCCGATGCCGCAGATCAGATATCTACGGTGGTGTTGTCCGGAATCCGTTAACGCCTCATCGACCGACACCGGAAGCATGCCCCAGTCGTGGAGGCCCTGCGCAATGACCTCCATCGCAGCAAAATGGAAATCGGTGAACTGCCGACCCGGCCCCACCGCGGCCAACCCAGCCTCGTGGGATGCCTGCACGAGGTCATGCACGGCACGCTGCTCCGCTGAGAAGGTACCCCCAGCGGGAAAAGTGCGAGTCACATCTGCAGAGTAAAAGCTGTTCGTTTCCACGCCCGCATCCAGCAGCACTAGATGATTCGGGAGCACCGGTCCATCGGAGCGAGTCCAGTGCAGCACCGGAGCGTGCGACCCGGCCGCAACGATTGAGCCATACCCGACCCCGTTGCCCAGCGTGCGTGCGTGCCGATCAAATGTTCCCTGCAACCACCGCTCGCCACCGAACTCGATCGACTGCTCCAACTCCGCCGCGACAGCGTTGAAACCGCCCACTGATGCATCGACAGCCTCACGCAACTGCCCAATCTCCCAAGCATCCTTAATGAGACGCATCTCGGAAATTGTCTGAGCAAGAGCGCCAGAGAAAGACGTTGTCGCCGCAAGAGGCCCAGCAAGTCGACCGGCCGCCTGAACGGGAACGGCACGAAGCGAGGTGCCTAAACCTGGCTCAGCCGAATGCAGGGAACGAACCTCTACCCCGAGAGCATCCGCCCACCCTCGCAGATCCGGACTGGGACCAACCCACAGTTCACTATGGTTACGACTTTCCAGAAAACTTGGCGATCCAGCCGTGATCGGTTCGGGGATGTACAGCACCGCATCGTGCCCGCCCGATCGGGGTGTCATCACCAACACGGCGCCCTCAGCCGGGCAGCCAGTCAACCAAAGAAAGTCGCTGTCGGCGCGGAACAGAAAATTGTTGTCGTCGTTGCGCAGCATCGCCTCACCTGCAAAAACGACCAGCGCCGTGCCAAGAAACTGCTGCGAAAGAGTTTCCCGGTGCGCAGCCGCCGACGATGCGAGCCCCTCAGGAACGCGTGGTGCTCGAGGCCCCGCAGACCAACCGGCGCCAATCCGGCGAACAAAATCCTCATTCTGCGACAGAATCGGCAACGTCCGGCCCACTAGAGCACCCCTCCGTGATCAGAAACCTGATCAATTAGCTGACGCACAATGGTGGCATCCTGCCGAATTCCATCGTGCTCGTAATCGTTGGTGACGCGCAGCCGACAGTTACCCACACGACGCTCAGTTTCAAGCGAGAAGCCAACGTCAACATACATGTCATCGAAGTATCCGATTGCCGCCACAGGCACTTCATTGGCCACAAGCTGCTGCACGTCATACAGGGAGCTGTAATCTTCATGCTCGGCAAGCCCCCGAGCTGCGGCCGCGAATGGGCGAAGCGACGCAATCTCGTCCAGCATCCACGGGTACATCATCTCTCCGGTGAACACCAGCGGCCGAACCCCAGCGTCGAATGCGTCAAACTCCGCACGGATACGTTCAGCCGCCCACCGGGTTGCCCCGGCGCCGTTACCGTAAATGCTTTCCTGAAGCACCATAAACAGTGGATTGTCGTGATAGCTGGTGCGTTGCATAACCTGCTCCAGGAACGTATCACTGAGCGCATCATCGACGATCGCCTCATCGAAAAGCCAATGAATGCGCTCCGCGCCTGGCCCCATCCCGAGGTCGATTCCTAACGTTTGCAGTCGGTGGACCGTGAGCTTATCGCCATCGGGCAGTCGCACATCATCACGCTGGATGATGTCCGCCACTCGAGCGATAAGCTCGGCATCCGCAGGGTAACGACGGTAGTACGCCGCCGTCTTGGCGGCAACCCGAGGATAGGTGCGGCGGTACACTTCGTCCGCGGAGGGCTCAAAGCTGGTGAGGCCCCCGGTGACATAGCACGCCGAGAGAGCAGCCGGGTGGGTCGACAGGTAGGCCAACGTCAGGAACCCGCCGTAGCTTTGGCCAAGCGTTTGCCACTTGACACCGCCGAAGATGGTCGTGCGCAGGTGCTCCAAATCTTCCACGATGGAGTCGGCGCGGAAGCACAGCAGGTGCGCCACCGCATCCGCTGTTGACAGCGCCGCAATTGCGGCACCCTGCACGCGCGAGCTTCGACCGGTGCCGCGCTGGTCGACCAGAACGACGCGATGCGTCTTTAATGCCTCCGCCACCCAGCCTTCGCCAGACATCGGTCGGGGTGATTTTCCGCCCGGTCCGCCCTGCAGAAAGACCAGGATCGGCAGTGGCTCACCGCGTTTGGTTGGGTCGACGACCTCGCGTGCAAAAACTTTCAGGGTGCGCCCATCGTCGGGGTGTGCCCAGTCGAGGGGCACCACGATCGTGTGATCGGTGATGTGCATTCCGCGGATTGTGTACTTAACTGTCACGCTGACGTCCTTATTCTCGAGTCCATGAGGGCATAGAGGGTATCGATGATGATGTTGATCGTTACGACGAAGAGTCCTCCCAGCAGGACAATTCCGATGACGACCGGGCGGTCCTGATTCTCCACCGCAGTAACTGCCAGCCGCCCGAGGCCCGGTAGCCCGAACACCTGCTCGATCACGATCGCGCCACCCAGCATCAAACCGACATCAGTTCCCAGTTGGGTTACCAGCGGTGGCATGGCACTTCGCAAGGCGTGACGGTACACGACGCGACGCTCGGTGAGCCCCTTGGCCCGCGCAGTGCGGATGTAGTCTTCGCCGAGAACTTCGAGCATCTGACCCCGGGTGAGCCGCGCGTAGATCGCTGCCGACACCAGTGCCAGCGTCGCCCATGGCAACAGAAGGTGCCAAGCCCACTGACCGATCCCGTCTTCTATCGGGGAGTAACCGCTCGGGGGGAACAGGGTAATTCCCGCCCGAGTGGGCAAAAAGAACAACACATACAGCGCCATCATTCCCAGGACGAAGGTCGGAAAACTGATTCCCACGATCGCAAACGTTTGGCCGGCCCGATCGCGAAAACTTCCTGGTTTGCGAGCGGATGCGATGCCGATCGGAACACCGAGGGCCAGCCACAGCACGACAGCACCAAATACCAGCGACATGGTGACCGGAATGCGGCTGGCGACAATCTCTGTCACGGCCAGCTGGCTGCGGTACGAGTAACCCAGGTCGCCCTGCAACAGGTTGGTGATGAAAATCCAGTACTGCTCGTACATCGGTCGGTTCAGGCCAAGATTTTCGCGAATCTGCACAAGCAACGCTTCGGTTGCTTTATCTCCGGCGATTACCCGCGCCGGATCCCCCGGCGCAATATAGAACAGAACGAAAACGAAAATACTGAGAACGAACAGTACGAGAACGCCGAACGCGATTCGTGAGCCGAGAAATCTCAACAACATGTTAGGCCTTCCTTGCCGCTTGAGGATCGAGGGCGTCTCGCAGCCCATCGCCTAGCAGGTTGAAAGCGAGTGTGGTGAGCAGCAACGCCACTCCGGGTATCAGCACCAACCAGGGTGCTGCCAGATAGATGGAATTGCCTGCCGCTTCGGAAAGCATGCCGCCCCAGCTTGCGTCGGGCGGAACAATGCCCATCCCGAGGAAGGACAGGGTCGCTTCGAACACGATCGCGGCAGGAATCATGAGCGTGGTGTAGATGATGATGGGCACCATCAGGTTGGGAAGGATGTCGCGGAGCATGATCGAGGCATGGCTGGAACCCAGTGAACGGGCCGCCTCGACAAACTCACGCTGTCGCAGTGCCAGCACCTGACCGCGGATGACGCGACCGATGGGGGTCCAGGTGAAGAATACGATGACGCCGGTACTGAGTTGCAGCGATGGTCCCAGCACTGACACGAGCGAGATCGCACAGAGCAAGAACGGCACGCTCATCGCCAAGTCCATAATGCGACTGAGGATGGTGTCGGTGCGGCCACCAAAGTAGCCGGCGATGGTGCCGATGATGATCCCGATGGCGGCAGCAAGAAGGGATGCGAGTACGCCCACGAGGAGCGACACTCGAGCACCGTATGCTAACCGCACCATCACATCGCGGCCAAGATGATCTGTACCGAATACGAAGTCCGCTGACGGGGCCACGGGAATGCCGGCCGGAGACAGTCCCAGGGTGCGGAATTGTTGGTTGGGAAGATGTCCGGTCAGCTGAGCGACTATGGGCGCAAAAATTGCGAACATGACGAGCGCGATGATAAAGCCGGCAGCAACGATGCTGGTCGGGTCTTGGGCGAGTCGGCGAAGTGTCAGAGACGCGGATCCGCGCTGGACGACAACAACGTCACCGCTGGCCTGCTCCGCGAGCACGGCAGCCTGCCGGGGGGTGCGGAATCCAATCATGACACCAACTCCTGCTTGGGTTGCTCGGTGGACAGCAAACGGGGCCACTCTCCGGCCAGGGGTCGTGCGATCGGTGCGGAGGCCTCCAGCAGCGAACGAGTGAACTCGTGCTGCGGGTTGGTGTACAACTCTTCTGTGTCGGCCAGTTCAACAATGCGGCCCTGATCCATGACCGCAATACGGTCACAGATGTGCCTCACTACGGCAAGATCGTGGGAGATGAACAGGTAGGTGAGGTTGAATTCCCGTTGCAGGCTGCTCATCAGGTTGAGCACTTGCGCTTGGATTGATACGTCAAGCGCTGAGACCGGTTCGTCGCAGATAATCACTGCGGGGTTGAGTGCTAGGGCGCGTGCGATCCCTATTCGCTGTCGCTGGCCACCGGAGAACTGTGCCGGGAACCGGTTATAGTGTTCCGGGTTCAGACCCACAAGTTCCATGAGCTGTTGCACACTTTTTTTGCGCTTTTCGCCGGAAGAAATGTGGTGGATGCGGAACGGGTCACCGATGATGGAGCCCACCCGTCGACGCGGGTTGAGTGCGCCGTAGGGATCTTGGAAGACGACTTGGATTTCTGTGCGGAGCGCACGCCAGTCCGATTTCCTGATGGTGGCAAGTTTGTGGCCTGCGACGATGACATCGCCTGATGTTGCGGGGATGAGCCCGGCCATTGCCCGCGCGAGTGTTGATTTACCGCAGCCGCTCTCCCCCACCAGCCCCAACGTTTCACCCCGGTACAGCGCAAGGTCGATTCCGTTGAGAACGTCAACGTTGGTGCGTTTGCGACGATCCCGAAATGACAGCCTCAGGTCGCGAGTCAACACGATGGGGGTGGCAATTTCTGCGGTGTTCGCGGTAATGATCGAGATGGGCACGGTGTTGTGGGTCGGTGCAGGTCCGGGGGTTGGTTCGGTGGGGGCGGTTGTCAGCCAGCAGCTGGACTTGAGCCCGTTCGCGTAGTGGCGCAGCGGTGGCGCGGTGGCGCATTGGGCCATCACGTCGGGGCAGCGATCGGCGAAGATACACCCTGTCTGCGTGCCGAGCAGGCTCGGCGGTCGACCGGCGATGGGGATCAGCGTGCTCCCGGGGGCATAATTGCTCGGCGATGAGCGCAGGAGCCCGGCGGTGTAGGGGTGTGCTGGCTGTGCGAAAAGCTCGGAGGCTGGTCCGATTTCGAGCCTGTTGCCGGCATACATCACCATCATGGTGTCGGCGACTTTTCCGAGCACACCCAGGTCGTGGGTGATCATGACGACGGTGGCATCGAATTCGTTACGCATTTCGCGGAGCAGTTCGAGAATTTGGGCTTGCACGGTGGAGTCGAGCGCGGTGGTCGGCTCATCGGCGATGATCAGTGCCGGATTCAACGATAATGCCATCGCGATCATTACCCGTTGGCGCATCCCTCCCGAGAACTGGTGGGGGTACGCCGAGAAGCGTTCTTCGGGGTTCGGAATTCCCACTTTGCGCAGCAGTTCGACGGTTCGAGCATCCGCTTCAGCTTTACTCATTTTCTCGTGGGTGCGGATCTGTTCGGTGATCTGCCATCCGATGGTGAACTGCGGGTGAAGACTGCTCAGCGGATCTTGGAAGATCATGCTGACTGATGCTCCCCTAATTTTGCGCAGCTCATCGGGCTTTATGGCGAGCAGGTCGCGGCCATTGAAGAGGGCTTCTCCGGTGATGGTCGCGTTCGGAACCAACCCCATGATTGCTTGCACGAGGACGCTTTTGCCGGAACCAGATTCGCCGACTATCCCAAAGAATCCGCCCGCTTCAACAGTGAACGAGACGTCGCGCACTGCATGGATCACTCCGTCCTCGGTAGGGATCCGGACGTTCAGGTTCTTTACCTCAAGCACCGCCATGGTCGCTCACCTGCCTCATCGTTGTGCGGGGTGGTGGACGGTGTTCCGTCCGCCACCCCGGAAATACTTTTTTACTTCAGCGAAACGTTTGTCCAGTCACCCTGAACGCTGAGGGCGTAGGGGATGAAGTTCTGCACACGGTCGCTGTGGTAGAGAACTGCTAGCGGTGACGCGATCGGGATGACAACAGCATCCGCCATTACGAGCTCGTCAACCTGTGACCACAGATCGGCAACTTCGGCAGCATCTGTCGACCCGATCGCTTGAGCGGCGAGCTTGTTGGCGGCGTCGTTGTTGTAGTCGATGTAGTTGTAGGTTTGCGGCGTTCCGTTGAAGGTGAACTGTGGTTGGAATACGGAGCGAGCTGCCCCACCCTGCCAGTCTGGTGTCCATCCGACGGGGGCGATGTCCCATTCACCTGAGGCTGTGCTGTCTCGGTTGGTCAGAAACTTCGAGTAGTAGTCGGTGGGGTTCACGGGGATGAGTTCGATCGTGAAGCCGGCCTTTTCGAGGCTGGCCTGAATCGTCTGGGCGATTGCTGGTTCCTGATCCTTCGTGCGGTACGGCATTTTCAGGCTGAGCCCATCCGGGTAGCCTGCCTCGGCCAATAGTTCCTTGGACTTCTCGGGGTCACCGGCGGATCCTTCGCTCGGGTAGAGGTCGAAGTCGTGCTGACCGAGCACACCCGCTCCGAAGATTCCGTTCTGAATCTCGGCCACTTCTGGACCACCGATTGTCTGCACGACGGCAGCCTTGTCAACCGCATACTGCAATGCCTGACGAACCTTGAGGTCTTGCAGGGCGCCATCGTTGTTCGACGTGGTTGTGTTGATCCAGATGAACGGGTTCACTGCGCCGCTGGCCACGGTGGTGAGCTTGTCGTCGTTTGTTGATTTGAGCTGCTGGATCAGCGCAGGAGAAGGGTTGATGTCGAATGACATGTCGCCGGTTCCTGCCTGAAGCTGCTGCATGACGGCGTCAGCGGTGAGGCCCATCGTCAGTTCGATGGCATCAACGTTAGCTGCACGCAGCGTGTCTGATCCGGAATCCCAGGCGGGGTTACGTTTGAGCACCAACGACTTGTCCGGGGTGTACTCGTCAACAGTGT
>Ga0307487_1001790_pt1 | contig 14638 bp, 17 predicted proteins | sample CBIW12metaG_FD_203665 | JGI IMG/M metagenome (GOLD analysis project Ga0307487, IMG submission 203665) | Sea-ice brine microbial communities from Beaufort Sea near Barrow, Alaska, United States - CBIW 1.2 | ecosystem: Environmental > Aquatic > Marine > Coastal | place: USA: Alaska | collected... | reverse complement strand
TCGCTGTTTGGCACGCTGGGTGTGGGCGGCATTGTGATTGGGTTCGCCTTCCGTGACATTTTTCAGAATTTGCTCTCCGGAATCCTGATTCTGTTTACTCGCCCATTTCGGATCGGGGATCAGATTGTGTCGAACGATCACGAGGGCGAGGTTGTCGATATTTTGGTGCGCGCCACGCTGGTGCGCACCTATGACAACCGTCAGGTGGTCATCCCGAACAGCGAGCTTTACACCAAACGTGTGGTCGTGAATACGGCGTACACCACCCGGCGGCTCAGCGTTGAGGTGGGGATCGGGTATGACGACAGCATTGCTGAGGCCCGCATCGTCATCCTTAATGCAATTGCTGCTGTGCCGGGCATCGTCACCGAGCCTGCGCCTACGGTCTTGGTGAGTTCGCTGGGTGATTTTAGCGTGATTCTTGAGGTGCGTTTTTGGATTAGTCCACCGGATCGTCGCGAAGCGGTGGAGGCCCAAGACCAGGTTCTTGAAGCGATCAAGCGATCTTTGACTGCGGCAGGAATAGAGATGCCGTTCCCGACCCAGCACATCTCGCTCGACTCGGAACCGGTTCGCGGAGAGTAGTGGCCGAACTCGCGGGTTGTAGGTAGCGGGGTTAAATAGTTCGAGGGCCGGTTTCAGAGGCATGAAACCGACCCTCTCCCTTGCACCAAGAGTGTCCTGCAATCACATTCCGCAGTAGCTGCCACAGCAAACAACTTCTGCTCTATGAATGTATAACGGAAAGATAACGCTGTCTAGTTATCGTTCTGTTATTTTTGAAATATTTCGAGAAACCTTAATTCACGCCGCGACTTTTAGTGGAAATCGGGTCACCTTCATGTGCGGTCAGGTGCCCCAGACATCCTGATTCGCGCCCTCGCGGCGAGGCCGGCGGCGAGCGCACCCACCGCAGCGATTGTCGATCCGGCCGCGGGAACTGCAGCCCCGCCGGCCACATCGCCGAGCAATTCGTGCAGCGGCCGATCTCGGTAGTCACCGGACTTCCAGCCAGCTGCCATTAGGAGAGTCCGATGATCTCGCCATCGTCGTTGATATCGATCCGTTCGGCCGCTGCTGCGGAGGACAGCCCGGGCATGGTGCGCATGTCGCCACAGATCGGATAGATGAAGCCGGCCCCGATCGACGCTCGAACTCCTCGCACGGGCAGACGCCAGCCGGTGGGAGCACCCTTAACGCTGAGGGTTGCGGACAGCGAAAGGTGCGTCATGGCGATGCAGACCGGCAGGTTGCCGAAACCTTGTCGCTCGAAGTCCGCGAGCTGGCGCGCAGCCAGCGGAGAAACATCCAGAATCGCTTGGTGCTCACCTGGGGTGGGCGGTGGGGAACGCATTCACGGCAATGACCGGTGTCATACCGTAGCGGCGTACGTTGGCGATCTGCTTGCGCACGTTCGCAACGCCTGCGAGCACATCCGCGGGGCTCTCGGCGAGCATCTCCTCGGGAAGCGGTCGTCCAGCGACGACCAGATACTTGCCCGAGTGCGTCTTCAGGTCTCGCACCGTCGCGACGATGGCGCCAGCATCCGGAACCAACCCAGAGTTACGGCACTCGATGTTGAAGAACTTCTCAGCGCCAATATCGGCCCCGACACCTGCTTCGGTAATGTGGTAATCAGAGGCGTGTATGCCGATCAGGTCGGCGATGATCGAAGAGTTGCCGGTGACGATATTACCGAACGGACCGCTGTGCACGAGCACGGGGGTCTGCTCAACGGTCTGCATCAGGTTCGGCGTGATCGCGTCGGTCAGCATTACTGTCATGGCGCCTGCCGCGCCCACCATTTCGACTGTCACGGGTTCGCCCGCGCGGCGGTGACAGCATGCATGTCACCGGTCAGGTGCAGGCTAAGTGCCTCCATTGGCGTGACCTAGGCGTAGCCACCACCGGCTGCCCCACCCTTGATGCCAAACGTTGGCCCCATCGATGGCTGACTGATGGCAACGAGCCCCACTTTGTTGAGGTGCCGAAATGTCTGACCGAGCCCCACCGATGTCGTTGTTTTGCCTGAACCGCGCGGAGTGGGAGTCATCGCGGTGACAACAACATACTCGGCGCGGGGGCGGTCTTTGAGCTCGTCGATTGCTTCGAGCGAGATCGTTACTGCCGCTTTCCCATACGGCTCAAGCAGGTGAGGGCCGATGCCCATTTCGGCGGCAATCTCCTCCAACGGGCGACGAACTGCCGCGCGTGAGATTTCAAGATCGGAGGGCATAGGCGTGGCGAGAGAATCGACGTTGTTGGAGATGACGTTCTCCTCGTGATGTGGGGTCAGCGTGCTTGCACCATCAACGTACTCCTCGGAGGTGGCGCACTCTCAGCGAAGAGGAATAGATTAGAAGTCGCATCTCGTTGAAAGTGAGACTGTTATGGCGACCACAAGTCGGACCAAGAAAAAGCCTGCCAGCAGCGGCCAATCGGCCACGGAGCTTCGCAGCTATTACACAAAAATGTCACTCGTGCGCGCGTTCGAATTGCGCGCAAACGAAATGTACGCTCGGGCCAAGATTGGCGGCTATTGCCACCTGAATCTGGGCGAAGAGGCGACCGTCGTCGGCTTGACCGCGGCACTTGAAAACCGTGACTACCTCTATACGAGCTATCGCGATCATGGATACGCCATCATGCGGGGCATGGAACCATCCGCAGTGATGGCTGAACTTTTTGGCAAGTCGACCGGAGTGGTCGGCGGCTGGGGCGGCTCGATGCACATGTTCGATATGAGCAAACGGATGCTGGGCGGCTATGGCATCGTCGGCGGTCAAATTCCGCCGGCAACCGGTGCCGCGTTGGCGATCAGTTATCGCAGCGAGGCTGGCCCCAACTCGGAGGCCGTCATGTGTTTGATGGGTGACGCCACGACCAACATCGGTGCTTTCCACGAGTCACTCAACCTGGCTGGATTGTGGAACCTTCCTATCGTCTATGTGATCGTCAATAACCGGTTAGGGATGGGTACGAGAGTCGAAGACGCCTCCGCTGAACCCGATCTCTACAAGCGTGGCAGTGCCTACCGAATTGAGGGCAAGCGAGTGGATGGCGACGACCCCATTGCGGTTCGCGATGCGGCGCGAGCAGCTCTCACAAAAGCGCGCGAAGAGCGGCGCCCCGTGTTGCTCGAACTTATGAGCTATCGACTCAAGGGGCACTCGGTGGTTGACCCGGCCCGCTATCGCTCCAAAGAAGACACCGATGAAGCGAAAGAAAACGATCCGGTGCCGGCGTTCCGCGGGAAGCTCATTGCCGATGGGGTGCTGACAGCGAAAGAGGCAGAAGCTATTGATGACGAGGCAGACAAGATCGTGACCGAAGCGGTTCAATTCGCCGACGACAGCCCAGACCCCTCGGTCGACAAACTGTTCGACAAGGTCTACTCAACCCCGGTGACGAATTCCTCTACGCGGCTCCCGGCCGAGCCGGCGGTGGTGCTCTCATGACCGACAACGGATCCGAACCTCGCATCATTACCTACCGGCAGGCGCTGAACGAGACTTTGCGGGCAGAACTCGAACGCGACGAGAATGTCTTCCTCATCGGCGAAGAGATCGGCGTCTTTCAGGGTTCGTACAAGATCACTGCCGGGCTGCTCGAAGACTTTGGCCCGAAGCGGGTGCGAGACACCCCTATCTCTGAAGAAGGTTTCGTCGGCGCTGCGATCGGAGCGGCCATGCTGGGCCTACGCCCGGTCGTCGAGATCATGACGCTCAACTTCAGCCTGATAGCGATTGACCAGATCGTGAACCATGCCGCCAAGATGCACGCCATGTTCGGCGGGCAGGTCAAGGTTCCCCTAGTCATCCGCTTCCCTGGGGGTGGTGGACAGCAATTGGCGGCTACTCACTCGCAGAACCTCGAAGTTTGGTATGCACACATTCCGGGGCTGAAGGTGCTGGCCCCATCAACGCCGGCCGAGGCAAAGTCGATGCTCACGGCTGCCATCCGCGACGACGATCCCGTGATTTTGCTGGAGAACCTAGCGCTCTATAACGTCAAAGGTGAGGTTCCGGATGGCGAGCAGGTCGCCGAGATCGGCAAGGCCGCCGTCGTCAAGACCGGCACTGACCTGACCGTCGTCAGCTATTCGCGCGGAATGGTGACGGCACTGCAAGTGGCAAAAGAGTTCGAGCAGGAGGGTGTGTCGATCGAGGTCGTGGATCTGCGCAGCCTGCGCCCTCTCGACCGCGAGACTATCTGCGCCTCGGTGCGCAAAACGAGTCGGGCAGTCATTTTCGAAGATGACATGCTCAGCTACGGAATTGGCGCCGAAATCTCGGCAACTATCGGCGAAGGCGCCTTCGACTACTTGGATGCTCCGGTGCGTCGAGTAGCAGCATCCGAAGTCCCACTGCCATATTCCAAGCCGCTGGAGACCGCGGCCATGCCGCACGCAGAAGACCTGTCCCGCGTCATTCGGGAAACCCTCGACGCCACGCGGTTTAAGAAGTAGGAGGCAATCATGTCTGAAGTGACGATGCCCAGGCTCTCCGACACCATGGAAGAGGGCGAACTTGCCAAATGGGTGAAGCAGGTGGGCGACGTGGTGGAGAAGGGCGACGTGATCGCCGAGATCGAAACCGATAAAGCCACCATGGATCTAGAGGCATTCGAGAGCGGCGTGCTTCAGAAGCACCTCGTCGAGGAGGGCACCATCGTGCCGATCGGCCAGGCTGTTGCTGTGATTGGTGACGGCGAGCCCAGCGAGACCGAGTCAGAGCCTGACGCAAAACCCGACGCAGAACCAGAGTCCGACGCAGCATCAGAAACCGAAACCGAAACCGAAACCGAGCCGGAGTCCGAGCCGGAGCCAGAGTCCGAGCCGGAGCCAGAGTCCGAGTCCGAACCGGAACCGGAACCGGAACCGGAACCGGAACCGGAACCAGAACCAGAGTCCGCCGAAGCTTCCGCAGCCCCATCGTCGGTTGCTGACAAGTTGCGGATGTCGCCGCTGGCTCGCAAACTGGCGCACGACAACGACCTCGACCTTGATTCGCTTACCGGTACGGGGCCCAACGGCCGCATTGTCCGGGCGGATGTTGACGCTGCAATTAGCGCCATGGCGGATTCCGGGACTACCTCCGAGAAGCCGGAGAAGTCATCCAGTTCCCGTTCCAGTTCCCGTTCCAGCACCAGTGACGACGACGCCGAGGTCATCCCGCTCAACAAGATTCGCAAGGTTACGGCCAAGCGTCTTACGACGAGTCAAGAGATCCCGCACTTCTTCCTCACCAACGTGGTTGAAGTTGACCGGCTGATGGCTTTGCGCGCCGAGGTCAACGACGGGCTCGCTGAGCAGGGGATCAAGGTGAGCCTCAACGACTTCATCGTGAAGGCTGTTGCGATCGCGTTGCGCCAGCACCCCGAAGCGAATTCGTCGTTCAACGGAGACTCTCTGCTGCGACACCGACGGGTCAACGTGGGTATCGCTGTGGCCACTGATGCCGGTCTGTTGGTTCCGGTAGTCGCTGATGCTGACCGCAAGACGCTCAGCGAGATTGGCGCAGAAATTGTGGCGCTCGCAGGCAAGGCACGCGACGGCAAACTAAAGCTGGCGGAGATGTCGGGGGGAACGTTTTCGGTGAGCAACCTCGGAATGTTTGGAATCGATGAGTTCACCGCGATGCTCAACCCACCAGAAGCGGGAATCCTTGCTGTCGGGGCGGCGAGCCCAGAACCACAGCTTCGGGACGGCGAGTTGGTCGAAGTTCAGAAGATGAAAATCACGCTCACGGTCGACCACCGTGCTCTGGATGGCGCGACCGCTGCCGCGTTCTTGCGCGACCTGAAGGGCATCCTCGAACAGCCGCTGCGCATCCTCGTCTAAATAATTAGGGCGTCACGACTGATGTTGTCACGCCCTGAGATCTTAGTTATGCGCGAGTGAAGCGAACCTTCCACTCGTCTGGTCCGGCGGTCACATAGGTGACAGTGAAATTGCCCGGCTGCTTCTCATCAAGTTGAGCCAGCAGTGGCAGCGGATTGTGGTCAGCAACGATGTCGAGGCTGAAGCCAGAAGCGATCGAGCCCAGCGCACCAAAGATAGTGGCGTGACGAATCGCGTGGGGAATTGGTCGAACATCCAACACAATCTCGGAGGTGTTTTCGTGACCGCACGCACAACCACCAGCTTGGCTTGCAGCGGCGTCAGCGGTCTTTAGTTCAATCGGTTCAACAGCCATAACTTCACCATAGACCTCCCCGACGCGGTGCATATCGGATGGCGAAACCGGCAACGTCTACCGCGTGCGTGCCGAGAATTGTCAGTCAGTCGTTCAGAATTTGCCGGACGGATACGGGCGCTTCGCGACACTCATGAGCACGGCAGAGTCTTCAAGTGCTTCGAAGCTGTGGCGCTCGTGGGGAACAATAAGCAGACTGCCGGCACGTGCGTTCCACACATCAACACCAATGCGCAATTGGATGCGGCCCTGGAGCACGTAGACAGTGGCATCGTCATGATTGTCGTGCTCACCCAGACTTGCACCCCTGAGCATCCCGATAACAGTTTGACGCAGCGACTTCTCATGGCCGCCATAAACGGTGTGTGCAGCGCGCTGACCACCGGCGCCGACCGAAGCCTGTAGCTGTTGGAGTGCGAGCGCCTTGATCGAAATCTTCGTCATGCCGACAGTGTACGGTTTGCAACCGAATCCGGCCGCTGCCTTGGCGGATGCTGCACGATTTTAGAATGTTCGGCTAGGCGTTACTTGCCTTCTCCTCGTAGCTGGCGACGGCCTTCTCTAGGCCGAGAAGCACTTCGGCTGTGGTGTTGAAGAGGGACTTGAAGGCTGCATCATCTACTTTCTGGATGTCTTCGCGCAAGTGTTCGGCCAGTTCTGTCAGTCGCGCACGAACCTGCATAGTGTGCCGTAGTGGATCACTCTCGGGGAGGGTGTGCGGATCAATCATGATTATCTCCGTTTCGTGGACCCGATAACTGTTATCGGTGCCCGGGTTTGGGGTGCCACCGTGATGGCGGCGCTTTGGCGGGTGCGGCGCATGAGCCGCATCGCGTTGACGATCACAATGAGCACGGATGCTTCGTGAACGAGCATTCCGATCGCCATCGTCACGCCACCGAGCAGCACACCGAGCAGTAGGAACGCGACAGTAATTAGCGCGATGGCAATGTTTTGGCGCATGTTGTTCACGGTGCGCCGAGCGAGAGAGATTGCTTCGGGGAGCTTGAGGAGCTTGTCACCCATGAGCGCGATATCCGCAGTTTCGACAGCGACAGCCGAACCCGCCGCTCCCATGGCAACTCCAATGTTTGCGGTGGCCAGGGCGGGAGCATCATTGACGCCGTCGCCCACCATCGCAACAACGTGTCCTTCGGCCTGGAGTACCGCGACAATGTCGAGCTTGTCTTCGGGCAGCAGCGAGGCATGGATCTCGTCCACCCCGATGGCATTTGCGACGAGCAGGGTGTCACCGGTTTGCATGACAACTTTCTTGACGCCGGCGGAATGCAGCTCCGACACCATCTGAGTCGCTTCGGGCCGAACTTCGTCAGCGACACCCACCACACCGACGACTCTGTTGTCGACGGCGACGATCATGGGGGTGCGGCCCAGCGTGGCCAGCTCGTTTGCGGCATTGGTGGTGGCATCCGCGCTCGCTATCTCGTACTGCTCTAGTAGCGCGAGGTTGCCGATGAGAATGCGACTGTAGCGCCGGCGTTTGCTCGGCGCGGCCGCACAGAGGCTAGCTCGGCGAATCAACCAGTTTGAGCCCGACGATGCATCCGATTAAGCCCACGATCAGCAAAACCTTGATCCATGAGACCGGTTCGCCACCGAACACCATGGCGTAGGTGACAGTGAGCGCAGCACCGATGCCTACCCAGATGGCGTAGGCGGTGCCAATGGGAATCTCGCGCATTGCCAGGGCGAGTCCACCCATGCTCACAACAAGAGCGACACCAAAGATGATGCTCGGCCAGAGTTTTGTGAAGCCCTCAGATTTGCCGAGAGCGGTAGCCCAGACTGCTTCGAGCACGCCGGAAAGAATCAGAATTAGCCAGTACACAACAGTCTCCTTGGCCAGTCTTGTCGCGCACCCGGTACTGATCCGTCGTCGGGAGCCGACTATTGCGGCTACCTCTTCACATTATCAAAACGGAGGGCGTTGGCGGGGCTGCTGACAATCCACCTGAACCGTATGGCTCGAGGATCCGCCTGCGAGCAACTTCACGGAGAGGCTCGGCCAATAGCGAGCGGGGGGAGAGCGGATTGGTGGGCGCTTCGCTCCTCTAGGAGATCGGGTTGCTCGGGTGTCTACGAGCGACGCCACGCTAGAATTCTGCCGAGCGAAGGTGACGTTCTCGCGCTAGTACGCCCAAGGAGGTAGGTCTGTGATGAATGCCGTTCCTGCGGCTCGCGTGGATGTCGAACGCAATCGCCGCGTCCTTCTCGATGCCGCCGCCGTTGCGCTCGCGCTCGATCCGGACGCGACTCTGGGTGATGTCGCACGCCGTGCCGGATTGGCGAGAGCGACTCTGTACCGCCACTTCAGCAATCGGGAGAGTTTGCTTGATGCGCTGCGTGATGATGCTCTGGAGTGCGCGAAAGAAGTTGTTGACGGAGCGCAGGTCGGCGCCGGAACGGCTTGGGAAGCACTCCGTAGAGTCGTGGAGGGCATCGTTTCATTGGGTGCACGGTTTCGGCCATTGCTCCTTGAGGGGGCGGCTCAGGATCCCGAATTCTTGCGGCGCCGCGAAGAAGCGTTCATGCCGGTTGTGATGATCGTTCAGCGGGGGCAGCGGGCCGGCCAAATCAGGGCTGATATCTCGGTGCTCTGGATTGTCACCGCGCTGATGGCATTGTTGGCGGCAGCAGTGCGCCTAGACGGGAATCTTTCCGAGGAGAAAGTTATCGAGCTTGTGTTTGAAACCCTGTCTTGTGGCATTCAGGAAACGCGCAGCGCATAAAACTAGACACGAATGTCTCGTTTCTGTAGCATTGTGGTATGACAGCGAATCCGCCCCACGCCCGAGCGACGTCGACGACTGAGAGAACTGACGACGCCACCGACGTCGATGTTCTCGTGGTTGGCGCGGGCCCGACCGGCCTCACCGCCGCAGCAGAGGCTCTTCGTCTCGGGCTGACCGTTCGTGTCGTGGAGCGCAAGCCGGAGCGCGGCGTCTTCTCCAAAGCTCTTGTAGTGCACGCTCGCACGATGGAGGTGTTCGCCGTTATGGGCATCGACGGTGATATCCGCGAGGCCGGAACACCATTCGCGGCTCTCAATCTCCACTTCAATAACCGGAAGAAGCGCGTGCATGTCGACCTGCTTGCCCAGCCGTGGGGAGATACCGCTTTTCCGTTTTGGCTTTCTGTGCCGCAACATGACACCGAGCGAGTTCTAGAGAATCGCCTTCGCGATCTTGGCGGACAGGTGGAATGGTCTACCGGTCTGCATCGACTAGAAGATCACGGAACCTATGTTGAGGCCACGCTAGTCTCCGACACCGACACCGACACCGACACCGAAGTCATCCGAGCTGGGTGGGTGATCGGATGTGATGGTGGCAGAAGCACTGTTCGCGAGCAGGCTGGCATCGCGCTCAAGCGCACCGGTGCTGGAGCCACTTTCCTTCTAGCCGATGTGAAAACCACCAGCGACCTCATTGAGAATGAAGGACATATGTTCCTCGCGCCCGAGGGGTTGCTTATCCTCGTGCCAATGTCTGAGCCTCGCCGATGGAGGATGATCGCCCACGTGCCGTCTGGCGCCGAGAACCTATTGGCCTCCGTCGATGCCGCCCAACTTGACGCGCTTATTTCTGACCGAGCAGGTATCACGTTCGGTGCGCACGATGTCACTTGGACATCTCAGTTCGACCTCAGCCACGGTGTGGCCGACCGCTTCCGTTCCGGCAGGATTGTCTTGGCTGGCGACGCCGCGCACATCCACAGCCCCGTTGGTGGGCAGGGATTGAACACCGGGGTGCAGGACGCCCATAACGTGATGTGGCGGATCGCTGAATCCCGGGCCGCTACGCCAGAGCGTGCAGAAAAGCTATTGGCGGAGTATGAGAGTGAGCGTCAGGGCACCGCTGGTGCGATGGTGGGCGGCGTCGCGCGCATGACCGCGCTAATGACTTCGCCGCGGTTCGTCGCTCGACGTATCCGTAGTCTGATCGCACCAATTGTGGTGTCACGGCCCTTCGTGCAGGCGAAACTGGCCCGGAGCGTTGGGATGCTCAACCTCGCGTATTCACGGCGCCGACGCATCTATGACTCCGGCAAGTGGGGTGCGGGCCACCGCCTGCCAAATCCGAAACTTCGTGATGGTGGGCGGCTTTATGACCGAATGTCGACGACCGGCTACAGCTGGGTAGTCTTCAGCAACCACGTAGTGACAGCGGATGCTCGTGATGGGGGTACGCCGCGCTGGAGGGGGTTGCCTCTAGTTGTGTTGGACGAGTCAGAACTTCAGCACGGCGAGAGCAGTCCGCGCTCTACTGCTGTTGTATTGGTTCGTCCAGATCGCTACATTGCTGCGGTAGGAACCGACCGCGAATCTTTGGGCTACGCCTTGCCGAATCGGCGTCAGTTGCTGCTTGCCGGGCGGGGTGACTAGCAGACTACCGCCCCAGCGCGCGCCGAGCAGCCTCCAGCACAGCAGCCAGCGTGATCCCACGCCGAGCCATCACCTCAGCGCCCGACCCGGATTCACCAAACTCTTCAACGCTCACGACTTCGCCATCAAGGCCAACCCAGCGGTACCAGCCGTCGCCCCGCCCGGCCTCGACGGCAACACGCGCGGTGATCGAAGCCGGTAGAACAGTTTCGCGATACGAAGCATCGCTCACCGCAAACCACTCAACGCTCGGCATCGAGATGACGCGCGCCGAGATGCCTTCTGCGGCCAGAGCTTCTGCCGCTTCTAGGGCGAGAGATACCTCACTGCCGGTGGCGATGAGCGCGAGATCGAGACCATCACCGTGCTGCCACGCAACATAACCGCCGTGGGCGACCTTGGCATCCAAGTCGTCGCGTTCGTGCAGCACGGGAACTTCCTGACGCGAGAATACGAGAGCCGTGGGGCCAGCAGGCCGCGCGATCAGCCGTTTCCACACTGACACGACTTCGGCGGCATCCGCGGGACGCACAACATCCAACCCCGGCACGGTGCGCAGTGACGCAACCTGCTCAACGGGCTGATGCGTCGGCCCATCCTCACCAACCGCAACACTGTCGTGAGTGAACACATAAACGGCAGGCAACTCCATGAGGGCAGCCAGGCGGATGCTCGGCCGCATGTAGTCGCTGAACACCAGGTAGGTCGACGCAAACGGTCGCCATGGCCCCTGAATCGCGATGCCGTTGAGTATGGCTGCCATGGCGTGCTCACGAATCCCGAAGCGGATGAATTCGCCGCCCGGGTTGCTCGCGGTCACGGCGGAGCCGGGCACATCCACCCCGGTAGATCCCGCCAAGTCTGCCGATCCGCCCCACAGCGATGACACGTTCTGCAGTGCCTTGAGGGCGACGCTGTTGAGCTTGCGGGTGGCCGATGGTGTGCCAGCGGCGGGAAGCTCGATCTCGTTCAGTGCGGTGAGGGCGGCCGCAGCATCCGAAGCCCGGAAGGCGCGCCACGCGCTCGCAGCCTCAGGTTCGGCAGCTTTCCAGGTGCCAAGTGCCGCGTTCCATTCGTCTTCGAGTGCTAGTCCGCGGGTGAGCGCTCCGCGCGCAAAGCACAGCCCGTCATCCGTGACCAGGGCGTCGAGCGGAGCATCCGGAGCAAAGCCCAGCGCCGTCTTGATGGCCGAAACCTCGTCGTCACCGAAGCCACCCGAGTGAGCGGCAGGTTTGCCCGAAAACTCGACCGATGGTGCGCCGATCACACTGCGTATAGCGACGAAAGTGGGTCGGCCATCGCGCGACCGCGCTTCGGAAAGCACGGTGTCAATCTCGTCAAGGTTGCTCGCGTCATCAATCTCGAGCACCCGCCAGCCGTAGGCGGCATAGCGAGCGCGTACATCCTCACTGAAAGCCGCTTCGCCGGTGGAGTCGATGGTGACGTTGTTGTCATCCCAGATCACGACCAGGTTGTCGAGGCCAAGAGTGCCCGCCAAGCTCGAGGCCTCGCCACTGACACCCTCCTGCATGCAGCCGTCGCCAGCGATTGCCCAGATGGTGGGGTCGAGCAGGTCACTGTCGGGCGCGAACAGGGCGCGCTCGCGGCGTGCCGCCAACGCCATCCCGACGGCAGAGGCAACACCCTGCCCGAGTGGCCCGGTGCTCATCTCAATGCCGGGGGTGTGACCAAGTTCCGGATGCCCAGGGGTTCGGCTATCGAGGGTGCGGCTCTTCGCTAGCTCATCCAGCTCCAGCCCGTAACCGGTCAGAAACAGCTGCACATACAGCAGCAGGCTGGCGTGACCGGCAGAGAGTACGAGTCGGTCACGGCCGAGCCACTCGGGGTTGTGGGGGTTGTGGCGCAGAATCCGCTGGTAGAGCACGTGGGCGAGGGGTGCCAGGGCCATCGCTGTTCCGCCGTGCCCGTGGCCTTTGGCTTGCACCACATGGGCGGGGATGGCGATGGCGGCGCGCACGGAATCCGCTTCCGCAGGCGTGACGTTTCCGAGAAAGGGGAGGCCGTTTTCTGACATACCTGACACTTTGGTCTACATGTGTACTAAAGTCAACGTGTGCAGAATGATCTGTGCAGTCACGAAGTAGGCTTTCCTTCACGGTTGGTCACAATGCGGAGGACACAGCTATGGCGCACGTGATCTCAACGGGCTCGGGCGTTGTTCTCGACCTCATCCGATCCGGTCAAGCCACCACCCGCTCCGACCTCATCACGCAGCTTGGCTGGTCGCGAATCACTCTCGCCCGCAGACTCGATGAACTTCTGAAGGCCGAAATTGTTGTCAGCGCCGGCCAGTCTGATTCTCGGGGCGGCCGCCCACCCGAAGAATTCGTCGTCAACAAAGACGCCGGGCTGTTGCTTGCGATGGATATCGGCGGCTCCCACTCCCGGCTAGCCATCACCGACCTCGTATCGAACATCCTCCTCGAAGACGAAGCAGACATCGGGCTCAACCAGGGCCCCGACGACATCTTCGACTGGAGCTGCCAAGTCTTCGACCATCTGCTCGCCAACCTCGGCAAGTCACGGTCGGATGTGCGCGGAATCGGTGTCGGGGTGCCCGGCCCCGTCGATTCGACCAGCGGTCGCATCGCGTCACCCCAGCTCAACGCCCAGTGGGCGGATGTCATAGTCAAGGCGTATTTTCCCGACGATTACCGAGCGGTGTTCGCTGTCGATCGTGATGTGAACATTCTCGCCGTGGGGGAGCATCGCTTGGGGTGGTCGGAATACGACGACGCCATTGTGCTGAAGGTGGGTATGGGCATCGGCTGCGGGCTTGTGTTTGATGGCCGCGTGTATCACGGCACTCGGGGTGGTGCTGGTGACCTGGCGCACTCGCCATCGGGAGGTAGCGAACTGTGTCTGTGTGGCCGCACCGGATGCCTCGATACTGTCGCGAGCGGTCGTGCAATCCAGCGTGAGCTGCACGCGCTCGGTGCAACGGTGCGCACGAGTGCGGATATTGTGGCGCTCGCCAACAGCAGTCATGAGGGTGTCGCCCAATTGTTGGCGGATGCTGGCAACCACATCGCCGAAGCCCTTCTTGATCCGGTTGCCCTGCTGAATCCTGCTGCCGTCGTGATCGGGGGCAACATTGCTCATGCGGGAGCCGTATTCTTAGATCCGATTCGTGACCGCTTGTTGCGTGAAGCTACAGCGTTTTCGCGTCGCGATCTTGTGGTGATTCAGGCGAAATTGGGTCAAGAGGCGGGTGTCCTTGGGGCATCGCTCATTGCACAGGATGCGCTTTTTGAGCCAGACCGCATTAGCCGGTTGACGCGTGAAGACGGTGCTTCGCTCGCGACGTACGGCAAGAAATAGCCACTTCGGGCTATTCGTAGACATAAGTCGCGTTGTGGGACTAGGCTCGCAAGCGTCAGCAACTGTCGCCGAGTGGCAGCGTGAACGACAGGCAAGAAAGCGGGATGCAATGAGTGAAACATTGGCGGACGAACTCAGTGATGACGCGATCATTCTGGGCGCTGAGGCTAGCGACTGGCGCTCCGCCGTTCGGATCGCCGGGGACGCACTCACGGCCACCGGGTCAACAACCGACGAATACACCGCCGAGATGATTCGTGCCGTCCAAGAGCTTGGGCCATACATCGTTATCGCGCCGTCAATCGCTTTGGCACACTCGCGCCCATCACCCGCAGTGCTTAAGACCGGAATCAGCTGGGTCAGCCTTGCCAATCCCGTCGAATTTGGTCACGCAGCCAACGACCCCGTTCGGCTCGTTGTCGGACTCGCTGCGGTTGACCACGATTCACACCTCGCCACCATGTCGAATCTTGCCGGTGTACTCAGCGGCGACATCGACCGCCTCCTTGAAGCGACCACCCCGGAACAACTCCGGGCACTCATCCGAGAGAACACGCAGTAGCCCACTCTCGAAACCGAAAGGCACACACATGAAGATCGTTGCGGTCTGTGGAATGGGAATCGGTACCTCCGTTCTCCTGAAAATGAATGCAGAGAAGGTTCTTCGCACACTCGGAGTCGACGCCGACGTGGA
>Ga0307487_1001789_pt1 | contig 14639 bp, 10 predicted proteins | sample CBIW12metaG_FD_203665 | JGI IMG/M metagenome (GOLD analysis project Ga0307487, IMG submission 203665) | Sea-ice brine microbial communities from Beaufort Sea near Barrow, Alaska, United States - CBIW 1.2 | ecosystem: Environmental > Aquatic > Marine > Coastal | place: USA: Alaska | collected... | reverse complement strand
CTCTACAAGTTCTGGGTACTTTATTTTTTGACCTTCCTTTAGCAACATATTTGCATCATAAACTACTTCGTTGATAACTTTGCTCAGTGGAAAGATGCTCATTTTATAATTGACCTTTCCGGTTTCTAACCTTTCAATGGAAAGGAAATCATTGAGGATATTATCCAGATATTTAATTTTGTTCTTGATAATCTTTAAATGCTTTTCCCTTTTGTCCTGTTGCTCGGTTAACGTATAGCGTTCGGCAAGTGTTGCTGAGGAGAGCATCCCGGTAAGCGGGGTTTTAAATTCGTGGGAAACCAGCGATAAGAATTTGGTTTTGAGTTCGCCCAAGTCCCTTTCCTTTTGCAGTGATTCCTTCATGCGCTCTTCTGCTTCCTTTCTCAGGATTGCTTCTTCCTGCAGTTTTTGAACCGTATCCTCAAGCTCTTTAGTGCGCTTACTTATTTTTTTTTCCAGTTGGGAGTTGAGATCCAGTATATTCTGCTCTTGGGCTTTACGCACCGTAATGTCAATGACAAGGGCCATAACATAGATATTCCCGTCTATGGTAAAAGGATTAAGCCCGGCTTCTACAGGAAAAAGAGAACCGTCTTGTCTTTTACCATGTAAATCCCGACCATGTCCCATTTGTCGTTTATCACTATGCTTCATAAACGCATCTACATGCTTATCGTGCATTTGATGGTATTTTTGGGGAATTAGGATATCGAGATGTTTACCAACGAGAACTTTTTCATCGTAACCAAACATCACATTAGCTGCTTCATTGGTCGCTATGATGAGGTGTTGATGGTCTATAACCACAACCCCTTCTGAAACCGCCTGTGAAAGCAACGAAAATATGTTGCTGTTTTTTGTGAATTCCTGCATAGCTCAAATGTACGTTCTTTAATGGCTTTTCTGGTGAAAAGTAGATTACAACTGGTATATGATTATAATAGGAAGAATATAGTCTAATTATCCTATAAGTTTCTATCAATCTAGGCGGTAAGGTTTTGTGCGCAATATAATGCATGGCTTTTAATGCGTACATGCAATAGAATATTCTGATTCGAAATATTTTCAATGGCCTTGTACACTCCATGTAATTCCTTTAGGGATTCTGATAAGAAAAAGAATAATAGGATTACCCATTTAATTCTCAAATAATTGAATATCAAAATCTTGAATGCTAGTGCATTTTCAAACTTCCTTTTCCCCGGCCCTAAAGGGAGGGAAGTCTGAAATAGTCTTGGTTCCCTTTAGGGTTAGGGTAGAACAGGACTATTTTAGACAAAATGGCAATCTTGAATAAACAAAATGCAGTTTTTCTCAGCGACTTAAATGGGTGACCCTATAGAATAATTCTCGATTCATACTTCCTTGGTTTCCCCTACAATTACTGATTATGGAATAATCTTAAAAGGAGGTTTTTGATAAAGAAAATGAAGGTTTATATGCAAAAAAAGGAGGTTTTTGATTTCTTTTTTTGCCCTATCCCATACTTTTTGATTATACTTTTTCTTACAGGGCAGGAGCTTTTATCCCAATCACCTTAAACTGTTTTTATGCAATCGTTGTAGTGATATAGCGGGTTACAATTAATCGCTGCTTTTTCTAAGGGTGACATTCGTCATTTTCTACGCGTACCTGGAGTCGCATCTTTGTCTCAATTAAAAACCATAACCATGAAAATTGCAAATACGCTTCGTTTAACCACACTTCTGGTTATCGCTGCTTTAAGTTTTAATACGTCTCTTCAGGCACAAACCTATACCCTTCAAAAATCAACTTCACAGATGGAAGTACTTGGTACTTCAAATATACATGACTGGGAACTGACGGTAGAAGGTATAAAGGGAACCCTTGAGGTAACCCAAGAAGACGATGCCTTAAAAAGCATTGACAAGTTGCAACTATCAATTCTTGCCGAGAGTTTAAAAAGCGGCAGGGCCGGAATGGATAAAAACACCTTTAAAGCACTAAATACTTCAACGTATAAAAACATAACCTACAAATTAAAATCTGTTGAAAGCATACATGCCAAGAGCAGCGGAGACTACACCATTAATACCACGGGAGATATCATGCTTGCTGGGGTTACTAAAAGTATCTCTCTTGTTATTGATGTTAAGACAGTACCGGGGCAGATCACGCTTGTAGGTGAAAAGGAAATCAATATGATCGATTACAAAATAGATCCACCCAAGGCTTTGTTCGGCACCATAACTACCGGAGAAAAAGTAACTATAAAATTCAAAACAACCTTCACCAAATAATTCAATATTTTTTAAAAACAACAACATGAGAAATTCTATTAAATATTTCAGCCTTGCCTGTTTAGCTTTCTTCGGAATGGCTGTTCAAGCTCAAAGTCAACGCGACCTTGATAATTACAGAAATCCGGATAAAAGCGGGGTAAATCAGTTTGAGGCCCCTAAAGATACCGTAAGCACCTTTGATGGACTGTTCGTTCGTATTGGTGGTGCTTCAACCCTTCAGTTTCAGTCTATTGATCATAAAAATTCGGGTAATGCGTTAACTCCCGTTTTACAGGAGATTGGGGGTAATTTTAACCTCGCTACCGCAAATCTAGACCTGGATGTCGCTTTGTTTGATGGTATAAGTATGCATTTGAGAACGTATCTTTCCTCTCAGCACCATAATGAAACTTATGTAAAAGGAGGGTACTTCCAAATTGATAAACTGGATTTTATCGAAAAGGGATTTATGGAAAATCTGATGAACCACATGCGTATCAAAGTCGGTCATATGGAAAATAATTATGGGGATGCCCATTTTAGAAGAACGGATAATGCCATGTCTTTTTATAATCCTTTTGTAGGGAACTATTTAATGGACAGTTTTACTACCGAAGTTGGGGGAGAAGTTTACCTCTTTAACAAAGGCTGGATGGGAATGGTAAGTGTTACCAATGGAAAATTAAATCAGGCCGTGACAAGTCCCGACGCTACGAGTCCGTCATTTATAGCTAAAATAGGCTATGACAATACCATTGCACCAGACTTGAGGGTTCGTTTAACAGGATCAGTTTATAAAACAAACCAGACGGCAAGTGCTTATTTATATAGCGGTGACCGTGCCGGATCTCGATATTACAATGTAATGACCGCAGAAGATGGTAGTGGCGATGGTTTTCGTGCAGGGCGTATCAATCCTAATCTTAAAAACGAGTTAACCTCCTTTATGGTTAACCCATTTATAAAATACAAAGGACTTGAGTTCTTCGGGATTTTTGAAACTGCTACAGGTAAAACCTCTTCAGAAACAGATAATCGTACCTGGAACCAGTATGCCGGTGAATTGATTTACCGTTTTGGCCCTACAGAAAACCTGTACTTAGGTGGCCGTTATAATTTGGTAGACGGAGAACTGGAAGGTGGAGCTGATGTAAGTGTAAATCGTTTTCAAGTGGCCGCAGGTTGGTTTATGACAAAAAATATATTGATGAAAGTAGAATACGTATATCAGGACTATAATGACTATCCATTAGAAGATATTCATAATGATGGACAATTTAAAGGTTTAATGCTTGAAGCAGCAATAAGCTTTTAAGGATGGGTTGGTGAATGAAGGTGGAAGTTCTTTTCTTAGAGCTTCCACTTTTTTTAATTCTTATTATGAAACATATATTTTACTTCTTAGTGATCCTTTTTACCACCAATCTGGGTGCGCAGAACAATGACTATGCTAAAATCTCGATCAATGATCTTAAAGAAAGTGATCTCTTTATTAAAGGTAGAACTAACGTAAGTACTTTTACCTGCTTATTTGACATAGCGTATTTAAAAGAATGTCAAGAAATAGTATATAGCGAAAATACTGGTGAATTTAGTTTTAAAAATGCTATACTGGTTTTGGACACCCATGGATTTGACTGCGGAAGCCGACCCATTAACCGGGATTTTAATACCCTTTTACAAACTGATGAATATCCTGAAGTTACAATTGAAGTCAAAAAAGCACAAATTGTCGAAACCGGGGCAATTGCTACACTAGCTATAGGTATTGCAGGAAAAGTGCGTGATTATAAAGTCCCCGTAAATATTACTCAAATTTTACAGACGCATTTTAAAGGTGCGCTTCAATTAAATTTAAGCGATTATGCACTTGAGATGCCTAAAAAATTATTTGGACTTATAGAAGTAGGGGATGAGATCGAGGTTCATTTTGATATCTCAGCGCAGTACAGATAACTGTATTAAAATAATAACGTACTATTCGAGTCAAAATTCAGTTGCTAATAAGTGTAGTAATTCAGATCAATTAATTTAATGTCCTCACTATCTTTTCTATATTAAATTTTGCAGAAACCTTACCCTCTCAAGAATATTTCTTAGGACTGCCCTTACAGTTTTCTGCACAAAATAAAATTCATTTTCTCTAATCCACGGACTACAGGTCCACAGGAGAAAATGAATTCATACTTCCGTAAAATCACAACTTGATCGCAATGCCTTCCTTTTATCACATCAGCGCATTTACGCTTTAGACCATTTTCTAGATCCTTTTGCTTAGAACCTCAGTTCGAGCTAAGGGAAAATGTCAGTTTGAGTGAAATTCTGAAAGAATTTTATATCGAAAACAGTATTTTTTGTTTGAAAATGGTCATTCTCGATACGATTTTTCGCAAAAATCACTCGAATTGATAATTTTCAATGCTTTAGAACCTTAAATCGAACTCAGGCTTAGAGCTCGTAGAGTCAATTCAAACTGATTTTAAATAGGTTATGGTTCTGGCTAAGTGTCAAAATTGTTGATTATCGAGAAATTCCACAATTTTTAGACGACGCCATGGTTCACAAAACATTAGTGATCAGGAAGGAATCAGTTTAAACAAGCTCTTAACGCTCCTTACAATCAGAACTTTTTTAAATGAGGTCTAAATACACATGCTTTGATAAATCCAATCAGAACTGCATTAACTGAAGTATAAGGATTGATTAAATTTTCTAGTTTGACAGAAGGAATCATTAATTATAATAACAATGATTTAAATGCTACGTAAAACGTTTTGAGTGAATTGATGATTTCTTTGCAACCAGAAATAAACGAGTCCCGAATACATTTTTACTTGAATTGATTTACGAAAAATACCACTCTATTAATAAAATTTACAGCTCAACCAAAATGAAACCAAACCAAACCAAACAAAAGTACTGTTACGACCTGAAATCTATCCGGCTGTGGCAATAATGCTTCTCTTGAACTTATCTTGGGATGCGGCCATGGCAGCCCACACTTCGAGCAATCTGAATGATCTAAAAAAAGACCTCGAAATAGAAACTGTCCAGCAGCTAATCACCGGCACTGTTCTGGATAAAAATGCACTGCCGCTGCCCAGGGCGCCTGTTATGGAAGCAAGAACGTCTAACGGAACATCAACAGATTTTGACGGCAATTTTAGTCTGGAGCTTGCTGCATTCCCCGCACAGATAGAGGTAAATATTTTTAAAAGTTAAAGTGAAATGCATAGATTTTTGCTACTTTTAAGACTAATAAACAAACTAAGAAGACATTTTTACTTGAATTGATTTAGCAAAAGAACCTCAATATTAATCAAATTGACATCCCAATCACAATGAAACAAAACCAACTAAAACTACTATTTAAATCTAAATTGCATTTAGCTACGGTAATGATGCTGCTCTTGAACCTATCCTTGAATGCGTCTACGGCAACTTATTATTCAGATCATCCCAATGAACTGAAAGGGGCCATTGCCCAGCAGCTAATCACTGGTACTGTTCTGGATGAAAATGGATTACCACTTCCCGGCGCGTCTGTTATGGAAGTAGGAACGTCTAACGGAACATCAACAGATTTTGACGGCAATTTCAGTCTTGAGCTTGCTGCATTTCCCTCACAGCTAGAGGTATCTTTCGTCGGTTTCGTAAGTCAAAAATTTACTGTAGAAACTTCTAAAGTATTAACTATAACCCTTCAGCCTGATAATAATGCGCTTGATGAAGTTATTGTGGTAGGTTACGGTAAAACTAGCCGTGAAAAGTTATCTACCGCGGTGAGCACAGTAGATACTGAAAATATTGCCCAGCGTCCCATTGCAGATATAAGCTCCAGCCTTCAAGGGCTTAGCCCAGGTCTTAACGTAACTCAGACCAGTGGAAAGGTGGGCGATGAGCCCAGAATTAATATTAGGGGGTTTACCTCAATAAACGGTGGTCAACCACTCATTTTAATTGACGGAATAGAAGGAGACTTGAGCAACCTCAACCCTGATGATGTGGAGTCCATAAGTATTTTAAAAGATGCTGGTGCAGCCGCTATTTATGGCGCAAGAGGTTCTTTTGGGGTTGTGTTGGTAACTACCAAAAATGCTAAAGAAGGTAACATTCAGGTCAACTTAGGGATAACGACAGCCCTTAATAGCCCCACCATGAACACTGATTTCTTAACCGATCCTTTTAAAGCGGTTTCCATCGTAGACGAGGCGTTTAGAAACAACAGCGGTGCATCGTATACCGGTTATACGGATGCTGATATGGAGGAGTTGCGCAAAGTTTCAGAAGATCCTTCTTTAGCGCGCGTTATCATAGACCAGCGTAATGGCCGAGATCAGTATGTACATTACGGACATACCGACTGGTGGAACACATTTTTCAGAAAAACCTATCCGTCCAGAATTTATACCGCCTCCGTTTCTGGAGGTTCTGAAAAGGTAAAGGCTTATTTCTCCTACCGGAATTATCAATCTACCGGGATTTTAAAAGTACAGGAAGACACATATGAAAAATACAACCTACGGGGTAAAGTGGATATTGAAGCAGCAGACTGGCTCACCTTTTCTAACAATATGCAGTATAACAGTTCTGAAGATATAGAGCATAGCGGGAGTCAGTACGGCACCTACAGAGATGTATGGAGCAGCTTAATGTGGGTACACGCCTTACCTTCTTACGTTCCCATCAATCCAGATGGAGGTGCATTATGGCGCACAGAATTGAATAATTATACCATTGGTGATGGGGTTTACGCGGCTTTGCTGCAAGGCACCTCAAAACAAGAAACCAATGACAATGAGTTTTCAAATATCGCCTCGGTAGAGATCAGACCACTGCCCGGCCTTACCCTTAATGGTAATTATGCCATTCGGCGGAACAACTTCAGCAGGTTTCAACGTTCTACACGCATTCCATACTCTATTTACCCTGAACAAATTGATCTTCTTGGCAATGACTATTTAAATGAATACCGTACTGAAAGTAGATATGATGCACTGAATTTATATGCCGATTACAATGGATATTTTGGAGATCATACGCTTAAGGCCACAGCGGGTTTCAACCAGGAAACCTTTATGACCAAAAGCATTATGGCCAGCAAGCAAAACCTGATTTCTAATGATTTGAACTCTTTAGGCCTCGCAACAGCAAATCCTTCTACCACGGGGAGCGCTTCAGAATGGGCCATTCAAGGGCTGTTTTACAGGCTTACTTATGATTATCTGGACAAATATGTTTTGGAATTTAATGGCAGGTATGATGCAACATCAAGATTTCCTTCAGATTATCGTTGGGGATTCTTCCCTTCTGCCTCTGCGGCATGGCTAATCAATAAGGAGCAATTTTTTGAGGATCTTACCGGAGATACGTTTAACCTTCTTAAATTCAGGGCGTCGTATGGTTCCCTCGGAAATCAGAATATAGATGATTATGCCTATTTCCCAACACTACCTAACGGACTTTATGATTATGTTCTTGACGGAAGCCGATTAAATTATATAGAATCACCAGCGCTTAATCCCACAGAAATCACCTGGGAAGAAGTCAGTACTTTAGACTTTGGTCTTGATATCACCCTTCTGGAAAATCGATTATCGGCTACTTTTGATTGGTTTCAAAGAGATACTAAGGGAATGCTTTCGCCCGGGGCGACGTTGCCCAGTGTTCTGGGAACTGGTTCTCCACTTGAAAATGCGGCAGATTTAAGGGCAAGAGGTTTTGAACTTTCCTTAAGTTACCAAGATTCATTTCAACTGGGAAAAGATGCATTTTCTTATTCTGTGACGGCAAATCTTTCCAATTCAAAAACCAAAATCACTCGGTTTCAAAACCCTAACCTAAGCCTCGTGGATTTTTATGAAGGAATGACCATAGGCGAACTTTGGGGCTATCGCATTGACGGCCTTTTTCAATCTGAAGAAGAGATCGCCAACCATGCCGATCAAAGTTTTGTTTCTAACCGAATTTCTTCCGGTGGTGGTTTGCAGCCGGGGGATGTAAAATATATTGATCTGGACGGGGACGGATTTGTGGGTGAGGGCGAAAATACGGTCAATGATCCCGGTGATCGCGAAATTATAGGAAATTCTGCCCCGCAATATCTGTATAGCTTTTTAGCCAACGCCAAATGGAACAATTTTGATCTCTCTTTCTTCTTTCAGGGCGTGGGAGAACAGGATTGGTATCCCAATTCAGATTCCCGTATGTTCTGGGCGCAATACAACAGGCCGTATAATTCTTATATACGTAAAGATCTGGTTGATGAAATCTGGACTCCGGAAAATACCGATGCATATTTTCCGAGAAATTATGGTTACATCTCATTGGGCGGTTCCCTTGAAAAGGTAAACGACAGGTATTTGCAGAGCGTGGCTTATTTAAGGTTAAAGAACCTCACTGTGGGTTATACCATTCCCGAAGGTGTTATTTCGCAGTCGGCTTCTACCAAACTAAGGATTTACCTGAGCGGTGAAAACCTACTTACCTTCTCCCCTTTGACCGATTATATTGATCCCGAGGCCGCAAGTGCTTCGGTAAACCTCAACAATCCATCAACCTCTGCAAATAGAGGAACGGCTCAGGTTGTTCCATTCTCAAAAACATATTCTTTAGGAGTTTCCTTTCAATTTTAAAAAATCGCATTATGAATTTCAAACAACTATTCATTGTCATTACCGTTGCTGCCAGTCTGCACTCCTGTAGCGACGATTTTCTGGATAAGCAGCCGCTTTCTGAAATAACCGCAGAGACTTTCTTTAATACCGCCAGTGATCTGGAACTGTATACCAATGGTTTTTACCGCATGTGGCCCAGCACTTCTATTTATAATGGCGAAGCGGCAACCGATAACATCATACAGACGGAACTAAGTGACGAGATGCGTGGCTCACGTTTGGTGCCCACTTCTGGTGGTGGCTGGGACTGGGATTACCTGCGCGATATAAATTTCTTTTTGCAAGAGTATGAGAAAGCCGATGATGAGAATGCAAAAGCGCACTATGGGGGTGTGGCCCGCTTTTTCAGGGCGCGTTTTTACTTTGATAAATTTCAACGTTTTGGGCCATTGCCCTGGTATGACACGCCCATCGAACCGGATGACACCGAGGCGCTGACTAAACCACGCGACTCACGCCAATATGTTGTAGATAAAATTCTGGAAGATCTGGATTGGGCCATTGAAAACATGAGGGAAGAGCAAGATGTTTATAAAGTCACAAAATACACTGCTCTTGCGCTAAAAGCGCGGGTAGGACTTTATGAGGGTACTTTTGAAAAATATAGGGGTGTCGATGGTTATGAAAAATACCTCAATGCGGCCGTAGATGCTTCAGAAGAATTAATCGATAATTCGCCCTACGTCATCTACACCACAGGCAATCCTGATAAGGATTATGTGGAGCTGTTTAATGCACATGACGCAAATCAAAGCGAATTTATTTTGGCGCGCGCATATTCAGAAGAGCTGAACATAGGCCACAATGTAAATTATTACGTAACAACCAGTTCTTACGGCCGTCCCGGAATGACAAAAGATCTGGTCAACAGTTATCTTAATAAAGACGGTTCACGTTTTACAGACCTTCCGAATTACAATCAATTGTTATTTACCGAAGAAGTTCAGAACCGCGATCCCCGCCTGGCACAAACCGTACGCACTCCGGGCTATACGAGAAAAGGTCAATCCATACCGCTTGCACCTAATCTGGGCGCGACCGTTACAGGATATCAAATAATAAAATATGTAACCGAACCGGTTTACGACACAAACGGGCAGTCAATCACAGACCTTCCCCTTTTCCGCTTTGGAGAAGTGATCCTGAATTTTGCCGAAGCTAAAGCGGAACTGGGGACTCTAGCACAGCAAGATCTTGACAAATCGATCAATTTATTGCGGGAAAGAGTGGATATGCCGGCGTTATCGCTGGAAGAAGCAAACGCAAATCCAGACCAATTTATGACTGATCAATACCCTGGAGTTTCAGGCAATAATCAAGGGGTCGTTCTTGAAATCAGAAGAGAAAGACGTATTGAGCTTTATATGGAAAATTTCCGTTGGGATGATATCGTACGCTGGAAAGCTGGGCAAACCTTAACGCAGCCCTTGCGTGGCCTCTATTTCCCCGGGGCAGGTGAATATGATCTTACCGGTGATGGCGAGATCAATGTTGTACTCTACAATGGCGATCGCCCAGCAAACCCTATAAGCGGCGTCCAATACTATAAATTGGATTCTGATTTTTATCTGGATGCCAATGGCCTTATTGATCCACATCCAGATTTTAATAACCGTACCTTTGATGAGGACAAAGATTACCTCTACCCTATACCACGTATAGAATTACAACTGAATCCCAACCTAGAACAAAATCCAGGATGGAAATGAGAAAATTAACAACTATAATGCTTATTTTGAGCTTCTTTGCCATGAATGCTCAAGAAAATAAGAAAACCATCAAAATAATGTCCTTCAACATTAGGTACAACAATCCTGATGATGGTATCAATAAATGGGAAAATAGAAAGGATTGGCTCACAAAGAGCATCCGGTTTTTTGATATGGATCTTGTGGGCACTCAGGAGGTAACTTATGGGCAGCTCACTGATATGGAAAAACTACTGCCCACTTACAGTTACGTGGGTGTAGGCCGAGAAGGTGGAAAAAAGGGCGAATTTACCCCGATTTTCTACAAAAAAGACCGTTTTGAGGCTCTTGATAGCGATACATTCTGGTTATCAGAAACTCCTGAAAAAGTAGCATCAAAAGGATGGGATGCAGCCCTTCCCCGAATTGTGACCTGGGTTAAATTTAAAGATAAAGAAACAGGGGCTATCTTCTATCACTTTAACACCCATTTTGATCACCGCGGAAAAGAAGCAAGAGCAAATAGTGCCAAGCTAATCGCGAAAGAGATTAAACGTATCGCAGAAGATAATGCAGTTGTGCTCACAGGTGATTTTAACAGCTCCCCAGACAGTGATCCACATGGCATACTTTTAGAAAACGGATTAAAGGATACCTTTATACAACTGGATGGCGAAAAGCAATATGGCCCCGATTATACCGCAAATGGCTGGGATGCGGAAGGCAGGGGCATAGAAAATAGAATTGATTATATTTTTTACAAGAACGCCGTAAAGCCAATAAACTATCAAGTTCTTGACGGGCAACGCGGGAAACGCTTTATTTCAGATCATTTTCCGGTTATCGTGGAGTTTGATCTTTTAAATAATTGATTCGCATTTAGGATTTAGAAAACAATTTGAGAATGAAAAATAGCCTTCTCCTTTTTTCAGTGGGAATTACTGCGGCGATCTCTTTTTTAGGGTTTCAAAATTTCTGTGAAGCCAAAAAACAAAAATCGGATGTCCCTGCAAAGCAAGAACTGCGTGTCATGAGTTATAATATACACCACGCCAACCCACCTTCCAAGGAGGGCATCATTGATCTGGAAGGAATAATTGAAACCATAAAAGCTGAAGATCCCGATCTTGTGGCATTACAGGAAATTGATGCAAACACCCAGCGTTCCGGAAAGGGAAACCAAGCGCAGCTCATCGGTGATGCGCTGGGCATGCACGTATTTTTTGGCAAAGCGATCAACTTTGAAGAAGGGGAATATGGCGTGGCCATCTTATCAAAATTTCCAATTTTGAATCCTAGAATATACCGGCTTCCCACCGTGGCGGAAACCAATGGGGAACCGAGGATCCTTGCAACGATAGATATTGAATTGCCAGATGGCCGCCCCATACGTTTTGGGAGTACACATCTGGACGCTCAGAAAGCAGATACAAATCGTCTTCTACAGATTCAAAAGATAGTGGAAATAGCTGGAAAGGTGAAAATGCCCTTTGTTGTCGCTGGTGATTTCAATGCAGCTCCAGGGGGAGCGGTGATTGATATCCTGGATAACAGCCTAAAAAGGACCTGCGGAAACTGCGCGCCCACGATCCCAGCCAAAGCCCCTGAAAAAGCAATTGATTTTATAGCCTTTAAATCAGATAACCGAATTTCGGTAATAGAACATAGGGTTATTGAGCAAGCCTATGCTTCAGACCACCTTCCGGTATTGGCAGTTCTGGGTTTATAGCGAATTGGCAATATATTCAACTGCAAAAACGCCTATTAAATAAAGATTCAGTTAAAAAGAGTTTTCCCGATAAAGCGAATGAGGGTAGCTCAATAATACTATTAATAGCAAGATGGAACTTAGAAATGAAATCTTGATTATGAGCGTTTAAACCTGATATTAAGAAAATCTGGTTAGGAAACTATGGCACTAGAGTACGAATGCGATTATTGCGCTATAAACACCAATTAATGGTTAAAATGATCATTTATCACTTGCTCTGCGGCATGAAAACCGCACATGCCATGAACGCCGCCACCGGGAGGTGTTGAAGATGAGCACAGATAAATCTTTGAGTTTGACGTTTTATAAGGCGATACTTTAGTCACGGGACGCGTAAAAAGCTGGGTAATATCCTGTTTGCCGCCATTAATATCACCCCCTATTATGTTTGGATTAAAAACATGGAGCTGTTCTGTATTCATCGTAGCTCGTTTTAGAATACAAGCTTTAAAACCTGGTGCTGCTCTTTCGATCTGGTTTTCTATTAGTTCGGTACAATTATTAATATTTCCATGAGGAACATGACAATACGCCCATGCCGTATGACTTCCATCTGGCGCTCGGGTATCATCAAATAAACTATGTTGGGCAATTAGTACATAGGGCTTTTCGGTCATTTGACCCTTGTGTATTTTACATTCAGAATCTTCTATTTCCTTAGAGGTAAATCCTAAATGTATAGTTCCTGATTTTCGGCATTTCTCATTTAGAAAAGGAATGGGTTCTTTTAAAGCCCAGTCGATTTTAAACACTCCTGCGCCATATTTGAAGCTTTTTAGGCGTTTTTTATATAGCCAACTTAGTTCTAATCCCTTTATATTTAAAAGCTGTTTTGGGGTAAGGTCAAACAAATAAGATTTTGCTTTAGATAGGGCATTAATATCTGTAACGGTTTGATTTAATTCTATTTTTCCGCCTAAAGATTCGTAATAACCAACAAGGGCTTTAGTAAAATTACCTGCTCCTCCATGCGGAAATGGCCATCCAAATTTGTGTGCGAGTGTGGTAAGTACCAGACCAAAAGAGGAGGAGGCCAAACTCTTTAACGGCAAAGTAGAATGCGCCGCAGAACCGTAAAAAAATGCTTTAGATTGGTCATTTTTGAAATAATAATTTGCGATCATTGAAGCCGACGGCAATGCTTTAAGGCCGAATTTTACAAATTCCATAGGGTTATGAGGCCAGCCCAAAGGACCCAGCAAGTCGGTATCCAGTTGATCCCAATTTTCAACCAGAGGTTTAAATAACTTTAAATACGATTCTTTATCCTGATTTAATTGATCTGCCGTTTGTTGTATGTCCTTATAGCAGGCTAAAGCACTTCCATCCTCAAAAGGGTGCGAGAAGGGTATTTCCGGGAAAATCCATTTAAGTCCAAAATCTTCAAGGGGTAATGTGCTTAAATATGGGGAGGCAAACCCTAATGGCAAAATTGACGACCCCACGTCATGCTTAAAACCGGGCAAAGTAAGTTCTTCTGTTTTAGTAGAACCACCGGGTGATTTGGAATGTTCAAATAGTATAGTCTTTAATCCTTTTTGTTGCAATCGAATAGCGGCTGAAAGCCCGTTAGAACCACTTCCTATAATTACCGCATCATAGTTGTTTTCCATCAAGGTATTTTATTTATATCAAGAGTATCAAGATATTCTTTGAATGTTATGATCCCATATTTTGTACTCAACATATCATGCGTTGTAATATGAGTAAAATAAGAAAGGTTTTCCCCAAGATTTTTAGTGAATATTTTGGTGGGTTGGCTGCCCAATACGGCCAACCATTTAGGAACATGAATTAACGATGCTCCCGTTTTTTCTGCAATCATAGCTGCCATAGCCTTACGTGTATGCACTTCTGGACCCCCAACCTCCACCACTTTTGGACCCGTATATAAAAAAGAAAGAACTACTGCCGCCAGATCACTATGGTGTATACTATTAGTAATTGCCTTGCCGGATCCTATAACCGGTATTATTTTTCTCTTACCCATAATAACAAGATCATTGAGCCCAGAAAAAAAACCGACAGGTCTGATGATCGTATAATCAATTCCTGAATTGATCAGATCATCTTCAAAAAGTTTATGAGTATGCGGAACCTTGTATCGTGGTAGAGTATCGGCGCCTTTTATAGAAACATAAATAAATCTTTTGACATTATGGTTAAGGGCATCCCGCAAAATAACCTTATTAGCCAAATAATTACTCTCATAGTACGTATCCTTTGATCGCGTAAACATACTTAAACTCTCACCCAGAGC
>Ga0307487_1001787_pt1 | contig 14655 bp, 12 predicted proteins | sample CBIW12metaG_FD_203665 | JGI IMG/M metagenome (GOLD analysis project Ga0307487, IMG submission 203665) | Sea-ice brine microbial communities from Beaufort Sea near Barrow, Alaska, United States - CBIW 1.2 | ecosystem: Environmental > Aquatic > Marine > Coastal | place: USA: Alaska | collected... | reverse complement strand
GCAGTCAGTCTTGCTAAAAAACTGGAAGAGTTAGGGTTTGAACAATTGAATTCTTCTTATTTTGACACATTAAAAATCAGTGCAAATGCTTCGGTTGTAAAAGATCTGTCAGAAAAAAATAAGATCAATTTCTATTATCCCGATGCTGATACAGTAGTGATATCATTGAATGAGTCCACGACTGTTTCAGATTTAAATAAAATAACCGCAATTTTTTCTGAGATTTCCGGCAAAAATACCGCTGCAATTGAATATCTGGAAAAAAGCAACGCGATTCCGGAAGAAATTCAAAGGAAAAAAGAATTTTTGACCCATGAAGTCTTTAATTCCTATCATTCAGAAACTGAAATGATGCGCTACATTAAGAAACTGGAGCGTAAAGATTTATCATTGAACCATTCAATGATCGCATTGGGTTCCTGCACCATGAAGCTGAATGCCGCTTCGGAAATGCTTCCCTTAAGCAATCCTCAGTGGGGCAACATTCACCCGTTTGTCCCGGTAGAACAAGCTGAAGGTTACCAAATTGTCCTAAAACGTTTGGAAGATCAGCTTACAGAAATTACAGGATTTTCCGGCACCTCACTTCAACCTAATTCAGGGGCACAGGGAGAATACGCTGGTTTGTTGGTAATTCGGGCTTATCATGAGTCAAGAGGAGAATCACATCGAAATATTTGTTTGATCCCTTCATCAGCTCACGGCACAAATCCAGCTTCGGCTGTTATGGCCGGAATGAAAGTGGTAGTGACTAAATCTACAAAAGAAGGAAATATAGATTTGGAAGATTTAAGGGAAAAAGCACTCAAACACAAGGATAATTTGGCTGCGCTTATGGTGACCTATCCTTCTACTCATGGAGTATTTGAATCGGCTATCCGGGAAATAACCCATATAATCCACGAGAATGGCGGGCAAGTATATATGGACGGAGCCAATATGAATGCCCAGGTTGGTTTGACCAATCCCGGTACAATTGGCGCCGATGTTTGCCACCTTAACCTGCATAAAACCTTTGCCATTCCTCACGGTGGTGGTGGACCCGGTGTAGGGCCTATATGTGTTGCAAAACAATTACTGCCATTTTTACCCGGAAATCCCATTATTAAAACAGGAGGAGAAAAAGCAATTTCCGCTATTTCATCAGCGCCATGGGGTTCTGCTTTGGTTTGTCTAATATCTTATGGCTACATTACCATGTTGGGTGGCAAAGGTTTACAAAAAGCAACCGAATATGCCATTTTAAACGCCAACTATATAAAAGGACGCTTAAAAAACGATTATCAAACTTTGTTTTCCGGAGAACGAGGAAGGGCTGCACACGAAATTATTGTAGATTGCCGCCCTTTTAAAAGCAATGGAATTGAAGTGGGAGATATTGCAAAACGGTTGATGGATTATGGTTTCCATGCTCCAACAGTATCCTTCCCCGTTGGAGGAACTTTGATGATAGAACCTACCGAAAGTGAAAGCAAGGCTGAACTCGACCGGTTTTGCGATGCGTTGATCTCTATTCGTAAGGAAATTGATGAATCTTCCACTAAGAACGAGAGCAATATCCTTAAAAATGCACCGCATACTATGGCTATGCTTACCGCAGATACCTGGGAATTTAAATATACCCGCGAACAGGCAGCATTCCCATTGGATTTTGTTGCCGACAATAAATTCTGGCCAACTGTAAGAAGGACAGATGATGCTTTTGGTGATCGAAATTTAATTTGCACCTGTGATCCTATTGAGGAATATCTGGAGGCTTAATACAAATAAATTAGCCAAAGGCAGTCCGGGAAGCCTGCCTTTGGCTTTTTAATAAAATATGTTAGTTTAATTGCGATTTTAATAAAAAAATATTTTTAAAAATATCAATATCATAAATTGATTGAAATAATTCAGTTCCTTATACGATACTTAAATTGCTTTTATTATTTTAGTTAAAATTATCAAAAAAATACCTCGTTCAAATGAGCATAAAAATCACAGGTTTAGGAAGTTTTATTCCTAATTTAAAAAGAAAGAATTCCGACTTTTTGAAGCATGAATTCCTAAATACAGATGGCTCAGGTTTTCCTCAGGCCAACGAGATAACTATTGAAAAATTTAAGGCGATTACCGGAATTGAGGAACGCAGATATCTGGAAGAAAATTTAGACACTTCAGATATGGCAACCGTTGCAGCACAGAAGGCAATTGAAAACGCAGGAATAGACCCGGAAACCTTGGACTACCTAATTGTAGCACATAACTATGGAGATGTCAAGCATGACAGTGTTCAAAGTGATACCGTACCTAGCCTGGCAACCCGTGTAAAACATAATTTGCGCATAAAAAACCCAAAGTGTGTAGCCTATGATGTCCTTTTTGGCTGTCCGGGTTGGATAGAAGCGGTTATACAGGCACAGGCATTTATGAAATGTGGAATGGCAAAAAAGTGCCTTGTTATTGGTGCTGAAGCGCTTTCAAGGGTTGTAGACATACATGACCGTGATTCCATGATATTTTCTGACGGAGCAGGAGCTGCAGTTATTGAAGTTATTGAACAGGAAGGCGGTATTTTATCTCATGAATCGGCAACTTATGCATATCAGGAGGCTCACCATATTTATTTTGGAAAATCAAACCGTGCCGAAGGCAATGATAATACCCGTTACATTAAGATGAACGGACGCAAACTATATGAATCGGCACTTACCCATGTTCCAAATGCAATGAAATCCTGCCTTGATAAAAGCGGTAAGAACATAGACGAAGTCAAAAAAATCTTTATCCATCAGGCCAATGAAAAAATGGATGATGCCATTGTATCCCGTTTCTACAAATTACATAATATGCCGGTTCCCGAAAACATTATGCCCATGAGCATTCAGAAACTAGGAAACAACAGTGTGGCTACTGTACCCACATTATTGGATCTTGTGCTAAGGGGCGAAATTAAAGATCAGGAATTAAATAAAGGTGATATAATTATGATGGCAAGTGTAGGTGCAGGAATGAATATTAATGCCCTTGTGTACCAATATTAATATGTACGAGAATACTTTCCCAAACAAGAGGTATAAACAAACATTGGAATTTTTAGAAGAAGTGGCCCCTTCCCCTGCCAAAATTTTGGATTTGGGTGTGGAAAACCCTTTTTCCAAAATTATGGAACAACATAATTATCAGGTTAAAAATACCGGAGGAGAAGATCTTGATCTGAACACATCAGCAGTCAAAACCGACGAATTTGAGATCGTAACTGCTTTTGAGATTTTTGAACATCTTGTGTCTCCTTATAATGTACTAAAAGACATAAAGGCTCAAAAACTTGTCGCCACAGTTCCATTAAAATTGTGGTTCTCCAATGCTTACAGAAGCAAAACCGATATGAGGGACCGGCATTTTCACGAGTTTGAAGACTGGCAATTTGACTGGTTATTGGAAAAAGCGGGATGGCACATCAAGAAAACGGCAAAATGGACAAATCCAATCAATAAAATAGGATTCCGACCCTTGTTACGAAGTATTACTCCACGCTATTACGCTGTTTATGCGGAACGATAGTTTTCCTAAAAGAAAAAACACCCTATTATTTCTGCTATATAAAAAAAACCTGGTTCCCAATCAGAAATATTGCATCTTCAAAAACACGCAATCCCTTCCTTTTCATCACTTTTCAATTACAAACCCAATATTATTGTAATTTAGCATTAAAATTGAAACTCATTTCTTGAAAATCTACATTGTCATTCCCGCGCATAACGAAGCCGAATTTATCGGGAAAACCCTTCAATCTTTGGTGGAACAATCTTTTCTTCCTTCAAAAATTGTAGTTGTAGATGACCAGTCTTCAGACAACACGGCTGAAATAGTTTCCGGATTCATCCAAAAATATCCTTTTATTTCCCTGGTAAAGAATTCTTCTTCTGAAGAACATTTACCAGGCAGCAAGGTAATCAACGCTTTTAATAAAGGTTACAACACTTTGGATGAAGAGTACGATATCATCTGTAAATTTGATGCCGATCTAATATTTCCGCTGGATTATTTAAAAACTATCCGCCAACATTTTGAAGCAGATCCAAAGGTTGGTATGGCCGGCGGATTTTGCTCCGTTTTAAAAAACGGAAAATGGACCCTGGAGAATTTAACCGATTCAGATCATTTGCGTGGCGCCCTAAAAGCTTACAGAAAAGAATGTTTTCTTTTAATTGGAAAACTAAAACCGGCCATGGGCTGGGATACTGCCGATGAACTATTGGCTCAATTCCACGGATGGTCTGTAAAAACCGATAAAGAATTGCTTGTACAGCATTTAAAACCTACCGGAGCCACCTATAACCCTTCTTCAAAGTACAGGCAGGGTGAAGCTTTCTACAGGCTGCATTACGGCTTTGCTATTACATTCATAGCTTCGGCCAAACTGGCTTATTTAAAAAAGGATATTCGCTTGTTTAAGGATTTCCTCAGCGGATATTTCAAGGCTAAAAAAGAAAAGCAGCCTTTTCTTGTAACAAAACAAGAAGGCCGCTTTATAAGAAAAATGCGCTGGGATAAAATACGCAAAAAAATTTTGGGCTCTTAGTTGTCCAACATTTCATAAAGAGGTTGCCCTGAGCTTGCACTGGGAAATGAAATCCCTAATATTGTCGAGATTGTTGGTGCAATATCAATAATTTCAGTTCTTTTAGAAGTATCTCCATGTGGTATGCCTTTCCCAAAGAAAATAAGCGGCGCATGGGTATCGAAGGAAAACCCACTGCCATGTGTAGAACCCGTTTTAGGATAAGAAATAATGGCTGGTTTTAATACAAACACCACATCCCCGCTACGTCTTTGATTAAACCCTTTTTGTACCAAACCAGAAATCCCCGAAGTGAAATCATTTGATTCAAGTTGAGTTCTTGTAAAAACCCTGTTTATTTGGGGTTTCTGAAGCACAAAATGCGCAATTGCATCTTCCAAAGTGGAAGCCTCTATTTTCTCTTTTGCGAGTGTTTCATAATTAAAGAAGATTTGATAATTTGAAACCATTTCTATCAAATCTTTGCTGCCAAACTTTTCTTCAACAAATGCCTTTAAATCCTCTTCAAAAGCCATATCTTCAAAATAACCCGCCGGAATTTTAACCGATTGAAGATATGAAGGAACATCTCCCCCTCCGTGATCTGAAGTTAGAAATAGAGTATAATTTCCCGCTCCAACTTTCTCGTCCAAAGCCTTTAACAATCTGGCCAGATCCTTATCCAATCGCATATAGGCATCCTGGACTTCCTTTGAATTCACTCCAAAATTATGGCCAATATAATCGGTACTGGAAAAACTTACGGTAAGGAAATCGGTGAATTCATCGGTTCCCAGCTTTTCGCCTTCCAGCGCTGCAATTGCAAAATCGGCAGTAATTGAGTTTCCAAATGGCGTATATTTCAGCAAATCAAATTGCCCATTTTTAGGAGCGAGTTCAGCTAAGTTATAGGGAAAAATTGTCCTTCCGCTAAATCCTGTTTCAAAATTGTTTTTGTCTGTTCCGCTTTCAGAATAAGTTTCAATATCGGTTAGGCTGTTCCATTCTTTGAGATAAGAAGTTGCTTTTCCCGATTTATTAAACGCCTGAACCCAATCAGGTAATTTATTCATATAATATGTGCTGCTGATCCATTGTCCCTCCTCCATTCCGTGAAACCAATAAGCCGCATTCGCGGTATGCCCCGCAGGTAAAATAGCACTTCTGTCTTTTAGTCCAATTCCAATAGTTTTGCCCTGCATTTGGGTGAACAATCTGTTTTCATCCCCTATGGTCGTTGAGATCATTCTATGTGGCGACATTTTACCAGCAGAAGAATTGGTTCCTACAGGTTGCACATTTTCATCACTGGTACAATACACTTCACTTTTTTCGAATTTATTATACCATCCATTTCCGATAATTCCGTGGTTTTGCGGAGTAGTTCCGGTGTAAATAGAAGTGTGACCGGGAGCGGTATAGGTAGGTATGTAATTGAAATTATTGTTTTTAAAATTAAAGCCTTCGTTTACCAGGCGTTTAAAACCATCATTTTCATATTTATCCCAAAAGCGGGTGAGATAATCGAAGCGCATTTGATCTACCACGATTCCAACCACCAGTTTTGGTTTATCGGGATTAATAGGGTTCGTTTGGGGTTTTTGTGCAAAAATTGAATTGATTGAAAACGATAAAATAAACAGAAGAATAAAATTTTTCATAAGTAAAAATCCAGAATTTAAGTTTCTCAAAAATACTAAAGAATTGGGGTTTAAAGATTAATTCAACGTTAATTAGTTTTAAGGATATATTTACTATTTTAGCTTTGCAAAAATTCCTTGATGAGCTACCTGAATTCTATTGGTGAATATTTCTTAATGCTGAAGGGCATATTTAGCCGGATGACCAAAGGCATCATATTAAAATCCCTTATTTTTAAGGAAATTGACGTTTTAATAATAGGTTCTTTGGGAATTGTTTCCTTTATATCCTTCTTTATTGGGGGCGTAGTGGCAATTCAAACCGCATTGAACCTAAACAATCCGTTAGTCCCAAAAACCCTGATTGCTTTTGCTGCCCGCCAGTCAATAATTCTGGAATTTGCTCCTACTTTCATCTCTATTATTATGGCGGGAAAAGTAGGTTCATTTATCACTTCCAGTCTTGGATCTATGCGGGTTACAGAGCAAATTGACGCTTTGGAGATCATGGGGGTGAATTCCCTGAACTATTTGATATTCCCAAAAATTATTGCGATGCTTACCTATCCTTTTGTTATTGCCATTTCTATGTTCCTGGGAATTTTAGGCGCCTATGCCGCTGCTGTTTGGGGCGGATTTGTAGGATCTGATGTATTTATTGAAGGCTTACAGAGTGATTTTAACGGTTTTCACCTGACATACGCATTTATCAAAACTTTCTTATTCGCGATGATTTTGGCAACCATTCCCGCATATCACGGGTATTATATGAAAGGCGGAGCTCTTGAAGTAGGTAAAGCAAGCACCACAGCGTTTGTATGGACCAGTGTGGTTCTAATTATCACCAATTACGTTGTAACCCAATTATTACTCAGCTCATGATAGAAGTTAAAAATATCCACAAAAAATTTGGAAACGAAGAAGTTCTAAAAGGAATTGACTTTGTTTTTGAAACAGGAAAAACAAACCTTATTATTGGGGAATCGGGTTCAGGTAAAAGTGTTTTGCTCAAATGTATGTTAGGCCTTTTTACTCAGGATGAAGGAGCCATTGAATATGACGGGAAAGCGTACTCAAGTTTTACGGAGGAAGAAAAGCGTGAACTCCGGAAAAAAATCGGAATGCTTTTTCAGGGAGGAGCCCTGTTTGATTCTATGACCGTAGAGGAAAATGTGATGTTCCCCATGAGAATGTTCACGAATAGCAGAAAAAGGGATTTAGCAAAGCGGGTACATGAAGTTTTAGAGCGGGTGAACCTGGATGGAAGCGGAAATAAATTTCCCGGAGAGATAAGCGGTGGAATGCAAAAAAGGGTTGCCATAGCCAGGGCAATTGTCAATAAACCTAAATATTTATTCTGTGATGAGCCCAATTCGGGTCTGGATCCTAACACAGCTACTGTTATTGATAATTTAATTATGGAGCTGACAAAAGAATACAATATTACAACGATAGTTATAACCCACGATATGAACTCTGTGATGGAAATTGGTGAAAATATTGCCTTTTTAAAGGATGGGATTTTGGCATGGAAAGGCGATAAAACTGAAATCTTTAAAACCGATGACAAAACTGTAACCGATTTTGTTTATTCCTCCAACCTATTCAAAAAAGTGAGAAAAGCACAAATCCAAGGGCATTAGTTAGTTCATGGATTTTACGGCCAATATGTCCAGTTTTAATCTTAATGCTAACCAATTCTGAATTTTTTTGGTTTCAGCCTTTTTTATCCTATTGACAACATTGTTTTTCCATGTAATGTTAAAAGTGGGGATAGTATCAATTTTTGAAAAATTGGTAGAGATTATATTAGCAAAACTAAGGGTTTCCACGTTTTCATAATTCACCTTCACCTCCTGACTGATTTCTTTGAATGAAAAATCCCCGAGTTTGTATTTCAAAAGTTCATTTTCCAATAATGAGATGCGAGCATCTTTATTCTCGATAACTTCCTGATTTTTTATATAGAGATCTTCCAAAATGCCGCTTCTTACCTGGGTTGACAATAAGGCTAAATCACCTGTTTGGTTCGCTCCCTGGTGGATAATTAATGTAGATTCTTTAAGTGCTTCCATTTCCTTCATTTGCTCCTTCCAGGTTTCAATGGTTGCCTGGGGTACAGAAACACCAATAAGATATACTTCAATTTCCTTATTGTGATAATCCTGATTGGTTTTGATAGTTTCAGCACCACTATACCGCACCACTTCAGATATAAATTCCCGGGACTTTGCTTCAAACACCTGTTTTTGTAAAAGGTTTACAAACAGGATAACACTTGGGATCATTACAATAATTGCAATTACGGAAGCAATCCTAGCAATTTTCTTACGGTGTTTGCTGTTTGCATATTTAACCAAAGGAAAATCCAATACTTTTGAAACAACAAAGGTGGTGAGCGCAATAAAAACAGCATTTATGGAAAACAGGTAGATTGCTCCGCCTGCATAAGCCATATTCCCAATGGCCAAACCATAACCAACGGTGCATAATGGCGGCATCAATGCAGTTGCAATAGCCACCCCAAAGATCACACTGGCGATGGTCCCTTTCTTTGTTTTAGCGACAATCAATGCCAGTCCCCCAAATATGGCAACCAGGACATCCAGAATAGTAGGATACGTACGAGCAATTAATTCCGGGGTTTCTTCTTTTACCGGCGAGATCAGAAAGTATATATAGGCTGTTAACACACTCAGGCCAACCATAACTCCCAAATTGATAAAGGATTTCTTTAAGGTATCCACATCGTTAATGGCCACCGATAATCCAACCCCTACAATTGGGCCCATAAGTGGAGATATCAACATCGCTCCAATTACAACGGCTGTACTTCCCACATTCAACCCAATCGAGGCTACAAATACCGAAAATATTAAAATCCATGCATTGTGGCCCTTAAAGGAAATATCCTTTTTAATTGCTTCAACAGTAGCTTCCCAATCGGTATCCTGACGGATATCGAGCAGTTCGGACATGAATGCCCTGGTATTCTGCCAGATTCCGGTTGCATGAGAATATTCATTCTGCTTTATGGCTTCTTCCGGTTTACCAGCGTCAGGATTATTTTTGTTTTCCATTTCTAACCTAAGTTTTTTCCATACTTTTCCATTACCCGGGCCCTGATTTCCTTAATTTCCTGTTCCTTTTCTTTTGGGACTATTATTAATACATCTTCATCGTCTACAATAATATAATCTTCAAGCCCATCTACCACCACAATTTTAGGTTTATTGGTATAAATAATATTATCCTTTGCCTCATTTGAAATCAATTGGGCGTTTACCACGGCGTTCTTTTGATCGTCCTTATCCAATTCTCCATACAATGCCCCCCAGGTCCCTAAATCGTTCCAATCAAAGGATGCCGGCAGGACATATACAAATTCCGACTTTTCCATGATGGCAAAATCAATTGAAATATTTTCGGACTGTGGATAAACTTTTCCTATAAATTTTTCCTCTTCGGGGCCATTCAATTTATCGGTACCTTTCTCAAAGAGATGGTACATTTCTGGTAGATATTTTAAAAAAGAATCAGCAATAAATGAAGCTTTCCAAATAAAAATTCCCGCATTCCAAAGGTAATTGCCGTCTTTCAGGAACTTTTTAGCGTTTACAAGACTGGGCTTTTCTGTAAATTTTACCACCTTCTGAAGCTTGTTTTCCTTATCCTTTTTATATTTGATATAACCGTAACCGGTGTTTGGAAAGGTTGGCTTGATCCCCAAAGTAATTAGGACCTCCTTTTTAGCCGCATTCTCAAAGGCCAGGTGAATATCCTTTGCAAATGCTTTCTCATCTTCAATCCAATGATCACTGGGAGCAACAAGCATCACGGCATCAGGATTTTGTTTTCTTATTTTAAGGGCGGCAAGCAAAATACAGGGAGCGGTATTTCGCAGTGCGGGTTCCAAAAATATTTGCTCATCGCTTATTTTTGGGAGCTGTTCCTTTACCATTTCCTTATAATCCTGGTTGGTAAGTATCAGGATATGCTCATAAGGAACAACTTTAGCAAGACGATTGTAAGTATGCTGAAGTAGGGTTTCCCCAATTCCCAGCATATCGTGAAATTGTTTCGGAAATTTGGATGTACTCACCGGCCAAAAACGGGAACCAACTCCTCCCGCCATGATGACTGCAAAATAATTTTTATTGTAACTCTTCATATGAAGATTCTTATAAATTCATTTTATTTGAATAATGAATTTCTATTAACTAAATTTAAAAGTATAAACTTTCCTGATTAATGTCAATTGGTTTTAAACAATATTAACGAACAAAATATTTTTATTTTCATCAGGTTTCCGCAGATAATAATCATATTAATTAAGAAAATTTTCCCTTATCTATCGTCCAATATCTAACATCTATTTTTTTAAAGCAATTCCACCTCGGCATTTGGTTGAAATAAATAAATTTTACCCGTGGCCATTTCCAGGCACTCATAGCGCTTTCTTCGTTTTACTCCCTTTTTAAAAATTTTGCCATTATAAATACGAAAAACCCCGCCGCTGGGCACTTCAAAAATATAATTATTGTCGTTCTCAGGATCAAATTTTTTTAAGGCGACCGAAAGATGTGCGTCAGTATCTCCGCTGGCCTTCGGATTTTTAAAATGATTTGCTATTAAAGGTAACAATTGGCTTGGAAATATTTCCGGTCGGATAAATGGCAACATTAACTGTTGAAAAGTCAACTTCCATTCCTGCCCATGGGGCAAAATCGCCCTCCCAAATCTTTCAAAAGCTACCAAATGTGAAATTTCATGTACCAGGGTTATCAAAAACCGAAATTTATTCAAATTTGAATTCACGGTAATTTGATGAACCCCATCGGGCATTCTTCTATAATCGCCATGTCTTGTAACCCGTTCATTTACAATTTTAAGATGAATGCCGTTTTCTTCAATCAGCGTAAAAATTGCTAGGACTGAATGGCTCGGAAGGTATTTTTCAAGAATTTCGTTCATGAAATTATTTGTTATGGAGTAGAGTTTGAAACCTGTAACAATTTTCCATTATAATATTTTTGACCGTTTAAGCTGAAATCCACAATATATTCGGCCATTTCAATAGCCGACAAGGGTGCTTTTAAACCGGGGAATGCTTCTTCCAACATTTCGGTTTGAACGGCACCAAGGGCCAACACATTAAAGGAAGGGCCGTTTTCTTTATATTCCTCAGCCAGAAGTTCGGTTAAAGTAATAAGCGCTCCCTTACTGGAGCTATATGCCGATAAACCTGCGAATTTCACGCTCCCCTGCACGCCGCCCATACTGCTGATATTAACAACGTGACCGCTTGCCGGCATCAACGGAAGTATTTTCTGAATAATACCTACCACCCCAAAAACATTGGTATTGTATATGTTCTTAAATTCTTCTACACTCGACTTTAAAAAGGGTTTATTTAAGATTGCCCCGGCATTGTTAACAAGAACGTCAACATTCTTCCATTCTGATCTTAGATATGCATCCACTTCTTCCAGGGAATCTTCCCTGGAAATATCACAGGAAATAGAATGGACATTTTTCAATTTTAAACTTTCGACAGGCTCTGTATTTCTGGAAAGGGCCAATACCTTATGCCCGTCTTTGGCAAATAATTTTACCATTTCGAGTCCTATTCCGCGACTAGTTCCCGTAATTACAACGTGTTTCATTATTGGTTCAGTTTAATTTCCTTTTCTGATGTATTTGCCATTTTATAAAGCCCGGGGATCACACTTTGAATGACGTGCACTATATGCGAAAAATCCATCTTTTCAGCTTCATCTGAAACATGATGGTAATAATCGTAATTTGTAAAATCAAAAGTGCTGATAGTTTGTGCAGGGACATTAAATTCCTGAAAGAACGGATAATTATCGCTTCTTTCAAATAGCTTGTATTCATTGGCTCGCGGTAAAAATCCCAATATCCTTGAATTGGAATGTTCGTTAAATTTTTCAGCCAGATTAGATCCTTCGAAACCCGTTACATAAGCCAGATAATTTTTATCTTGCATTGGCACGCCAATCATTTCAAAATTGACCATTGCATATAAATTCAATCCTTCCGAATTTAATTTTTCCGCGAGATGTTTCGATCCCCGAAGGCCCATTTCTTCAGCAGAAAACAGCACAAAAAGCAAACTTCTTTTATTGTCGTTTATTTTTGAAAAGTGTTTTGCTAATTCTAATACCCCCACCGTTCCTGAGGCATTGTCATTGGCGCCATTGGCAATAGAATCGCCATTGATCACTTTCCCTGCACCTATATGATCATAATGTGCCCCTAGGATGATGAACTCCTTTTTTAATACAGGATCACTTCCTTCCAAAAATCCAATTAAATTATAACCGGTATTATTGCCAATCTCAAATGAATCCCGATAGGTTTTATAGTAGGGTTTTACATTGTTTTCCTCAAACACGATTTCAATGAAAATAGCTGCTTCTTCAATTCCCTCTGTACCGGTTTCACGTCCGCTAAGCTTATCGGAGGACAAATATTCCAAATATTTCTTAACAGAAGTCTCTAAAATTACGGGATTGGGTGCCTTGATATCTCCTTCAGGGATTATCGCTTTTTCCAACGTAGCATTTTGGGTTAAATTACAGGCTGTTGAAACAGTTAAAACTGCAAGGATCCCAATTTTATATAAAGCATTCCTCATAGCGTTAAAGATAAAAAAATCCCGCTATAGTGCGGGATTTTGAATATTTATTTTCCTTTTTTAACCTAGGTTTTAAGCCAACATGGTTACTGGATTTTCCAGGTAGCTTTTCAGGGTTTGTAAAAAAGCGGAACCCGTTGCTCCATCTACCGTTCTATGATCGCAGGCAAGGGTAAGCTTCATTGTATTTCCTACAACTATCTGACCATTTTTAACCACCGGTTTTTCAACTATAGCTCCTACAGACAGGATTGCTGAATTGGGTTGATTTATAATGCTGGTAAATTCTGTAATTCCGAACATTCCCAAATTGGAAACAGTAAATGTACTGCCTTCCATTTCCTGTGGCTGCAATTTTTTATTGCGCGCTTTACCAGCCAACTCTTTTACCTGCCCACCAATTTGTGTCATAGACATTTGGTCTGCAAAACGCAAAACAGGAACAAGAAGTCCGTCATCTACCGCTACTGCAACCCCCATGTGAATGTGTTTCGCAATTTTGGTGGTTTCCCCGGTCCATTGTGAATTCACCCTTGGATGCTTGCGCAGTGCCATTGCTGATGCTTTTATCACCAAATCGTTATAGGAAACCTTCACATCCGGAAGTTCGTTAATTTGTTTTCTTGAAACAATTGCACCTTCCATATTTACCTCTATAGTAAGATAATAATGAGGAGCGTTGAATTTTGACTCTCCCAGACGTTTTGCTATAGTCTTGCGCATTTGGGAATTTTTAATTTCCTCAAATTCTTCTTCGCCTGCAGCAACGTATGGTTGCACTACTTTTGCCTCAGCTTTTATCCCTTCAGAAACACTAGCCGGCTTGGCTTTTTCAGATGGTTTAAAGGCTTCAACATCTTTCTTTACAATCCGGCCATTCTCACCTGATCCCTTTACTTCAGAAATATCTATTCCCTTATTCTGGGCTATTTTTTTGGCTAATGGAGAAGCAAAAATACGTTTGTCACTATGTGTTTGTGAAGTTTTGCTTTCTTCTGAAGATTCGCCTTCTTTGGGCTTTTCTTCTGAAGAACTTTTATCCAAGACAGGGGATTCTTTGGAAGAGCCGGTCTTAGTACCAATTTTTGAAATATCGGTGCCTTCCGGACCAATTATAGCCAGCAGGGTATCGACCTTAGCAGATTCTCCTTCCTGGAGTCCAATTTTAAGCAAGGTTCCATTATAGAAGGATTCAAATTCCATTGTAGCCTTATCGGTTTCAATTTCGGCTAATATATCGCCTTCCTCAACTTTATCACCTTCGTGTTTGATCCATTTGGCTACGGTACCTTCTTCCATGGTATCGCTCAATCGCGGCATGTTTATTACTTGAACCCCTTCCGGAATTTCTCCGTCTTCATCTGAATCTTCATCTTCAGAAACGCTCTCACGATCCTTTACTTCATCTCCAGATTTTTGAACCTCTTTATCTTCAGGATCTTTCTTATCCTTCTTGTTATCAGATTCTTTTCCACCCTCCAACAACGCAGAAATATCTTCACCCTTTTCACCAATTATGGCCAAAAGTGTATCTACAGCAGCAGTTTCGCCTTCTTCAAGTCCTATATACAACAGGATCCCTTCAGAAAAGGACTCAAATTCCATTGTGGCTTTATCAGTTTCAATTTCAGCAAGAATATCTCCTTCCTCAACTTTATCACCTACTTTTTTTAGCCATTTTGCAACAACCCCTTCTTCCATGGTGTCGCTTAAACGAGGCATATTAATTATTTCTGCCATAATTTATTCTACTTTATGTGATATAAATGGGTAATCCTTTTGTTCGTACACCATATCGTACAACGCGTTTT
>Ga0307487_1001785_pt1 | contig 14671 bp, 17 predicted proteins | sample CBIW12metaG_FD_203665 | JGI IMG/M metagenome (GOLD analysis project Ga0307487, IMG submission 203665) | Sea-ice brine microbial communities from Beaufort Sea near Barrow, Alaska, United States - CBIW 1.2 | ecosystem: Environmental > Aquatic > Marine > Coastal | place: USA: Alaska | collected... | reverse complement strand
TGATGCTCATGTAAGTTGATTTTATGAAAATAGACCAGCAAGCTTAAACGCTTTTATGGTACAGTAAGAAATCATATTAAATCTCAAAAAAAACCATCTGAAAAGATGGTTTTTTTTATTTGAATATCGTGCAAAACGGTCTTGATTAATACAAGTAGCGTTGGGTAGGGAAGCTCCCGATAGCTATCGGGGGCGTCGGCTTAGTTGGCTGTTACTTGATGTCCAATATATTACTTTTCACTGGAACACCTTCTATTTGCTGGTAAGCGATGTCGTGCGTAGATTTATCTAAGGCATTTACTTACTTCGTTTGAGATTTTAGCAATAGTGTTATTGCTTATGGAATCCGAAAAGTGTTTATGAATAAATATGTTTTCAATTTGGTTTAAGTCGTTAATGTCTAATTGACTTTTATCAATGTTAGAAAGATTTTCAAAAAGTCCCAATTCCTTGTTTATAAATAAAAAATCATCAAGTAAACCCCATGCAACGAATATAGATTTATCCTTAGCATCCAAGATTTGATCCAATTGAATCAAATGTTTCTGATTTGACTCTGAGATTAATTTCTTTTTAAACTCTTTATCATTTTTTTTGGACATTCCAGTTGTCGGAAAACCAATTAGTTCTATAAATGAAATTTTATCGGCTAAGCTAGAATCTATATTTGTTTTTGAAAACATCTTATGGTATCTCTTTCCATCGCCTTTATAGTTTTGGGAAAGAAATGGATGGTGAATACCATATTTTCTCCAAAACTTTATTCCGTCTTTGAGATATTCTTCAACCTGACTAAACACTGGCATTTTATCTATATTGCAATGCCAATTTGGGTCTCTACCGACGAATAATATTTTAGCATTTTCTGGATTTGCTCCTTGATAATTTTTTATCTCGTATAATTCATTTAATGCTAAGGAAGGATGTATGTTGAAACCAGAACTTTTATAAGCAATCATTTCTTCTTGATTATTTTTTTTATCAATATTCATAGTTCTGAATTTTTCTAAAAATCACCTTCAACGTGTTTCTATTAAGACCAATGTAATCTTTTATCCCAAATTGTTGCGGGAAAAACGCAGCTTTTTATAGCTTATGATCTCAAAATATTGGGGATTTGAATTATTATGAATATCAAAATTATGTTGCAGAAGGGTTTTTCGCCTGTTGAGAATTGTGTTTCCTGATTTTCCTAGATCCTCTTCGGCTGGGAAAAGATTATTACCTATGAGAATTTCGAGATAAATTTTTCTGCATTAATTAACTCAGTGGGGTTTTCATCAGTTAAAGAGAATTTTTGAAATTCGTACCATTCGTGATCAATCTCATAATCAAAATCATATACTTCGAGCCTAGGAACTCCTACTTTTGAAGGATAAAAAACTCACCATCAATAAGTTTATCCTTTATTTTTAAAGTAGCGGATTGAGGATCAAGATTAGTGGGGTTTAAGATAACTATTTGTCCAAACTGTTTATAATTTCCAGCATCACGATACAAGTATTCAAATTTTAGGTTATTTCTTAAAACGTTCATCATTATGATATTTTAAAAATTCTATATCAGGCAAGAATTTTGAAGGAAGAAAAATTTCCTTATTTTCATATTGAAAAAAATAATTCTCAAGTGAATTTGAATTTTTTTGTTTGAACAAAATAGGAGATATTTTGATTTTATACTCTGGTGTAATAGTTATTAATCCAGATTCAAAAGCTTTATCGTGCAATGCATTTATTGCAATTCCATTTCTTGGATTTAATCGATTTAGTTCATCAGCACACCAAGGTTTAATATGTCCTGCAATAAGTAACTCGCTCTGGCTTATACCAGTTATGCAACAGGTGTTATTGTAAGAGGCTAAAATTGAGCTACGGAAAAAAGATTGATTTACTCTAACCTTCACGATTTGTTCTCTTGTTTTTCCTTTTGGAAGATTATTAATATCAATATTATTCAGCTCTTCAATCGATTTATTTTCAAATTTTGATAATAATTTCTCGCTTTCAAATGGTAATTCCTCCCAGTTGTTATAAAACTCATCCCAAATAACTTTATCCAATTTACTTGCATTTGAAGCACCTTTTATTCCCCTTGCTTGTAAGCTTGGGTCGAGGCTTGCAAAATTCACCAATTTGTATGCGATTGAACTTGGTGTTCTGCCAATTAATTCGGCAAGATGAATAACTTGAGGATTTGACCTATGTAATCGACCAAATGGTAATTTACAATAAAGATTTATAGCTAAAATTAATTCGCTTCTTGTCCAAAGTTTTTGACCTTTTTTCATCCTTCACTTTTTTGAGTAATGAATTCATTTTTACAATTTTCAGATAAGCATTTGTGAATTTGAGTTTGTTCGCTTGTATGTGAAAAGTCTAAAATTATTTCAGTTCTATTTCCGCAATTAGGGCAAGTTACAGGTTGGTCATTATATGTTATTACTTCTTTATAATCTATCATATCAATTTAGGCAGCATTTGCGATAGGAATAGCAGTGTAAATCCTTTTTTGAGGTATGAAAAAAAAAGATTGTTAATAAGCAAATCTAATTCTCCCAAATCTTTCTTATCGGCTTAGTTGTTTTGTTACTTTGTCTCTAAAATATCACTTTTCAATCAATTGCCCGCTATTTGCTCGTTAATCGATGTTGTAAATCAATTGGGCCAGTTATAAATAAGATTAATACTGAAAAAATCAATCGATTATTTTGGGATTACATACTTAGCTAATTTCACTCCCTTACTAATTTCTGTACCGTAGGATTCTGGAATATTTGCATTTTTAGCTATTTCTTTTTTCGAATAACCTCCAAGGTCTATTTCTTTCGCATACTTTATACCGAATAAGTGAATCATTGCTACTAAATCCCCTGATGGTGCATTGTTATACATATCGCTCAGTTTCTGACCTAATTCATTTAATGTCATAATTTAAAGTTTTAAATTTCATTATTTAAGTAAAAATCAATTGAGAAATATAGTAAATAGATTATTCCAGCTAAGCTTATAATCCAATTGAGTTTTCTAGCGAATATTCGCGTAATCAAATAAAATATTATTACAAATATTCCTATAATAGGTGGAAAAAATAAAGGTATAAAACCTGCATGTATGGAACTGGGATGTAAATCAGTTTGCATACCTATCATCCAAGAAATGATTATTCCATAACTATACCAACTAAATTGGTTTTCCAACTATTTACATCAAAATCTCCAATTTTCATTTAATAATTTTCGTTGGAGCAATTGTTTACAACTTGTTATATCAAGAGCAATGTAATCTTTTATCCCAAATTGTTGCGAGATAAACGCATCTTTTTATAGGTCATGGTCTCGAAATATTGGGAATTTGAATAATTACAGATATCGAAATTATGTTGTACAAGGGCGATTGCAAATGTGTTTTGGCCTATTTCAAATATATTTCGTCTTTCACGTATCTTGCATTTAACCAGAAACATTGTTTGCTATATTCCAATGTTTTAAGTTTTTTATCTTCTACTGGTAAGGGATAAGTAAATGTTGAGTCAGTTCCGTGTGGTCTTACATGGCAAACATTACTGTCTTTCAATTTAGGCAGATTGTTTTTTTTAATAGGATTACCTTTTTTAGAATATCTAATATTTCCTTTTTTGTCACGCGAATAATCTTTAAAAATAGATCCGTTTTGAATTTCTTTTTTTGTTTTAAGCCATACTTTTCTAACTTCAATTCTATCATTGAAAGGCATGTTCCAAAATTGTGATTTATCAAGAAAGTATTCACCGTTATTTTTCTTAAAAAAAACAAATAAAAACTTCTTTTCTGTCAAGTCTTTTAGTTCAGAGTCCCTCCAATTTTCTTCATAAATTTGTTCAAATTTGAAGGCAGGAAACGAAACGGATTGTTCGATTGAATTGTTCTCCTCAACTCTAATTGCTTTAATTTCTATATCGGCTTTTTTAAATTCTTCTATTTCCTTATCTATTTCGACACCCAGAATTGTTTTCGCCAAAGATGGATAATATTGATATGATTTTTTTAATTCAAGTTTTAGAGAATCTTCAATTTCTCTGGCAAACATTCCATAAAATGGAACAAACTTCGAAATCACAATGTCCTCAATAGAATTATAATCATCTAAAATTTCAGGTGTATCAATGATCTTACCATAAACGGCAGTTTCCCTTTGGGCAATATTCGCGATTATATGATTTACATAACCTTGCTTTAGTGAATAAGCCCTTTGTTTCGCCTTTTCTTCATTAAAAGGTTGGTTTCTAAACGATTTTAAAGCGGTAGCACCTTTTGTGCAGGCTCCAAGATAAAAGGTGTCGCCTTCCGAAAGTTCGTGAGCTTTTCCCTCTTTTATCTTTTGATTGATAAACTCCCAATCATTTTTTATGATTTTTAGATCCTCATCTGGATATTTCCAGCCATCCACTAATTTTATTGAGTAATCAAGCAAGTCTGAATCCTTATCGTGTAAATAGAAAACCAAAAGTAAATGTGCGTTTTTCTTCCAGAACGAACTTGTTTCAAAATCTTCTTTATGAACTTGTAAGTAATTTATGATATTTAAAACGAGCCTTTCTTTTGATCGAAACTCCCCATTTTTCAAAGCTTTTAAAGGACTTGATTTTAGTTCGATTCCTGTTTCCAAAAAATCTGGTTGAGCATCTGAATTTGGTTCGTAACCAAAGTAAAATTTCTCCAAAATTTGACCAAAATTTCCTTTTCCTTTGTAACCGTGTTTCTCGATTTCGACTCCACAAGCTTGTCTTAAAGTTTGGTCTTTTAAGAGTTTGGCAAAATCAATAATTGAATCTGCCGAATTTAAATCAAAATTACTTTCTTTATTCATTAGGTGTAATATCCATAAAGTCTAATAAATGATTGCAGAAAAAACACCTTTTGTAATACAGTCTTTTAATGATTCAACGTCTGGCTTTCCATTTTTTTCCCAATACTTAATATAAATATCCTGGCATTAAGAGTGTATCTGTTTGTAAAGTTCTTCCCCAATTTTTTCAATTACACCAACCACCAATGCATTTCCCATAAAAAATGCCCTTTTGGTATCCGTGATCCCATCAATTTTCGTGTGATTATCAGGAAACATATTTAGCCTTTCCAATTCAATAGGTGTTAATCTTCGTAAACCCCTATCAGAAACAACTACATGCTTAAATCGTGATGCAGATTTCCCTCCTTCCCCTGTTATTATTGTTCTTGAAGCATTATCCAAAGCATCAGGGTAAATCATTCCGCCTTCACTATAATTGTATTCAAAGCCTTCTTTTGTGGTTCTTTTTTCTTTTTTGGCACCTTTTAGATATTCCCATTTTGGTTTATCAACTTCGTCAATAAAAAATTCGGAAGTAACTTCCCCGTTTTGTAAAATATCCCCTAAAACAGTTTTTGGGCCATCATAATTTGGCCCTGTTTTAGTTGTATAAACCTTGCCTTTTATAAGCAAACCTGTATTTTGAAAAGGTGATAATTTTCCGTTTTTATTAAACTCATTGGTTATTTCGACCAGACCTCCATTTAATTCCACTTCTTGTATTGAATTGGTTTTTGCAACAGGAAATGCATTTGCGATTGTTCCCTCTTCGGTTAGCCAATCTATTTTTTTGGACTTGTGAAGTCTTTTGTAAATTTCTGTGGATTTATGGTACCCAATAAAGAAAACCCTTCGTCTTCTTTGTGGCATTCCGTATTCGGCTGCGTTAATTACCCTCCATTCTACTGCGTAGCCCAGATCATTTAAACTTTGCAGCATTACCGCAAAATCCCGTCCTCTTTGATTCGCGGGTGATTTTAAAAGCCTGTCTACATTTTCTAAAAATAGATATTTTGGTTTGTTCTTTTTATTTTCTAAAATGCTATGGATTGACCACCAAAGAACACCTTTTTTACCTTTTAATCCTTTTGAATTATTTAAAGTTGTTGCAACTGAATAATCTTGACAAGGAAACCCACCAACCAACAAATCATGATCGGGAATTTCCTCTACGTTTCTTGTTACAACTTCGTTAATATCTTCATTTGAGTGATTTTCTTTTCCAAAATGTTCTTCATAAACCATTGAAGCATGTTGAATTTTTGTAGATGGCTCCCATTGGTTGCTCCAAACAATTTCATAATTACTTTTCTCCAATCCAAGACGAAAACCTCCAACTCCTGCGAACAATTCTACTACTTTCATTTTTTTATTTTCCATTCTCTTGAGCTTTATAGTAATTGATTTTTTCTTCTGCTACTTTTAGTATTTCAGAAGATGATTCCGTGTATTTCAGTTCTTCCGCAATTTTTTCCGAATACCAATTAATGATCAATTCACTTTCGGAGAGTTCGTAAAATTTAGCAAGCCTTACGACTTGTTCCATGGTTGGTTTTCGCTCGTTTTTTTCGAACTTGCTGATCAGGGATTGATCAATATCCACTTCGGCCGCAACTTTTCGCAGAATTAAATCCTTTTCCTCTCTCGCACATTTTAAAGTGTCGCCTAATGTTCTCATTGGTCAAAATAATTTTAGACAGATATTGTCCAAATCTATAAAAACATATTGTATTCCAATCGATAAATTCAAGTTATTTTATTTGGGTAATGATGTGAAAATGAAAGCCCTTTTTTCAGCTTGCGCACAACAATTTTGCTTAATGCAAGAGGCGCGAGTAATTACATTCCCGATAGCTATCGGGATTGTCGGTTTGGTGGTTGTTACTTTGTGTCCAAAATATCATTTTTCATTGGAATAACCGCTATTTCCTGGTAACCGAGGTTGGCACCACATAGTGAAATCTCTTGGCTACTTTGGTTTTGATCAAGTATTCTAATCTCAATTGGAGGTTCATCGGTTTTTCGATTAACTGCTCTGTCAGGAATATTAGGCCTTCTGAATTTGGATTCAATTCAGGTACTGTATTCTTACCAAAAGAATTGTTTTTTCTCAGTTCCTTGTCATACCCTATTAATTTTTCTTCATCTAAATTTATTGAAGACAAATGTTCAATTAGCTTATTTCTATTAACACTTGTGATCTTTATTTTATCAATATCATTTGAGTTTGAAAGCTCTGTCTTTCCTTTCTTTAAAAATATACCGGTTATCAAAAAATAATATTGTGTGAGTTTTTTTTCATCGAAAAGCCAACCCTTTTTTAATCGGTTATTTTTAAAATATGATAATTCAAATGTAAATGTTGGTAAATCATTATTTAAATAATGTAGTTGTGCTTTTTCATCAATAAGATATTCATCTGCTTTAATTTGAATAATAATATCAATACCCTGATGTTGTTTATTAATATCAGAGACTCTATTAAAATCAATTCCTTTCCCGGCATAAAGCTTATCCAAATATTCAGACAATACTGCTTCCTGGCTCAAATCTGACTTAAAATCATGCATTGATTTGTCCTTCTTTGGATTTTCCTGCGAATTGTATAACCTTTTTCATATCGATGATTTAATTAGCGCTATTTCAGATGAAATTAATGAAAATTTCCATTAAATAGGTTAAACAACAAGTAACTAAATAACAATTGATGAATAATTGGAGGGATTATCTCAGGAAAGTTTCTGATCGATCAATTTTTATGAAATTGCAATCATGCCCTGGAACCCTCTTTATTGATATAATTTTCTTCAAGTAAGAAAGATCATTCCATTAAATTGAAATTATTATAACGCAATATTTATTAGGAGAACAAATTAAGGCTGGATCAAAAATGGTTTGTCAAGTAGGCATAAAAAAAACCCTGATAATCAAAAGATTAACAGGGTTTAGAGTACTCGAGGCGGGACTTGAACCCGCACATCCGAAAATACTGGATTTTGAATCCAGCGCGTCTACCAATTCCGCCACTCGAGCATTATTTTGGTATGTTTCTAATATTTTTCAACTGTTCCTTACCCGTTCCAGATTTCCAGTATTTTTCACGAACTCTGGCCTCTGGTCTGGTTTTACAAATCTCCGAAAAAATTAATTCAAAAGGCCTATAAAACCGGGTAGTTTTTTCTCTTCCATCATTATGTCTTGCGATTCTTGAACCGAGATCGTTGGTTAAACCTACATAAATGTAGTTATGCCTTAAACTCGATATCGCTTATACATAAAACATTAAAAAGAACATTTAACTTGCGCACCTGCCTGCCGCAGGCACTCGAGCAAGTGGACCGCAAAATTAAAAAAAAATTCTGTTTCCCAATCATAATTCCGTGAATTTTATTTTTAAAAAAACTCACAGAATTATCAAAAGCCTGCCCGAGCGGCAATAGATTCCACTTTCCTCCTCAAACTCCCTCAAACCAAGGCTTTCAACTTTTAACAGGAAGTAGTCACCCGGCAGGACAGTTGGAAAGGAATTAATTTATAAATTTGCAGGGCTATATTTAAAGTCCAATACTAACTCTCAAAACACAACTCAATATGCCCGATGCAATTAACCAAGCCATGATTTTTCCCTGCACTCAAAGCCAGGTTTTGGCCGAGAAAATAGCACAAGCTTATGGGGTTCCCCTTGGAAACGTAATAACCAGCCATTACAGCGATGGGGAATTTCAGCCTTCCTTTGAAGAATCTGTGCGCGGAGCACGTGTATTTATTGTTGGTTCCACCAACCCCGGAGCAGATCACCTTATGGAAATGCTACTTATGCTGGATGCCGCCAAAAGAGCTTCCGCACGCCATATCACAGCTGTTATGCCTTATTACGGTTGGGCACGTCAGGATAGAAAGGATAAACCCCGGGTGCCAATTGCCGCAAAAATGGTGGCCAGTATCCTGGAAACCGCCGGCGCGACCCGCATTATCACTATGGATCTACATGCCGATCAAATTCAGGGATTTTTCGAAAAACCGGTAGATCACCTTTTTGCTTCCACCGTATTTTTACCTTACCTGAAAAGCCTGAAGCTGGATAATCTTACCATTGCCTCCCCCGATATGGGCGGATCAAAACGGGCTTATGCCTATTCCAAAGCTTTGGAAAGCGATGTGGTAATTTGTTATAAACAACGCGCCAAGGCGAATGTTATCTCGCATATGGAACTTATAGGGGATGTCACCGGAAAAAATGTAGTGCTGGTGGATGATATGGTAGATACCGCCGGAACACTTGCCAAAGCCGCCGATGTGATGATGGAAAGAGGCGCGATAAGCGTTAGGGCCATTTGTACGCATCCTGTCCTTTCAGGAGAAGCTTATGAGCGAATTGAAAATTCACAATTGTTGGAATTGATCGTAACCGATTCCATCCCGCTTAAAAAACCAAGCAAAAAAATAAGGGTTATAAGCTGTGCCGAATTGTTTGCCGATGTTATGAAAAGGGTGCACAACAATGAATCCATCAGCTCTAAATTTGTGATGTAAGCCTTTTTTGAAAATTGAATGACAAGGTTTTAAGACAGAAGAACTAAGAAAAAATCCATCTCTTTTTGAGGTGGATTTTTTCTTAGTTTCCTATGTGGATATTTATTGTTTTTTATTGGTCATAGGTAATTCGCATATCCCTGCCGGCAGGCAGATTAATTGGTATTTACATTGGGTTTCCACTATGCTCATTTCAAATTGCTATTTTGCCCATGTGAAATAATTGGCCCTTCAGTTTTATCAAAATATTAAAAATGATATTTATCATTTTTAATATGTTCATTGCAGCTTAATTAATTAATAAGATATGGGAATTTCAAAACAATTTTTAAAGACAAAACCAGTGTGCAAGGTCACATTTACCGTTCCTGCACAAGATGCAAAAAATGTTACCGTAGTGGGTGATTTCAATAATTGGAACCCAAAGGAAAACGAACTGAAAAGATTAAAAAACGGCTCATTTAAAGGGACCTTCGATATTCCGATGGAGAATTCCTACGAGTTTAGATACCTTATTGACGGGAATTTCTCTAATGAGGCTGAAGCCGATCGTTTCCAGTGGAACGAATATGCAGGGACAGAAAACGCTGTTTTAGAATTGTAATTTATTTTCGGAAGGCAGACGATCCGGGACTTTCCCATACAATAAAAAAATCCACCGCTTTTTGAGGTGGATTTTTTTGTGTTTGAAGTTTCTTCCGCAATTTTTAATGACCCTAAAGCGTGATTTCCAATTCCCCCGGGAAAACTGCAAAAGTGTATATTTGATAGCATAAACCGAAAAACATGAACGTCATTCCCTGCTTGTGTTTTTTTTCTAACACTCCAAAAAACCTATGATCTTATTCGATTTTAATGCCCAAAGTGAGCTCCGTAATTGGGTTATTGTAGATGATGTGGTGATGGGCGGCCGCTCCACCGGATCTTTCAGCCTGACCCCAGAAGGTCACGGACTTTTTGAAGGCCAAATTTCCCTGGAAAATAACGGTGGATTTTCATCGGTACGTCACCGGTTTGATTCAAAACAGGTGGGAGAATTTACCAAAATAAAGTTGCGGGTTAAAGGGGACGGAAAATCCTACCAATTCAGGGTTAAAAGCAGCGCCGGGGACCCCCATGCGTATGTCGCAACTTTTAAAACCAACTCAGCATGGAGCACGGTGGAAATCCCTTTTGCTACTATGTATACATCCTTTAGGGGCCGAAAACTGGAGCTTCCCAATTATCCCGGGCAAAGTATGGAAGAGATTGCCTTTTTGATAGCCAATAAAACAGCAGAAACCTTTGCCCTGGAAATTGACAGGATCGAATTGGAATAGGCCTACTTAAATTTTTGATTAAGTTTAAGGGTAACCGATAAGTTCGTAAAATTTTGAGGGTCTAAATTGCCTAAAGAAAAGTTGGCCTCAATTTCTATTTTTCCTCATAACTCAACACACCTAAGGCTTTAGGCACTTTAAGTACAGATTGACAATGGATTTATTGTAATTTAAAAATTCTTAAAATACTGTTTATGCTCCAGGTAACCTGCGCCATCATTGAGAACAACGGAAAAATCCTTTGCGCGCAGCGAAGCGAAAAAATGAAACTTCCCCTAAAATGGGAATTCCCCGGTGGCAAAATTGAAGAACATGAAAGCCTTGAAGCCTGCCTGAAGAGGGAAATCCGGGAGGAACTGGGCATTGAAATAGACATTCTGGAACAACTTCCCTCCTTTAAACATTCCTATTCTGCAAATTTCAGCATTGAACTCTTTCCCTTTCGCTGTAAAATAGCAAGTCATGAGATCCAATTGGCAGAGCATGAACAAATAAAATGGCTCAGCTTAGAGGAATTAAAAGATTTGGATTGGGCAGAAGCAGATGTGCCGATCGTGAATTATATCAAAACGCACAGGAATGGGAATTGAAACAGGTCTTTATGAACAACCAGAAAGTAGTCTGAACTATTGAAATGATACCTCAACCTTAAACATTGTTCCTAACAGGAAGAAAAGCGTTATTAAAATTTCATTGGTTTTCTCTTTGTTTGTTGAGATAATCTACAACTTCTATGAAGCAGGATTCAAAATCCGTTTTTAACTGGTGTTCCCAAAACCGAAAAACTTTATAACCCCTTTCTTCTAAAGTAGAATTTACCTCCTCATCCCGTTGGATGTTTCTCTCGATCTTAGGAATCCAAAAAGCCCGATTGGTTTTTATTTTTTCTTTCTTTTCTTTCCAATTGAATCCATGCCAGAATCCACCATCTATAAAAACAACAGTTCTATATTTTTTAAAAACTATATCTGGTTTTCCGATCAGGTTCTTATAGTTGATCCTATACCTATACCCTTTTGCCCAAAGTGCCTTTCGGAATTTTATTTCAGCTTTTGTATTTTTACCGCGAATTTTACTCATTTGATTTGACCGTGATTTCGTTGTATAAAAACCAGATTCCTCATTAAAACGCGGGACTTTAATTTTATTTGTATATGAACTCATTGTAAACCAACCTTTTAACAAATTTAATTCTAAAAATTTTATTTTTGAAGATGAACTGCAGGAATTTTCCACCACAGTTGACTTCACTGAAAATATGAATCCTCCCTATGAAATCTGGTATAACCAGTTTAAAGGAACCTTTACGAGCATTGATTTTGAAAATGGCGATTACTCCACCACACTTTTAATGAAGTGCAGGCAATTGAAAATGATGAATTTTATCAATAATACTAAAAGCGAAATGATACCTGAGCCTTAAAAAAGGTTAATTATTATATGTTTTTTATAAAATTACCGCTTAAAGTTAATAAATATCTCTTCTACATAATCTTCACTATCCCCACTCTTAAATTTATTTCCAAAGATTTCTATTATATATGGAAAACCTCATTTTTGGCTGGCTAAGAAGTAGTATATTGGTAAATATTTAAGAAATTTGGAACTAAATCAACAATTAAAAAAAGAAAGTTGTGGCCGATGTACATAATAAGAAAATACGGAGCTATAACATGTGCAGTAAGTTAAAATGTACTTTTTAAAAGTTTGATCTAAAAAAAAATTGATTCCACTATGGGTGACTGGTCAGAAATTGAGATATATTCCATTGTAGAGGATTATTTTAAAATGTTATTTATAGAATTAAAAGGAGAAAAATATTCTAAAACCGAGCATCGAAAAAATTTACATAAATTAATTCCCTATCGCTCCGAAGGTGCTTTAGAATTTAAGCATCAAAATATAAGTGCTGTGTTAATCAATCTGGGGCAATTATATATTAAAGGATATTTACCAAGATTTAATTATCAAAAAATTTTAGAAGATAAAGTGGTAGAATATCTTAGTCAAAATAAATCAGTCGAAAATAGTTTTAAGCATTATGTTGAAAAGGAACCAACGATGTCTGAGAATTATAAATTTGAAAAATTAATTGTTAATGCCCCATCGGTTAATTCTGTTTCAGAACCATCCCCTGCATATTTAAGACCCCCAGTAAAAACTAACTATTTGGAAAAGGAACAAAGAAATATATCTCTTGGAATATTAGGGGAGGAGCTAGTTTTAGCTTACGAGCAATGGCATTTAATCAAAGTTGGTAAAGAAAAATTAGCAGATGAGGTTAGATGGATTTCACAAGAAGAAGGTGATGGAAGTGGGTTCGATATTTTATCGAAAAACCTTGATGGAACAGATAAATATGTGGAAGTAAAAACAACCAAACTAGGAAAAGAAACTCCCTTTTTCTTTTCCCGGAATGAACTTTTATTTTCTGAAACAAAATCCGAAAATTATCACCTATTTCGCCTATTCAATTTTGAAAATAAACCGCAGTTGTTTATAAAGAATGGAAATCTACGGACAATTTGTCAATCAGTACCGATTAATTTTAAAGGATATTTTTGATTTTTAGCTTACTAGAGTATCTATATATAAAAAAGAATCATCTGAAAAAATTAAAAGCTAGTTACAATAAAGAGAAAATTATTACCACATCTTTCTACCCCTCAAGTTAAAACAGAACTCCTAGAAATTTCAAAATACAAACAAATAAAACTTGATGAAAATAATTTTGTTTCAAAAGCTGGAAAAATGCCAATACATTAACTAGCCAGATTTGAATTTGTCTCTCTTATTATTACTACAATTATTAAATATTATTTCTAGTTTTTCAAGCCATTATTCTCTTTGAAGCAATCGAATTATTTCTTTCGAGGAAGTCATTTCTATTCCCGAAGTACAGATCTTCCTTCGTGTTTTTTACGCAGTCACGGATTTTGATATTAAAATTCGAACCATAATATGCCATACAATCCATCTTGTTAATTTATTTGTATAATAGTTTCGCACACCCTTGAAAATTCCACTTTTTTTAGTTCAGCTAATTTCTCTACAATATCCCAGTTCGTTCTTCTCCCTATTTCGCCAGTAGTTTTTCCACTTAGATGAGAAACGTTTACGTGAGTATCAAATCCTTCTTCAGCAAGCATTGAAGCGATATTTTGTACTTTCATTTTAATTGAAGAAACAGATCTTTCCTTTAAATGATAAATATCATTTAAAGGAAAGATCTGTTTCTTCAAAACCTAGCTATGTATGTACATAAAATGATTTCTTCCTTTGAATATAAATTTCTTTTCATAATTAAGAATTATTAAAGTTAAGTAAATCGATTTTATTTAAAACAATAAATTTTAAAATGAAACATATGTTTTGGGAGAGCTCAATTAAAACTTTAGATCTCTAATCTGTTGAAAATTCTTTACTTTTCAATTTTTACACACTCCTCGCCCCCTTCAAAAACCGCGGTGCGATTTCATCTTCCCCAATTATTTTACTGGATCTAAGGACCATTTGGGTTTTTCCGGTGAGCGGGTTTTTAAACAAGGAGAATCCCCCACGACAATTTTTATAGCGAAATAAAAAAGCTTTTATCCCTGCAATAAAGCCATGGGCAGCGGTTTGATCGTATATATAATGCGAACAGTTTTTTTTGAACAGGCAGGGTCCGCGTTTATAAATGGGCACCAAATTCCAATACATTCTTATTATTGCCAGAAGAAGCCGTTTCATATGTGGATACCTATTGTTTTTTATCGGTCTCCCGATAAGCTATCGGGGGTAATTCGCATATCACTGCCGGCAGGCAGGTTCATTGGTGTTTGCATCGTGATTCGGTTATGCTCATTTCATACTCTGTCCCTGTGATACATATTTAAAAAAATAAACCCCAGGATAGACCCTTACTTGATCCCTACAAAAAAGCAGTTGATCTCCGGAGCTTATTTTGTATAATCCAAAAGTAAAGCGGAACGGGAGACTTCCTTTACGGTT
>Ga0307487_1001783_pt1 | contig 14674 bp, 13 predicted proteins | sample CBIW12metaG_FD_203665 | JGI IMG/M metagenome (GOLD analysis project Ga0307487, IMG submission 203665) | Sea-ice brine microbial communities from Beaufort Sea near Barrow, Alaska, United States - CBIW 1.2 | ecosystem: Environmental > Aquatic > Marine > Coastal | place: USA: Alaska | collected... | reverse complement strand
CGCGGTACGCAGTCCGCAGACTTGGCTCGTGACCAACGAAGGGAGCAGTTCGGTGAGTGATCAAGTGATCCGGGGTTCCGGCGATTGGCTGGGGCAGGCCGTACTCGACGAGTTCGACCACGCGGCGTGACCATGGCCACACCCGCCCCGGCCACACCCGCCCCGGCCCCACCAGGCCTTGACACCGTCCTCGGCAAGACCTTGGCCATTTTGCAGAGCTTCACAGTCGAGCGCACCACACTCGCCTTCACCGAGCTCCAGAAGTCGACCGGACTGCCCAAGGCCACGCTGCACCGCGTCGTCGGCGACCTCCAGGCTGCCCGCCTGCTGGAAAAGGTCGGCAACCGCTACCGCCTCTCCCGCCTGGTCTTCGAGCTGGGGATGCGCGCCTCCGTCGAACGGTCCCTGATCGAGGTCGCCACGCCGTACCTCGAAGACCTCTACGAACGCACCCACGAGACCGTCCACCTCGGGGTCCGCGAAGATGTCGAAGTGGTCTACGTCGTCAAGATGGGCGGTCATCAGCAGGCCGCGGCGCCCTCCCGGCTCGGCGGGAGGATGCCGCTCCACGCGACCGCCGTCGGCAAGGCACTCCTCGCGCACGCACCTGACGACGTCCGCGATCAGGTGCTCGGGATGCCGCTGTTGCGACGATCCCCGCGCACCATCACCTCCGCGGAGGTGCTGCGCCAGCAACTGGCCGAGGTCGTCGAGCGCGGTGTTGCCTTCGAGTACGAGGAGTCTGCCGTCGGTATCGTTTGTGTCGCCGCACCGGTCCTGGATGCCGAGGACAAGGTCGTCGCCGCGATCAGCGTCACCGGCCCGATCACCCGCTTCCGACCCGCCCAGCACGCGTCGGCGGTGCACGCCGCTGCGGCGGGCATCGCCGCGACCCTGGCGAGGAGGCGCACCTAGATCAGTTCCGGTCACCGGAACTAATTGTTGGCCCGGGAGGCCTGAGTGTTGCAGAGTGGCTGGCATGACGAGCCCCCTCACTGACGAACCTCTCGAGATCAGGGAGGACGTGCTGGACAGCGCCGCCTGCCGACTTCAGAAGGCTGCAACGAGTCAAGTCCCGTGCGCTCCGGTGCGCGACCTGATCGGTCCGGACGACCTTGCTGCGGCCTACGCAGTGCAAGCTCGGGTCAACCACACGCGACTTCTCTCGGGTGCTCGCGTTGTGGGCCGAAAGATCGGTCTCACATCCCCCGCGGTGCAGGCGCAGCTGGGTGTGGACCAGCCCGACTTCGGTGTCCTGTTCGAGGACATGGACCACTCGACCCCCCGCGGGGACGGTGCCGTCGTGCCCCTCGAGCTGCTGATGCAGCCCAAGGTTGAGGCCGAGATCGCCTTCGTTCTTGATGCCGACCTCGCGGAGGGCGACCTCGACGACAACCAGGTCCGCGCCGCCGTAGCCTCGGTGCGACCCGCTCTGGAGATTGTCGACAGTCGCATCGCTGGATGGGATATCACCTTTGGTGACACCGTCGCCGACAATGGCTCCTCCGGACTTTTCGTCCTGGGCGATGCCTCGCGGACCCTCGAGGAATTCGAGCCGAAGAATGCCCAGATGACGATGACCCGCGGCAATGAGATCGTCTCCAGTGGCTCCGGTGATGTCTGCCTCGGAGACCCGTTGCATGCATTGGCATGGCTGGCCCGGACTGCACGCGACGTAGGCGACCCGCTCCTGGCCGGACAAGTCGTCCTCTCGGGCGCACTGGGTCCGATGGTCGCCGTCACCGCTCCTTCGCACTTTGCAGCCCAGATCACCGGCCTCGGCTCGGTCTCGGTCACGTTCTCCCGAAAGGACAGTGCATGAGCACCGCACCCCGCACCCAGGTCGCTGTGATCGGCTCCGGCAACATCGGCACCGACCTGATGATGAAGGTCCTGCAACTCTCCGAAACCCTCGAGATGGGCGCCATGGTCGGCATCGACCCCGACTCCGACGGTCTGGCCCGAGCCCACCGGATGGGCGTCCCGACCACGTCGGACGGAGTGGACGGACTGATCGCGATGCACGGGTTCGCCGAGATGCGCATCATCTTCGACGCCACCTCCGCCAAGGCCCACCAGGCCAACGCCGCCCGGCTCGCGCCCTACGGCAAACGGCTGATAGACCTCACCCCTGCCGCGATCGGACCATTTGTCGTGCCAGCGGTGAATCTCACCGAGCACCTCGACGCCGAGAACGTGAACATGGTGACCTGTGGCGGGCAGGCCACCATCCCGATCGTTGCGGCCATCTCCCAAATCACTCCGGTGCTGTACGGCGAGATCGTCGCCTCCATCGCCTCGAAATCCGCAGGTCCCGGCACCCGCGTCAACATCGACGAGTTCACCGAAACCACCAGTCACGCCATCGAGGCCGTCGGCGGTGCTGCCCACGGGAAGGCGATCATCATCCTCAACCCCGCCGAGCCCCCGTTGATCATGCGCGACACCGTTCTCTGCCTGGTCGACGCCCCTGACGGGTCCACCCACGACGAGATCCGCAACTCGATCCTGGCCATGGTCGACGACGTCGCGGCCTACGTCCCCGGCTACCGGCTCAAGCAGAAGATCCAGATCAATCCCGTGCCCGAAGGACAACCCGTTCACACGCTCGTCGGAGAAGCGACCGTCACCCACCAGGTCTCGGTCTTCCTCGAGGTCGAAGGTGCGGCCCACTACCTTCCCGCATACGCCGGCAACTTGGACATCATGACCAGCGCTGCACTGCGCGTCGCTGAGCAGATCGCCGCCACCGCGAGCACCAAGGAGACCGTCGCATGACCAACGAGACCCACAACGCGCCCTCGGCCGAGGCAGTGCGCAAGATCTTCGTCCAAGACGTCACACTGCGCGACGGAATGCACGCCATCCGCCACCGCATTGAGCCCGAGATGGTCGGACGCATCGTCGCCGCGCTCGACGCGGCAGGGGTGGACGCCATCGAGGTCGCTCACGGAGACGGCCTCGCGGGCAGCTCCCTGAACTACGGACCAGGCAGCAACACCGACTGGGAGTGGATCGAAGCCGCAGCACAGAACATCACCCGCGCTCGGCTGACCACGCTGCTCCTCCCGGGGGTCGGCACGATCGAGGAGCTCAAGCAGGCCTACGGACTGGGCGTCCGCTCCGTGCGCGTGGCCACCCACTGCACCGAGGCCGACGTCTCGGCGCAGCACATCGCGACCGCGCGCGAGCTGGGAATGGACGTCTCTGGCTTCCTGATGATGAGCCACATGGCCCCGGCCGAGGAGCTCGCCCGGCAGGCCAAGCTGATGGAGTCCTATGGCGCGCACTGTGTCTACGTCACAGACTCCGGCGGCCGGCTGATGATGGACGGGGTCCGCGACCGGATGCGCGCCTACCGCGACGTCCTCGACCCCACTACCGAGATCGGCATCCACGCCCACGAGAACCTCTCCCTCTCTGTGGCGAACTCCATGGTCGCCGTCGAGGAGGGGGTCACGCGTGTCGATGCCTCACTTGCTGGTCAGGGCGCCGGGGCCGGCAACTGCCCGATTGAGCCCCTGATCGCCGTTGCCGACCTCAACGGTTGGGAGCACGGCTGTGATCTCTTCGCACTTCAGGATGCCGCCGAAGACCTCGTCCGTCCACTTCAGGACCGCCCCGTCCGGGTGGACCGCGAGACCCTCACTCTCGGATACGCCGGTGTGTACGGCTCGTTCTTGCGGCACGCCGAGGCGGCCGCTGAGCGATACGGCGTCGACGTCCGCACGATCTTGGTCGAGGTCGGCAAGCGCGGGCTCGTCGGCGGCCAAGAGGACATGATCGTTGATGTCGCCCTAGGACTCGCCGAACGAGGCGCCGCGTAGCGATATCGACGTGACAGACGCTGGTATCCACGGGTGAAGCAGCAGGGATTGAACCGGTCGCTACTTGAACCAACGATTCGACTTGGGCAGGCGTTGCCACTCAACTCGTGTTGCTTGGCGAACGCTTCTGGTCAGGCGGCTTGAGCACGACCGCGTGGTGATCGCGGAGGATGTTCGAATCACTGCTCCGGCCTCTGTCATGCTGACGGATTCATTGACGGACGCGCAGCATCATCGGCGATCGGACGTGACGCATGTCAAGCCATAGGCTGGAAACGCTGGTGTGCCTGTGCCAAGAAGCGATCACGTTACAGATCGAAGACCAGTCAAGTGAGGGAAGCTGATGTGCCGAGTTCTCGCCTATATCGGGCCTGAAATACCGCTGGAGAGCCTGCTGCTGAAGCCGGACAACAGCCTCATCAACCAGACTCTTGACCCGGAGCGTCATCCGTTGCTCCAACTAGCAGGTTGGGGCTTTGGGGCCTGGAGCGAGCACCTGCTGAAACCGGAAGAACCGTTGCTCTACCGGCGTCCCATGGCCGCTTTCTATGACGACAATGCCGACGGAGTGATTCCCAGTCTTCAGGCCAGCACGCTGTTGGCGCACGTGAGAGCAGCGGCCTACAACTCGGCTACCGTTCTGGCCGACGAAAACTGCCACCCCTTTTCCTACACAGAGACCCCGTGGATCATTGCTCAGAACGGCGACCTGCCGAACTGGAAGATCTTGCAGAGGGAACTCCTGCCGCACTGCAAGGACAAGTACCTGGAGCAGATGCGGGGTACCACTGACACAGAGTTCCTCTACGTGCTGCTCCTTTCCCTGCTCAAGAGTGATAGCGACGAGGACGTTCACCACGGATTCGAAGAGATGTTGAAGCTCATTGTCCAGGCAATGAAGAAGCTCGATCTCGTAGGACTGACCAAGTTGAAAATGGCCCTGGTTGCTCCGAACCGGATCATCGGGGTCAACTTCGGCTCAGGACACCACGGCGAAACTGATCCGGCCGGCGATTGGAAGAAGCTACGAGAGTCCGGGCCGGGCACGGATGACTATGCCCTCTCCATGCTCTTGGAGCCGATGTATCTGCTGACGGGTCGCAATTTTCAGGACTATGAAGAGTCCTATGACATCGATGTGTGCTCGGTCGAGGACGCAACGTCTGTCATCTTCGCCTCCGAGCCGTTGACGGAAGACGGCGACGACTGGTTGAACTTGGAATTCGGAGAGATTGTGTTTCTCGAGAAGTCGGGCACAAACATCACCAGAAGCGTCGGTCGATTGAAGGTATAGGTGCGCAAGCCAGCGGACGACGTCCGAGCAACGGCGCAGTCCTAAGAGTCTTCAGCGGGTTGAGCTTCTGCGGGATCACCCTGCTCGCCTACGCGGTTCGTCACTGCCTCGTCGAGGTAGCGAAGCACCACCGCGGCGACGGCGACCAGCGGCACGCCAAGGAATGCGCCAGCCACTCCGAACAGCGTTGAGCCGAGGACAACCGTGAGGAGGACGACGCCCGCGTGCAGGTTCAGGGTCATGCCCTGCAGCCAGGGCAGGAAGACATTCCCCTCAAGCTGCTGGACGAGTAGCACCACCACCAAGATGATCAGTGCTGCGCCCCAGCCTTCACTCACCAGCGCCACCAGGACAGCGAGTCCGCCGACAGTCACCGCGCCGATGATGGGGGCGAATGCTGCGACGAAGGTCAGCACGGCCAACGGCAACGCCAGCGGAACGCCGACCACCAGCAGGCCCAGGCCGATCAGGACCGCATCGATGAGGCCGACCAAGGCCTGAGTGCGTACGAAACCTGCCAAGGTGTCCCACGACCGGGAGCCGACCTCGCTCAGGTGCCTGCCCACTTCCGGTCCGCTCAGCTCGCGCACCCAGGGTAGGAAGCGGCGTCCGTCCTTGAGGAAGAGGAACGACAGGACGAGGGTCAGAACAAGGGTGATCAGCGCCGAGGTGACGGCGCTGACGCCGACCAACACCCCTGAAGCGATGCTGGTGGCGCTTGAACGGAGACGATCCTGAGCGGCGTTGATGAAGGCGTCGAGCTGATCTTGGCTGATGTCCAGCCTGCTGTTCTGCACCCACCGTTCGACTTCGGAGAGTCCTCCCGAAGCGCTGTCGGCGATCTCGGTGACCTGTGACCCGACGGACGGAGTGATGAACAAGATGACGAGGGCGATGACACCCAGCGCGCCCGCGATGACGCTGAGTGCCGCCGCGGCCGGTGGCAGATGCCAACGCCGCTCAAGCCACAGTAACGAAGGCTGCAGCACGGTCGTCAAGATGAGCGCGAGCAGGATCGGCAGCAGAACGCTCCACGTCTGCTGGACCACCCAACCCAGCACGACAGCGCCAACCACGAGGACGATCCACCGAAACGTCCATCGTGACAACCACGTGATCCCTTCACCTACGACAGCGGGACGGGACGGCGGAGGGCTGTTCTGGGCAGTGTTCATGCTGGCTCTCTGGTTCGGTGTGGGCCGTGCAGCGGTGAGGTTGCTGTTCGCCCTTCCGGTCGCGCCAGTACGTCGGGGCATGCGGCCGTCACTGGGATACCGTACGACCCCTCGTTCGGGTGTCCGAAACTCGGGCTGGGCCCAAGGCGCCGACGGCTACGGGGGGTCGCACGCCGCGTGACGAGGCGCGCTGGCACAGGCGCGCGGTCGGTCGGAACACGGTCACGAGGGACTCGCGGCATGCCCTGTCCGCGACATCGTCGTCATGACCCGCCCCGCCGGTCGCCACGCAACGGGCCGCCCAGCGAGCCTGCGGCGCTACCCTGTGGGGAGAACGTCCAGGGGAGCACCTTGGGGCATCGCTGTATATGTGGGGCCCTCGGGGGTTGTTGGCCAGTATTCCGACGATCGGCGGGTGACGTGCACGACTTCGCGCTGCAGGATCGAGAGGTCCTGAGTGAGCTCGTCGACTGGATTGCCGACCGTCGGGTGGAGCCCGTCGCGATGCGACCGGCCCGTGTGACGGATCTGCCCCCCGTGACCAGTCTGGGCATCGGCATCCACTCCACGTGGGCGGCGTTGCGCGATCTGCTCCTGCCCACGAGTTTTCCGACTGACCATCCGCGATACCTGGCCTTCGTCGGAGGTTCCCCCACGCCAGCGGCCATCATCGCCGACGCGGCCCTGTCGGCTGCTTCTGTCTATGGCGGCAGTGAGCTCGAAGCCGGTGACGTCGTGGCGGCTGAACGCGCGGCAATCCGTTGGTTGTGCGACATCGTCGGATACCCCGCAACCGCGCATGGCGCTTTCGTGAGTGGTGGATCCTTGGCGAACCTGAGCGCACTGGTCGCCGCCCGGCACGGATGGGTGGCACCCGGGGGAGGGCCGCCGGAGGTGATCGTGGCCAGCGCCTCGGCACACTCATCGGTCCGAGCCGCAGCAGCGATCATGGGCTGCCGGGTGGTCTCAGCGGGTTCTCCGGACCGGCCGCTCGGGGGCGACGAACTCATGGCCGTCCTGGACTCCCTCGACGATCGTGACGTGGTCGCGGTCGTCGCCAACGCAGGCGCGACCAATACCGGCGCGGTCGATGCCCTCGATGAAATCGCTGACTGTTGTGAGGTGCTGGGGCTCTGGCTGCACGTTGACGCCGCGTACGGCGGCCCCGCCCTGCTGGTGCCTGGGCAACGCCCGGTCTTCGACGGAATCCAGCGTGCCTCGTCGATCACGATCGATCCGCACAAATGGCTCTTCACCCCATACGACTGTGCCGCGGTCCTGTACCTAGACCCGTCCACTGCCCGCGCGGCGCACCAACAGCGCGCTGCGTACCTCGATGTCGTGATCGACGACGGTTTCGACAACCCTGCCGACTACGCCGCCCACCTGAGCCGCCGAGCACGGGGCTTGCCACTGTGGGCCTCGCTCGTGGCCAATGGCACCGATGCCTATGTGGACGCTGTGGAGTTCTGCCTCGCCATGGCCGGCTACGCCGCGAAGCTGATCGATGCGCTTCCTCATCTGGAGCTCGCAACTGACCCCCATCTGTCCGTGCTGCTGTTTCGGCGACGCGGCTGGAGTTTGGAGCAGTACACGCACTGGTCCGCACAGGTTCAGGCGCGCGGCCTGGCATTGGTCACACCGACCACGTTCGAGGGCGAGCCGGTGCTTCGATTCTGTTTCGTCAACCCGCTGACCTCGACCGATGACGTCGACGTGATCCTGCGAAGCCTGGAGTCTCATGCGTTCGCGTAGCGAGTCAGGTGGAGGCAACCGCCAACTCATCTCGGCGCGCCCCCGGATCGCCGCAACGCAGGCCGTGGTGGCGCCGCTGCCCTGGGTGGTGATGATCGTCGGCCTGCTGGTCAACCAGGTCGTGGATTCGGTGTCTCGCCACCAGTCGGCGATCCTGCTCACCGCGCTGGCCGTCTTCTTCCTGCTTTTGTTGGTGCGGCTCGTCCTCGCGATGATCATCCAGCCCGACCGCCGTACGACATTGCTCCTGATCTTGGCCGCCATCGCGGCCTGGGCGTTGGGATCCATCTCGGTCAATGCCGCACGGGGCGATGTGCAGGCGGAGTTCCCCGCCCCGGGCGAATGGCTCTTCCTCGCGTCCTACCTAGGTATGGCCGGCTATCTGCTGCGGGACGTGGACCGGCGTCAGGCACGACCGGCTCGCGGTTGGCTGGACGTCGTCATCATCTGTGGCGGGACTGCCTGCCTGGCCTCACTACTGCTGATCACGCCGATCAGTCTGGTGTCCGATCAGGACGGCTCCTCCCTCCTGTTGGCGCTCATCTATCCGCTCGCCGACGCGATCTTGGCGCTCGTGGTGCTGGGCCAGTGGCTCCTGCAGGTCCGCATGGATCGGCGTAAGTCGTGGATGCTCGGCGCGGGCTTCGTGCTGCTGGCCTGTGCCGATTCTGGACTCGCGCTGCAGGCCTCGGCGAATACATATGACTTCACCAGCGTCAGCTATGCACTGTGGGGCGCTGGATTCGCACTCTTGGTGGCGGCAGTCTGTCGGCCTCCACAGTCGGTGATCCGGACAGTCCCGAAGGCCGCGGGCACCCCGATCCTGGTCGGCGCCGGGCTGGTCGCACTGGCGGTGCTGACGATTCGCCCCGACGACAAGCTGGCCCACTTCATCCTGCCGCCAGCTGTACTCACCCTGGCCGCCGTCGCCGCACGCTTGGGTTTGGCCCTGAGGGACGCCAACCGGGCGAACGAGGCTTTTGCGCTGTCCGAGACCGATGACCTCACCTTGTTGCCCAACCGGCGCGCGGTGCGAGCCTGGTTGTCGGAGGGGTTGGCCGGTGGCAAGCCACTTGCGCTGATGCTGCTGGACCTGGATGGCTTTAAGGAAATCAACGACGCACTGGGCCACAGTGCTGGCGACACAGTCCTGACCTTGGTGGGGGTCCGGATGCGAGAAGCGGTCGAGCCGCACGCTCGGGTCGCGCGTCTGGGTGGAGACGAGTTCGCGATCCTGATGGAGACCACCGATGAAATCGAACTGATGGAGACCGGCCACGGTGTGCTCAGGGACCTCGCCAAACCGATCGTCATCGAGGGGATTGAGATCAGCCCGTCGGGTTCGATCGGCGTCACGGTCACGGTTCCGGAGGACGCGGGCAGCAGTGACGTCCTGCGGAGAGCGGACGTGGCGATGTACCAAGCCAAGAAGTCGGGGCTGGGCGTGGCAATCTACGATGCCCACCTCGACAAGTTCTCGCGGTCGCGCCTGCGGCTGTCCGAGGAGTTGCGCAAGGGAATTGCCGATGGCCAGATCGAGGTTTGGTACCAGCCGCAGATCGATGCAGCCACGATGCAGGTGTCCGGCCTCGAGGCGCTGGTGCGCTGGCGCCATCCTGACGAAGGACTCCTCAGCCCTGTCTCGTTCCTTCCCGCTGCCCGGCGGGCCGGTCTCATGGGTCAACTCTCCGAAGTCATCGTCCAGCAGGCCATCGACGACCTCCAGGTGCGCTCGCGGACCGGCATAGATGTGTGTGTGGCGGTCAACTGCGCCCCGCCTGAATTGTTGGGGCCCACCTTCCTCCCGTACCTCTACGCGGCCATCGCGAAAGCGAATGTTCCTGTGGGGCGGCTGGTTCTTGAAGTGACTGAGGACTTCTTCCTCGCCGACCCGCAGCAGGCCCGTGCCGTCCTGCTCGGGCTGCGGCGTCATGGCGTCCAGGTCTCCATCGATGACTACGGCACGGGCTATTCTTCCCTGGCCTATCTGCGCAACCTCCCGGTACAGGAGCTCAAGATCGACCGCACGCTGATCGGCGATGTGGCCACGGATGGTCGCAGCCGAAAGATCGTGGCCTCGACGATCCAGCTCGCGCATGCCCTCGCGATGCGTATTGTCGCAGAGGGTGTGGAGAATGCCGCCGACCTCGACGCCCTTGTTGCCATGGGCATCGACTCATTGCAGGGCTATCACCTGGCTCGCCCGATGCCATCCGCACAGATCGACCAGTGGGTACACGACTGGAATACCAGCAAGCCTGAACTAGATGTGCCAGACCAAGACATGCCAAAACAAGGTGTGCCCGAACAAGATATAGAGGAGTTGCGATGACTGCTGCGCCACTGCGGCTCGTGTTCGATCCGGTAGGGGAGGAGCTCGCTGCTGCCAAGAGGTGTGAGGCGGAGGTCTTCTTGGAGAGTTACGGTAACACCGCGGAGGAGTTCGAACTCGAGTACGGCCCCTATGAGGCCTCGACCGGCTTCCTGGCGGTGCTGGGGGAGGACGGCGAGGCGGTGGCCGCGGCTCGATTCATCGCGGATGGTCCGGCAGGGCTGAAGACCCTCAACGACGTCGGCCGCCCACCCTGGGAGGTCGATGGTCTGCGATCAGCACGATCGGCGGGCGTCGACCCTGCCCGCACGTGGGACCTGGCCACCGTCGCGGTACGCCGGGGCTCGGGGAACGGAGGGCTGTGTGCCAGCGCGCTCTATCACGGCATCTTCCGCGCCTCCCACGCCAACGACATCGAATTCTTCGTGATGATCATGGACTCTCACCTCCGCGCTCTGCTGAATGCCGTGGGGATCCCGACCTATGCGCTGCCGGGGACGAAGGCCGGCGAGTACCTGGGCTCGCCCACCAGCACTCCGCTGTGGGGCAGCCTGAGTCGGGGTGCTGAGCAGCAGCGTCAGGACAGCCCGGACGCCCACCGGCTGATCTACCAGGGAATTGGTCTTGATGGCATCGCCATGCCGACCGATTGGACCTGGCATCGAAAGAGCACTAGCTAGAGATCTGCCTCGGCCGAGCATGTCAATCAGGATGATCCGGTGGCCTGGCAACCACGGAAGGAGACGGTCGAACCAGGCTGTCGAGCCCATGAAGCCATGCAGCATCACCAGCGCAGGTCCAGTTGAGCGTCTGATCCCTCGTCGAGTGGCGTAGGCCCGATGTGCGATCAGTTCTCGTCGGTCTGTGGCCACTCGAGGAGGTGGTGCCCTGCGACGGTCGCGGTGGGGGAGACGTCGTGGGCGCGGGTTCGGCCATCGGGCATGACGTGCCAGACCGAAAAGTCGTGGGCCAGCACGGCGACATCGGCGATGAGCCGGCGGTGGCAGCGCCACCAGACGTTCTCGCTGCACATGATTGCGGTGCGCCCGAGCGATGACAGTTCCACGAGGTCGTCCATGGCCGCCAAGAACGGTGCGGTGCGGGTGTGTGCGGCATAGGCGCGGAACTGCTCGACTCGCCACCACGCGTCGGTCGCAGGCGCCTGTTTGGATAGCGAGCGTCGCCCTCCCAGGCGTTCATCCCAGACGTACTGCACATCGAGTTCGAGAACCCACTCCTGCATGGCGTCGGTCCCCACGTCCGGGTTGCGCCGGCTCCCGGGAAAGCGGCGGACATCGACCAAAGTTTCGATGCCCGCGGCAGTGAGTCGATCGCCGAGTTCGACGCGATCTGACGCTCCGTGCCCGATGGTCAGCAGCTGAGGTCTGTCGGTGGTCATCGTGTTCGCTGCTCCTGTCTGATCACGAATTCTGTTGGTTCGACGGGTCGCTCCCGGCCTAGTATAGATTCCCGATCTCGTCTGCTATGGTGGTCGATTCTCGTCAATCAAACCAGTTCTCACCAACAGCGGAGTGCCCATGACCAGCCAGCTGCAATCTGCCTTCTGGGTGACGCACGAGGCCCATCGTCGACTGACTGATGAGCTCGCCGAGCTCAAGAGCCGCGAAGTCGCGCTCGAGTCGGGTCGGCGTGACGTCGACGAGGCGCAGACCACCCAACAGCAGCTGCAGGATGTCCAGGCACGACAGATGCGTCTCGACGCGCTGCTTTCGCGTGCGGTTGTTGGCGCGACGTGTCCTGACGACGGCGTCGTGGAGCCGGGCATGGTCGTGACTGCGCGGTTCGAAGGGGATGCCGAAGACGAGACCTTCCTGCTCGGACCTCGCGAGCTGCTCGAATACGACCCGTCGGTCAGCATGGACGTGTATTCGGTCGAGTCGCCGCTGGGCACGGCCCTTCTGAACAGCTCTCGCGGTGACCGTGTGAGTTACCGGACACCGCAGGGCGCCGAAGTCGTCGTGCACGTTGTCGATGCACGACCGTTCGGCAGCTAGGACCGACCGGCTAGAGCCCGGCCAGCCTCCTACCCGCGCCAAGAACCCGGTTGGTCAGCGTAGTCCGCGCGAGTGGCGCGATGTCGTGGGCGCAATCGGCGGCACTGCGGAACCAAGGTCTGAGCGCGAGGATGACGATCCGGAGAGCGGAGAGTGACAGGCTCCTTGGTCTGGGCGTCTACCGACGAGGAGAGCCATTCTCGATCCCATCTGGTCCTTCCAGGTGGCGGACCAGCGTTGTGGACGACGGTCCTCTCCTTCTATATAGTCCGGTTAGGGCTATTCATTTGACCGGAGTAGTTTAGGGCGCATGGTGACGGAGCGGCCGCGAGCGGGTGTGCATTACCCGCGGTCGGCTGGGGAGTTCCGGTCGTGGTTCGGTACCGATGCGGACTGCTTGGATTATCTGGACTGGCTGCGGTGGCCGCATGGGTTCGTGTGCCCGCGCTGTGGGCACGTCGGCGGGTGGGCAGTCGCCGACGGCGGCTACAGGTGCGCCTCTTGCAACGGACGGACGTCGGTCACGGCGGGAACGATGTTCGACCGCCGCAGGACACCGCTGACGGTGTGGTTCGAGGCATGCTGGATGTTCGCCTCGGGCAAGGACGGGATGTCCGCGTTGAGTCTGCAGCGTTCACTGGAGATCGGCTCGTATCCAACCGCGTGGGCGATGCTGCATCGGCTGCGCTCGGTGCTGGTGCGGCCGGGCCGGGATCGGTTGACCGGCACCGTTGAAGTCGACGAGACCTATATTGGTGGCGTGGAGCCAGGGCTGGCCGGCGGACGAGCCAAGGGCAAGAAAGCCCTGGTGGGCGTGGCAGTTGAGGTCTTGGAGACGCGAGGATACGGGCGTATCCGGATGGCGATCTTGGCCGATGGATCCGCTACATCGTTGCATGCGTTCGTCACCGAACACGTCGAGCCGGGCGCACGGGTCATCACCGACGGCTGGACCGGATACCGCGGCATCGACAAGCTCGGCTACACCCACGAGCCGCGCAGTCAACGGGCCGCGCAAGCTCGCGGAGAGGATCCCGGTGAACTACTTCCCGGCGTCCATCGCGTGGCCTCACTGGCCAAACGGTGGCTGCTGGGCACCCACCAAGGATCGGTCAACGAAGCGCACCTATCCAGCTACCTCAACGAGTTCGTCTTCCGCTTCAACCGACGCCATTCTCGCAGCAGAGGCATGGTCTTCTACCGCGTCCTCGAGCTCGCCGTCGCGCACGCTCCGGTGCGCTACCGCGACCTGGTCGCCAACCCACAGCCGAAACTGACGCCGCCCACGCCGCCCGGAAAGCGCGGCCACCCGCCGACAATGGACAGGCCACCGGCGGCTCGACCATGGAGAACGCCCTGACCTGCGCAACTCCGGTCAGATGAATAGCCCAGAGTCCGGTATATAGAAGGAGCATGACTGTGGCCATCACGAGCATCGACCTCGACAAGGACCAACTTGAGCTGGCTCGCCAACTCACCGGGGCAACGAGCAACCGCGAAGTGGTCGAGTACGCTCTCGAGCTACTGATCGCGCAAAAGCGTCAGGTTCAGACCGTCGAGCGGATCATTGCGCGTGGGCCGGGAGACGTCGATGCTCCCGTCATCCATTACGACCTCGAGCGGTGACAACGTACATCGTTGACCAGAGCATCTGGTCGCGCATCGAGCGCGGTGGATGTATTGATTGCTTGTTACGCCATCGTCAACGACGCCGCAGTACTGTCCGTTGACCGCGACTTCGATGCCATTGCGCGAGCGACGAATGGCCGGTTTCGACACCAGTTCGTCGAGGTGGTCTGAAGTAGCGTCGAACCCGGTCAGTCCGCCGCAGGGACCAGCGGCCGGTTGGTCAAACGAGTCACGCAAACGCCCGGCGAGGAGAACGGGATGAGCTGGGTCGCCTGGACCTGATCGCCGATTTCGCGGAGCAGGCCTTGCATCAGACCGAGGTGCAATCCACACGTCACCTCAGGATGGTTTCTGGCCACGTCGAGCAGCGGACAGCGGTGCAGTTCGACGTCCGGGCCGGATGCGTCATCGTCCGCGGCGGTCTGCGTATGTGGGTCGAAGCCGAGCTCGTCGAGCACGGCCGTGAGGACCCCACGAGACATCACGCTGTCCTCGGCAATCGCCTGCCGACGGCGCGCGACAGCGCGGCCCCAGGTGCGCCCGGCCGCAGTCGCCGCAGCGGCCGGATCCGGCGTGTCCTGCTCGAGCTGGGCGGCCAGCGCCTCGGCCATGGCTCGATAGATTCCGGCGTCGTCCGGCGACGCATC
>Ga0307487_1001780_pt1 | contig 14687 bp, 14 predicted proteins | sample CBIW12metaG_FD_203665 | JGI IMG/M metagenome (GOLD analysis project Ga0307487, IMG submission 203665) | Sea-ice brine microbial communities from Beaufort Sea near Barrow, Alaska, United States - CBIW 1.2 | ecosystem: Environmental > Aquatic > Marine > Coastal | place: USA: Alaska | collected... | reverse complement strand
AGAAAACGACTTCAGGAAATTGACTGAACATGAACACCCGAGGTACAAACCTCGGTGGGTGATGCGTTAAGAAAAAAGATGTTCACGTTCAGCCCGAATGAGCGTTCACGTTCGCCGGAATACGCACAAGTCGCCTCCCCAATGCCCAGGCAGCAGCCGTTCATCGACTTCCGGCGGTCGCAAGTGGATGCTGACCAAATCTGGGATTTGTTGGCGACGATCAACCCCGCCGGCACGGGGGCGGTGCTTGGTGTGACCCTGACGTAGGCAGGTAATCAGCTCCTTACGCAGCTCGCCGTGAGGCTGGGCATAAATAGCTTTGTACACGGTCTCATGTGAGACTTGAAACTCAGGACGACGAGGAAACATGAGCGTAACGCGGTCGGTGGTACTCAGGTGATGATAGTGTTTTTCCATGGCAACACGGTACTCGATTAGAGGGTGTTGCACTTAGTTATTGAGCGCGCGCAGTTTCTATGAGTCCTGAAGCTCCCGTAAACGTTTATATAAATATGAGCGAGATATTCCAAGCTCCTCTGATACGCGCTTTTTATTGTCGTTATGTCGCGCCATGGCATCAGTAATTTTCTCAAACTCCACTCTTTCCAGTGTGTTCTTTAGGCCCTCAATAGTCTTCGTTTGATTGGCCTGCCTATTCGTTGAATATTCGTTAGAAAAAATCTCTGATGGCCGAAAGTCATCAACAACTAGCTCTTCTCCCTCAGAGAAAATAAGGGCTCTTTCTACTTCATGCTGAAGTTGCCGGACATTACCAGGCCAAGGGCGGCTCTGCATATGACGATAGACTGAGGGGCTGACCCTCATGACTGGTGTCTTCTGACGGTTTGAGAATGAACGGATGAAATGCTGAACCAGCATAGGTATGTCTTCTAGCCTCTCTCGTAAGGGCGGTACTCTGAGAGTTACTCCGCTGATACGATAGTAGAGGTCGAGCCGAAACTGCTCGGTGTCAATCATGCTGGTCAGGTCACGATTGGTCGCCGCAATCAACCGAAAATCTGACTGCTTAGGTTCATCCCCCCCCACGCGCTCGAAAGAGCCATCTTGTAAAACCCGCAAAAGCTTGACTTGCATGTTGAGTGGCATTTCGCCAATTTCATCAAGAAACAGAGTGCTATCATGAGCCGCTTCAAATTTGCCCTTTCGCCCTTTTTTCTTCGCGCCTGTAAACGCCCCGGGCTCATAACCGAATAGTTCACTTTCTACCAGGCCCTCAGGTAGGGCTCCCGCATTAACCATTATCATCCGTTTATCACGCCGCAGACTAAGGCGGTGAATCGCATGGGCTACCAATTCTTTGCCTGTACCGCTTTCACCGGTGACCAGAATGGGTATATCCAGGGCTGCAACTTTCGCCATATCCGACTTCAAATGGAGAATTGCTTTACTATCGCCAATGATGTCCGCAATCCCATAGGTGCGATTGCGGAGGAAAGACGCTTCACGCTTATAAAACTCAACTTCATTGCGAAGTGATTTGATTTCGCTGCTCATCGCAAGTAGCTGTTCAGGACCTTTGAACATGATTCGACCAATAGCGCCGACAACCTTCCCGTCGTTATGAATTGGGAGTCTGCTTACAATCCGATTGGTCGAGAGCATTTTCTGCATGTGGCCAATTTCTGGGTTTCCTGTGCGAGCAACTATATGCATCCTGGTATTTTCAATTATTTCGGTAACATGGCGTCCAGTAGCTGCTCCATGAGAAAGCCCAAAAAATTTTTCATGAACAGGGCTTAAATAAACAATGCGCCCCTGATGGTCAGTAACGGTCATGCCGTCAAATGCGTTGGTGAGCAGGTGGTTCAGTATGTCGGGCGCGATATCCACCCCTACTAAGAAATCAATCAGTGTGTTCGCACCTGAGCACTCTTGAATGAAGGCTGCCGTGAGCTCATCTGATAGTGGGACGATGGTGGCAATACACTGTTTAGAGCCCGCCTGGATTCCGGAGATTTGCCTTTTATCTTGGACCGCTTTCTTGAGAGTTTTTTCGACCACCTCAGCTGAATTTCCTAAACCCGCAGAAAAAACCGAATTTCCCGCTTTATCAAAAACAAGTAGGCCGTGGCTTTGTTCGCGATTAGACATGAGTGCGAGCCTTTTCTTAATCGGCTATTCAGTAGCCTGCTTATTATATGGTTGCCAGCATAATTAGTGCTGAAGTGTTTTTATTAGATACATTTGTGTTCGTTTGGAGGCAATACGTGCCGACCTTATTTCTTATGAAAAAAATATTAAAATGTTGATAATAATATAAAAATATAATCTGGCACTAGTCTTGCATTCTGTAATCGCTAAACGCTAAGAGGAACTGTTCTATGTTGCCGTTTGAGAGTTTGCCAATGCAGGCATGTGGCAAAGGCCTAAACTGGCTTGAAGGGGTCAAGGTTCTTGACCTTACCACATCCGTTGCTGGGCCTGTGGCTACGATGCTTCTAGCCGATCTTGGAGCTGACGTCATAAAAGTAGAGCGTCCGGGCGGTGGTGATGATACTCGCCATTGGGGGCCGCCAAATCTGGATGGAGAATCACTCTGGTTTCTCAGTGCCAATCGGAATAAACGCAGTGTAGTGCTTAATTTCATTGACTCAGCGGGGCGGCGTGTTCTTAATCAGCTTGTTGAGGGAGCTGACGTTGTTGTCGTTAACAGTATTTTGCGCACCCAGAAAAAGCTCATGATTGATTATGAAAGTATGGTCAAGATCAATCCTAAGCTGGTGTTTGTGTCAATTACTGGCTTTGGATTGACAGGGGACCGTGCTAACTGGACCTGCTATGATCTCATCGCCGAGGGTTACAGTGGGGTCATGGATCTGACCGGAGAGCATGACTCGGCGCCTCAGAAAATCGGTGCACCGGCAGCTGACATGTTGGCTGCAGTCGATGCGGCTTACGCCACGATAGGTGCGCTTTTCGATGCCAAGAGGACCGGTAGATCTCATAAACTAGATATTTCTCTCGTCGGAAGTATGACTCGTTTCCTGTCACCCCGAATTATGTCATATCTCGGCACTGGTGAGGTGCCAAGGCGAAGTGGTGGAACAGACAGTGTGATTGCCGTCTATCAAGCGTTTGATACGGTTGATTATCCGATAACGCTCGGGCTAGGTAACAATAGTATCTGGAAGCGCTTCTGGAACGTGCTTGGATATCCGGAGAAAGCAGACGATCCATCGCGGGAGAGCAATGCTAACCGTCGAGAACAGCGAGCCGCAATCGTGAATGAAATCCAGGGGATCCTGATTGACAAGCCCAGATCGTATTGGCTGGACTTGTTCCGTGGCGCAGGTATTCCTGCGGGCCCCATCAACAGCGTGGACCAGTTAGTGGCAGATGAGTACTTTCAAGCCAATGGCATGTTTTACAGAGCGCCAAACGGCTCATCGAGTGTTCCCCAAGTAGGTACGGCAATGGTACTGGATGGCAGCTCGGAAACTCTGCGCTCCTTGCCTCCACGTCTAGGTCAGCACACAAGGGAGGTATTGCAAGGTCTGGGATATGGCCAAGGTGAGATTCGCCAGCTTTCTGAAGCCGGTATTGTTGAAATTCTTTAGCCAGTTGCACAACAAAAAATTCAATAAATTTCGAGGAGATCTATTCCCATGAATTACAACACCATTCTCTATCGCGAAGATGGTCCAATTGCGAGGATTACACTCAACCGTCCTGATGATGGAAATATGTTCAATGCGGAAATGTGTCAGGAGTTGCGCCAGTGTTTGGATGAGATTGGTCGCGAAACACGCACTCGAGTGGTTGTCCTGACAGGAGCTGGTGACAAGTTTTTCTGCATTGGCGGGCGTAAAGACGGTATGGAAGACAGCTTGATGTATGCGGGTGTGCTGCCAACGCTTGAAATGTACGAGGCCATAGAGCGAATTCAAAAACCGGTGATTGCATCCGTCAACGGCTATGCCATTGGTGGCGGCAACGTTCTTCAAGTGGTGTGTGACCTGACCATCTCTAAGGAAAGCGCCTTGTTCCGTCAGGTAGGGCCGATGGTGGGGAGTTTTGACGCTGGTTACGGTACGTGGTTCCTGGAAGACTTGGTCGGTAAGAAAAAGGCGAAAGAGATCTGGTTCGCCAATCCGAAAATGTCGGCACGGGAAGCGCTTGAGATCGGAATGATTAATAAGGTGGTGCCGGATGATAAGTTGGACGAGGAAACGACCAAGTGGGCTTTAACCATTGCTGAGCGTGGTAGCTTTGCACTTGCTTCACTGAAATCCGCTTTCAATGCCCGCCATGGTGGCGTGGGCGGGCTAGCACGCATGGCGCATGATTTATTACTGCGCACGTATCTACAAAGTGAGGAATCGAAAGAGCTTGCGGATTCGTTTGCAAACCGCCGTTCACCAGACAGTGACAAGTTCGGTCACTGATCGCTGGGAAGGGGATGAACCATGAAACCGTTACTTACATTACATAACCCAGCGGTTGCAAGTAAGTTCTATAAAGATGGTTACTGGACAGCAGATACAATGTATTCGCTGTTGAGCAAGCATGCCAGTGAGCGTCCAAGTTCGTGGGCTGTTCGTGACAGTGATCGCCGCCTGAGTTTTGATCAGCTTGTGGCAGCGGTCGATGTGTTGGCAGCGCGAATGCACAGACAGGGGCTGGTGCCGGGTGACCGTGTGTGTGTCTGGCTCCCAAGCTGTGTCGAATCGATCATTGTTTTCTTGGCATGCGCCCGCAATGGGTACGTGTGCAACCCATCCTTGCATCAAAACTATACGGTGGCCGAGGTCGTTCATAATTTGGAGAGGCTGCGGGCTCGATTTCTGTTTGTGAAGCCCGGTTATGGAGTGGACGCGAAAACCAATGACATTTTTTCTGCGGCCGGTAAGGTCGAAGAATTGCATTGCATTGTGACCGTGGGCGAAGAGAGGCATAAGGGCAATTTTGGTTTAAGGTTTGAACCATCCTTCGATGACGATACAGGGGAACTTCCTGCTTACGACTCGAACCCGGATAAAGTCGTTTACCTCGCATTTACGTCGGGTACCACAGGTGATCCTAAAGGTGTCATGCACAGCGATAATACGCTCTTGGCCAACGGGCGCGGTATGGTGGCTGATTGGGAATTAGGCTTGGATGATGTGCTTTTCACTCTCAGCCCTTTGAGCCATCACATTGGAACAGTAGCTCTTGAGCAGTTTCTCGTTTCGGGCTGTGAACTAGTCGTCAACGACCTCCCTTCCAAACAGTCTCCGATAGATTGGATATCCGAAACTGGTGCAACTTACGTTATGGGTGTGCCAACCCACGCCATGGATATTTTGTCGGAATTAAGAAAGCGCGGAGCGAACTCCCTGGGTAAAACGCGGACGTTTTACATGGCGGGAGCGCCGATTCCCAAAAGCGTAGCTGAAGCGTTTCTGGAGTTGGGAGTTAGGCCCCAGAATGTTTATGGCATGACTGAGAACGGCTCACATCAATATACCCGTCCAGGGGATGACGTTAGCACCATCGTATCGAGCTGCGGTAAGGCCTGCCCAGGGTTTGAAACTGCCATTTGGGACGCGGCAAGCCCTGATATTGGTCTGGGTTCCGGTGAGATTGGTGAAATCGGTACTCGTGGTGCCCTCCTCATGCTTGGGTACTTCGATAATCAACGGTCGACAGAAGATTCGTTCAATAGTAGCGGCTGGTTTCTGAGTGGTGATCTGGGATGGCTGGATGAGCAAGGCTGTCTGCATATTGTCGGGCGCAAGAAAGATCTCATTATCCGTGGTGGGCACAATATTCATCCCACACATATTGAGTCGATTGCTGTTCGTCACCCGAGAGCACAATCGGTTGCGGTTATCCCGGTGCCGGATGAACGCCTCGGGGAAAAGGTCTGCTTGGCTGTTATCCCCGTCTCCGAGCAGGAAATTGATCCGGACGATATGCTGACCTTCCTCCATGAGCAGGGCCTATCAAGGTACGACATGCCTGAATATTTTGTCAGTTTGGGAGACTTCCCGATGACTGCCAGTGGAAAAATTCTCAAACGCACACTGGCTGACTGGGTCCGTGAGGGTGAGTTGGAGTTGGTTCCCATTCGTTGGGTGGGGCCGGTGACGCAAAAGGACGCTTCCAATGACAGTTGAGTTATCAAGCCTTGAAGAATTTGCGCTTATCAGATTGAACCGCGCTGAAGCTCTGAATGCTCTGAGCTTTTCGATCATCCGTGAGCTTGAAGTGGCCATCGAGAAAGTTGCTGCCAGTAACGCCAGGGCTGTCTTGATTATTGGTGAAGGAGAAAAATCTTTTTGTGCGGGCGCCGACATCAAGGAGTTGATGGGGCGTTCAATAAGTGACCAAAAGCGGGGAGCAGAGCTGGGGCAAAGAGTGTTCCATAAACTGTCGCTACTGCCCATGCCGACGGTTGCCATCATCAATGGTTTTGCATTTGGTGGTGGGTTGGAATTGGCGCTTGCTTGTACGTTCCGGATAGCAACAGAAAACGCACGTATGGCATTTCCGGAAATAAAGCTTGGCTTGATTCCAGGTTATGGGGGGACACAGCGATTGCCGCGAGTGGTTGGCGAGTCGAAGGCTTTGGAACTGATTATGACCGGCCGTGTCGTTAAGCCGGAAGAGGGTGAACGAATCGGTCTGGTGAACCGTTTGATTAAAACCCCCCCCCTTGATGCTGGTGTAAGTTTCGCCCGTGAGTTTTCAGGGTTTGGAATGCTGGCTCTTGGTTATGCTCGCGAAGCTGTTCAGCGAGCATTGGACCTCCCTGTTTCGGAGGGTCTGAAAGTGGAGGCTGACCTTTCTACTCTTGCCTATCAGACCGAAGATGCTGATGAAGGTATGAAAGCTTTTATTGAGAAACGTAATCCAGAATTTAAGGACCGTTGAGATGGGGAATGAAAAAGTAATTATTGTCACTGGCGGAAGTCGGGGTATCGGTTCATCCATCGTCCGTAATCTAGCCACTCGTGGCTATCGGGTTGCGTGTATCAGTCGAAAAGGTCAAGGAGTGGAAGACGCTGAAGTTACCCCCACTTGCAAAGACCTGATCAAGGCCTACGCCTGTGATGTCACTGACCATCAGGCAATGTCCAAGACGGTCGAACAGATTGCTTCAGATCACAGCGGTATATGTGGTCTGGTAAACAACGCAGGTATTCATCTAGATGGTCCCAGTGTCAGTTTCGAGGCAGAGAAATTCAGTACTGTGCTGGGCACGAATGTTATCGGGCCATTTGTCTTGTCGCAAATCATCCACCCTTACTTGTGTGAGAAGGGGGGGGGATTGATCGTGAGTATTGGGTCTTTCTATGATCGGGCGGGGGTGCCAAAAAATACCGCGTATTGTGCGTCTAAGTCAGCGATTGCAGCAGTGTCCCGGTGCCTTGCGGTGGAGTGGGCTCGAGACAATATCCGGGTGGTGAATGTTGCTCCGGGCTTTGTCGAAACGGACCTCAACCGAGGCTATCTGGAGAAGGAAAAGTTTCAACAGTATCTGCGCTCAAGAATTCCGATGAAAAGGCCCGCTCAGTCGGAGGAAGTCGGGCAGTTGGTTGGGGCGTTGTTTTCCGAGAACATGCCGTTCCTCACTGGAGAGACCATATACTTCGATGGCGGCCAAGGCATCCAATTGTAACGTACCTGAAACTGGAGTTGATATGAGCATTTTTGATCGTATCTGGCGGCTGGACTCGCTGCCACAAGAAGAGCGGATGCTGGTTAAATCCGTTGCTGAGTTGTGTGAGAAGCAGATCAAGCCTCGTGCCGCACACTTTGATGCCACGGGTGAATTCCCTTGGGATAATGTAAACGCAATTAATGAGCTAGGCCTGAATGGTGTTTTTATTCCCGAAGAATATGGGGGGGCTGGACTTTCTTTTGCCACCTACCTGCATTGCGTCAGGCTGATCAGTAGTGCCTGCGCTTCGACCGGAATCATATGGGCGACAAATTGTCATGCTATGAAGCCGGTGATTGATTTTGCTACCGAAGAACAGAAACAGCGTCTATTGCCTCGTATTGCCAACGGCGGATTGGCTTCATTGTGTATTACTGAGCCCTCTGCAGGTTCCGATGCCTTGGGTATGCGAACTCAGTTCAAGCCAGATGGCGAGGAAATTATTGTTAACGGCAGCAAAACCTTTATTTCAAATGGCGATGCTGCGGATCTCTTCCTTGTATTTGGTAAATGGAGTGAGATTGATGATCCTAAGAAGTCTATCTCGGTCCTTGTACTTGAGAAAGGTACTCCCGGTCTCGAGGTTGTTAGCAAAGAGGATAAAATGGGCCATCGTGCCTCCAGTACCTGCACCCTGTCCTTTGATGACTGCCGGGTGCCAAGGACTAACCTATTGTGCGATCCGGGTAATGGTCTGAAGGTTCTTCTTGCTTCATTGAATAAATCTCGTCCCAGTGTTGCCGCCCATGCACTCGGTATTGCGAGCGCCGCTTTCCAGGATGCTGTCAGTTATATCAACGAAAGAAAGCAGTCAGGGCGCAAGATTCTCGAGTTCCAGGGTATTCAATTCATGCTGGCCGATCTCGCGTCTGAGCTGGCACTTTGCGATAACTGGCTGATGCACGTTGCAAATCTCATTGAAAGTGGTTCAGAGGATTTTGCAACGGAGGCGTCGATTGCCAAACAGCGCGCTTCGGACCTCGCAATGAAGATGACAACGGAGGCAGTTCAGTTATTTGGTGGTTATGGGTACTGTCGAGACTACCGGGTGGAGCGGTTAATGCGTGACGCCAAGATCACGCAGATATGGGAAGGAACCAACCAGGTCCATCGGCAATTGATCGGTCGTAGCTTTTTGCAGCGTTAGGAGATAATCAATGAGTGACATCAAGACAGTTGCAGTTGCCGGTGCCGGCACAATGGGTTCTGGCATCGCAATCGTTGCAGCCCGAGCTGGCTTCGAAACGTATCTGTTCGATACCAATGAGGACACAATCGCTCGTGCTCGTAAACAAACCGAAGGCTTCTTTGCCAAGTCAGTCGCTAAAGGCAAGTTGACCAAAGAGCAAGTATCGGAAATTTTAGGTCGAATGCATGGCACGACCAGGACAGAGGAGCTTTCCAGTTGTGATCTCGTCATTGAGGCTGTGTTTGAAGACCTAAAAGTAAAACATGACCTTTTGGGGCGCTTGAATGAGGTCTGCCATGAAAAGACGATTTTTGCATCTAACACCTCTACCCTGTCGATTAGTGAAATTGCTGGGGGATCGGGGCGTTCTGATCGAGTCGTGGGCATGCACTTCTGTTTGCCCGCGCAGCTAATGAAGTTAGTGGAGATGTCGCCTGGGCTGAACACGTCGGAAGAAACTTTCAAGAAAGCCTGGGACTTTTGTGAGCTATTAAAGCAGAAGCCTGTCCGAACTCAGGATACCCCAGGTTTCATTTTGAACTACTTTTTGGTGCCCCTTAACAATGATGCGATTCGCCTTGTCGAAAGTGGGGTCGCCGAGCCGGCAGATATTGACCGAGCTATCAAAAAGGGATTGGGTTACCCGATGGGGCCCTGTGAGCTGCTTGACCTTATTGGGCTCGATACACAGGTGCGCCTCTGTGACACTTTCTATGAGGTCACAAAAGACCCTCGTGCAGCTTGCCCGCCACTACTAAAGCGTATGGTCGCCGCAAATCGTCTTGGCCGCAAAACCGGCCAGGGGTTTTATAACTATGATCAGGATGCAATGTTTGGAGGCTGAGTGGATCATGAAATATCAAGTCGTTAAAACAGAAGGTGAAAGTCGCTCGTTTCCGGATGGCAGCGTGTTTCTGAGCAGCGCATCTGAATCGTCAGATATCGTGGTGTTAATTGGTGCCAATGCTGGGGATGCATTGGGGGCGTTGACTGACCAAGATAGTAAACGGGTAATTCTGGTTGAGCTAAGCACGGAGTGCCTGGCGTTGCACACTGGAGAGTCACGAGGTCAGGAAGGTTCACATATTCTGGGTTTCTCCCGATTCAGGCTAGGTAATGATGCGCCATCTGACCTTGTAGAGTTGGTTTGTCAGCCGAACTCCTCTGAAGTGGCTATAGACAGCGCAATACAGTTATTTAGAGAGGCCGGGCTTGAGGTGTCAGTGTGTCGTGATTTTTCGGGTCGGATTATTGACCGCCTAATTCGACCTTACTATAACGAGGCGTTGCGTCGTCTTGATGAAGGCCTAGCGACTGCTGATGATATGGACCTTACCCTGAAGCTCGGGCTGGGCTACCCGGAAGGTCCTATCGAGTTGTTGGAAAGATCCGGACTAGCTGATCACTATGATGTTAGCAAGTCTTTGTTTGAGGTTTACGGGGAGCGCGCATACGCACCTGCAAGGCGCGCCGTAGTTGCAAAACAGCACACAGAGAAGTGAGGTCGAAATGCAACCATTGAAAGGAATAAAGGTGCTGGATTTTAGTACGTTGCTTCCGGGACCTCTTGCTACCCTGCTGCTGGCTGAGGCCGGTGCCGAGATTATAAAAGTGGAGCGGCCTGGCAGGGGGGACGAAATGCGTTCGTATACCCCCCGTTTTGGTTCGGATAGTGTCAACTTCGCACTGCTGAACCGGGGGAAAAACAGTGTCACGGTTGATCTGAAAACCCCCCAGGCCGTTGAACAATTGACCCCACTGATTGAAGAGGCTGACATTGTTGTTGAGCAGTTTCGTCCGGGGGTGATGGACAGACTTGGTCTTGGCTACGAGCAGTTGTCGAGCATTAATCCAGGTGTCATTTACTGTTCGATTACCGGATATGGTCAGAGCGGCCCCATGGCCAATGCAGCCGCCCATGATCTGAATTACATCGCTGAAACTGGTCTGCTTGGTTTGAGTGAAGGAGCTGACGGTGCCCCCGTTCTTCCCCCGGCCTTGATTGCTGACATAGCGGGGGGCGCCTATCCGGCCGTAATGAATATCCTGCTTGCGCTTAGAGCCCGGGATCAGACTGGAAAGGGCTGTTGTCTTGATATTTCCATGGCCGACGGCATGTTTACTTTTATGTATTGGGCGTTGGGGGAGGCTCAGGCGACGAATCAATGGGCGAAGCCGGGAAATGAATTGGTAACCGGTGGTTCACCGCGCTACCAGATATATCGTACTTCCGACAATCGCTTTGTGGCGGCAGCTCCTCTTGAGCAAAAATTTTGGAAAAATTTTTGTCAACTGATTGATTTGCCTGAGGAGTATCGTGACGATGAAAATCACGAATCCGAAGTCAAAAAAGCCGTCGCAGAGAAAATAGCTGAAGCGCCTGCATCATACTGGTCTGAATGTTTCGCCGATCAAGATGTCTGTTGCAGTATTGTCGCGACACTGGCGGAAGCTATTGAAAACCCTCAATTTCGGCATCGAAAGCTATCTGAATACTCAATCATGTCTGACCCTGGTCAGTTGATTGACGCATTGCCCGTCCCTGTTGCCCCCTGCTTCCGAGAAGATCTCCGGGAAAAGGGCTATCCCAGCCTCGGAGAAAATAATGGTCGATTCGTGTCAGGACAGGAGAAGTAGTGATGATGCATGCTGTATGGATTGAAAAGTTCGGACCTGTTGCATCGGCTGAAATAAAAGAGGTGGCTGTTCCTGAGCCTGGCCCTGGAGAGGTTCTGGTTCGAGTATGTGCCGCCGGTGTGAACTTCCCGGATGTGCTTGTCATCGAGGGTAACTATCAGGTTTGTCCACCGTTGCCATTCAGTCCCGGTAAGGAATTGAGCGGTAAAGTTGAGCATGTTGGGGAGGGCGTAACCGGCGTTCAGGTCGGTGATCGTGTGGCGGCATTAGTTGAGTATGGAGCTTTTGCAGGATACGCAATCGTGTCTGCCGCCCATTGTTTCCAGATCCCTGAAGATATGCCGTATACGGATGCTGCGGCTTTGGGCCTCAGTTATCAGACAGCTTATTTTGCATTAGTGGAAAGGGCTGGTTTCCGGAGGGGTGAACGGGTTCTGGTAAACGGTGCTGCCGGCGGAGTCGGCTTGGCGGCTGTCCAGCTTGTGAAGGCTCTGGGTGGTGTGGTTTACGCTGGTGTGATTAATGAGGAACAGGCCCGAGTGGCGAAGGATTATGGCGCAGACCATATCATTGATCTAACGGATGGCCCTGTCCGTGATCGATTGCGTGAGCAGGTTCGTCAGGCTTCTGATGGGCATGGCGTTGACATTGTCATCGACCCTGTTGGAGGAGATGTTTTCGAAGCCAGCCTGCGGGCACTGAATTGGTGTGGCCGATTGGTGGTCATTGGGTTTGCCGCCGGAGAGATTCCGACTGTTAAGGCAAACTATCTGTTGGTGAAAAATGCCTCTGTCTCAGGGCTGCAGTGGAGTGATTACCGGGATCGGGAGCCGGAGAAAATGGACGCCGCACAGCGACATATGTATGAGTTGTATCGGTTGGGTAAAATAAAACCTCATGTAGAGGTGATTGAGCCATTGACTGAATTCAAGCGACTTCTGGATATGGTCAAGCGGGGCCAGGTCCGTGGCAAAGCAGTGCTGATTCCCGCTTAGGGAAATTTGCCTCGGTGCAGTTGATGCACAGCTTTGCTCTTTGAAACATTGGAGCTATTGAATGATTAATCCTTTTTCATCTCTGTGTATTGGGGTTGTGGGTGCCGGAACTATGGGAGCCGGCATTGCACAGGTTGCAGCTAGTGCAGGTCATCAGGTATTTCTCTACGATGTGACAGAAGGAGCGGCAGAGCAAGGCGTTTCCCGAATCCAGCGAGGTCTTGAAGGGCTGGTGAAAAGGGGGAAAATGGTTGAAGCACAGCTGAACGATATCGTAGGGCGTATTGTTCCTGCTTCCAACATTGAGCAATTGACATCATCAGGCCTGGTAATCGAAGCCATCGTTGAAAATCTAAGCGCCAAGCAGAAGCTTCTTACTGACCTTGAGGAAATATGTGGCGAGGACGTCATCCTCGCCACTAACACGTCATCAATTTCGATTACCGCAATTAGTTCGGCATTGAAACGGCCAGAGCGTTTGGTCGGAATGCATTTTTTTAACCCCGCTCCGATCCTGAAATTGGTTGAAATTGTTAGTGGCCTTGCATCCTCTCCAGAGATTCTGGATCGCGTTACCGAACTGTCCCGTATATGGGGAAAGCATCCGGTTCGTGCACGCTCAACCCCGGGGTTCATTGTTAATCGGGTTGCGAGACCCTTCTATGGGGAGGCCCTAAGGGTTTTGGAAGAGGGGGCTGCCAGTGTGGCGACGATCGATGCGGTATTGAAGGAGTGCGGTGGCTTCCGAATGGGTGCCTTCGAGTTGATGGATCTGATTGGACTGGACGTAAATTATACTGTAACCAGTTCGGTTTTCTCGGCGTACTATCAGGATCCTCGTTTCCTGCCATCCCTTCTTCAGAAAGAGTATGTTGATGGCGGCCTGCTTGGTCGTAAAACTGGCCGTGGATTTTATGAATATGGAAGTTGTAAGGAAGAAAGCACCCAGAGGCAGGCCGATGTCGATCAAACAGTGGAGGAGATTGTTGTTGAGGGGTCGATGGGTCATGCAGAGCCATTGATTGACTTGATTGCTAAAAGTGGCGTTCGGGTTCGAAGGCAAGAAGGCCCGGGCATCATTCGCGTAGGCAGCGCAGTCTTGGCTCTGACGGATGGCCGTCTGGCCACCCAGCGAGCATTGGAATGTGGACACGACAATTTTGTTGTTTTTGATCTGGCGCTTGATTATGCGAAGACGACTCGCTTGGCTATAGCCCCCTCAGATCAGTGTGCGGAGGATGCTGTCAGAACTGTTGAGACGTTACTTCAACGTACTGACCGAGCGGTCTCCAGGATAGACGACATACCCGGCATGGTTGTCATGAGAACAGTCTGTATGCTGGCCAATGAAGCGGCAGACGCCGTTCACCTGGGTGTGTGCGATGTGTCTGACTGTGATACGGCAATGTGCAGTGGCGTAAATTATCCTAAGGGGCCACTTGCATGGGCAGATGAGCTTGGGCTAGCCAATGTTGTGAACGTTTTGGACAATCTGGCATCGGTTTACGGACTGGATCGATATCGTGTCTCTCCTCTGCTGCAGAGGAAAGGCCTGGTTAAAGCCACCTTCCATAAAGGGAATCTTGTGGGCTAGGTTCGTGTGAACAGCGGAATCGTGATTCGTTTTCTTTGTTGATTTGGCATCGTAAAACTTTATTCCTTTGGTTGTTTAGGATGCGAACTAACCCCCTCTGTCAGCCTAGTTGTCCAGTTGGCGATTTCGCCTAAATTCATATCAGATTGGGCGGTGTGAGAGCAGTCATTGTAGTGGTTCAATGATTCCGGACACCAACGTAGGTGGTAATATTGCCGCCATAAGCGAGGTGTCTAATGACCAAGAAACGACGATCTTTTACGCCGGAGTTCAAGCAGGACGCCGCCTGTCTGGTGCTTGACCAAGGGTACTCTATTGCCGAAGCCAGGCGCTCTTTGGATGTCGGCGAAAATGCCTTGAGGCGATGGGTAATGCAGCTCTCTGAGGAGCGTGGCGGCATTACCCCAAAATCCAAAGCTTTGACCCTGGAACAGCAGCGAATTCAGGAATTGGAAGCCCGTTGTGAGCGGCTGGAACGGGAGAAGTCGATACTAAAAAAGGCCACCGCTCTCTTGATGTCGGACGAGATGAATCGTACGCGCTGATAGACCAGTTGAGTGAGCAGGAGCCGGTTGAGATGGTCTGTAAAGCGTTTGATGTATCTCG
>Ga0307487_1001779_pt1 | contig 14701 bp, 10 predicted proteins | sample CBIW12metaG_FD_203665 | JGI IMG/M metagenome (GOLD analysis project Ga0307487, IMG submission 203665) | Sea-ice brine microbial communities from Beaufort Sea near Barrow, Alaska, United States - CBIW 1.2 | ecosystem: Environmental > Aquatic > Marine > Coastal | place: USA: Alaska | collected... | reverse complement strand
TCGATGGATTGGTGGCCAAGGATTCCCTGGAGCACGTGCAGGGGGATGCCGGCATCGACCATCCAGGTCGCTCCGGTGTGGTGCGAACCGGCGGTGCTGCGGAGGGGTGGGGTGTGAACTGACTTGCGCTGGGTCGGGGACCGCCGGACCGGCGTTGTCTTCACGTAAGGCGTGATCACGTCGAGAACCGCGAAGAGCAGTGCCTGCATCCGGTAGAAGTGCTCCGGCGACGGTCCATCGAGGCTCAGCGAGACTAGCTCATCGAGCCATGGCATGAGCATCCAGGCACGGTCCTCTCCGAGGCGGAGAGTCTGCGCAGGTTCGGAGTACAGCTCGTCAGCGAAGTCCTGAGCATCCCAACGGTCGGTCAGGAATGCTGAGTGCTGCCAGAACACTTGGTCAATGATGTAATCGCGGTCGAGGTAGAGCGTGGTGACTGTGATCGCGACCTCAGGCTCGCTGCCGCACAAGGCATTGGCGGCGAGCGTGACGACATCACCCACTGTGACCGGTCGTTCGCCGAACTCGCTGAGCAGGATGGCCGAGCCGTCACGGATGAAGATCAACTTCACGCAGTCGTATGCCACGGGTGCGATGGGTTGATGAATGGTGCGAGTGCGCGCGATGATCGGTCCAGACGCCCGGCTGGCGCTGGTCGCCAGTTGTCTTGCCTTTTGGGCGATCGACGCCGACATCGCACCCTCGCTTCACAGGCCTGCTGGGTAGGTCTGCATCTCGATGAGGAGCGACTGTCATTTGCGCTCGGCCTCGGGCTCGTCACGGCCCCGGGGTGCGACCGCGAGCCCGACCGCCAGCAGGAGGACCGCCAGACCGAGGATCACGACGGTGGCGTTAGCGGAGCCAGACATGGTGATGAGCAGCCAGCCGAACACCGCGGCGCCGATCGAGCCGCCGAGTTGGCGGGCGAGGGTGAGCGTCGCCATCGCGGAGCCGAAGTGCTCGGGCGGTGCGGTGGTGATGCCGAGAAGTGTGTATGCCTGCATGAGCAGGCCCAAGGAGGCTCCCGCGAGCGCCAAACCCGCGATAGCGATGCCCAGGATGATTGAATCGGGCCAAGCGCTCACGAGGGGGAGGGCCGCGAGCAGACTCAAGCCCACCATGCCCAAGACGATTCCGATGCGACCCCAGGGCACCATGCGTGGGAAGTTGCGAGCAACGATGGAGAAGGTGGCAGTGATGACGAGCTGGCCAGCGGTGAGTGCCACGAGCAGCGTCGAAACGGTGGACACGTCGTATCCCGTTCCGGCGATGACGGCTAGGGGAACGAACGTGAGCGTCCCGAACAGGGCCACCCCACCGATCCCGGTGATGATGATCGAGCGAGAAAGACCCGGTGAAGTGAAAATCGTGGGCGGGATGAGGGGGTCCGCGGCTCGCCTTTCCCGTCTGATGAAAGCGATGGTTGCGATGACGGAGAGGACCAGGATGGCCGGAGCGAGGACGTAGGAGCCGGCGATCCTCTCGAACGATCCGAGCACGACGAGTCCGGAGGTGGCCGCCAGCATCAGCACCGCTCCGGTGATGTCGAAGCCGCGCAGGTTTGTCGTGCCGGACCGTCCGGGCAGCCCGCGATACCCGATCGCGAGTGCGAGCACGCAGATGGGCAGGTTGACCAAGAAGATCGCCGGCCAGCCGGCCCATTCCGAGAGATAGCCCCCGGCCGGTGGGCCGGCCTGCTCAGCCTCATCGGAAGTGAGAGCGACAACTTGAACATCTAGCCCGCTCTTGCTTACCACAGAAGGGGCTACAGAGAGTAGGGAACCCCGTAGGGGAGCAAAAGTAGCCCGGTCTTGATCGGCTCGTTCTCGCGGTTCCAGTCTATTCGCGAGGTCTGGGGGTGGTGAGGTGCGCGATGAGCGTTTCGACGGGGCGCGGCGGAATCCGATCGCCGGTCAGGAGCAAGATGTCGCGATGCACCTCTGGGTCCAGTTTGCAGTAGACGACACCGGGGGCTTCCGGCTGTGGCGTTACGGTGGGGACGCAGGCGACGGCGAGGCCCGCTCGGACGAATGCGAGTTGGGTGTGGTGGTCGGCGACGAAGTGCCGGATTTCGAGCTCGATTCCGCTCATACGGGCGATCTGCGTGAGTGCTCGGTGTTCGTCGGAGCCGCGGGCGCACGTGGCCCAGATCTCTGTCGCCAGATCGGTGAGGTCGAGCTGCTTTCTCTCGTGCAGCCGGTGGTGCTCGGGCAGGGCGATCCACGCGGTCTCTCTGGCCAGCGGCCGGGCAGACACTCCGGCGGGCAGTCGCAGTGGCGACGGGCTCCAGGATTCGGCGAGCACCAGGTCGAGGAGGCCGTCGGCCAGTCGGTCGAGATGCCCCGTCGTCTCGCCATCTTCGACGCGCAGCTCCACACGAGGATGGAGACGTTGAAAATCGGCTAGCTCCTCCGCGAGGGCGGTGCGGAGGGTGGATGCGAGCGCGCCGATGCAAATGCGGCCGACCAAGTCATCGCCGTGGTGCAGGTCGTTCTCGGCCCGCACCATCAGTGCGGCGACCTGCGCGGCGTAGCCGGCTAGGACCCGCCCCTCGCTCGTGAGCCGCACACCGCGCCCGTCGGGAACGACCACCCGGATGCCCGCTTCGGCGTCGATCCGACGCAACTGCTGCGAGACCGCGGGACCAGTCATGTGCAATAGATTCGCTGCCCGTGTCACCGATCCTGTACGGGCGACCGCGTCCAGGACGCGCAGCCGGTTCCAGTCCACACTCATACGTCATGCTTACCACTAATAGTTAGATATCAGAAGTAGTGCTAAACGGTGCCTGGTGCATACCGTCGAATCATGGAGACCCAAGAACCCATCGATTCCGATCTTGCTCGTTCTCGGCTGCTCGCATCGTTGGCGGTGCTCGCCGGCGCCCTGTGTCTGTCAGTGTCGGCGATCCTGGTGAAACTCGCCGGTGTGGATGCCGCGACCACCGCGATGCTGCGCTGCGCGATCGCCGTACTCGTCCTCGTGCCCCTGGCGCTGGGCGAGCGCGCCCGGCGAGGTCGGCTGTCTGGGCGTGGGGTCGGCTGGGCGGTCGCGGCAGGGGTCGCGCTCGGTGTCGATTACGCGGCCTGGACCGCTGCGATCTATCAGGTCGGTGCAGGCATTAGTACCGTGCTAATCAACGTGCAGGTGATCGTGCTGCCGTTGCTCGCGCTCGCCGTCGACCGGGAGCGGATCGCGGTGCGATTCGTGTGGGCGCTGCCATTGATTCTGGTGGGGATCAGTCTGGTCGGTGGCCTCTGGGACACCACCGGTCCAGGTGGACAAGCCGTCACCGGTACGCTCCTGGGGTTGCTCGCCGGGCTCGGGTACGGGATCTACCTGTTCCTCACCCGTCGCGCCACCAAGCGGGAGCCGGGGCGCATGATCCAGCCGCTGGCCTGGGCGACCGCCTCGGCTACCGTGACGACAACGGTCATCGGTCTCTTCTCCGGCGGACTCCATCTCACGGACATCAGTGCTCGCTCCTGGGTGCTGCTGGTCGTCCTCGCGGTGCTCGGGCAGGTCGTGGCATGGTTGCTGATCCACCACGGCAGCATTCGGCTCGAACCCGCCACCACCGCGGCACTGCTCCTGATCCAGCCGGTGCTCGCGCTCGGCCTCTCCGCCATCACCTTGGCCGAGTATCCGACGCTGCTCCAACTTCTCGGAGCGGCCATCGTCGTCGGCGCCGTCGCCCTATCGAACGGGCTCCTCAGCAGGCGCAGGAACGTCAGAGACCACGGTTCTCGATCAGCCAGACGGGATAGAGCAAGACCCGGTACCGAACACTCCTGAACTTTGCGCCGCTACCCAGAGGACGGCACGCCGTCCTCCGCGTAGTCTCGGTCGTCACAGCGATATCAAGCTGGACATGCAATATGCATCGCACTCCTGGCAGCACTCGTTTAGTCGTGGCCGCACGGTCACGACGTCGTGCGGCAGTGGCATCGCCGAGCGTCCGGCGCTATCGCTACACTGGAACTGCGCACACGCGCATGATCACAGGTGAGTGTGTTTGCTTGACCTCGGCTACGCAGTCACGGCCCATCGCGCTCAGGGCGTTACCACCGATACTGCGCACGTCTTGGTGGAGCCAACCACGACGAAGGAGAACTTCTATGTCGCCATGACCCGCGGCAGACACTCCAACCACGCATATGTGGTCCTCGACCGAGCCGACGCCACCGCACGCTCCGTGCTCCACGGAGTCCTGCAACACGTCGGTGCCGAGCTGTCTGCGAACGAGACCATCACCACCGAACACGAACAGTGGGGCTCGGTCGCCCAGTTTTCCGCAGAGTACGAGACTATCGCGGCGGCCGTCCAGCACGACCGCTGGGCCACTCTCATCCGCGACTCTGGTCTCACAGAGGATCAGGCAAGCGCTGCTATCGACTCCGATGCGTTCGGGGCACTGACTGCCGAGCTACGCCGGGCCGAGGCAAACCATCACGACCTCAACCGCTTGTTCCCACGTCTCGTGGCCGCGCGGGGGTTCGGTGACGCCGACGACATCGCCTCGGTCCTGCACCACCGGCTGGCGCGGGCGACCGCACGCCCGACAGGCTCTGGCCGCGCACGCGAGGCACCGCGGCTGATCGCCGGACTTGTCCCGGTGGCGGACGGTCCAATGGCCGACGACATGCGCCAAGCGCTCGATGAACGACGCGACCTGATCGAGAAGCGAGCCAATGCCGTGCTCGACAGTGCCCTCAATAAAGGGGCCACATGGACGAAAGCTCTTGGGCCATCACCTCACCAGCAGGCGAAGCGACGGTTCTGGCTCCGACATGCCCGAATCGTGGCCGCCTACCGCGACCGATATGGCATCACCGACGACACTCCTCTCGGCCCCACCCCGGTGGCGACCGCGCAGAAGATCGATGCCGCCCGCGCGAAAGTGGCGCTCGACGGGACGCGTAGTGTCACAGCTGGCCCGGAAGAGGCGCCGAGGCGGCAACGTGAACGGGAGCCGCTCGGGCGTTCGTTCTGATCGCCGGCCCTTCCCGGTGTCGCCGCGAAGTCGTAATGTGGAAGTCGAGGCGGCCTCTATATTGGCGCTGTCGCTCGTCGCGACAGTATGACTCTCCCGGCAACGGGCGGTCCTTTCAGGTTCTTGTCGCCGAACCCCTGAAGAGGACTGTCCATGTTCCGACTCATCTGGGCTCTCAGCGTCCGCACCCGGTACTACCTGCGCCGATACCTGCCCATCAACATCCTGCTCGACGCCATCCGCACCAGACGCGGCCTGCGATGGGGAGTCCCAGCGATGACGCTGGCGATCCCGTACCTGTACGCCGCGAGCATCTGCGCGCAGCTCGCCGAGGACGGCGGCCCCGGATGGCTACACCTCTTGGTGATGCTGTTCGTCTGGAACGCACTGAAGTTCGCCTTCATCGGGCCCATCAGCCTCGTCCTGTTGATTCGTGTCTGCCTCAGGGAGGTCTCACGCTCACGTAGTGCCGTGGATGTCGGCGCGGCTCAGTAGCCTCATGATCGCCACCGGTAGGATTGGCGAAGGATGTCAGCACTCAACTGAGGGAGGCGAGAGATGGCGCGCGCCGACCTGCTTCTCGACCTCGTTGAGGCCGAGCGTCACGGGGACCGTGATCGGTTCCGCACCCTCGTAGAAGCGGTGATCGCCGAAGAGCGTGCCAACCAGCACCACCTCGTGGCAGACCGTCTCTCTGAGCTGATCACCACGACCGGGCAAGGGCTTGTTCGCGATGATCGCGCCACCGCGATTCGAGACCTGGTTCACGAAGTCGTCCCCAGCCGTCGCCTCGATGACCTTGAACTCGCCCCCGTTCCACGGCGGGTTGTCACAGAATTGATTGAGGAGCAGAAGCGCGCTGAGCTGCTCCGCAGTTACGGGATCGAACCTCGCAACCGGCTCCTACTGTCCGGCCCCCCGGGCAACGGTAAGACCAGTGTCGCGGAGGCTATCGCTTCCGAACTGATGCTCCCCTTCTACGTGATTCGTTACGAAGGCGTCATGTCTAGCTTCCTCGGCGAGACGGCCGCCAGACTCGACAACGCTTTCGAGTTCGCGCGCACGCGACGATGCGTATTGTTCTTCGACGAACTCGACACGATCGCGAAGGAGCGGTCAGATCAGCACGAGACGGGCGAGATCAAGCGCGTCGTGTCCACCTTGCTGCTCCAGATCGACAGGCTCCCTGCGCACGTTCTCTTCGTCGGCGCGACCAACCACAGTGAACTACTCGACCGCGCCGCATGGAGGCGCTTCCAGATTCGGGCCGAACTCGAACCCCCGAGCCGCTCCGAAGCAACGCGATTCCTCGAAAGGCTCGCCGCACGGCTCGGCGGTGACCTCGGATTCGCTCCACGCACATTGGCAGACAAACTCGCCGGAGCCAGCTACTCCGAACTGGAAGAGTTTGCTCTCGACGTGCGCCGCCGAGCGGTGCTGGAATTGCCGGACAGCAACCTACGGCGGATTGTGCAAGAACGTCTTGAGCACAGGCGCGGTCAGGCCACTGCGTGACCGCGGAGCGCCGACCGCTCCTGGCATTCGTTCCGCCAGTCGTCGTCGAACGGCCCACGCAGACTTCGCGAGACATGCCGCGCCTATCCAAACCCAGTGCGGGCAGGCAAGGAGAGCGGTTAGCGCCTCAATTCGGTGACCTGACCGCTGCTTTCGACGCCGAGCGGGTGCGTCTCTCCACGGAGACCCCTGACGAAGTCGATCCGGCGCTGGTGGTTGTTTTCGACCTCGCAGGCAGCATCAAGGACTTCCGCAACGCGATCGACAAGATTGACGGTCTTGAGTTCCTGTCCGAGTTGTTGGGGGACCGATCCGATCCAGACGACGACTTCTACATGGCCGAACGGGAAGCCGGCCGCACCGACAAACCCGTCGCGCACTCCCTCTACCTCGTGATGTCGAACGCCAAGGCGATCGAAGAGCTTCTGAGATTGTTCACCCTGTGGCAGGAAAATCCATCGGCCTCATTCGTGCACGGCCTTGGCAAGTTCAAGTCGGCTTTACAACAGTTGACCGCGATCCGACGATGGGGGCCAGAGGACCGCATCCGTGAGACAGGGCTACGCGAGCAGTGGCAGGAAACTCTCGACCTTGTCGGACAGTCTGTCAGCACGGTCATGGTCGAGATCGAACTTTGGTACCGACGCGACGCGGTGCAGCGCGTCAGCGCCCAGACCCACGTTGAACAAACCATCACTGCCAGCGGTGGACGGGTCATCGACCAATCGCAGATCGGCGACATCGGCTATCACGCAGTGCTCGCGGAACTTCCTATCCAACAAGTTCATTCCGTACTCACCAATGGCGCGGAATCCATCCGACTGCTCACAACCGACGAGGTCATGTTCGTCAGCCCGTTCACGCCCATGAGTGTCGCGCCACCTACCCTCGAACCCGTCGCCGAAGTTCGACTCCCACCCGGAGATCGAGTGGATGGCCTGCCACGCATCGCACTCCTTGACGGGCTCCCGTTTCCGAACCACGACGCCCTCGCAGGCAGACTGGTGGTCGATGACCCTGACGGTGTTGCTGAAAGCTACCCGTTGTCATCACGCAACCACGGCACTGCGATGGCGTCGCTCATCGTGCAAGGCGACCTCTCGATCGGCGGCGAACCGCTGGAACGCCCTTTGTACGTGCGACCCATCATGCGGCCCCACGAGTTTACCGCAGGGTACGAGCAGATCCTCCCCAACAGACTCCTCACCGACCTCCTACACCAGGCCGTCAAGCGCATTGTCGAGGGCGAAGGGGGAAGGGCAGCAGTCGCACCTAGCGTCCGAATCGTCAACCTCTCCATTGGTGCCCAAGCGAGAGCCCTAGTGAGGAGGATGAGCCCCGTCGGACGTCTGCTCGACTGGCTCGCCCACTCCTACAACCTGCTTTTCATCGTCAGTGCAGGCAACCACAGCGACCCGATTATCATCCCCGCCGCCACCCTTACGGATTCCGACGCAGCACGGTCAGCGGCAACTCGTTCCGTCTACGACGCCGCGCTCCTGCGGGGCATCTTGCCCCCGGGCGACGCACTCAACGCACTCACCATTGGCGCTACTCACGAAGACGGACTCGGAGACATCGACGTGCCCGACACCGTCTGGGACATCACCCACCCAGGCGCGCCGGCTCACTACGGTGCGACAGGTCCCGGTGTCGATCGATCCGTCAAGCCGGACCTCCACCACACCGGCGGAAGGGCGCTCTATACCCGCCCGATCACCACGCCCGGTGACGAGACAGTCACCATCGAGCCGGCCCATACGGCGATCGCGGGCCCCGGCCTCCAAGTAGCCGCTCCCGGACGAGCTGGCGCGACCAACAACACCGTGTTTACGGTCGGCACCAGCAACGCCACCGCATTGGTGACGCGCGAGGCGAGTCGCCTGTTCGACATCCTGGAAGCAGGCGCACCCGACGCCCAGGACGCAGCATTACCCGATCCGCAATACCACCCACTGCTCGTACGCGCCCTCCTTACCCACGCAAGCAACTGGGGCGACTGGGAGCCGAGACTCCGCCGCGAACTCGGACTCAGCAATCAGCACGCCCGCCGGCACCTGACGGCGCTTCTTGGCTATGGGCGGCTCGACGCCAGCAGGCTCGGAACCGCCGCAACAAACAGAGCTGTACTCGTTGGCGGAGGACTAATCGCGCGGAACCAGCGCCACACGTACGACTTGCCTCTGCCGCCGTCCCTTCGCGCGCGAGCGGAGTGGCACCGCTTCACGATCACCCTCGCATACATGGTTCCGACCGTGGGTCAGCTCACAAGGTATCGAGGTGCCAAGGTCTACTTCGCGACACCCGATACCAGCCTCGCCGGCGGAGACCGAACGGACGCCGAGCACAACGCGGTTAGGCGGGGGAGTCTTCAGCACGAGATCGTCCAAGGGACTCGAACGATGGTCTTCGGCGACGGCGACGCGTTGCCCATCCACGTCGAGTGCATGGACGATGCCCAACGGCTCCGTGCAGGCAAGACCGTCCGGTACGCGCTCGTGGTCTCCGTTGAAACGGCCGAGGAAACTTCCACGACCATCCATGATGAGGTTCGCGCGCAGCTCCGACAGCGGATCTCTGATCGTACGCGCGAGAGAATTCAGGGGAATGGCTAGAGCAACGAGCGCTCTCCAGAGAGACGTAGAGCTCGCGCACGCGGTTGGAATGGTTAGGTCCTTCGGCGCCTTCGTGGTCGTTGGTGCAGGCTTGTCCGCCGGCGGCTACCCCATGACAGCGCAGCTCCCGCCTCTTATCTGGCAGGCAATCGAAGATGTTCCCGACGCTCTCGCAGAGTTGCGGGCACGCACGAGCGCCACAGGAAGCGCGAAAGAAATTCTGTCGTCAGACTCCGCGGCTCTTCAGGTTGGGTGGGAGCTTATTCGAGAGTTTCCTTCCGCCAGGCTGTCCTTTCAGTCAGCCTTTGTTGCTCTCGATGCTGACCGAGAACCGTCGAGCGCTCACTTCGACATTGCTCGTCTCGTCAACACCGGACACGTCGAGGCGGTGGTCTCGTACAACTGGGATACCTGCCTCGAGCGGGCCCATGAGCGCATGTACGGAGTCGGATTGCCAGCCGGCCTTCTGTATAAGCCGCACGGGGATGCCGCCCATCCGGAAGGAAACTGGGTGCTTCCGGACGAGGACGGCCAAGTTCCCGCAGGGGTGCTTGACCGTGTCACAGAACTCTCGGATCGGCCGCGAACACTCATGGTGCTCGGCTACAGCGGCAGCGATGCGACTGTCGTCGAATCGTTGCTTGCACCGCTGGAGGAGCGATGGCCTGTTGTCCGCGTCGGACCGTCTGCCACCGGCGACGGAGCGATCGTGGGCAGCGCTGATTGGGCACTCGCGGGATTTGCTACAGCGCTTGCGCCTGTCGACCCGCTCAGAGGGTGGAAGTACGTCACGTTCCTCCGAAGTCGTAACTTCCTGGCGGCGCTGAGGGGAGAGCGTCTTCGTCCGACAGATGTGGATGCGTGTCCTGAACTGCCGGCTGCTCCGAGACTCGCGGAGCGGTTGCTCGCGTCGCGGTTCGCGACCTTGTCTGGGTCTAGCGGTGCGGGAAAATCTGTCACGGCATTCCACGCTGCTCGTCGGCTCAACCGCGAGGGATGGAAGGTTGTTGAACTGAAGCAGGCGGGCGTTGCTTCAACTGTCGATGTGGAAGAGTTCCGTCGTCTGAAAGGTCCCGTGCTTGCGGTGATCGACGACGCTCAAGCCATTGAGCGAGGGGTGGTCGCTGATTTTGAATCGTCTGCGGATGACACGCACGCTGTCCTCTTGGTTTCCACAGAACGGCTGGAGACTCGGGACGACGAGACACTTCTCGCGGCCCAGGCGGTAAGAGTTCTTGATGAGTACTGCCGGGCGAACATCGACATGATCGCCCCGTTGCTGACGCAGCTTGATGACCGGGTGCGATGGTCCGTCTTCTCAGATACGCCTGAGCAACGTCTCGAACTCGCGGCGCGCACGGCTACAGAGCCATGGCTCTACATGTTCGTGGCGTCAGGTGGCGAGCGTCGCATTGTCGGCGCACTGGATCGGGCTGTTGAGGACGTTGATGCCGCCCTGGTGCTCGCGTTCATCTGCACAGCTCAGATGACTTCGAGAGACGCAGGCGTTTCTCGTGAGGAGCTTGCCTCTGTGGCCGCGAAGCAGGCGAGCGCCCGCTTCGGTCCGGAGGGTGCACCGCAAGTGGATCGCATCGACCGGGCACTGTTGCTTCTGACTAACGAGAAACTCATCCGCGAACATGACGGCCGCGTCCGGGCCGCACACATCCGGATCGCTGAGCGGGCTTTGCAGAATCTCGGACAACGCGAAGCCGACGGGATCGGGGCCACAGTACGAGCGGGCGTTCGTGCGGCCCTGCTCGACAACCAAGTTGAAGTCGCGGGCAAGTTTTGGCTTTTTCGAGTATTCGATCGTATGGACGCCTACCGCTACCGGTGGGCCACCTCAATTCTCGACGAGGAGGTCTCCGAGAGTCTTCTCCGCCAGTGCCTCGCAGCGACGCCTGGTAGCGACCGCGGCGTCGCACTGAACCTCCTCTGGGCCTCCGAATGGCTGCTCAAACTGCCCGAACCAGCCGCCGATGAGCTTGCGAGCAGCATCATCCAGTGGCTTCCGTATGTGGCAGCCGAAGAAGTCAACGGCTACCGATGGATGTTGAGTGGGCTTCGTTCAAATCACGAAGCTGCTTACGAGAGAATTCGGGGCGCCGCCGCGGCCAGAATGATTGCAAAGCGGCTTTCTCTCGCGGGGACCCGCTGGTCGGCGATGGACTGGACCCATCTCATCCAAGAACTCTGCCCAGACTGGCGGAGCGGAAACCTCCTTGCCTGGAGCGACGAGTTTGAGAGCGGCGTCGACCCAGATGCCCTCACACGTTGGCTGTCGGAGAGGGACTCGCGATCGCACCCGTTTGAGGTGTACGACCTCATCGACGCGCTCGCCTCCATCGCCCCTCGCACAGCCAGAACGGTCTTCGAGGCCTGCGCCGGTGAGATTCGGGACGCGATGGAACATGACCTCGCGGATGCGGCAAGTAACTTCTCAGACTGGATCTTCGGCACGATGATCCTCGTAGCCATGCTCGCCGATGCACCATCCGCACGCGATGACGATGATGATGACGAACGCGAGCCCCACGAGTCGGACGCCGCTCGCACGGCATTCATGGAAGCTACCGAGCCTGCGCTTCGTGAACTAGCCGCGACCGTTCTCGCAGAGATGCAGGCGGTTGACTGGACCGCCGCTGCTCTCTCGCTGGAACGCAAGAAGAAGTATCAACTCCACAACCTCGACCTGCTGCTCGCGTGGCTCTCGTACCTGTCGACAGACATCACGGACGAGATCGCCAGCAACTTGTCGACGGACTGGCTCTTGCGTGTCGTCGAAGAAGCACGTGAGGAAGGATGGCCTGAAGGCCGTCCTTTCGGCGCGATCGAGCACCTGCTCCACCATCTGAGCTGGGGAGAGCGGGGCAACGGCGTCGTGCGCGGGTTCCTCGAAGAGCATGAGAAGGACATTGAGCCGTTCCCTTCCGCGCTCGTGAGGCAGTACCCAGACCTCGCGATACGTTCGATCCGCAGAGGGGCGCGCGTGGAGACTCACGCTCCAGCCGGCTCCGGATGGGGAACACTCACCGCCGATCTAGGCGCCATCGCAGGCATCGATCGGGACGCGGCAATCCAATGGCTCAGCCAGATGGGTGTCGACCTCGTGCCGGCGATTACGAAGCCTCAGAACCATGATCTGGCAGGGATAGCGCGATTCATCGCTCTCGCAGACGACCTGGATGCCGCTGTCCTCGACGCTGCCATCAATCAGATCGATACTGCCGCTGCCGCAGACGTCTGGACGTCAAGATGGGCAGACGCACGCGCCCGCGTTCAGCCGCTCCTTGAACGCGTCTCGAAGACCTCAGGTGATGCGGCAGGACTGGCCTTGTCCGTAATCAGCCACGAGTAGTGGACTCCGCTAGCGTCACCGATGGCAGGCTGATCGTCATGGCAGATCAAGACGCTCACTTCCGCGTTATGGATGAGGCGCTCAAACATTCCGAAGGTCGCGCCAAGGGTGGCGAACCCTGCGTCATCTGCGGTGAACCGATACCAGCCAGCGCCCACTGGGTTCAACGTGACAGACATGTGTGCTCGGGACGGTGCAACAGCCTGTTGCGCCGCCGCTACGGACGAGGCAGCGCGAGCATCGACGCCGAGGGGGTGGCAGCGGCGGTCGAAGCCGTCGGACCCCGACCGAACCCGCGCACCACCGGCCCTCGCGTGTTCCAAACCCGACCGGACGCCCTCCTGCCTGAACTACCTATCGAATGGGAAGGATACGGTCCGCACCCCGGTGACGTGGTCGAGCGTTACGGCATCCTGACCCAGTACCTCGTCCAGGACATGCCCGACAGCTACTTCACGTCGCGGGTCGTGATAGCCGTTGCCGAAAGCGGCGACATGTTTGTTGCCGGTGCCACCAGCGATGGCTACTACTCATCCTTGGTGATCGGGCCGCACGCCCCAGGAGGCGAACGGCTTGAAGGCCAGTTATTCAGCCACACTTTCCAAGTCAACGGCGTGCTGTGTGAATGGCGTCGCGAGCGTATTACGGACCTACAGCCCGACGGCGTGGACTACTTCTTCTGGGAGTGCTACGCCGCGGCCCCCGTCGATTCGCCGCACTACCCTGCGCTGATGCATTCGGCTCGCTACCGAGCGGAAATGGATCGTCGACGCCGAGTCAGCAGCAACGCAGCCAAGCATGAGCGGAGGGCGCGGGAGGAAGCGGCCATCGAGCGATTCGACCCGTTGGAGGTGTACGAACGAGACCATTGGCTTTGCGGTATCTGTGGACAGGAGGTCGATCCCGAAGTGCTCCATCCCGACGCCATGAGCGCGAGCTTGGACCACGTCGTGCCGCTGTCGAGAGGTGGAGACCACACCCGAGACAACTCGGTGCTCGCTCACCTGATCTGCAACATTCGCAAGTCGGCGAGCTGAGATGACGAATATCGCTGTCCCGCGGCCCGGGAAGTGAAGTGGACCAATCAGGTGACCAACAGCCTGCAAACTGTGCAAAACGTGACGCGCGGAGCATGCCGTGAAAGGTGTAACCCCAGGTCAGATTGCCCGGGAGCCCCGCTCCTGGCACCTGGGGGTCAAGGGGTCGCAAGTTCAAATCTTGTCAGCCCGACAGAAGAAAAATACCTGATCAGAAGGTGTTTTTATAAGGTCCTCAGATCGACGTTCGTGTCGATTTTGGACCCAATTTGTACCCGTTGAACCCCTTGACTCGACATGGTCAAGGGGTTCAGCTGTTTCTAGCTGTTCATATCGGCCTCCCGGAGGTGCTGGTTCATCCGCGCCGCAGCGTTCTGCAGCGCCGTGTCGTCAGTGTGTAGGTACGCACGTGTGGTCTCGATCGACGCGTGCCCGAGGATGTCGCTCACAACGTGGATCGGGACGCCGGCGTTCGCGAACCAGGTTGCACCCGCGTGCCGGAGATCGTGGCGACGCAACCCCGGCAACCCCAGCGATGCAACCAGTGCGTCCCAGTCGGTTGCATTGCGCAACGCCCCAGTCCTAATGGCGCCGCCGCGAGGCCCGCGCAACAACGGCAGGCTGCGCGCCCGCCGCATCGTGAGCCTGCGCAGCACCGGCTCAAGCGGCTCAATGATCGGCACGTGACGAGCTCGACGACCCTTCGGAGGCTTGATGCTGAGGCCGCCGGCACCAGGGAAGCACTGGCGTTCGATCGTGACGATCCTGTTCGTCCAATCGACGTCGCCGACGACGAGCCCGGCGACTTCTGAAGTGCGTGCGGCAAGAAATGTGCTGAGCATCACGTGATCGCCGTAGCTCTGGTGGGCCTCGGCGCACGCGGCAGCGATCAGTCCGACATCGGTGAGTGAAGGAATGCGTATTTGGAGCTGCGGTGCCTCCCGCATCCGATACCGTCGATGAGCCCGGTCGTGATGTCTCGAATGCATAGACGCCCAAGCGCCGGTAAGGCTCGGAGCCGAAGGCCCGCCCGGTACCCGGAGGCGGTGGAGGTCATGTCCACGCCGCGGAGGAACCGATCTCCGATCTGATCTGCGTAGTCCTTAAGTGTGATGAACGGGTCGAGGTCTGCGCCGACGTGGGACTTCAGCGCGCTGAAGAACTCGTATGCCGACGCTTC
>Ga0307487_1001777_pt1 | contig 14719 bp, 19 predicted proteins | sample CBIW12metaG_FD_203665 | JGI IMG/M metagenome (GOLD analysis project Ga0307487, IMG submission 203665) | Sea-ice brine microbial communities from Beaufort Sea near Barrow, Alaska, United States - CBIW 1.2 | ecosystem: Environmental > Aquatic > Marine > Coastal | place: USA: Alaska | collected... | reverse complement strand
GCCACGCATGTTAGTGGCGATTGCGCTCGCCAACAAAACGGCGCGAACCATCTGGGCGATGATGACCAAACACGAAGATTATCGAGATCCGATCGCGGCAGCGTAAACTGCTTCGCTCGGCATGATGTGAGAAGGACATTGAGACAGTAAGGACAAAATGATCGAATAGATCGAGGTTAGGAAAACCAGGCCTTCCCAGAGAGCTACGCGCTCGTGGCATTGATATGGACCTGACCTTCGCATCGCCATACCGGCCCGCGGCATGTGAAACGCTGCAATCCGAGGCCTGACACATGACCGTACCCGATCACATGTTCAAACCGTTGAAAAAATCTCTTGCATCAAACGGGGCATCCACACATGGGAAGGAGATCTGCTGAGCGGTGCCAAAAATAGCCACATCGCCACGCTGGTGGAAAGGACTTCCCGCTTTGTCATGCTGGTTCCGGTGGGTGGTAAAGATAGCAACACCGTGGTGAACGCGCTCATCCGGCAGGTTGGCCAACTCCCCAAAAGCGTCATGGCATCACTGACTTGGGATCGTGGCACTGAGTTAGCATATCATGCCAGGTTCAGCGTCACGACGGATATCTCTGTCTACTTCTGTGACCCCCAGAGTCCATGGCAACGCGGAAGCAACGAGAATACCAATGGGCTTTTGCGACAGTATTTCCCTAAGGGCACTGATCTATCATCCTTCAGCCAAGACGACCTCGACCAAGTTGCGCTGAAGCTCAATACGCGCCCACGGAAAACACTTGGTTATGCAACACCCTCTGATAAGTTCGACGCAGCCCTTGCGCTGACCGGTTGAACCCACCACTGCCTATTTCGCTCAGGCGGAGCTCGACCGCCCATTCAAGCGATGACTGGGTTCATTGAGGAGCACCGCGCAGTTTTTGGTGTCGGGCCGATTTGCAAGGTTTTGCCGATCGCACCAGCAACGTATTACGCGCGTAGCGCCATAGGGCACAGCCCTAATCTGGCATCGGATCGGGCCAAACGCGACGTGACTGATCGTGAAAATATCAAGCGCGTCTATGAGAGCAGTGGAAAGCGTTACGGAGCCCGCAAAGTTTGGCATGCCTTGCGACGCGAAGGAAAGGATATTGCCCGCTGCACGGTGGAGCGTCTGATGAAAGCTACGGAAATACAGGGCGTTGTACGGGGTGGAAAGGTTATCACGACCAATCCTGACTCGGCGCAGCCATGCCCGGATGACAAGGTGAACCGGAAGTTTGTTGCACATACACCGAACCAGCTCTGATGGATCAGCATGATGGCACCCCGTCCCGAACATCCCTCAGAACCGATCTTGCCATGAAAAACGCAGATCGCCGAGGGGCTATGTGATCATCAGGGACGGAACACATACCCGCACATGACAAAATATCAAACGGCCTATGCCTGTTAGGACGTCTTACATTGGGAAGCGTAATAGCCGTTGACTCCGTCCACGATTGTTTTGGTGCTTCGACAGAGCGGTGGGCGGAAGGCGTTATTAAAAGCGGAAAGATGTAAGCAAGCGCATCTTGCGCTTCTGTGGTCCGACCGGATGACACTGTCCAAGAGGAGGTGCTGAAACAACCCATGTGTTGGCCAAAAGCGCCACCGCGCTCGTCTACTTGTCACTCGAGACCGCATCACGCCGCATCTGGCGCTGGAAGCGAAACTCAGCTTCGGTCTGCCCGCATGATCTTTGACCTGGATTCTTCCAAATGATGGATTTCGGCAAGGTACAATCCGACCAAAGCGATGACGTTGCCATCGGCACTTAAGCTCGTTTCTCTGTGTGTCCAGGTTCTGTGTGTCCCGCATGGTTTTGAATTCTACATCTGTTACCATTCCCACCACAGAACTGCGCCAAGACATCACAGTGATGAACGATTGTTACCATCATTCGTTGATAAGTGAAGAAATACAAGAAAGGCGAGCAGATGGACCAGAAGAAACCCATTGTGATTATCACCGGTGCGGCTGGCAATATCGGTGGCAACCTCAGAGAAAAGCTCGCGGACGCCTACCGCGTGATCGGGTTCGACCTGCCGGACGTCTGCGAGGGACCCGCCATGATCGGGTGCGACATTACTGACTCAGATTCAATGGCGCGTGCGGTGGGCGAGGTGCGTGACACCATTGGCGGCGATCGCATCGCCTCGGTCATTCATCTGGCGGCCTATTTTGATTTCAGCGGTGAGGAGCGTCCGCAATACGAGGCGGTGAACGAAGAGGGCACCCGCAACCTGCTGCGGGCATTGCGCGAGATCGAAATCCAGCAGTTCGTCTATTCCGGCACCATGCTGGTGCATGCGCCTGGCGTTCCTGGCGAGCGTATCACCGAGGAAACGCCGCTTGCGCCCGCCTGGGCCTATCCACAATCCAAGGCCCGCACCGAAGCGATCATCCGCGAGGAGGCGGGCGATATTCCGACCGTGTTCCTGCGTCTGGCCGGGCTTTACGACGATGGCACCGCAGTTCCCACGCTCAGCCATCAGATCGCCCGGATTTACGAGCGCAAATTCAAGAGCCATGTGTTCTCTGGCGATACCCACGCAGGCCAAGCCTTCATCCATCTCAACGATATGCTGGCGCTGTTCAAGCGTGTGGTGGACCGCCGGGCCGATCTGGAGGCCGGAGAAGTGATCCTTGCCGGCGAGCCCGACACGATGAGCTATGAGGCACTGCAGAACCGCATCGGTAAACTGATCCATGGTGAGAAAACTTGGGCCACGTTGGTGCTGCCCGCGCCGGTGGCGAAGCTGGGGGCGGCACTGGAAACCAAATCCGAACCGGTGGTGCCGGATGCGCTGGATCAGGGAGAAAAACCGTTCATCCGGCCTTTCATGATCGACATGGCGTCCGATCATTATGCGCTCGATATCTCCAAGGCGCGACATCTACTGGATTGGGAACCGGAGCAGCGCATCGAGGACAAGCTGCCGGTGTTGATCGAAGCGCTGAAAGACGATCCCTTAGGTTGGTATCGTGCCAACGGCATCACTCCGCCCCCGCGGCTTGAGGCGGCGGGTGAACGCGTCGAGGACGCCGAAGCGCTTCGTGCCCAGCATGAGGCGGAGTATCGTGAACAGTATCGCGCCAATCTCTGGGGCGGCTGGGCCAATGCCGGTCTGGGTCTGTGGCTGCTTACCTCCCCCCCGCTGTTGGGATATGACGATTCCTGGATGAGGCTCACCAGTATTGGCGCAGGACTGCTCTTGTTTGCCTTCGGAATGCTGTCGTTATCCTGGCGGATGCCCTGGGCACGATTTGCTGCGGCCTTGGTTGGTTGCTGGATCATGTTTGCGCCGCTGGTATTCTGGACGGCTAACGGTGCCGCTTATCTAAATGGTACGCTGGTAGGGATGCTGGCGGTAGCCTTCGCGCTTTGCCTGCCCCCGATACCGGGTGTTTCCCCGGTGGCCGCACAGACCGGGCCAACGATTCCCAAGGGATGGGCTTATTCTCCCTCCGATTGGTTTCAACGCCTGCCGGTCATCATGCTGGCGGTCATCGGTCTGCTGGTCTCGCGTTATCTGACCGCGTATCAGCTGGAAACCATCGACGGTGTTTGGGAGCCTTTTTTCCCCGGCACGCTAGCGGACAAAAACGGCACCGAGCAGATCATCACCTCGTCCGTATCCGAGGCCTGGCCGGTGCCCGATGCAGGGCTGGGCGCGCTGACCTATGCATTGGAAATTTTTGTGGGGCTCATCGGTTCGGCCCGCCGCTGGCGCACGATGCCTTGGCTGGTGGTGCTGTTCGGCATCATGATTGTGCCCTTGGGAGCCGTCTCGATCTTCTTCATCGTGATCCAGCCCATTGTGATCGGCACCTATTCAACCCTGGCGCTGATTGCCGCCGCCGCGATGGTCTGGCAAATCCCCTATTCGTTGGACGAACTGGTGGCTACCTATCAATTCCTGCGCCGTCGTCACAGGGCCGGGCAGCCCTGGCTGCGGGTGTTCTTCACCGGCGATACCGACGAGGGGGCCGATGACCGCCACCTAGACGATTTCGAGCGCAGTCCGCGCGCCATCGTCACAGACATGATAACAGGCGGCATGACCTTTCCTTGGACGCTCATGGCCTCCCTGGCGCTTGGCGTGGTGCTCATGCTCTCGCCGCTTGTCTTCCCATGGGGCAGCGGGGTGGCCGCGACCAACCATATTATTGGTGCGCTGGTCATCACCGTCACCGTCGCAGCCCTTGCGCCGGTCGCGCGGCTGGGGCGGTTTCTGAATACGTTGATGGGAATCATTCTCCTGTTCGCCCCGCTCGTCGCCGGGGCGGACTGGGCGGCGCTTGGCTTTTCGGTTCTCGCGGGACTTACACTGATCGCGCTCAGCATCCCGCGCGGCACGGTGAAGAGCAGCTTTGGCAGCTGGGACAGGTTCATTCGGTAAAATCATGATCGCCTTTGCAACCCTTCCCCTCTGGCTCAATATTGCCACGTTCCTCGCCGCCGCCGTTGCGGTCTGGATCGCCGGAACGCGGCTGTCACGCTATGCCGACGGGATTGCCCGTGAGTTCGGCATCGGCCAGGCGGTGCTGGGTGTCGTTCTTCTGGGCGGCGTGACCTCACTGCCGGAAATTGCCGTCACCGGAACAGCGGCTTTTGGCGGCAATGCCGAGCTGGCGGTCAACAACCTGCTGGGTGGGTTCGCCATGCAGGTCGCGATACTGGCTCTGGCAGACATGGCGATCCGCAAAAGCGCACTGACCGCCACTGTGCCGGATCCAATCATACTGTTGCAGGGGATATTGGGCATCATCCTTGTGACCGTTACGATTGCCGGGATTAGCGTAGGCGACATCGCATTTGCCGGGGCAGGCCTGTGGACTTGGGCTTTGGCTGTGTTGTTTGTCTATGCCGTGCGCATGGTGGTAAGAGCCGAGGATAACCCTGGCTGGAAAGTAATCGGCGAGCCGCCATCGCCCGAAATTGACGCCGAAGACCCCAAGCATGACCTTTCACGCATACACCTGCTTGCCGCTACCGGCATGGCGGCGCTCGGCATCCTCGTCATGGGCTACCTGCTCTCGACCAGTGGTGAGGCTCTTGCTGAGCGGAGCGGGCTGGGTGACAGCTTTTTTGGCGCGGTGTTCATCGCCATTTCGACTTCTCTCCCGGAAATCAGCACCGTCCTCGCCGCCGTTAAGCTGGGGCGCTATGTAATGGCCGTCTCCGACATATTCGGCACCAACCTGTTCGATATAGGTGTTATCTTTCTGGTCGATCTGTTCTTCCCCGGTGGCGCGGTGTTGAACGAAGTCGGCACATTCTCAATCGTCGCCGGTCTGATCGGAATTACCGTCACGGCCGTGTATGTCGTCGGATTGATCGAGCGACGCGATCCCGCGCTGTTCGGTATTGGCTTCGATTCATACGCTGTTGCCGTGATCTATTTGGGGGGCGTATTTCTGCTGTTTACGATGCGTTAAACAGAAAGCAAAAAAGGAAACCAACATGACGGACGAGAGAAAATCAGCGAAAGATACGCGGCAATTGCCTGAGCTCGGAGAAGATCTGAAGCGTAACGAGATCATGGCGGTTCTGGCAGACGACGGCTATTCCGCAGGCGGACGTAAGGGGTGGCTGAAGACAGTGCTGACCCGTCTGGCGCAAGAACAGCCGGAGAACCCCGACGCAAACCGGGCGAAGCTGGTGGAAGAAATTAAGGATATCCTGAATGAAAATGTCAGTGGTGATTCTGAAGCCGAGGACACGCTGTAAACCGGGAGCACTTCGTAATGCGCACGGATTTGCACTCACGCACAACTATGTAAGACAACGGGTTATAGATACGTGACGTAGGGTATCTGCAACCCCTAGGAAAATACCTGACTTCGGTTTGGCAAAAGAGGAGGCGTTCATGGCAAGGCTATTGAACGATGAATTCCTTAGCCGCCGCTCTGGCCCTTTTCAGGATGAGCGTATAATCGCCATGGAGGTGAAGCAGATGGAGACTAACGTGACGTTGCGCGGTGACGTCGCCACCAAGTCTGCATCATTCCTGAACAAAGTGGCCATGAACGTCATCAAGCACAGCGATCACGACGGCCAGATGGTCACACAGAGCTTGGAGGCCGTGCATATCGGACACAACCGGTTGCGCCGTTACATTGCGCGACAACGGACCCGCCCTGTCGGAGGATATTACCCTTTACGGGACGTCCCGTATCGGCATGAGCATCATCACGTCGACAGTGTAGAAACGGGGCAGTGATGACACCGGGTTCGAGATTGACCCGCTGCTGGAGAACCCGATACACTGCGTCACAACCTTCCAACGGAAAGTGTCATGATAAACACAAAAATTCTGTTAGCCGAAAAGGACGTTGTCGTCGCCACCGACTTGGCTTTTGAGTTGGAAGCCTTGGGGTTGACTATATCCTCGATAACCAGCTCCGTTGAAAGCCTCTGGCAGTTGATCGGGACGAAAAAAGTAGATTTCGCCATTCTGAACGTCAACCTTCAGGACGGGGTTAGTTATCCCGCTGCAAAGCGGCTCAAGGCGCTCGGCATTCCGTTCATCTTCCTTACCAGTTTCGAGAAATCCGAAATCGACCCTGAATTTCATGATATTCCACGTCTTTCGAAACCACAAGATTCAAGAGCTATTGCCGAATTCGTTGCGGACCTCGTCAGAATCCTGACCCAGGCCCTTGGCGCTGACCCGAAAGAAATTGAAGAGACGGTTGCTATCAAAGACTAGGTCTTACTTGGAGGGCTGATAAAGCCGACTGGGCGGGCATATTTCACTTCGGGTAACATAGGACTGGGCTGCGCGTCCGGTCTGGCGCGCCGATTTTCCGATGGATGATAGGGGCGGTCGGTTTCGCAGGGAGACTGAGTCGATAGCTGATAAGATTCTCACAAGGACCTTCATAAGCGAAATTGCACTGATATTTTGCTCAAATAGGAACCCTTGCCACGCTAAAGCGTTTGTCCAGTGTTAACGTTTCCCTTGGGAACTTGGAGGGATTTGATGAAACATCTCGCATATACGCTCAGCGTCTTAGGTTTTGTTGGCTCATTTGGAGGGGCGGCCTTTGCGACAGACGCAGATTCTGCCACCATGACCTGCGGGGATTTCGTGGCAATGGGTTCGGAGGAGCAAGAGACGGTGCTGGATGGTGTGAATACTCCACCGGCTGAAAGCCGGTAGCTTCAGGTTACGGCTCAAAGCCGGATCGGTCCGCCATGCGGCGGACTCACGTCACGTTAAAATCATCGTCGGGCTCGGGTGGCGTCTGGTTCCTGATGTATTCAGCTCATACCTCGTCTGTCACATTGCCACTGCTTGCAACCCAGTAGCCACGCGCCCACAGGGGTAGTGTCGCAAAGTTTTTGCCTGCCTAAAAAGTTCTTCTGCTGGACACACTTATCCAGCGAGCGTCGCGAATTGCGCGACCCTCCGTGCCAACAAGAGTGAGACATTCGACAGTCTGAAGTTTACACTCGAGGGCGCAGGAGAACGATCTGATGGTAATGCCCGAACGTCTGCCCACGCCCTTGCCTGCCGCGCCTGAGGGTCCTGCTTCGACGGCTTCTCCTGCCCGTGTTGTGGCGGCGCCCAAAGTGGCTTCGGCCGAATTCACTGCAGTGCCGAAGCGGCGCAGTTTCTCGGCAAAATACAAGCTGCAGATCCTGGCGGAGACCGACCGCGCCGTGGAAACGGGCGGTATTTCGGCCATTCTGCGGCGGGAGGGCCTGTATTCCTCAGCCTTGAGCGACTGGCGTGGTCAGCGTGAAGCCGGCACTCTGGGTGCACTTCAGCCCCGTGTGCGCGGTCCGGAAAAAGCTGGGGTGAACCCTTTGCAGGCCGAACTGTCCAAGGCCAATCGGGAGAACGCCGCCTTGCGCCGCCGCCTCGATCAGGCGGAAGCGATCATCGCCATCCAAAAAAAAGTGGCAGCGCTTCTGGACGAGATGGATCTGGCGTCCGGCAGCAACGGCAAATCGTGATGGCCGCCGTTGTGGCATTGATCCCGGGCAGCGGCCTGACGACGGCGGTCTGCGCGGCCTTGGAGGTGTCGCGGGCCTCTGTGCATCGGCATCGCACGGCGCTGATCGCTCCGCCTCGCGCGACAAAACCTCGGCCACCTGTCTCACGCGCCTTGCCGGAAAGTGAACGGGATCAGGTGCTTGCCCACTTGCGCACGCCCCGCTTCGCGGATCAGACCCCGACCGAGGTCTATGCCACCTTGCTTGATGAAGGCGTCTATCTGTGTTCGATCCGCACGATGTATCGCATCCTTGCCGCCCATGGCGAGGTTGCGGAACGCCGCAGGCTGCGTCGCCACCCGGTCTATCAAAAGCCCGAGCTTCTGGCCGAAGGGCCAAATGAGGTGTGGTCCTGGGACATCACCAAATTGATGGGGCCGGTGAAATGGTCTTACTTCTACCTCTATGTCATTCTCGACATCTTCAGCCGCCGGGTCGTCGGTTGGCGCATCGAGCATGCGGAAAACGCCATTCAATTCAAAGCACTCTTCAAAGACGCCATGACAAAACATGCTGTCCCGCCCGACCAGCTGACCCTGCATGCAGATCGCGGCGCCCCCATGAAGGCCAAAGCGACCGCCCTGATGCTCGCCGATCTCGGCGTGGTCAAATCCCACAGCAGGCCGCACACATCGAACGACAACCCCTTCTCGGAGGCCCACTTCAAGACGCTGAAATATCAGCCGGAGTTCCCAAAACGGTTCCAAACCATCGACGAGGCCCGCACATTCTGCCGCCGCTTCTTCACTTGGTATAACGAGGACCATCATCACGCAGGCATTGGCTTGATGACGCCCGACCAGATCCACTTCGGGCAGGCTAGCGCAATCCACGCCGCCCGCCAAACCGCCCTCGATGCGGCGTTCCTCCGCTCACCGGAGCGCTTCGTCCGCCAGCACCCCAAACCGCCCCAAATCCCGACTACCGTCTGGATCAACCCGCCCAAGAAAACAGAGCCAGCCCAAGCCTAAACTCAAAAACCTACTGTCTCAAAGTCGTTGACACGTTCCGCGAAGCCCGACTGCTCTGAGTGGTCAAACTGGCCTTTCCGGATCATATGCGCGACTTCAATCCCGGCAAGAGTAGCCGAAGCTGAATTCAGCGATCTGAAGGTCTGCATCGGTCGGGTAAGTTTCTTAATGAAACGGTGGTCCTGTTCAATGATGTTGTTAAGATATTTCGTCCGCCGGACAGTGACCAACCAACACCAGCCGCACATCACGAGCAGGCAGTTCATGTTGAACAGACCAGCCGTGTTCGATCCACTTTTGTCGATGACGACCGTGTCCGGCCAGCCGTTATTGCCGATAGCTTTCATGAAGAACGCAGTAGCGGCGGCTTCGTCGCGGCGCTCCGAGAGCATGAAATCAAGGGTTTCCTCTTTCTTGTCGATCGCGCGGTACAGATAGGTCCACTGGCCTTTGATCTTCACATAAGTTTCGTCCATCCGCCAAGAACAACCCGTTGGTGCTTTCCGACGATGCGCTTCATCAGCGATAGTCCCCGCATATTTCTCGACCCACCGGTTGAGCGTTGCATGATCCAGATCGACGCCGCGTTCCGCCATGATCTCTTCGAGGTCGCGATACGAAACGGGAAAGCGAACGTAGAAATACACGGCGTATAGGATCACGGATTTCGGGTACTGCGCGCCTTTGAAATTGATCAACTCTTCAATCCTGACTTGGTCTCGGGAACGTGAGGGGTCTGGCTCGACACGCCCGGCAACATAACTGAAATCCGAAACTTTGCGACACTACCCGGCCCAGTCCAGTTCGTGGCAGAGAGCAAGGATGGCATCCGGTTCGCCCAGCAATCGTGGCTCGACAAGACCAAGCGTCACCGCATCGCGCAGGGTTTCGAGAACCACTGTTTGCGTGGCGGCGACCGCAGCCACCCGGACCGGATCCAGAGCGCAGGCCCTTTCGATCAGGTGCTGCAACTTTTCAGGATTAGCCGACATGATTCAGCCCTCCGTCCGAGCAAATTGCGGTGTCGGATCGGCTGCGAGTTTCACAGCCACATGACGGGCGATCATTTTTTCTTCGTCGGTGGCGCGCGCCTCGACGGTCACACCGGCACCGGGTTTCGAAATGACGCCCTTACCTGCTTTGTTCGCAGCGCTGTCGAGGCCGATACCGAGATATCCCAGTTCGGCGCAAATCCGGCCGCGAACCCCGGACGAATTTTCACCGATACCGCCGGTGAACACGACGCGGTCCAGCCCGCCGAGCGCGCCGGTTAGCCGGGCCAGATGCAACCGGGCCTGATAGCAGAAATGATTGACAGCCTCTGCGGCTGCGTCTTCACGGCTGTCCAGCAAATCCTGCATATTCCGGCTGAGGCCCGATATTCCCAAAAGACCGCTTTGGTTGTAAAGCAGATCGAACATCTCGTCCGCCGTCATCCGCTCTTCGCGCATCAAATAGAGCAGGATTCCGGGATCGAGGTCGCCGCTGCGCGTGCCCATCGGAAGGCCCGCGATCGTGGAGAACCCCGTTGTCGTCTCGACGGGGCGGCCACCACGCATCGCAGCCATCGACGCACCGTTTCCGAGATGTGCGATGATGATGCGTTCGGAGCCGGTCTTCACGCCGTCCTTTTGCAACATCTCCATAATGTATTCGTAGGAAAGTCCATGAAAGCCGTAGCGTCGGACCCCGGATTCAGTGAGGGCGCGCGGCAAAGCCGTCATCTTCGCCATACGAGGTAAATCGTGGTGAAACGAGGTGTCGAAACAGGCCACCTGCAACAGATCGGGCCGAGTCTCCCGCACCGCGTCGATCCCTGCCAGATTGGCCGGGATGTGCAGCGGTGCCAGTGACGTCAGCCGACGAAGTCGCGCCATCAGCGCGGGCGTGACGCGTTTTGGACAATCGCATTCCGGCCCGCCATGAACAACGCGGTGGCCGACCGCCACGAGATCAAGCGTCCCCGGTAAGCTGGCAATCGTGCTGAGCAAACGGGTCAGCGCTGCCTCATGGCTGTCGAGCGACCCCGGTTCATCCATCACGACAGTCTTGCGCGCGTCGCTCAGCTGGAAGTGGGCGCCCGGCAGGCCTATCCGGTCGATGGCCCCCGACCAGAGTCGTCTCGGGTTTTTAATTGCGGAAAACAACGCAAACTTGAGTGAGGACGAACCGGCGTTCAGTGTCAGGATGACCCGTTCAGCCATTGGTGCCGCCCTTGGCCCGATCCGAGGCCTCGAATCGGGGGACCTCAGCGCGTTTCGTGCAGCCCGGCCCTGAGCCGCGGCTCCGGTCTTTGTGGCCGTGGCCGAACAGGTGCATCGCCACCATTCCACCGCCAACAAGCAGCAGCCAGTTTTCCAAGATCCATTGCATCTCGATTGTCCCTGCCTTTCAGACTGGCAAACGCGCATCATTTTTGCTGCCCGTCTCGTCAACGACGTCGTCGCCGCCGAAGAGCGTCCTGAATGTGCGCTCCGAGCCGGCGTCGCGGGCGATGCGTGCCCGTTCGATGGCGTCACCGATCACATCAATTGCGGCCCGCTCGCGCGCGAGCATGGGATCGTCGCGATCAAGGGGCTCACGGGTCTCGGCAATATTCTCCGCCGTCTGCCGCACAAGACGCATCCAGGGATTGAATGATTCTGAGAACATCAGACGACTGGTACGCATCGGATGCATCCATTTCAGCATCTCCGCGCTGGCCGGAGAGGTCATCAGCCGAACCCAGGGACTGACGAATGCGGAATAAAACGCCTCGTTCGTCTCCGACAGGCGGGCGACCTTCTCGAAGGCCTCGACCGGCACATCATGTTGCAGGTCGGCGACGTCGCGCGGCTCGAACCGCACGTTATAGTCCGGCGCGTGGCAATCGGGATCGCCCGAAGGATTGTCGATCTTCATCTCGTAAAGCCCGGGTTTCAGTTTACCGATCCGTTCAAGGCTTTCGAGAATGGCCCGATGTTCGAGACGTGCCACCGAGGCAGAAACGAAAATGCCCAAGTGCCCGACATGGGCGTTGGTCATGTAGACGATCCGCTGCCCGGCAAACTTGAGATCGGCAGTGCCCTTGTAGACCGCCGGAATCCATCCAAGCGCCTGCGCGGGCGGTGTGATATTGTCGCCATAGGAGGCAAAGACGATTATCGGATTCGTGATCTTGCGCAGGTCGGCGACGCAGTGATCGCCGATGCGCATTTCGCCGTTCTCAATCTGGTTATTGATAAACAGGTCCTGCGTGATTTCGAGAATTTCCTCACGGCTGAGGGTGTAGAAGCCGTTCCACCAGCGCTCGAAGTCGAGAAAGCGCTCGCGTTCGGTATCGATGTTGGTCAGCAGGTTGGCGTATTTCTCCCAGATCGCCTTTTCGGGCTTCAAGTTTTCGAAATTCTGCGCAAGCCAGGCCCCGTCGAAACGGCCGTCGCCCAGATCGGAGGTCAGATGGGCGAGCCAGGATCCGCCCAGTAACCCGCCGGTCACCCGCATCGGGTTCACACCTTCCTCGCCCGCCCACAGTAGGACAGGGGCGAGCCGTTCAGCATCACCGAACCCGCCAGACCTTCGCAATGCGCGGCCAGAAGCGTGACAGCCCAGCCGGCCTGACAGTTGCCGTAAAGCACCGGGGCCGCGCCGTCGTGACGGGCAGAAACCTCTTCGACGAAACGGCGCAGCGCAAACAGGACATCGTCGAGCTTCTGACCCCTGACCGGTTCGGGAAAGAAGATGACGAAATAGACCGGGTGGCCTTCGGCCATCGCCATTCCGACTTCGCTGTCGCGTTTGAACCCGCCGATGCCGGGACCATGGCCGGCGCGGGGATCGACAATGATCACCGGCGGCTTTGCCGCATCGACGCAATCATCCCAGCAGTTGCCATCGATCTCGATGATCCGCAGCAGCGCATAGTTGGCCGGCTGATCGAACTGGCGCGCATCCAGCAGCGTCTCGTATTTGAAATCCAGAAGCGGCGGCATCCCGGCGCGATCATGCGCAATCATGTTGTCAGCACGCTCACGTAGCGTGTCGAGAAACAGGACCGAGCGTTCCCACAGATCGCGGCCATAGGCGACGGGATCAGGTGACGTTTGGTGATCCCCACCGGATCGAATTTCCGGATCGGTGTTTGCAGCTACCAGTTTGTTGAACTTGGCTTGGGTGTTCATGCTTGTGTCCTCCGTGAAAAGAAGTTGAAGGTCGGCACAAAGATCACGGCGATATACCAGCCGTAGCCAAAGCTCTCGGCCAGACCCAGAAGTACGCTAGTCCAGCTGATCCAGGTCACGCCGGGCAGCAACGGCAACCACGCCTGATACATCGTGGCTCCGGGAAACATCAGTCCAAACACCACGCACAACGCAAAGCTCAGCGCCAGCAGGATGCCAAGGGTCATGCCGACCGGATAGATGCGAATGGGACTTGGATTGGACAAACGGATCACTCCTTGAAGTTTGACGTCACGCAAGCGCGACCGGCACCGTGTTTCCACGGGCTCATTATAAAGACGCTATCAGAGGGCCTTGTTGCACGGATCGCCTGTCGACTGATAGCGTTACGGTCTGTTCGCTTCAGGATGCTGTAAATGCCGCACAAGTTCAACGCCGCTCGTCGTGACAAAATCCCGAAGCAAAAGCATCGGGTGACTAACTGGTCGGCATACAACGAAAGCCTTCGGCGGCGTGGGGATCTGACGGTCTGGATTAGCGATGAGGGGTTGCGCCTGTGGTCCGCACCTCGCCGGACGACGCGTGGGGGCCAACGGACATATTCGAATTTGGCGATCGAGATCTGCCTGACCCTGGGCATTGTCTACAAGCAACCCTTGCGACAGACCCAAGGCTTCATGCGCAGCATCGCGGGTTTGCTTGGTGTCGAGATTGCGGTGCCGGATTTCTCCACGCTATCACGTCGGGGGAAGGGTTTGGTCTTGTCTGAAAAGCGCAGCCCGAACAGCGGCGGTCCGATTCATCTGGTGGTGGACAGTACGGGACTGAAGGTTTTTGGTGAGGGCGAATGGCTGGAGCAGAAGCATAAAACCAAGGCAAAACGCAAGAGTTGGCGCAAGCTGCACTTTGGGGCTCGACCTTGTCGCCGGCGACATCATTTGCTCCGATCTGACCCTTGATGAAGTCGGTGATCCATTAGCGCTGCCTAGCCTTCTGGATCAGATTGGCGGGCCGGTGGATCAGTTTCTCGCGGATGGCGCCTATGACAGTGGACCGACACGCGATTTGCTGCGCGCCCGCTTTGGGGCAGGTGCGGATATCATCATACCGCCCCCGAGGAATGCTGTCCCAAGCCCGCACGCGGGGACCGGTCCAACGGATCGGGATCGCCATATTGCTGACATCCAAGTCCGAGGACGCATCGCCTGGCAACGTACGACCGGCTACACGCGACGCAGCCGCGGTGAAACACAAATGGGCAGATGGAAGCGCGTGATCGGTGCAACGCTGAGCGCGCGGCGCCTCGCGAGCCAAAAGACAGAAGCCAAGATCGGCGTCAGGATTCTCAACAGAATGACCGACCTCGGACGTCCTCAGTTCGAGCGCATTACCTGATTAATGGCTTGGGTAGGGCCCGGTCCGCGCAGTGCTCGATCCGTGCAACAAGGTCCGGTCAGCGGAGAGGGTGTGTGAAAACTCCGGCAGTTTTTCTCAATTGATGGTATGATTTCTGTATTCGATGCGGAGGTTGTTCATGGCGCAATTTATCGAAGGTTTGGATCGTCAGCAGACGATGCTGT
>Ga0307487_1001776_pt1 | contig 14722 bp, 14 predicted proteins | sample CBIW12metaG_FD_203665 | JGI IMG/M metagenome (GOLD analysis project Ga0307487, IMG submission 203665) | Sea-ice brine microbial communities from Beaufort Sea near Barrow, Alaska, United States - CBIW 1.2 | ecosystem: Environmental > Aquatic > Marine > Coastal | place: USA: Alaska | collected... | reverse complement strand
CACCGCGGTCAGCGTCGCCGGCACCATCAGATCGATCAGGTCGTTCGCTCGTGTGCGTGCGATCAGGTCGGCCAACAGGGCACGGCCGGCGCGTCCGGGAACGGTGTGGCAGCGTAGTTGAGAGTGACCTGGATACGGGAAGTCGGTGACCAGGGACAGCGGCAGGTCCAGGCTATCGGCGAGCCACTCGACCAACGGTGCGCTGACGTTGGCCAAGGCGGTGGCCAGCCGGCGGTCGGCGGCGCCACCGGTCTTGGCGAGCACATCAGCGACGAAGGTCGAGGGGGAGTCCTCGATGCCTGCGGCAACTTGCCACCGACTGCCGGCGCCCGGCACCATAGCGGTCGACATGGCGGTATTGTTGCCGACTGCGAAGTGTGGATTGCGCTCGACCACGAGGACGCTCAGGCCACGTGAGGCGGCGCGCAGGGCAGCGACCAGGCCGCCACCGGCCCCGGCGACAACCAGATCGGGGCCATCAATCCCGCTCATACCGACGCAGCCCTGTGGGCGTGCAGTCCGAGTAGTTCGAGCGCCAGACGGGTGGGGTCGACCAGACGCGGGCCGGATCCGTGGGCGCTCACGTCGACGGCAGAGCAGGCGTTGATGACGGCGTCCAGGTCGAGGTGGGAGATCGTCGCGTCGACGGCCTCTGCCCAGACCGCGTCGTCGGCGATCGCGTCAAAAGACAGGTCCATGACCGCCGTGGGAGCGGTCGTCACGATGCCGTAGCTGGCGAGCTTGCGGTCGAGTTCATCGGCGATGGCCCCGTTGCGTGCGACGGCACCGATACGACCGCCGAGCCCGGTCAGGTGGTGAGCGGTCAGTCGGCTGATTCCGTGCAGCGGCAAGGGCAGGTGGTGATTGCCGCCCACCAGAGGGTCGAGCACACAGTCCGGAAGTAGTGCGTCGTACCGGCTGGGGTCAGCTGTCGAGAACTGGGCTGCGAGCAGCGTCTCGGACGCCGCAACCTGCTCGGCGGTGTCGAGGGCGCGTGGCGCGTCAGGGGAGTCGGCGAGGTTGTCCAGGTGGACCTGCACGCCCGCCGGAGCCAGCCGGTCATAGCGTTCCTGCCGGCGGACAAGCTCGTCGTCAGTGACTCGGATGGGGGTGATCGCGAGGATCCGCATCGGGTGCTCCTTCCTGCCCGGGCGCAATGCCGAGCATGCGTGGGTCGTTGGGGTGTGCCGCTAGGGGGTGCACCTCGATGTCCATCCACGGATACAGGGGGAGCGAGGTGAGGGCATCGTGCAGAGCAGTCGCATCGGCGACGTCGTACAGACTCCAGTTGGCCCAGCGTCCGGGGATCCGCCATAGGCGGCGCAGTGAGCCGGCCAGCGCCAGTCGCTGCCCAGCGACCAGCTCCTCGGCGAAGATCCGTTCACGGTCATCGGCCGGAGCGTCTGGTGGCCAGACGATCTCGATGTGCACCAGAAATTCCATGGGATACTCAGACGCCGAGGTACGCCTCGCGCACCCGGTGGTCATCGATGAGTTCAGTTCCGGTGCCCTCGAGCACGATCGAGCCGCTCTCGATCACGTAGGCGCGATCGGAGATCGCGAGTGCCTGTTTGGCGTTCTGTTCCACGATCAGGACGGTCACCCCGGCATCACGAATCTGTGTGATGGCTGTGAGCACCTGGGTTGCGAGGTTCGGGGCCAGGCCCACGGAGGGTTCGTCGAGGGTCAGGCAGCGCGGGCGCGCCATCAGCGCGCGCCCGATGGCAAGCATCTGCTGCTGTCCGCCCGACAGTGTGTCGGCGCGTTGTTCCCGGCGCTCGGCTAGAATCGGGAACAGGTCGAAGACCTCGTCTAGGGATCCGGCGATCGTCGAACGCGCTTGCGTATACGCACCCATCTCCAAGTTTTCCCAGACCGCCAGATCGCCGAACAACGCGCGATCCTGGGCGACGTGCACGAGGCCAGCGCGGACGATCTCGTCGGGGCGGTGCCCCTGTACCTGCTGGCCGTCGAAGACGATTCGGCCTGCGGTGGTGTCGATCAGGCCGGCGAGAGCGCGGAGCGTCGTGGTCTTGCCGGCGCCGTTCGCTCCGATCAGCGAAACGATCTCGTGGGTGTCGACGTGCAGGTTCATGTCGTGCAGGATTTCCAGACGCCGGTATCCGGCGCACAGACCGTCGAGCTCGAGCATCATGCGTAGTCCTCTCCGAGGTATGCCTCGACGACCGCCGGGTCGGCGACCACAGCTCGGGGCTCGCCCAGGGCCAGCTCGGCACCTTCGTGCATCACCAGCAGTCGTTCAGACAGGGCCAGGACTGCAGCCATGATGTGCTCCACGAACATGACGCTCAGCCCGTCGGCGTGCAGATCGCGCAACAGGTCGATCATCGGTGCCCGTTCGGCCGGGACCAACCCGGCGAGCACTTCGTCGAGCAGGATCAGTCTCGGCTCCAGTGCCAGAGCGCGCGCCAACTCGAGCCGCTTGAGACCGGCTGTCGGCAGGGTGCCGCACGGTGCGTTGACGTACTGCTCGAGCTGGACACGCTCGATCACCGCCAGGGCGTGCCGACGGGCCTCCCGACGGGACCGAGTGTGGCTGTGGGAGGCGATCGCGACGTTCTCGAGCACCGACATGCTCTCGAAGGGTCGCATCAGTTGGAACGTGCGGACCAGGCCGGCGCGTGCCACGCGGTCGGCCGACCAGCCGGTGATGTCGGTGCCCTCGAACACCACAGCGCCGCGTGTGGGCGCGAGCTGCCCGGCGAGTAGGGAGAACAGTGTGGTCTTTCCCGCACCGTTCGGTCCGATGATGCCGAGGAACTCGTGGTCCTCGACGGTGACGTCGACGTCGTCGACGGCGGTGAGGCCGGCGAAGTTCTTGGTCAACCCGGTGACCTGGAGCAGACTCATCGGCGCCACCTGTCGCGAAGGGTGCCGTAGATGCCCTTGGGCATGAACAGCACGATGGCGATGAGCAACGTGGCGTAGACGGCGACGTCGAGCCCGGTCACGCCTTGCATGAACTCGAGGAAGGGCGGTGGGTCACGCAGGAGGTTGGCGATCAGCTCGGAGAGCGGACCGACGACCACGGCGCCGATCAGCGGTCCCCAGATCGTGCCAATGCCACCGATCACCGCGGGGATGATGGCCTGGATCGAGACGGCCGATCCGAAGGCCTGCTCCGGCCCGACGAAGAAGTAGTACTGCGTGTAGAACACACCGGCGACCGACGTGAGCGCACAGCTCATGCCGACCGCGATCAGGCGCACCCGCAGCACGTTGATGCCCAGCGACGCCGCGGCGGTCTCGTCGTCGCGGCTGGCCTGGACGTACTGGCCCGACCGCGAATTCACGAAGGCGATGACGCCGGCCAGCGCAAGGATCAAGATGATGGCCGGGATCCAGATGTACAGATCGCTGCCCTGCTCGAACTGCAGCATCCACATCGAGTTCTCCGGAAGGATCGGCACGTTGAACCCCTCGGTGCGTCGCAGGAAGTCCAGGTTCTGCACCACCAGCAGGAACATCTGCGCGAAGGCAAAGGTCGCCAGCGCGAAGTAGGCGCCGGCGAGCTTGTAGCGCAGGCACAGCCAGGCGATCAGCATGCCGACGGCCGCCGACAGCACCGCTGCGACGACCATCGCGATCCACGGCGAGATCTGGTGTTCGACCAGCAAGTAGGCGTCGGCGTAGGCGCCGATGCCGAAAAAGGCGGCGTGGCCGAAGCTGAACATACCGCCGTAGCCACTCATCAGGTTCCAGCCCACCGCCATGATCGCGAAGATCAAGGTGCGGACCGCGATGGTCTCGCTCTGGTCGTCCAGCAACAGCGGGACGACCGCCAGCAACAGCGTCAGTCCCGCGAGCACGGCGTAGGAACGCAGTGCTGAGCGATCGCGCAGCCTCGGGTCGTCGGCCGCCACATGCGGGTGGAGAGGCCGTGCGGCGGTGTCGGTCACTGGGATGCTCCGAAGATGCCTTGGGGCCGGAAGAAGAGGACAAGGACGAATACGGAGAACACCAGGACCAGGGAGCCTGTGCCCGGCAGATACAGCGTCCCGACGGTCTGCACCAATCCGATGACCAGGCCGCCGACCGTGGCGCCAGTGACGCTGCCAAGCCCGCCGAGCACGACGATCACGAACGCGAGGATCGTGAACTGCTCGCCGACTGACGGTGTGAGGCTGAGGATGGGGGAGAGCAGGCCGCCGGCCACGGCGACGCACGCGGCGCCAATGCCAAAGGTCAGAGCGTAGACGCGCCGAACGTTGACACCGACCAGAGCGGCGCCCTGGGTGTTGGACGAGACCGCCCGGATCGACAATCCGAAGGACGTCCTGCGCAGCACCAGGGTCAACAGCACAGCCACGAGCAGGGCGCCGCCGAACGCAATGAGTCGCTCGTAGGACGCGATCGCACCGAACACGGTCACTGAACCGCTGACCGAGCTCGGCACGCGGAGCGGGCGCCCGCCGTAGATCATCAACAACACGTTGATGATCAGCAGCGACATGCCCAGGGTCACCAACAATGGACCCTCCTGGTTGCCGGTCATGGTCAGCTTGTTGAGCAGCAATGACTGCACGAGAACGCCGAAGCCGAACATCAACGGGATCGCGACGAGCGTCGCAACGTAGACCGGCAGACCCGCCGACGTCGTCAGCGAGTAGACGATGAACATTGACAGCGTCAACATCGACCCTTGGGCGAAGTTGACGATGCCGAGCACGCCGAAGATCAGCGTCAGGCCGATCGATACCAGGGCGTAGACCCCGCCGAGCAGCAAGCCGGTGACAACTGACTGCGTGACCAGGCCAGGGTCGCGGCCGCCGACGGCGTATACCAGTGCGATCGCGAGGACGGCCGCACCGAGCACCGTCAGCGGCACCGACATGTCTCGGAGCCGGGACCCGAATGACCTCTGGACGGCTGCTCCGCTGTCGCGTGTGGCGGCGTCGGTGCGGGTGGAAGAGGTCATCGGATCGGTCGGTCCTTGGTCACTGGGTGGGGTAGACCAGGTCGGCGGTCTTGATCTCATCTGGGAAGACCTGTTCGACCTTGCCGTCCTGGATCTGCATGACGATCACGGTCGCGTTCTTGTTCTGACCTGTCTCGTCGAATGCAATAGGACCGTCGAAGGCCAGCAGAGGGTCCTTGAGCTCAAGATCGGCGATCGCTGTGCGGACCTTGGTCGGGTCGTCGCTCTTGGCGTTCTCCAACGCCTCGGCCACGATCTCCACGGCCTGGTAGGACAGCATCGCGGCCGTCTCCATGGGCTTGCCGTACTCGGCCTCGAAGCGCTTGCGGATGTCGGCGGCCCGGTCGCTGGTGGCCGCGTAGTGGTAGTTGGCACTGAGGATGTCTTCACCGTTGGCGCCCGCGTCCGCGGGGAAGGAGCCGTCGTCGAAGCCGCCATTGGCGACGCCGTAGACAGCGTCGATGTCCGGAGCCAGCGTGCCGATCGCCTTGGCGATCAGCAAGGCATCAGGGTAGTAGCCGGTGACGACGATCGCGTCGGGCTTGGCGGACGCGGCTTCGCGGACCTGAGTGGTCGCGTCGGTGAAGCTGCTGCCGTCGTACGTGACCTCCGAGGCCACCTTCACACCCTTGCTCTCCGCCTGGGCCTGGAAAGCGTCGAAGACACTCTGGCCGAACGAACCTTCGATGTGAATGTAGGAGACACTCGAGACAGGAGCATCGTTGGCCTCGCCGATCGCGATGAGCGCATCGGCGCCGGCGGCGCCCATGCTTGTGGCGTTCGGCTGGATGCGGAAGGTGTTGGTGTACCCCTGCTCGAGGATGGCGTCGTCGACCGCGACGTCAATCACGAGCGGGACCTTGGCACGCTCGGCGACGGCGGCGACGTTCTGCGTGACGTCGCTCTGGTACGTGCCGATGAGTGCGACAGCGCCAGCGCTGATCAGCCGCTGCGCCTCACTTTGGCCGACCTCGGCCTTGCCCTGGCTGTCGCCGTCGGCGAGCTTGAGCTTGGCACCGTCGAGTGACTTGATGCCGCCGGCTGCGTTGATGTCGGCGACGGCGAGCTGGGCGCCGTTGTTCATCAGTCCGCCGACGCCGGCCAGACCACCGGTCAGGGGATGCACCGAGCCGATGGTGATCTCACCGCCGTCACTGCCATTGCCGGAGTCGTCTGCGCCACAAGCAGCAAATGCTGTGGAGGCGAGGAGGAGTGCAACCAGACCGGGAAGCTTCTTCATCTGACGGGCCTACCTTTCGTACCGCGAGGCAACATGCAGCGTGTTCCTATTGGGGGAACGGTCGAGCGACGGGCTGTTTCGCTAGGCGACGCATCTCGCTGCGTGTAATTGGTTTGGTATGGGGAGTATGCCACGGGAAGTCCCGCGTGGCTAGGTCCTAGCGAGGGGTTTGCATCGGTGATAGAGTTCCGCTAAGCGGAACGCTTTGAAGGGGTTGTTCATGGTCAAAGGAACGGCGGGCAGTATGCGGTCGGACAGTACGGGCGGTACCGAATCGGCAGATCGGGTGGCAGATGTCATGTTGCTGTTCGCCCAGTCGAATCACCCCCTGGGGGTCACCCAGATCGCCCGGTCGCTCGATCTGAGCAAGGCCGTAGTGCATCGGATCCTGCAGTCGCTGACCTCGCGATCGCTGCTGCAGGCCTCGCGTGGATCGACATACATCTTGGGGCCGGCGGCGACGACCTTGGCAGCCAAGGCGTGGAGTCAGCTCGACATTCGCTCGTTGGCCTCGCCGATCCTGCGTCGGCTCCGTGACGACACCCTCGAAACAACGACGTTGTCGGTCCTGGTTGGCCATCAGCGGATGTATCTGGACCAGTTCGAGAGTCCACAGGAGGTCAAGATGGTCGTCGAACTGGGACCACGCTTCGCTCTGCACTCGGGCGCCTCCAGCCGAGTGATCCTGGCGCACCTGCCGGAAGGCGTGATCGACGAGGCAGCCCGACAGCTGAGCGAGGGGCGGCCCAACCTGGATGTCGAGGCGTACGCCGCGGGGCTCGTCAGCATCCGCAAGCACGGCTACGGCAGTTCGCTGAACGAGCGAGGCACGGGGGCCGCATCGATCGCTGCGCCGTTCTTCGATGCCGGCGGCAATGTGATGGGCTCGATCAGTTCCTCGGGTCCGGTCTCGCGATATGGCGAGGAGGGCCACGAGGACCACGTTCAGCTGGTCGTCGTCGCTGCGAAGGCGATCACGACAGCGTTGGCGGTGGCCTGAGTGAACACCTTCGTGCCCCGGTCGTTCCTGTACGTGCCGGCCAACCGCCCCGATCTGTTCGCCAAGGCTTACGACGGCCCGGCCGACGCTGTCGTGCTGGACCTCGAGGACGCTGTGCCACTCGCTGAGAAGACCACGGCCCGCGCGGCCCTCACGAGCTGGTTCGAATCCCTCGATCGGACTGACGGGCGCCCCCAGCAATGGGTGCGAGTCGCCCCAGAGACGGTCGGAGTAGATCTGGAGGCTGTCGTGGCAGAGCCGCTCGACGGGATCTTTCTGGCCAAGTGCACACTCGCAGCCTTGGTGGAAATGTCCGACCGTTTCGCGCAACTGGAGTCCGGACGCCCCGCAGTTCCGGTGGTCGGTCTGATCGAGAGTGGTCGCGGTCTGGCTGAGCTGTCGCAGATGGCGGCTCACGCTCGGCTCACGACGTTTGGGATGGGTGAGACCGATCTTCTCAGTGACCTGCGGATGGCCCGAGCCGAGTCGACCGCCGGCGCGATCGACGCGCTGCGACTGCAGATCGTGGTCGCCTGTGCCGCGGCCGGTCTCCCGGCCCCGGTCGCGCCGACGTCGACGGCCTTTCGCGATCTGGACGCGTTTGAACGCACCAGTGCCCACCTGCGTGACATCGGCTTCCGGTCGCGGACTGCGATCCATCCCGGCCAGGTCCCAATCATCCACGAGGTGTTCACTCCGACGTCTGAGGAGATCGTTCAGGCCCAGGACGTGCTCGGCCGCTTTGAGGCAGCGCGTGGCGGGATCACCACGGACGTCGACGGCCACCTGATCGACGCGGCCGTGGTGCGCGCAGCCCGAGAGACCATGAGCCGCCGAGAGGTCATGGACCACCGTTCGGCCTGACCGACGTCGCTCAGGCGTTGCCGGAGCGACGGACGTACTGACCCCGTGGTTCACCGACGATCGCGCCGTCGCGCAGCACGGCCGCGCCACGAAGATAGGTGTCAGTGACCTTCGCCGTCAGGGCGAATCCCTCGAATGGCGTGTACTCTTGGGCGGATACCGAGTCCTCGGCGCGGACGACGTAGTCGACGGTGTCATCGACCAGGCAGAAGTCGGCGTCGAAGCCGACTGCGAGATCTCCCTTGGCCGCCATGCCGAAGCGTTCGGCCGGGTTGCGGGCGGTGAGTTCAGCGATCCGGTTGTAGGAAAGGCCGCGCTTACGTCCCTCGCTCACCATGCCTGACAGGAGGTATTCGGTGCCGCCGAAGCCAGACTTGGCCACGAACACGTCGTCGCGCGGCTCACCGAATTTTGCCTCATCCTTGCAGCAAGCATGATCCGAGGTGACCCACGAGAAGTCGCCCGCCAGCACGTGCTCCCACAGCGACTCGACGTCCTCGGGCGAGCGCAGCGGCGGGTTGACCTTGCCACCGAGGTTCGCTGTGTGGAAGTTGGCCAGCAGGTGCCCGACCGTGACCTCACGTCGGAAGTCGATGTGCGGGAACGTCGACTGCATCATCATCGCGGCCTCGATCGCCTTGCGCGAGCTCAAATGCAGCAGGTTGATCGTCGGCAGTTCGGTTTCGTGTGCGAGGTACGACGCGATCGTGATCGCCAGGCCTTCGGAGTGCGGGGGGCGGGAGGCACTGTAGGCCTCGAGCCCGGTCAGTGTGCCCTCCTGCTCGACGAGCTTGGTGTAGGCCCGCATGATCTCTGCGGTCTCGCAGTGCAACGACAGTGAGATGTGGTCGCGGTCGTCGGCGAACCGTTCGTCGTTGCGAGCGGCCTGGATCCCGCGCATCACGAACTCGAAGTGTGCGATGTCGTAGGACTGGTCCTCGGGGATCATCAAGAACGCGCCCTGGTCGGCCGAGCTTCCGTGCAGGCCATGGCTGCCATAGAACATGAAGATCTTGAACGACGGCACTCCATGCTCGGCGATCAAGTCGGGGATCTCGGCGATGTGCTCGTGGAGGATGGGAGCGACGTGGAAGCCGTAGTCGATGAAGGCATTGCCGTCGGTCGCGGCCAGGATGTCAGGGAAGATCTCGCTGTAGGGGCCGGTTCGATTCATGTAGTAGGCGCCGGTGCGGATGTAGGTGATGCCCGACGTGACTCCGCCCTGGGCCGACGCGCGACTCTCGGATGCGGCGTCCTCACTGAGCTCGTTGTAGATACCCCAGTGCTGGTGGACGTCGACGACGCCGGGGAACAGGTGTTTGCCGCTGCCGTCGAGCACATCGGCGCCTGCGGCGTCGATGGACTGCTCGAAGGCGACGAACTTCCCGTCGCTGATCGCGACGTCGAGCCGTTCGGGCGCGTCGGATCCCGGACGGACCACGTGGGCGTTCTGGATTACCAAGTCGTAGCTGGACATCGTTCTCCTCATCCTCGGGTCAGGTCGACGGCGCCCGCGAGGGCGGGGTCCACCGTGGTCAGCGGCCGCAACATCGCGGCCAGGTCGGTGCAGTGGTCGAGGGTGTCGCACGCCCGTTCAAGAGCGTCGACCTCAGCGTCGGGCAAGGTGCGCCCTGCGTTGTCGCGGAACTTCGTGGCAAGCTCGTCGAACAACAGGGGGCGTTCGGGGCCGCCGCGCGTGGTGAGGACCTGCTCGATGATCTCGCGCCCGTCGCGCAGACGGGCGGTCAGGATCGCCGGAAACTGTCGCGGGAAGATTGCCGTGCACGTGTCGTCGGCGACCACATCGACCTTCGCCATGACGGCACGGTGGGCCGGGTCATGAGCCAAGGCGTCGGTGTAGTCGTCTAGACTCGCGCCGAGACCGCCCCCACCGAGCAGTCCGACCGCCACGGCGTAGGGAGCGGAGAACTGCGCCATGTAGCCGGTCTGTGGTGCGCGCTTGACGTCGATCGGTTCGCCGATCGTGCGCAGATTGGGTGCGGGGACGCCGAGGATGAAACGTTCCACGTCGTCAGTTTGCACGCCTCGGGCACGAAGTGCGGCGGCCGCGTCGACTGCGGCGTGGGTGAAGTGGTTGGCCGGGTATGGCTTGAAGAAGATGCCGGGTACGGCCCAGTCCGTGCCGAGGCCGTCGGTGACTGCTGTTGGGTCGAATTGGCCGTGCAGCCAGGCCTGGAAGAACCCGAATCGACCCTCGAGGACCGTCGGTGGGCCGGTCAGCCCGTGCGCGACCAATTCGGCGGCCGAGACCGCCGAGTGTGCCGCCCAGCCGCAGTGGATGCGCTTGACGGTGCCGCCGGTGCGGTTCGCCTCAATGATGCCGGCGGCCATCGACGCAGCGACCCCGAGCGAGTGCACGACGCTTGACTCGTCACCAGTGATGATCGATGCGGCAACCGCGCCGCCCATCGCCCCGCAGATCGAGGTGGCGTGCTGGCCGTGCTCGAAGAAGGTGGAGTTGCCAGCCTGCTCGTCATAACCTGCCATGCCCAGACGTACGCAGGTCTCGAGACCGACGGCGATGGCCCGCACGAGCGTACGGCCGTCGGCACCTGCGCGCTCGGCGGCGGCCAGCGCGGCCGGCACGACCGTCGCGCTCGGGTGCAGCACTGACGGCAGATGGGTGTCGTCGTAGTCCAACGAGTGGGCCAGGACGCCGTTGACGAACGCGGCGAGGTTGGCCGGCAGACGATGTGCCACGCCGACAGCCGAGGCGCCGTGGACGCCGCCCTGTTCCTCGGCCCAGTGGCGGGCGGCTCGGCTGGTCTCCAGCGGGGCCGCGGCCGCAGCGATGCCGAGAGTGTCGAGCACCCGCATCTTCACGCTCGCGACGACGGCATCGGGCAGGTCGTCGTAGGACGTGTCGGCGGCGAATGCGCCGAGCTGCTCAGCCAGCGTGGGCGTGCTCATCGGCTCACCAGGGCGAGGGGGCGCACCGGCGATCCGGTCGCGCCGTAGATGTTCAGGGGCACCAGCACGAAGGTGAACTCAGCGTGGCCTGCGGCGGACAACCCCTCGAGGTCGAGCGCCTCGATGATGTAGATGCCGTGTTCGACCAGCAAGACGCGGTGCGCAGGTAGGGCGGTGTGGCCACCTGGCGCGAGCCGTTCGAACGCGATCGTGTCGGCGCCAGCGGCGTGGACCCCGCGGGCGGCGAGCCATTGTGCACCTGCCTCACTGATGCCGGGCACGCCGGTCGTGCCCCCGAGGTACGACGCACCGTCGGTGAATAGTTGGCCCCAACCGCTGCGGATCAGGACCACGTCGCCAGAACTCACGCTGACCTGCTGGCTGCGCTCGCACCCTTCGAGGTCGGCCACCGTGATCTCGTAGGCATCCGCGCATCGGTCCAGTCCGAGGTGGGCCGGAACATCCAGGAGCACCCCTCGACGAACCATCGGCTCGATCGTGTGTACGCCGAGTTCGTCATACTTCCCGCCAACCCCGGATTCAACCGCATCGATTCCCCCGAACATCACACCGTCCTGAGACACGTGCGACAGGGCATCGATGTGGGTGCCGACGTGTGTGCCGGTGGTGATCAGGTCGTTGGCCGCCGAGCCGCCGTCGGCGCGTGTCATGTCGCCGTGCCGGCGCGGCAGCGTGTGCCAGAACTGTGGGTGGTTGGGAGACTGCGGCATGCCCACGCGCAACTGCCGGCCCAGATCGACCACGTCGACGCCGTTCGTGATGATCTCCAGCAGCGGATCGCTCACCGGATCACTTCCTTGCTTCGCAGGGCCTCAATCTCGGTGAGCTCAAGACCCAGCTCGATCAGGACAGCGTCGGTGTCGGCGCCCAGTGCACGACCGGTGAAACGGATACGTCCGGGGCTGTCGCTCATGCGCCACATCACATTGTGCTGCAGCAGAGGTCCGAGGTCCTCGTCCTCGACCTCGAGCAACATCTGGGTTTCACGGACGTGAGGGTCCTCGACGAGGTCCTGCGCGTTGTACACGGCCGCGACGGCGGCGCCTGCCTCGGTGAAGGCGTCGAGCACCTCTTCGCGGGTGCGATCGGCGATCCAGCCGCCGACATAGGCGTCGAGTAGCTCGACGTGCTCAGCTCGGCCGTGACCGGTCGCGAACCATGGTTCTTCGATCACCTCAGGGTGCCCCACCAACGTGAGGACGCGCTCGGCGATCCGCTGGGCGCTCGTGGAGACCGCGACCCACCGGTCGTCGCTGGTGCGGTAGGTATTGCGCGGCGCATTGTTGGTCGACCGGTTGCCGTGCCGGGGCTCCAGGACGCCGAGCTGTTGCCAGACCGTCGGCGCGGGTCCGACGGCGGTCATGATCGGCTGCAGGATGTTCATGTCGATCACCTGGCCGCGGTCGGTGCGGTCGCGGTGGCGCAGCGCCATCATGACTGCTGACGATGCGGCGATCCCGCAGATGCTGTCGGCCAGTCCGAACGCTGGCAAGGTGGGCGGACCAGCAGGGTCGCCGGTGGCATCGGCGAATCCGCTCATCGCCTCGGCCAGCGTGCCGAAGCCAGGACGGCTGGAATAGGGACCGGTCTGGCCGAACCCGGTGAGGCGGACCACGACGAGTCCGGGGTTGTCGATGTGCAGGACTTCGGGACCGATGCCCCAGCGCTCGAGCGTGCCAGGGCGGAAGTTCTCGACGACGACGTCAGCAGTCGCCGCGAGTCGGCGGAACACCTCGGCGCCTTGGGGATCCTTCAGATCGAGGGCGACCGTCCGCTTGTTGCGGCTGATTTCCTTCCACCACAGGGGGATTCCGTCCTTGCTGCGCCCGTGTCCGCGCATGCTGTCGCCGTTTTGCGGATGTTCGATCTTGATCACCTCGGCGCCGTAGTCACCGAGGAGCTGGCAGCACAACGGGCCAGCCAAGATCGTCGAGACGTCCAACACGCGAAGCCCATCAAGGGGCGACGATTCCGAGACCACGCAATCACCGTTTCGCTAAGAGAAACACAAGTTCGGTGCCTACTCTAACTCCATCGGGAGCCTTGGGGGAAGGGGGTACGCTGGGATTCCGAGAGTCACGCTGCCTGAGTCGTTGACCAGCGCTGACGAGCATCCTATCGTGGCAAGATGACTCCTGACGATTCGTTCCGTTCACAGGAACGCGTACGTTCCTCGACGACGCGGCTCGGAGCATTCGCCGCCGCGATGACGTATGAGGAGCTGCCTGCTGCGGTGCGCGAGCGGCTTCCGCTGGTGGTGACCGACCTCGCAGGGGTCACGGTGGCAGGGATGCGCACGCCCGAGCTGGTGGCCCTGGTTGCGGCGTGGTCGTGCCCACCGGGGGACACCCCGATTCCCGGTACCAGGGTGCGCTCCGTGCCCGAGACAGCAGCCCACCTGGCCGCCGTTGGAGCGTGCTGTCTCGAGTTGGATGAAGGAAACAAGTACGCTGCGGGCCACCCCGCTGCGCACGTGTACTTCGCCGCAGTCGCCGCGACTCAGCTGGCCGATCGGCCGGTCTCTGGGGAACAGTTCCTGACAGCTTTCGCGCTCGGATACGAGGTTGCTGCCCGCTTTGGGCGTGCCACCACCATCGACAGAGCCTGGCACCCGCACGGCAACTGGGGAGCCACGGGTGCGGCGTGCGCAGCCGCCCTCGTCATGGGGGCGACTCCAGCAGAGGTTGCCGCGGCGATCGACGCCTCGACCGCACTGATGCAGGTCACGCCGTGGGCGACGGTGCTCGCGGGCGACTTCACTCGCAACCTGTGGATCGCGGGAGCCAACGCCGCGGGTCTGCAGGCGGCACGGTTGTCGCTGGCCGGGCTGGTCGACAATCCGGGCAGCGCGCACGACAGCCTCGGAGGGATCCTCGGCACGCTCGACCCCGACTCGCTGGTCGATGACCTAGGCGAGCGCTGGCTGGTGGCCGAGGGCTACGTCAAGTTGCACGCCGCGTGCTCGTACACGCATCCGGCGGTTGACCTGGTGCAGGCGCTGCGAGCAAGCCACGCGTGGCAGGTCGACGACGTCGTCTCGGTTCGGGTGCGGACGCACTCATTGGCCCGGCCACTGCTGAGCCGTCACCCGCACAACCGGCTGGCCGCGATGTTCTCGTTGCCGTTCGTAGTGAGCACCGCTGTTGTCAACAAGACCGTTGATCCGCAAACGATGGAGCCGGGGTCGTCGGCTTTCGTCGCCGCGGAGGAGTTCAGCTCGCGGGTGCAGGTCGAGATCGACGAGCAGCTGGATGCCTTCTTGCCCGATGTGCGGTGCACCGAGGTTCGTATTGAGCTGGCAGGGGGAGATGTGCTCGAGCTCGCTGCACCGAATCCGATCGGTGATGCGCACTACTTCCCGCTGGACCGAGAGGCCATCCGGGCAAAGATCGCCGGGCTGATCGGGGAGCCCGACACCGAACGAATCATGGCTGCCGTGGGCGAGCTCCGAGCAGCCCCAGATGCCAAGCTCGTTCTACGCGATCTCGCGCTCGGATAGTCGTCGGGGGAGTGGCTGCGAGTGAAGAAGGCCCCGGGGGTGCGTTGCGGATCCCCGGGGCCTCACCACGTCTGAGACTCAGATGTCGTAATAGTGACCAGTCCAGCGCGCTGACCTGCGCAAACGTTGATTCGACGGGCGCTGGGGCCGCGGTGGGGCCGCAGGTGGGGAACTCGAGTCAGGCCACGGAGTGCAGCTCGAAGCGCAGCCCGAGAGCGTTGGTGACCT
>Ga0307487_1001775_pt1 | contig 14726 bp, 14 predicted proteins | sample CBIW12metaG_FD_203665 | JGI IMG/M metagenome (GOLD analysis project Ga0307487, IMG submission 203665) | Sea-ice brine microbial communities from Beaufort Sea near Barrow, Alaska, United States - CBIW 1.2 | ecosystem: Environmental > Aquatic > Marine > Coastal | place: USA: Alaska | collected... | reverse complement strand
GCTCAAATAGCCGAAAACATCGACTTAAAGGTAACTGATTTTGAAGCGATCAAGGCTTTTGTATTAAAAGAAAATATCAATATGGTGGTAGTGGGGCCGGAAGACCCTCTTGTCCTAGGAATTTACGATTTCTTCACCGATGACCCACAGCTTAAAGATGTCGCGTTAATTGGGCCTTCCGAACGCGGTGCTTTGTTGGAAGGAAGTAAAGAGCGCGCCAAGGAATTTATGTATCTGCATAACATTCCAACTGCGGCTTATGAATGTTTTACGGCAAAAAGTTTAAATGCAGGGAAGGCTTTTTTGGAAAGCCTGAAACCTCCCTATGTTTTAAAAGCCGATGGCCTGGCCGGTGGTAAAGGTGTTTTGATCATTGACGACTTAACCGAAGCCCAGGAAGAACTCGGGCATATGTTGCTGGATAAAAAATTTGGGGATGCCGGGAGAAAGGTGGTGATAGAAGAATTTTTAGACGGAATTGAACTCAGCGTTTTTGTGTTGACCGATGGGAAAAACTATAAGATCCTTCCAACCGCCAAAGATTATAAACGAATTGGTGAAGGAAATACCGGCCTTAACACCGGTGGGATGGGCGCTATTTCCCCTGTGCCCTTCGCTGATAACGAACTGATGGATAAAATTGAGGAGCGCATCGTAAAGCCAACAATTAAAGGTTTACAAGAAGAAAAGATTGACTACAAAGGTTTTGTTTTTATAGGAATTATAAAAGTAGGAAATGAACCCTATGTTATTGAATACAACGTTAGGATGGGTGATCCCGAAACCGAAGTTGTTTTACCGAGGATAAAATCTGATTTCTTGGAACTGCTGGTAAAAGTATCTCAGCAAAAATTAAACAAAGCCACTTTGGAAATTGATGATCAAAGTGCAGTTACGGTGATGTTGACATCTGGAGGTTATCCCGAAAATTACGAGAAAGGAAAGGAAATCACCGGGATTGATGACGTAGAAGGATCCATAATTTTTCACGCCGGAACGGCCGAAAAAGATGGAAAAATTATTACAAATGGAGGTCGGGTAATTGCAGTTACTTCTATGGGAAAAGATTACAAAGAGGCACTAAAAAAATCTTATCAAAATATAGAAAAGCTACATTTTGATAAGTTGTATTATAGAAAAGATCTGGGATTTGATTTATCCTAAGAAAGAATGTGCGGTTGGATCGCGGTCTTCCTCGTTATTATCGTTGTATTTTTTAAGTTGCAACATCCAATATAAAAAGGCTACAAAACCAATAGCAAGAAAAATCCAATTCATAATATTGGCCGCAAACCATGAGGTTAATTGCAGTTCCCTAAGTGCATCGTACGGAATAAACAAAACCTCTTCAAAAAGCCAGGCAATACCTTCAAATATTTCTTTCATTGTATAACTTTGTTTTATTAAGTTACAAAAATATAAAAAACAATAATGCTAACAAGCTTTTTTAGCAAATCAAAACCTATTAATTTTATTGCTGTCATTTTATTTATGGCAGTATTTTTTATAATAGCCAATTTTCAGGAATTGTTTACTTCCTTTAGTTTTTTGCTTTTTGCGGAAAAAATTGGAGTGTTCCTGGCCTTTTTCCTAAGTGTCGTAGTGCTGGATTTTATAGCAAAAAAGAACGATCTCACCCTCCGCAGTGCTTATAAAATTATAATTTTTGCAGTGTTTTCGGTTTCATTTTGGGCCATTCTAAAGGACAATCAAATCATTGTGGCCAACCTTTGCGTATTATTTGCATTGAGGAGAATAATAAGCCTGAAAACACAAAAGGAAATTCCGAAAAAAATTTTTGATGCTACATTTTGGATATGCATTGCTTCCCTCTTTTATTTTTGGGCTATTTTGTTTTTGATCATCGTTTACATTGGAATTTTGTTGCAGGCAGCCAATTATTTTAAAAACTGGTTAATCCCCATAATTGCTTTTTTTGCAGTTTTCGCCCTTGTCACAGGCTTTCATCTCCTTGTAAATGACCAGTTTTACTCTTTTTCTGCCTGGTTTCAGCAAAGCAGCTTCAAATTTGAACATTATCAGGATCCAAAACTATTGATCCCTTTAAGCATAATTTTAGCATTGGCTTTATGGACGCTTTTCTATTATTTCAAATTGCTCAAAAAAGCCAATATCAATTCCCGGCCAACCTATTTTTTGGTTTTTCTAACTTTGGTAGTTTCCATTGGGGTGAGCGTTTTTTCTCCTGTGAAAAACGGGAGTGAATTGCTCTTCTTTTTTGCGCCTTTATCAATAATCACCTCCAATTATTTTGAAAGTAAAGAAGAACGGGTTTTTAAGGAAGTCCTTTTGATAGGTCTTGTTTTAATGCCAATTTTGATCCCTATTTTCTTTTGAAAGAATGAATCGTTGAAGATTTTAAATGCCGTTTTTGCTTGGTTTCTATTTAACCGCAAAGCACGCCAAGAATAAACGCAGAGGACGCAAAGAAAAAAATGATGATTAAAAATGAAACTGGATAATTATTGAAATGAAAATTAGAAAGGAACTTACTTGACAGAAATGCCGAATGAAATAGCAAGACTCTGCGATCTTTGCGGAAACTTTGCGCCCTTTGCGGTTAAAGAAAGCACCTTTCTACAATTTTCTAAAACAGAACCATAAAAGCCTTAAATTATAAGCAGATATAATTTTATTCAGAGATGAAAAAATTTGATTTAAACAGCATTGAGAAAGAATTAAAAAAACGCATTGACAGTCCTTATGAATGGGGGAGGAAACAAAATGATGTTTGGGACAGAAATTCAAATTTCATTTATGAAATTAAAGATTATGAAACATTGAAATTGAAAACTTCTGAAGTTTCTAAAAACAGTGAACTCAATAAAAATGATTTTTTTAATTACAGCAGCAACCGATGGTTCAACTTTTGGAGCGCGATGGCAGTGGAGCAAATTTTTACCGAAATGGAAGGAATTCAGGCCAATATTAATTCAAAAAACCGGCTCATCGATTTTAATTTTTTCGGAATTGATTTTGACCATAAAACCAGTGTTTTTCCAAATGGGTTTGGGCAGGATCTGGAATTTGCGCAGAAATATCCCGAAAAGCTGATCACCTGGTTATATAAAAATCAGAGTACACAACAACGACAACATTTTGACAACAGATTGTTTCTTGTGGTTTATGCTAAAAACGGCCAACATTGGAAATTAAAGGCCGAAATTTCCTGGTTAAAGCAGATCATTGAAAAATATGTTACTACTTTTGAAACTTCGCAATTAAAAAGATTTGAATTTCATCCGGGAAAAACCACATTTTCTGATATTATCTGGGCAATTAAATGAATTATATAGGTTCTAAAAACAAACTCGCCAATTTTATAAAATCGAATGTGGAAGCGGTGGTTTCAGAAGATTTGAGCGAGAAAGTGTTCTGCGATCTCTTTGCCGGCACGGGCATTGTGGGCAGGAGTTTTAAAACTTCGGTAAAAACGGTGATCGCCAACGACGTGGAATTTTACAGTTATGTGTTGCTTCAAAATTATATTGGAAACCATCAGGCACAGGATTTCGAAATTTATTTAAATAAGCTTAACGATTTAAAAGGCCAGAAAGGTTTTGTCTTTGAAAATTATTCGGAAGGAGGAAAGGCGGGAAGGCTTTATTTTTCGACTGAAAACGGGCAAAAGATCGATGCGGTGAGAATCCAGATCGAAACCTGGAAAAATTCGGCAGAAATTGATAATGATCTGTATTACTTTCTGCTTTCATCTTTGATAGAAAGTGCAGATAAAGTGGCGAATACAGCATCGGTTTACGGGGCATATTTGAAGAAGATAAAAACTTCCGCAGCAAAAAAAATACGTATTACGGCGGCTGTTTTTGATTTTACGGAAAATCCGCATCAGGTATTTCACAAGGACGCCAACCAACTAATTAAGGAAATAGAAGGCGATATCCTGTATTTGGATCCGCCTTACAACGCCCGGCAATACGGCGCGAATTACCATTTGCTGAATACCATTGCAAAATATGATACCTTTGTGCCAAACGGAAAAACGGGCTTGCGGGAGTATTATCGCTCGTCATACTGTAGGACCGGAGAGGTTAAAACTTCCTTTGAATTGTTGCTGAAAAATGCGAATTTTAAGTACGTTTTTTTAAGCTATAACAACGAAGGATTGATGCCTGCAGTTGAAATAAAACAAATTATGCAGCAGTTTGGGAAATATGATCTTGCGACCACAGACTATCAGCGCTTTAAAGCCGACAAAACCGAAAACCGCAATCATACAGCATCTGCAACAACAGAATATTTACACATATTAGAAAAAAACCAATAAGCATGTTTTCAGAAAAAGCAAACAAAATTTTTCAGGACGTAATTAAAAAATATCACGAAATTAATACGGTAAATCAGTCTTTTGACAATCCGTACGATAAAACTTCAGATCTTATTGAGCATTTGTTATATCGCAAATGCTGGATAGACACGGTGCAATGGCATTATGAAGATATTATAAGAGATCCAAATATAGCTCCGGTTTCGGCTTTAAAGCTCAAAAGACAGATCGATGCTTCCAACCAGGATAGGACCGATATGGTAGAATTTATTGACAGTTATTTTCTTGAGAAATTCAAAAATGTAACGCCAAAAGCAAATGCTACCATCAATTCCGAAAGTCCGGCCTGGGCACTGGACAGGCTTTCCATATTGGCGCTCAAAATATATCATATGGAGGAAGAGGCAAACAGAAATGATGCCTCGCAGGAACACCGGGTTAAATGTCAGTCAAAACTGGATGTTTTGCTTGAACAACGCACAGATCTTTCCGGGGCGATCGATCAATTGCTGAAAGATATTGAAAACGGCGATAAATTCATGAAGGTGTACAAACAAATGAAAATGTACAACGATGAAGAATTGAACCCGGTTTTGAGAAATAAATAATACCAATGTCGGCCCAACCCACAAAAACCGAAAATTTCTCCACCTTTCCAAAGGAGATCCCAAAGGCAGAAAGGGCAGCACATCTTCTGGTTATACGGTTATCGGCATTGGGAGATGTAGCTATGATGGTGCCGGTTTTACGGGTGGTTACTGCGACATATCCAAATCTAAAAATTACGGTTCTTACCCGTGCTTTTTTTGCTCCTGTTTTAAAGGATATTGAAAATGTAGCGGTTTTTGAAGCTGATATCAAAGGCTTGCACCGTGGGATTTTTGGGCTGTACAAGCTCGCAAAAGACTTGCGGAATCTGGGGATAAATGCGGTTGCCGACCTTCACAACGTATTGCGCAGCAACTTTTTGAAGTCTGTTTTTTCTTTTTATGGGATCCCCGTCAAACAAATTGATAAAGGAAGAGCCGAAAAAAAATTGCTCACTTCCGGAAAAAACAAGGTTTTCAAGCAACTCAAGTCAACCCACCAACGTTACGCCGATGTTTTTGCAGATCTTGGTTACCCGATAGATTTAAAAAATCACCAATATCCTCCAAAACAAATACTTTCTCCAAATGTTAGGGAAATCGCAGGCATTAAATCCCTGAAATGGGCGGGAGTCGCTCCTTTTGCCCAGCACAATTCCAAGGTTTATCCGCTGGATTTGATGGAGGAAGTCCTCAACAAACTTGACCAAAGCGGGCAACTGAAAATTTTTATTTTTGGCGGAGGAAAATCTGAAACTGAAAAACTGGATGAATTGGCTGCGAAATACGATAATGTTATTTCCATGGCGGGAAAGCTGAAGTTTGAGGAGGAACTTGCGCTTATCTCCAACTTAGATGTTATGTTGTCCATGGACAGCGGAAATGCACATTTGGCGGCAATGTATGGAGTTCCGGTGATCACGCTTTGGGGAGTAACGCATCCCTATGCAGGTTTTAAGGCTTTTGGTCAGCCCATGGAAAATTGCATTTTGCCCGATCTTCAAAAATTTCCAAAAATACCAACTTCCGTTTACGGGAATATAGTTCCTGAAGGCTATGAAGATGTTATGAGAAGCATTCCACCTGAAAAAGTGGTGGAAAAAATAACAAGCCCAAGCCCCCCAAAAAGCCCCCAACCCCCCGAAGAGGGAGTTAAAAATATATAAGAGCCATTAATAAAAGAGGATCCTAACTTTTGTGAGGATCCTCTTTTATTTAAACCCCGAAAAAGGGAAACTTCAATATTTATTTGGAAAAATGAAATGCTCCCCCTTCGGGGGTTGGGGGGCTCTAGACATCGTCATAATCCACCTTTAAAGTAGGTGTTGTGGGTTGTGCCTGACAGGTTAAAATTAAACCTTCGGCAATTTCGCTATCGGTTAAAATTTGATTTTTACGCATTTCAGCCTTGCCTTCTTTTATCCTGGCAATGCAACTGCTGCATATTCCGCCCTGGCAGGAATAAGGCACGTCAAGATCGTGGTCTAAAGCTACTTCCAGGACGGTTTTCTTGCTGTCCATTGAAAAAGTCGTCTCTTCATCGTCTACCACGATGGTCAGTTTTGTTTCTCCATCAACATTTATGTCATTTGCCCCGTTATCTTTCACGGTAAACAATTCAAATAAAATATTTTCTTCCCGGATCCCTTTTTCTTTGAGTATTCCGGTCACATTCTGGATCATTTCCTCCGGGCCACATAAATAAAAGGATTTAAATTCGGTGTCGTTGAATTTGTTTTCAAGCACATAATTTACGGTGCTCTTTTCAATCCTTCCAAATTGGGAATTCTCCTCGCGGGTGCGGCTATAAATAAATTCGATAAAAAGTCTGTCGGGATATTTAATCTGAAGTTCCAATAATTCTCTATAAAAGATGGTATCATCAAGTGATCTGTTTCCGTAAACAAGCACAAATTTGCTTCCCGGTTCCTGGGATAAGACAGATTTTATGATGGACATTACCGGGGTGATCCCGCTTCCTACTGCAAAAGCTGCGTAGTTTTGTGGAATGTCGCCGGGTTCAAAAATAAATTTGCCTTCCGGAGGGTGAACTTCCAATACATCACCTGCTTTTAATTTGTTGTTTGCCAAAGCTGAAAAACTTCCATTGGGAACTTCTTTAACGGTTACCTTAAATTCCCCGCTATTGGGTGCGGAACATAGAGAATATGCCCGTCTGATCTCTTTTCCCTCAAACGGAATTCTTAAAGTGGTATATTGCCCAGCTTTAAAAGAAAATTTATCCTGCAATTCCAGGGGAATTTCAAAGGACAAACTCACGGCTTGCGGGGTTTCACGTATAATTTCTTTTATCTTTAAAGCATAAAATGCATTCATGTCATGATATTTGATTGCAAAAATACAAAGACTGTAGTTTTTAAATTGAAACAATTCAGTAAATTTCAACACTTGTATAAAAACCACAAAAATGTTTAAGCGTTTAATCTCGCTGGAATGGAAAGCGTTTATCAGATCGGCCAGTGCAGGAAAGAGCATTGGCTTAAAAATTTTAATGGTATTTCTGGGCCTTTATTTTACCCTGGCCTTTTTATTGATCGGGATAGGGCTTTACCCGCTTATTCAGGAATATTTTCCGGGAGAAAAACCCCTTTATGTTGTCAACCGATTTTTGCTGTTATGGCTGTTTGCTGAACTTTCCTATAGATTTTTCCTCCAAACCCTGCCTGTTCTGGACATAAAACCTCTTTTAATTCTCCCGATCCTGAAAAGGAAAGTGGTGAATTTTGTGCTCTTAAAATCCCTGGTTTCATTTTTCAACTTTCTTCCCCTGCTCATAATCGTTCCTTTCGGGATTTTTAATATTTATAAAAACGAATTTCCGGTAAGTTCCATCCTGGCTTGGATGATTGCGATGATCGGGTTAACCCTGTCTGTAAACTTTGCCAATTTCATCATCAAAAAAAGGTTTACCGATAATTTGAAAGCTTTGATCCCAGTTGTGTTGATAGTTGCAATTTTGGCTTTACTGGAATATCTTAAAATATTTGAGATCAGCTTTTGGTTCGGAAAAGGCTTAAACGAAATTCTCACTTACCCATTTTTAGCCTTAATCCCGGTATTGTTGTTTTTGTTCCTATATAAATGGAACCGGAAAAACCTGGAAAGCAAATTTTATCTGGACGCCACTTTAAATGAAAACGAAAAAAACGCCGACACAAAAGAGTTTTTATGGACCAGGCGTTTTGGTGAACTTGCGCCGTATTTACAATTGGATTTAAAGCTTATTTGGCGAAATAAAAGGCCCAAAACTGCCATTTATATGTCGTTGCTATTACTTGGCTACGGGTTGATATTCTATACCCGGGATACGTATCAGGATATGCCGGGCTTTTTTGTGTTTGTGGGAATTTTTATGACGGGAATTTTTATGATGAATTTCGGGCAGTTTGTTCCGGCCTGGGATGCCGGATATTACCCATTAATTATGTCACAAAATATTCCAATGGACAAATATTTAAATGCAAAGGCAGGCCTGATTACTTTTAGCGTGGTGGTTTTGGCCATTTTAACGACTCCTTATGTATATTTTGGCTGGAGAATTTTTGTTTTGAACCTCGTATGCGCGGTTTACAATATTGGGATCAATATCCCCTTGCTTTTATATGTAGGCTCTTTTAATAAAAAACGCATAGATCTTGATAAAAGTCCGTTTATGAATTACCAGGGAACAGGGGTAGCCCAGTGGTTGGTGGGAATTCCACTTATGGCAATCCCGGTTTTCTTATTTTGGATCTTTTACAAATTTAGTTCCTTTGAAGGCGGAATGGCTTTTTTGTTTGGTTTGGGCGTATTGGGAATGCTTTTGCGAAATCAGGCAATAGATTTTATAGCAGAAGTTTACAAACGAAAAAAATACGCCATGATCGAAGGATTTAAGCAAAAGGACAATTAATATTTTTGGAAAGCCTCCATTGGGAATAAACCAAAATAAAGACTATTGGTTATAAAATTTTATAAGGAAAAAAATTAAGAAATGATCACTGCAACAAACCTCACAAAAGTATATAACGGCACAACAGTATTAAATATAGGTCATCTTGATATTCCTACAGGTCAGATCTTTGGGTTGGTGGGCAACAATGGCGCGGGAAAAACAACTTTTTTCAGCCTTTTGCTGGATTTGATCCAGCCTACAACCGGCTGCATTTTTAACAATGAAATTACCGTTGGCCAAAGCGAAGCCTGGAAACCATTTACCTCCTCGTTTATTGACGAAAGCTTTTTAATAGGATATTTGAAACCCGAGGAATATTTTTATTTTATTGGCGACTTAAGAAATCAAAATAAGGCTGATGTCGATGCGTTTTTGACAAATTTCGAGGATTTTTTTCACGATGAAATTTTGGGAAAACGAAAATATTTGCGCGACCTCTCCAAAGGAAATCAAAAAAAAGTAGGAATTGTGGCGGCACTGATAGGAAACCCAAAGCTGGTGATACTGGATGAACCCTTTGCCAATTTGGATCCCACCACGCAAATTAGATTTAAAAATATCATTCAGGAATTAACGGCAAATGGGGACACCACCTTTTTGATTTCCAGTCATGACTTAATCCATATCACCGGGGTTTGTGAGCGAATAGTGGTAATGGATAAAGGCGTTCTGGTAAAGGATATTATAACCTCTGAAGCAACATTACAGGAACTGGAAACCTATTTTTCCGGAGCACATTTTTTAGAGGATTAACGGTTTCGATATTGAAGGAGGACCATATCTCCTACAATTGCAAAAAGAAACGTATTTTAGCATACTAAAACCTAACCGAAACAGTTATTTATTGTATCAAAAACGAATTGATTTTGAATAAATTTTCCTTCGGCATTATATGTCTTGTTTTGGTGATTTTTGTCTCCGGATGTTCCAGGAAAAAAGACAAATTCATCAACAGGAATTGGCATGCCGTCACCACAGAATTTAACACTCTATACAACGGAGATCTTGCCCTGGAAATGGGCAAAGAGCAAATAGCGGAAACTTACAGCGAAAATTTTTGGGCGATCCTGCCCGTAGAGAGAATGCAAGTTTCAGAAGAAATTTTGCTTCCGGGAACAACCAGAAATGCATTTTTTAAAATTGCTGAAGAAAAGGCCACCAAAGCCATTCAGCGTCATTCTATGTTGATTGACGGGAGAGAGAAAAATCCGCAAATTGACGAAGCATATTTGCTTCTTGGAAAGGCCAGGTATTTTGATCAGCGGTTTATTCCGGCCCTGGAAGCTTTTAATTATATTCTTCATAAATATCCTGCCAGTAATACCATTAATCACGCGCAGATCTGGAGAGAAAAGACAAACATCAGGTTAGAGAACAATAAACTGGCCATTAAAAACCTGAAAAGGATACTTGAAGCGGAAAGCCTGAAAGATCAGGATCGTGCCGATGCAAATGCCATGTTGGCCCAGGCTTATATAAATATTGGTGTGCCGGATAGTGCCGTGGCCCCAATTAAAACCGCCGCCAGCACAACCGAAAAGAATGATGAAAAAGGCCGCTATCATTATATAGAAGGACAATTGTACAATCAGTTGCAAATGCGTGACAGCGCTAACCTGGCCTTTGACAAGGTCATAGAATTGAACCGAAAAACGCCCCGGGAATATTTAATTAATGCTCATTTGGGAAAGGCAAGAAATTTTAATTTTTCTGAACAGGATCCTTCAGAATTATTGCAACAGCTTCAGGATTTGGAGGAAAATCGCGAAAACAAGCCTTTTCTGGATAAAATTTATTTTCAGATCGCCGAGTATTATAAGCATCTCGATTCTACTGATCTGGCTACGGTATATTACAACAAATCGCTTAGGGCTCCATCCAAAGACAACTTTCTTCAGTCGATCAATTATGAAACCCTGGGGAACATGAATTTCAACAAGGCTCAATACAGGCTGGCAAGCGCATATTACGACAGTACTCTCACAAAAATTCCCGTCAATACCAGGGATCACTTTTTTATAAGTCGAAAAAAGGAAAATCTTAAAGATGTGATCTTATATGAAGAAATTGCCGAAAAAAATGACAGTATCCTGAATTTGGTGGCAATGAATCAAGATGAACGTTTAGCGTATTTTACCAAATACTCCGAAGCTTTAAAGGAAGTTGCCATAGCCCAGGCCAAAAAGGGAGATATTGCAGGGACAGAACAAAAAGAGTTTTTGCCCCGCGGTCCAGGACTTCCGCCGTCTATTGGGGACCCTGCTACGGGAAACCTGTTTTATTTTTACAATCCGGTGAGGATCGCCACCGGGATGCAGGAATTTCTGAGAACCTGGGGCCCACGGGAACTTAAGGATAATTGGCGATTGAATTCCGGCGGCATTGCAGCCACAGGCCCAAATGGACTGGATGAGATTTCAGGCCTGATTATAGACAATAATCCAAAATTTGATCCTCAAACCTACCTGGATCAAATCCCCGGAGAACCTGCAGTAATTGACAGTTTGGCCAATCAGCGGAATGATGCTTATTACAGGCTGGGTTTAATTTATAAAGAGAAATTCGGAGAAAATAAATTGGCTTCAGAAAAACTGAGATCCTTATTGGAATTCACTTCTGAAGAGAGGTTTTTAGCTCCGGCCAATTATTATTTATATCAAATAAGCCAGGCTGAAGGAGATTATTCTGAGGCAGAAAAATACAAACAAACTGTCCTGACAAATTATCCGGAATCCAGATTTGCCACCGCGATCAGAAACCCGGGATTGGCTATAGAACTGGAAGATCAGGCCCAAAATAAATATGAAGAGTTGTATAAATTATATGAACAAAAAGAATACCAGCAGGTAATTGCCTTAAGTACGGCGTACCGTGAGGAATTTAAAGGAGATGATCTCTTGCCCAGGATCGAGTTGTTAAAGGCTTTGGCGATTGGGCGTTTATACGGGATACTTGCCTATAAGGATGCCCTTAATTATGTAGCCCTGAATTATCCGCAATCTGATGCCGGGAAAAAAGCACAGGAATTATACAATACTTCCCTTCCGAAATTGGAAAACGCAGAGTTTGAACCTGAATCAAATCAGTCAAACATCAAATTGCTTTACAGTTTTAAGAATGAAGAAAGGGAACAGGCAGGATTATTGAAGGAGAAGCTGGACCAGGCAATTTTAGACCTGGGTTATAATGAGCTTTCAACTTCCATAGATATATACAACAGCACAAATCTATTTGTGATGGTGCACGGATTGGAAGATTTAAAAAGGGCAGAGGGCTTTGCGGAACTATTGAAGGTCAATACAAAATATAAGGTGAAGAAAGAACCCATTGTGATTTCCCCGGGGAACTATCGGGTAGTTCAGCTTCATAAGAATTTAGACAATTATATAGAATTTAAAAATAATTAACAACATAACCCCTAATTTATGTTTTCAAATAAAGACAAATCAAAACCTACATCAGAAGTCAGCAAAGAGCAAAACCGGATTTCTGCCGGCACCATTATTACCGGCGATATTCAGGCAAAAGGCGGATTTAGAATAGAAGGAACCCTGAAAGGAACATTAAAAACTGCAGGTAAAGTCGTGATAAGTAAAGGTGGCTTTATACAAGGCAGTTTAAATTGTCAGAATGCCGATTTTGAAGGAAAGTTTTCCGGGAAATTAACCGTTGTGGAAACCTTGACACTAAGGGCTACAGCCGTTATTGAAGGAGAAGTAATTGCAGGGAAACTGGCGATAGAACCCGGAGCTGCTTTTAATGCTTCCTGTGAGATGAAAGGAGCGGTAAAATCCTTAAAAAAGGAAGGTGAAAATGGAAAACGGGAAGAAAAGTCGGCTTAAAAACTGGGCAATATTATCGGGAATTGGTTTCCAAATGGGTGCAACTATTTTTGTTTGCGCTTGGATAGGTAAAAAATTAGACGAACGCTTTCCTTCAAATAAAAACTGGTTTACCATAGGACTGGTGTTGTTTGGGGTATTTGCCTCACTTTATATTGTACTTAAGCAATTAAAGAACCTCAATAAATAATTTCAAATTTTAATGGTTTATAAAGCAGCCAGGCTCTCTTTCGTTTTTATTTTGATCCTACTCACTACTTACCTGATACACACAAAAGGCTTTTCATCCTATTATGCAGAATCAAGGGAATTAATTAACTTCAGTTATAAGTTCAATTTTCTTTTTTCATATATACTTCTTATGAGTTTTGTTTTTTTTGAAAAAAAACTCATTCATCAATTTGGCTATATTTTTTTGGCAGCAGGAGTTTTAAAATTAGGACTATTCTTTTTGGGAATAAAAATCCTGGATTTGGAAATAAATAAATCTGTGTTTTTGCACTTTTTTGTCCCCTACTTTGTTTGCGTTGGGGTTGAAATTTTTTATCTGGTGCGGGTTCTCAACCGCGCCAACTTCAAGAATAACAATTAATTACAAGGATTTTTGATCATATCAACTTATTAATGTTTTTATGGAATATATTTTTATTTAATTGTTTACATTTGCACCGAATTTTATAGATCGAAACTATATCCGAGAATGCGAAAGGAAAACATTTTTAAAATTTTATTGGCCGGCTTTTTTGTCCTGGTTTCGTTAAACCTGAATGCTAAAGAAAAAGAGCAAGAAACCACAGGAAAAATTGATACTAAAACCGGGGTGAAGGAATATTTAGAGCATCACCTTAAAGATTCTCACTACGTTACCTTCTTTTCCGATGGAGAAAAAGGCGAACATTATGGAATCCCGCTTCCCGTGATCATTTGGGACGAAGGCTTAAAGGTATTTTCGGCTTCAAAATTTCATCACGGTGAGGAACTTGTCGAACTTGATGGGAATTACTACAAACTTTACCACAGCAAAATATACAAAACAGGAGCTGAAGGCATTATTGAATATGGAGAAAATGGTTTTCCCAGCAATGAAAAACCTTTGGATTTTTCTATCACCAAGAACGTAACAGCAATGATGCTTGTTGCTCTCTTGATGTTCCTTATGTTTTATGCATTAGCCAAAAATTATCAAAAAAGGAGTGTTCCGAAAGGTTTTAGCCGGGTATTGGAACCTTTGGTAATATACGTTCGTGACGATATTGCAAAACCAAATATTGGACCTGGATATAAAAAATACATGAGCTTTTTGCTTACGGTGTTTTTCTTTATCCTTATTTTAAACCTACTTGGTTTAACACCTTTTGGGATTAACGTTACAGGAAATATAGCCATCACTTTCGGACTGGCATTGATCACTTTTATAATCGTACAATTTAGCGGGAATAAACATTACTGGAAACATATTTTCTGGATGCCGGGAGTACCGGTTCCTATGAAGATTATTTTGATGCCAATTGAGCTGCTGGGAATGTTCACAAAGCCCTTTGCCTTAATGATTCGTTTATTTGCGAATATGATGGCGGGACACGTGGTTGTAATGAGCTTGTTGGGTTTGATCTTTATATTTCAAAACTGGATCGCCAGCCCCGCATTCTTTGGTTTCACATTATTTATATCGGTTATTGAATTATTGGTTGCTTTTCTGCAGGCCTATATTTTTACTTTGCTAAGCGCATTGTACATAGGAATGGCGGTTGAAGAGCACGAAGAGCACCCAAAAGATCACAGTGAGGACATACCGGTAATTTAGTTATTATAAGAAGAGTTTTTTAAGTTTAATTTTAAATAGATAGTTATGGAAATCCCAGTAATGGTAGGAGCAGGTTTAATTGTGATTGGTGCAGGTATTGGTCTTGGAAAGATCGGTGGTTCAGCAATGGATGCGATAGCGCGTCAACCTGAAGCAACCGGAAAAATTCAAACAGCGATGATTATTATTGCCGCTTTGTTGGAAGGAATTGCTTTTGCTGCATTATTCGCAG
>Ga0307487_1001774_pt1 | contig 14732 bp, 12 predicted proteins | sample CBIW12metaG_FD_203665 | JGI IMG/M metagenome (GOLD analysis project Ga0307487, IMG submission 203665) | Sea-ice brine microbial communities from Beaufort Sea near Barrow, Alaska, United States - CBIW 1.2 | ecosystem: Environmental > Aquatic > Marine > Coastal | place: USA: Alaska | collected... | reverse complement strand
CCTCCCGCGCAGCAGCGATGAGCGCTCGGCGGTTCTCGGGTCCGGCGCTCGGTCCGCGATTTGCTTTCGTTTTTGTGTCCACAGCGGTAGGTTATATCCGGACAGCGTTGTCCGGATAGAGGAGGCACTCATGATCGCCGTTGGGACCGGGAAGTTGACGTAGTTCTAGCAGGATCGGTGCGGCGGGTTTGACCGCCGCACTCACCGGGGGGACTGACTGGGTGAAGTTCTCCCGCGCCACTGATGGAATCCTCGCCGCGCTGCACGCGGACACAACGATTGCCTCCGTTTCCCCTCCGGACACGGTCATCCCGAAACAGAAGGAGCCCCTCGCATGACTCACAGCAATCTCTCCGCCGATTCTTCAGTAGGCAGCTGGCTCGATGACCCAACCGGCGGGCCGATCTTGCGCGACCTGCTCGCGCAGGCCGATCAGAGCGCCGAGGTGCTCAAGCCGGTGCGTCGACTCGCGCTCAAACGGCTGGTCAAACTCAGCAAGGGCAAGTTCCCGCCAGAACTTATCGACGAGCTCGTGCGCCGCGTCGCGGCTGGAGACGTACCGGTCTCACACGGCACAGCGGTTCCCGTCGCCCCGGCAGCCGAAACCAGTCTGACAGCGGTCGAGCGGCCTGAGTGGGTGGAGCGCATCGACGCCGGCCGATTCACCGGCAAGACCGTCATCATCACCGGGGCAGGTTCCGGAATCGGCCGGGCCACCGCATCCAGGATCGCCCGTGAGGGCGGCCGGGTGGTCGCTGTTGATATTTCGCAGGAGCGTCTTGACGAGTTCGTGGTCGAGCTGGTCGGCGCCGACATCGTGCCCGTGGTCGCGGACATCACTGACGACAGTGCGATTTCCGAGATCCTCGCGGCGGCGGGCGATCAGATCGACGCCCTGGCCAATGTCGCCGGAATCATGGATGACATGACCCCGGTGCACGAGGTGACCGACGCCGTCTGGAAGCGCGTATTTGCGATCAACGTGGACGGCACGATGAAACTCATGCGTGCCGTGATACCCGGTATGCTTGCGCGCCAGTGCGGGTCCATTGTCAACGTGGCCTCTGAAGCGGCGCTGCGTGGGTCTGCGGCCGGGGTCGCCTATACGGCCTCGAAACACGCAGTCGTGGGACTGACCAAGAGCAGCGCCTACATGTACGGGCCCAGCGGTATCCGTGTGAATGCGGTGGCACCCGGGCCGACGCTCACCAATATTGAGGCTACCTTCGCCTCCGACCTCGGCGCAGAGCGTGTCCGCGCGGGCATGGCGATCCTGCCCGACGCCGTCGAGGCCGACGCGCTTGCCGCATCGATCACGTTCTTGCTCAGCGACGACGGTGTGAACGTGAGCGGAACCGTGCTCGCGAGTGACGGCGGCTGGTCGGCTGCCTAGGCACGGTGGCACCGGACATGGATATCGAACTTGTTCATCCCGAGCTGCGTCCCGCGCTCACGAGACTTCCGACGCTGGACCCCAGCAAACGCCTGGTGCGAATCCTCGGACGGTTGGGTCCGCGACTGCGACGTTCTCCACGCGTGCCGGGCGTTTCGGTGCGCTGGATCAGGGCGGGGCGCCTTCGGCTACGCCTGTATGAACCCGAGTCACGGACGGGAGGTATCGGCATGCTATGGATCCACGGCGGCGGTCTCGTGTTCGGATCCGCGTGCCAGGACGACAGGCTGTGTTCCGAAACGGCAGGGGAGCTCGGCATCACCATTGTCTCCGTGGAGTACCGTCTGGCGCCCGAGGCGCCGTTTCCTGCTGCGTTGGACGATGCGACAGCGGCGTGGGATTGGATTGGGCAGCACGGGGCAACCCTCGGCATCGACCCGACGCGGGTCTTCCTGGCCGGGGAGAGTGCCGGAGGCGGGATCGCCGCCAGCCTCGCGCAACGACTTCACGACACGGCAGAGCGGCAACCAGTGGGGCAGTGGCTGTTTGCCCCGATGCTCGACGATCGCACGGCGTCCCGCAGCGAACTCGACGTCATCGACCATCCGGTCTGGAACAACAGCGCGAACAGATTCGGTTGGGCATCATATTTGGGGGTTGCGGGCGGCTGTGCAGTTGCGCCGGAGTATGCGGTTCCGGCACGCCGGACCGACCTGACCGGCTTGGCGCCCGTGTGGCTCTGTACGGGAGACATCGAATTGTTTCACGACGAGATCGCCGACTACGCCCGTCGGCTCGCCGAAGCGGGTGTACTCGTAGAGTTGGAGGTCGTCGAGGGCGCTGCTCACGGATTCGAGAACTGGGCAGGGTCGACCGATCTGGCGGAGAAACTGGTCCGGCGCGCCCGCCATTGGTTGGCAACGACGTTGGCTATCGAGCGGTAACGCCGTATCCCGTCGTGGCGAGACCCCTTCACCGAACGGTATGGCCCGGGAGATCTAGAACAGTTTGGAAGCCGTGTCGTCGAGGCCGCGCATGGCGTCGTAGTCGAGCAGCAGGCAGCGGATACCGCGATCCTCAGCCAGCTTGCGGGCCTGCGGCTTGATCGTCTGCGCGGCGAAAACCCCGCTGACCGGCGCCAGGTGCGGGTCGCGGTTCATGAGCTCGAGGTAGCGCGTGAGCTGTTCGACGCCGTCGATGTCGCCGTTGCGCTTGAGCTCGACCGCGACGGACCTGCCAACGGCGTCCTGCGCGAGGATATCGACAGGCCCGATCGCCGTCATATATTCGCGCCGCACGAAGGTGAACCCGTCACCGAGCAGGTGGATATGCTCGGCCAGTAATTTCTGCAGGTGCGACTCGGCACCGTCCTTAATGAGGCCGGGGTCGATGCCGAGGTCGTGCGCGGAGTCGTGCTGCACCTCGTAGACGCTGACCACGAGCTGATCGGCGGTCTTGGCGTGCGTGACGGTCCAGAGGGCGGTGATGCCGGCATCCGCCTGATCGTCGTCGGGGTCGGAGATGGTGACCGAGCAGGGCGGGCTCATCCAGTTGAGCGGCTTGTACGAGCCGCCGTCGGAGTGCACGAGCACGCTCCCGTCGGACTTGATCATCAGGAGGCGGGTGGCCAGCGGCAGATGCGCGCTGAGACGTCCGGCATAGTCAACGGAGCATTTCGCAATTACAAGGCGCACCAAGGAAGTTTATCGTGCTTGGCGCTATGTCCTTTCGTCCGAGTGGGATTGATGACCTCGCCGGGGGCACCAGACAGGGTCAGAAGACGCGCATCGCGATCTCTGCCGGCGCGGACAGCAGACCGTCGATCTCGTCGTCGAGCCGCACGAGTGTGACGGAGGCGCCGGCCATGTCCAAGGATGTGCAGTACTCACCCACGTAGTTGCGTCCGATCGTCATGCCCAGCTCGGTGAGGCGCTTGTGCACGATTCCGTACAGGATGTACAGCTCGCTGATGGGGGTGCCGCCGAGACCGTTCACCATCACGGCGACACGGTCTCCGCTGATGAATGGCAGATCGGGAACGATCGCACCCAGCAGTTCGTCCACGATCTCGTCTGCCGGCATCCACTTGGCCCGGCGTCGTCCGGGTTCGCCGTGGATACCCACACCGATCTCGATCTCATCGTCGCCGAGTTCGAACAGGGGCTCCCCCCGTGCGGGCGGGGTGCAGGCGGTCAGTGCGACGCCCATCGTGCGCGTGACCGAGTTGACCTTCTCTCCGATGCGCACCAGCTCGTCGAGGTCGGCCCCGTCCTCGGCCGCGGCCCCGACGGCCTTCATCACGAAGAAGTTTCCGGCCACCCCGCGGCGGCCGACGGTGTAGGTCGAGTCCTGTACCGAGACGTCGTCGTCAATGAACAACGTGCGAACGTTGATGCCGTCGGCGCTGGCAGCTTCCTCGGCCATCTCGAACGCCATTCGGTCTCCCGTGTAGTTGTTAACCAAAAGCAGCACGCCCTTGTCGGAGGCGAGGATCTTGGTGGTCTCGATGATGTAGTCGATCGGCGGGGCCGCGAAGACGTCCCCGGGACACGCGCCGTCGAGCATTCCCCGGCCGACTGTCATCACGTGGGCCGGTTCGTGGCCGGAGCCGGAGCCCTGGATGATCGTGACCTTGTTGTTGTTGGGCGCATCCGCGCGATGGATGAGGTGGTATTCAGGAACGTAGCGCAGCGTGTCTGGGTTCGCCAGCGCGATGCCCTCAAGCATCTCGGGCACGAACTGCTTGGGGTCGTTGATGAATTTCTTCATGATTGTCTCCACGTCGTTGTTGGGATCGGATGAATGGGAGTGATCTAGTTCGGCCAGGCGCGGGCGAGACGCTCGGCCAGCACCGCGATGGCGATCGCGCCGGCGTCGGGTGAGCCGATACTGCGTTCGCCGGTGTAGCTGGCGCGACCGCGCCTGGCCTGGAGGAGGCTTGTCGCCTCGGCGGCTTCGCGTGCGGTAGCCGCCATCTTGCCGAGCGCGGTCTTCACGTCGTCCCCGGAGTCCATCGCGGCTTCGAACGCGTCAACTGCGGGAACAAGCGCGTCTAGAAGTGTCTTGTCGCCAACATCGGACTTGCCGCGATGCTTGATGCCTTCGATGGCCGCGCGCAGGGCAGCGATCGTATCGGTGGAAGTGATCTCCGCCTTCCCTTTGAGCTGCGCACCGGCTCGGAGGAACGCCGTACCCCACAGAGGCCCCGACGTGCCGCCGATCGTGCTGGTGATGACGATGGCGATCTTGCTCAGGAAGACCCCGGGGTCGGTCCGATCGACGGCGTCCCATCCGGAGAGCACGACCTCGAAGCCGCGGGCCAAGGAATACCCGAAGTCCCCGTCGCCCACGACAGAGTCGAGTTCACCGAAGTACTTTTCGTTGTCCAGCGCCTCCTCGGCGATGGAACGCACCACGAATTCAGTTGTGTCCTGTGAGCTGGTCATGTTTTTTCCTCCTGATTGGGGGAGCGCAGTATGCGTAGCAGGTCGTCCAGCGAGACGAACCCGTGCGGGACCACGCCGACGGCAGAGCCGAGCACGGTCGCGATCTCACCCGAGGGGTCGCCGAGGGAGGTGACCACGAGTGCGGCACCGTCAAAGTTCTCGTCGGCCGTGTAGCTGCTCACGGTGACGATGGTGCGCAGCCCGGCGGCGCGGGCCGCGCGCAGTCCGTTACTGCTGTCTTCAATGACGACCGCAGAGGACGCGGCCACGCCGAGGTGTTCGAGGGCAAAGGTGTAGATGTCGGGTGCCGGCTTCTTGGCGGCCACGATGTCCCCAGCGAACACCTGGAACTGCGCGGCCAGGGAGTCACCCACGGCATGCTGCAGAACGGCTCGCACGGAGGACTCGGCCGAGGTTGAGGCGACGGCGAGCGTCCAGCCGGCAGCTACCGCCTCGGCGGTGATCCGAGCGATACCCGGGCGAGCCGGCAGGGCTCCGGATGCGACCAGGTCGGTGTAGAACAGTGTCTTGCGCTGGTGCCAGTCGGCGACAGCCTCGCGTTGCCCTACGGGGTCGACGGGCAGCCCAGCCGACGCCACGAACTCCGGAGTGAGCAGGCTCGTGAGGCGCTCCTTGCCGCCGCCGATCAGCAACTTCTCGGCGTAGTCCTCCTCGCTCCACCGCACGGGCAAACCGAATTCCGCGAAGGTCGCGTTGAATGCGGGCAGATGCCCATGGCGTTCTGTGTCGGCGAGCACGCCGTCGCAGTCGAAGATGAGCGCCGGCATCACTCACCAGGCCTGATCGGCAGAGCCGAATGTGCGGGCCAATCCCGTAGTGAGGGCGACGACATCCACGCTCACGGCGCGGAACAGCGTGGGCGGGTCCCACTTGTCGGCCTGCTCGGCGAGCCGCAGATTGGCCAAGGTGGACTGAAGGTAGGTCATTTTGAGCGCGGTGGAGATGTTCACCTTGGAACAGCCCCGACTGATCAGGTCGTGGAATTGCGCATCCGTCATTCCGCTGCCGCCGTGCAGAGCGATGGGCAGCGGATGCGCGGCCACGAGGTCGCTCACCCGCTCGAAATCCAGGATCGGCTCCGACTTGTAGACACCGTGGGCATTGCCGATGGACGGGGCGAAGACGTCGACACCGGTCGCCTCGATGAAAGCGAGGGAGATTTCCAGAGATTGCCTGGCCGCTTCCCGGTTGGAACCGACGCCGTCTTCCACACCGGTGATGGACTCGATCTCGCCCTCTACATGGGCGCCGTAGCCCCTGGCCTCCTTGACTACCTCGATGGTCTGGCGTTGATTCTCGGCGACGGGCAGCGCGGAGGCGTCGAAAAGCACCGAGTTCCAGCCGATGGCCAGACACTCGCTGATCACGTCGCGGTCGGGACAGTGGTCGAGGTGCAGGGCCACGGGCACGGCGATATCGGTGGTCATGGACTGCCACATTGCGAACAAAACATTCGCGCCGATTGACCGGACAGTCTTGACCGAGGTCTGCACGATGACGGGGGAGCGCACCTCGACCGCTGCATCCAACACACCCTGCATGGTGAGGTCGTTGAACACGTTGACGGCGGGTACGCCGTAGCGAGCATTGAACGCCCGATCGACGATTTCTTTCAGCGAAACGACTGGCACGGTAGCCCCCTTTGGCTTTCCAATACGCTAGCTCCGCACCATCGAGCGCGCTATCCGGGGGTCCCCCCAGCAATCTGGGGGAATCCCTCCGGCACGGGCTGCGGGCGGGAGCATAAGTTCAGGGTCAGCGCGAATGACCCAGCCCGGCCAGCATCGTGCGGTTGGCCGCCCCGGTCTTGCGCAGGATCGTTCCGACGTGCTTTTCGACCGTCTTCGCTGAGATGCCGAGCTCGATGCCGATCTGCTTATCTCGAAGCCCGCTCGCCACGAGCCGGCGCACCTCGCGCTCACGCGGCGTCAAATGGTCGGGATCGGCGGTCCCCTCGCCCCAGCGAGCGACCAGGGAACCGGAGAGGAGCGCGTCCCCGGCGGCGGCCGAAATGATGGCCCGCACTAATGATGGCCCGTCGGCGGAACGGTTCAGGAACCCCCGGGCGCCGGAGTGGGCTGCCTGCCGGATTCTTTCATCGTCAGGGTCCCCGACCAGCACGACCACGGTCGTGCCCGGACTGGCGTGGGTGAGCGACTCGATCAGGTCAGTGCCCGGCAGGTCGATCACATCGATGTCGGTGACAACGACGTCGGGCTGCAGGTGCTCGGCTGCGGACAATGCGCTGGCCGCAGTGCTCGCCGCAGCGACGACCTCGATGCCCGTCCCGTCCTGCACGAGCAGGTGCACGAGGCCAGCCCGCATCATCGGTTGCTCGTGCAGGACGAGCACGCGATGATGCGGTGGCGCTGGCCGGCGCATCATCATTGGTCGCGCGTGGCTGGACCTGCCGTCGTCGACCAGAGCCTCGAAGCCGAGGGACAGGGCCGCGCGCTCGGTTCGGTGCAACTCGGCCAGGCTGTTGCTGAGCTCGATGGCAACGGTGTGCAGACGGAAGTCGGCGATGGCGCTGGCCGCCTGGGTGGCGAAGAGTTCGAGCACCCGGGCGTCCCGGCTCGTGAAATGACGTTCCGCCGAATTCGCGAAGACCACGCAGGCACCGATAAGACCCGACTCAAGCCGTATCGGCACGCCGATGACCGGCCGTTGGTAGCGGGCATCGTCCTGGCCGAGATGGCCGCCGGGCACTTCCGAGTACTCGTTGAAGACGACAGAGCCTCCGGCCCGCACGACTGCCCCGGTCACGCCCTCATTCAGTGAGAAGACCTGACCAGCACGGCATCCGTCGCCGATGTCTACCTCCTTGCGGTAGACCTGTGCGGCCTCATCGATGGTGCAGATCGATCCCATTCTGCAGCCGAGCAGATGGGCTGCACCGAGCAGGATCCGCTCCAGTAGCGGCCCGAGCGCGACGTCGCCGGTTTGGCTCGCAGCCAGAACTTCCACGATGTGCCCGGCGGACTCGACGGACAGTGGCGGAGAGCCGACGGACGGCTCGGCATCGTTCCGGGTGGTGTGTGGGGTCGGGGCCATCGAATTCTCGTCTCTGAGTCTGGTGGGATGCAGGTACGACCTGGTGCCAGGATAGCGATTCACTTTAGCTGTCAGGACGAGGCAAGGGTAGCGGTGCGGCAGGCGCTGTGGCCGGGAGTCAGCCGATTCACGGGCAGCCGGTTTCGCGCCGACGTCACTGAGAAGTGCCAGACGGGCAACGCGGCGAGTCAGACGGTGCGGGGCCGGGCGGCCGGCGCGGCCAGGCCGGCGAAGACCATGAGCACCAGGATGACGAACAGGGCGTTCAGGATACCGAACGCGCCACCCAGTAGTCCGAGCGCGGGAGGCCCGACCAGAAAAGCGAAGTAGCCGATGATGGCGACGGCGCTCACCCGTGCAGCGGCGTTCTTCGTATCGTCGGCCGCCGCCGACATGCCCACCGGAAACCCGAGGGAGGCGCCGAGGCCCCACAACACAGTGCCCACGAAGACGAAGAGCGTGCTCGGCGCCAGAATGAACAGCAGGAGCCCGGCAATGCTCACGCCGGCGCAGGCCCGGAGCACGGGCACCCGACCGAACCGGTCCAGAACCGGCCCTCCGATCACGCGGCCCACGGTCATCGCGGCCACGAACACGCCGAACACGATAGCGCCGTCGGTGTTGGTGAGGTCGTGCCCGTCGACCGATGCGAGGGCGAGCCAGTCGTTGGCTGAGCCCTCGGCGAAGGTCATGCCGAGCACGATGACGCCGATCAGCAGCAGTTTGCGATCGCGCCAGACGGCGAGACTGGCGTGCAGGGGGTTCCGCCAGGTGAGTTTCGGCGCATCCGTTGTGGGGTCGGCCTCGATTGCGACTGGAAGGAACCGTACCGCCACCCCGATCGTGCCCAGCACCAGGGCCGCCATGACGAGCAGGTGCCAGAACACCGATACCCGCCCGGCGGATGCGGCGGCGCCGCCGAGCGCACCGACCACAGTGCCGAGGCTGAAGCAGGCGTGCATGAGCGGCATGAGCGTGCGGCCGATGGCACGCTCGGCAGCGGCGCCCTCGACGTTCATCATGACGTCGAGCGATCCGATTCCGATTCCGAACACGAACAGGGCTACGAACACGAACGGGGCCGACGGCACAAGGCTGACCCCCGCGCCCATGAGTACGAGCCCGGTGGCCGACATGGATGTGCTGACGAGCATGGCCCGGCGTGCGCCGAGGCGCGCGAGGAGTCCGGCGGCGATCAGCAGCCCGGTCACCGAGCCGGCCGAGAGCCCGAAGATGAGCATGCCGACCTGGGCGGTGTCGAGCGCGAGGCCGTCGCGCACGGCGGGAACCCGCGACATCCAGCTGGCCAGGCCAAGTCCTGACACGAAGAACGTGGCGAACACGGCGTTGCGCCAGCTGATCAGGGCCGACCGCGTGGCGGAGGTCGTCGCGGGGGAGTCAGCGGAGGTCATCGGCACACAGGTTCCTCAAGCGGCGGGCGGTTACTCCAACGGTACAACCATTGGCCTTCACCGGGGCGACGTGGGCCCTGATTCGGCCGCGTGCTGCACACGCTGCCGAAAGCTGCTCGCGCTAGGGCCAGGCCGGCCGCGCGAGCAACGTTCGGCCGCGCAAACTGCTTGCGGGCGCGGGAGCAGTTGGCGCTGCGTCAGCGCGCGCCGACGACCATCCAGGCCATGGTGCGGGCACGCAGGCTCAGGGTCACGCCACGGGCTCCGAGGAAACCGAGCGCGAACGCGGCCATGAGCAGGGCGAGTCCGGCGGCTCCCGCCGGCGCCCAGAACAGCACGGCCGCGGCCAGCGGCAAGAACACGGCGAGGTTGATGAGACCGGTCAGCGCGAGGTAGCGGGCGTCGCCGGCTCCGATGAGCACCCCGTCAAGTACGAACACGACAGCGCCCAGGGGAACGGATGCTCCGAGCACGACGAGGGTCGGTGGCAATAGGTGCGTCACGGCATCGGCGTTGGTGAACACATGCCCGAGCACCCCGCTCGTGCCGATCACGGCGGCGGCAAGTACGAGGCCGGTGAGCACGCCCCATTCCAGGCAGCGGCGCAGCACGGCCCGAACTTCAGTGGTGTCACCCGCGCCGAGACCGCGGCCGACGAGGGCCTGGGCGGCAATCGCGAGGGCGTCGAGGGCGAAGGCGAGTGTCGCGAACAGGGTCATCGCGATTTGAAAGGCGGCGAGTTCGGGGGAGCCGAGCCGGGCGGCTACAAACACGGCGAGCAGAATGGCGGCGCGCAGGCTCAGCGTGCGCAGAAACAACCAGCCGCCGCTGCGTGCACCGAGCAGCAGCCCGGCCCGGTGCGGGCGCAGCGGGGCGGCGTGTCGGCGGGCGTGCCGAGCGACGACAAGGAGGTAGACCGCGACCATGCCCCACTGCGCCACGACAGTGCCTACCGCCGACCCGGCGATGCCCCAGCCGAGCAGGTAGATGAACGCGTAGTTGAGCGCAACGTTCGCGCCGAATCCGAGGCCGGCCACGTAGAGCGGGGTGCGGGTGTCTTGCAGGCCACGCAGCAGTCCGGTCGCGGCGAACACCAGCAGCATGGCGGGCAGACCGAACATTGAGATGCTGAGGTAGGTGGCGGCATCCGCTGTCACGGCGCTCTCGGCGCCGAACGCCTCGACCAGCGCCGGGGCGGCGAGCAGACCGCCCGCAGCGAGCAGCACGCCGAGGCCCAGGGCGAGCCAGAGCCCGTCGATGCCGACTGACACGGCCCGTCTCGTGTCTCCGGCGCCGAGCCAGCGGGCGACGGCGGGGGTGGTGCTGTAGGCGAGAAAGACCATGAGGCCGATGATGGTCTGGAGCACTGCGCTGGCCAGGCCGAGTCCAGCGAGCGGGGTGGTACCGAGGTGACCGACCATCGCCGAATCGGCCAGCAGGAACAGAGGTTCGGCCACGAGCGCGCCGAGCGCGGGTACGGCGAGCCGCAGAATGTCCCGGTCGATGGGCTGTGCCCGCAAAATGTTGATGCTTCGACTCTACGGCGGCCCCGCCTGTAACGGCACCGCGCCCTCGACGCCCTCGTATTCGACCACCGGATCCAGCGGCCGGGACGCGGGTGCGGCCGGACAATTCGGGGTCAGCACAGGCCCTCCCCGGATAAGCTGGAGGCATGACTGAATTGCCGACTGCATCCGGAATCAACCAAGGCGAACTTGACCCGGAGGTGCGCCCGCAAGACGATCTCTTCGGCCATGTGAACGGTAAGTGGATCGCGCGCAGCGAGATCCCCGCCGACAAGGCCCGCTGGGGTTCCTTCATGATGCTCGCCGAAGACGCCGAGAAGGCCGTGCGCGAGATCATCATCGAGGCGCAGACCGCACCGCAGGGCAGCCTCGAGCGCAAGTTCGGCGACCTGTACACGAGCTTTCTCGATGAAGAACGCATCGAAGCGCTCGGCGCGACGCCCCTCGTGAACGACCTGGCCGCCGTCGACGCGGTCACCACAATCTCCGAACTGCTCGCCACTCTGGGGCGCCTTGAACGCGGTGGCGTCGCCGGAGCGTTCCAGCTCTACGTTGACAACGACCCGGGCAACCCCGAACGCTACCTCGTCTTCATCGCGCAGGGCGGTATCGGTCTGCCCGACGAGTCCTACTATCGCGAAGAGAAGTTCGCCGACATTCGCACCAAATACCGTGAATTCATTGAGCGGATGTTCACCCTCGCCGGTTTCGACGACGCGGCCGCGCGTGCCGGTCGGGTGTTCGACCTCGAAACCGAGCTCGCCGCGCATCACTGGGACAAGGTCGCCACCCGCGACAGCGAGAAAACTTACAACCCGCGCACCTGGGGGCAGGTCTCCGCGCTCGCCGCCGGAGCCGATGTCGACCTCTGGTTGGAGGGGCTAGACGCCCCGGCTGGTGCTTTCGAGGACGTCGTCGTGCGCGAGCCGAGCTACATATCCGGCCTGGCTGAGACCCTTACCGACGACCGTCTGGAATCGTGGCAGGACTGGCTCCGATGGCAGGTCATCCGCTCGAACGCTGCTTACCTGTCGGGTGATTTCGTCGAGGCGAACTTCGATTTTTACGGTCGCACACTCAGCGGCACCCCGCAGCTGCGCGACCGCTGGAAGCGCGGCGTTTCGCTCGTTGAGGGCGCACTCGGCGAGGCCGTCGGCCGCATCTACGTGGACCGCCATTTCAAGCCAAGCGCCAAGGAGAGCATGGACGTGCTCGTGGCCAACCTCGTCGCGGCTTACGAAAACAGCATCAGCACCCTCGACTGGATGACCGAGGAGACCCGCGGTCGCGCCCTCGAGAAGCTGAGCAAATTCACGCCCAAGATCGGCTACCCGGTGAAGTGGCGCGACTATTCGAGCCTCGAGATTTCCGCCGACGACCTCATCGGCAACGTGCGCGCAGCTGGGGAGTTCGAGTTTCAACGGGAGCTGGGCAAGATCGGCAAGCCGCTCGACCGCGACGAATGGTTCATGACCCCGCAGACCATCAACGCCTATTACAACCCCGGATTCAACGAAATCGTTTTTCCGGCCGCCATTTTGCAGTTTCCCTTCTTCGACGAGGACCGAGACAGGGCTGCCAACTACGGCGCGATCGGTGCGGTCATCGGCCACGAGATCGGCCATGGCTTCGACGACCAGGGCTCGAAGTACGACGGCGACGGCCGGCTCATCGACTGGTGGAGCGCTGACGACAAGGCAGCGTTCGAGCTGCGCACGACCGCGCTCATCGCACAATTCGAAGGCCTCGAACCGAAGGCCATCCCCGGCCACACCGTCAACGGCGCCCTCACCATCGGCGAGAACATCGGCGACCTTGGCGGCCTCTCCATCGCCTGGAAGGCCTACGTGCTTTCGCTGGACGGCGAGGACAGCCCGGTCATCGACGGACTCACCGGCGCCGAACGCTTCTTCCTCTCGTGGGCTCAGGCCTGGCAGATGAAGCTGCGCGACGCGGAGGCCATCCGCTTGCTGGCCATCGATCCGCATTCGCCGAACGAGTTTCGCTGCAATCAGATCGTCAGGAACATTCCCGCGTTCTATGAGGCGTTCCAGGTGGGCGACGCGGATGCCCTGTATCTCGACCCGGAGAAGCGCGTCACCATTTGGTAGTCGACCGGGGCTAGTGTGGAGCAGGTTCTGCTGAGCCGGTCCTTCGGGGCTGGGAATGCGGCAGAAGCGGGCCGGTAGACGACACAGCGGCCGCCGAGAAAGGATCGACCAATGGTCTTGTCCAGTCGCGACGCTGACGGCACGAGTGGTCACCGTCCCGATCTGAATCCCGCCCCCGACCACGAAGATTCCGGTGGCTCCGGCCGTTCGCGCCACGCCGCCATTCGCGCCGGCAAGCACCGCGGCACGGACGCCCCGGAGAACTTCGCCCGCGGTTTCGCTGCCCTCGGTGAGCTCGCCCTGAACGGTATGCACGTTTCAGCCCGGGCTTCCGACCTCGCGACCGGTCGAGTGCTGTTGTCGGTCGACGATCACGTGTCGATGCCGACAGCGAGTATCGGCAAGGTTCTTCTGCTCATTGAGGTGGCGGCACGCCTGAAAGATGCCGAATTCGGCGTGGCCACAATGCTGGAACGCTCGAGCGCGGATGCTGTGGGTGATTCCGGCTTGTGGCAGCATCTGCAGGTGGCGCGGCTCGGGGTCGCCGACCTCGCGGCTCTGGTCGGCGCGACCAGTGACAACCTCGCAACAAATGTGCTCATTCGCGCTGTCGGGCTGCACTCGGTGCGTGCCCGCACCGAGCAGCTTGGGCTCAGCCGCACCGCGCTGCTCGACCTCGTGCGGGACCATCGCGGCCCGGATGACGCACCACAGCTATCGGTGGGCAGCGCCAAGGAACTCACCTGGCTCTTCACGGCGCTGGCTCGCGGCGAGATCGTCGATGCCGAGACGAGCGCGCGGGTGATCGGCTGGCTGTCGCTCAACAGCGACTTATCGCTCGTGGCGAGCGCATTCGGGCTGGAGCCGCTCGCACATCGGGAGAGCGACCACGGCCTTCTCATGGTCAACAAAACCGGAGCGACCACCGGCGTGCGCAGCGAGGTGGGTATTCTGCGGGGCCCGCGGGCCGGTGTCACCTATGCCGCCTTGATGCTGTTCGACGATACGAGCCTGTCGACCCGGCTCGCCGCCCTCGACGGTATGCGCGCGGTCGGTGCAGACCTGCTGGAGTACGTGCACTAGCTGAAGACAAGTTGTGCCATCGTGGACGCAACGGGCAATGGGGCCCAAACCTGAGCGAAGGAGCTACGCCATGGCGGTCATCGGATGGATTGGACTGGGCCACATGGGCGGCCCCATGACGGCGAACCTGGTGCAGGCCGGGCACAGCGTGCGCGGCTTCGACCTCAACGATGACGCTCTGGACGCGGCGGTATCCGTGGGCGTTACACGAGCGGCGAGCATTGCCGATGCCGTGGCCGGCGCCGATGTGGTCTTCACCATGCTGCCCAAGGGGGAGCATGCCCGCGCGGTGTACTTCGGTGATGCCGGAGTGTTCGCCCACGCCGATACGAGGACCCTCCTGGTGGAGTCCTCCACGATTGATATTGAATCGGCCCAGGCGCTACACGACGCGGCGGCCACAGCTGGCTTTCGTTTCGTGGATGCTCCGGTTTCGGGTGGCATTACGGGCGCCGAAAAGGGCACTCTCACCTTCATGATCGGCGGCGAGGCCGGTGCGGTCGCCGACGCGACCGCGTACATCGAGCCGATGGCCGCGAATATCATTCCGACCGGGGCTGCCACGACCGGTCAGGCGGCGAAAATCTGCAACAACCTCATGCTCTTCATCAATCTGGCCGCAACGGCCGAGGGCGCCGTGCTGGCCGAGCGGCTGGGACTGGACAAGCAGGTGTTCTGGGATATCG
>Ga0307487_1001771_pt1 | contig 14754 bp, 12 predicted proteins | sample CBIW12metaG_FD_203665 | JGI IMG/M metagenome (GOLD analysis project Ga0307487, IMG submission 203665) | Sea-ice brine microbial communities from Beaufort Sea near Barrow, Alaska, United States - CBIW 1.2 | ecosystem: Environmental > Aquatic > Marine > Coastal | place: USA: Alaska | collected... | reverse complement strand
AATGCGTGATATTCATCAATAATTTTACCATTTTCAAAAGTTACAATTCCAACAGAACAAATATGATGTTTTGTTGCTGTTTCAAAATCAATTGCTGCAAATGTTGTTTTCATTTTGGTGAAGGTAAGGGTCTATAAAAGTTTTTTCGCGTGGTCTAATTACCTAATTTAGCAGATAAAAACCAAATAGATAAACCGCGAGGATTTTAGGAAGTAGGCTAGAACTAACAATAAATTATAAGCAGTATTTGCCCTCAGTTATTCTCTGTTAAATATTGCTAAATGTTCAAGCATAGGCTTATTACTTCCTTTACTTTTAATTGTGTCAAATATTTTTATTCCACTTGGTAAAGGTTTGAAAAATTCACTTCGATTCGCTTTCAAACTTTTTATTAGTGGTGATTTGATTTTTCTTGGAAATTTTATTGAAAAAAGGTCATTTGATTTAATGAAATATATTAACCAAATTAAGTCATATTGATTGCCCTCAATATTTTTCATTTTGTCGTTAAACAAATTTTCAATCGCCTTTTCTATTTTAGTCATTACAGACTTATTTGTAGAATATTTATCAATTATCTTTTCAATTATAGCAAGAATCTGAGGGAATGATTTATATCTGCGTTCTTTTAATAAAAGCAAAAGACTAATTGCCTTCATCAAATTCTTTTCATTAAAGTCTAATTTTAGATTGAAAGAATTGGACGAAAGTTCACTTAAAAACCTATCAACCACTCCAGTTCCTTTATGTTGCTTATCTACTTTTAAGGTTCCTCTTAAAGATTTTTCAAATCTATTATAATTTATTTTATTTTTATAGCGTAATGAAAATTGTTGGTAATCAGCAGTCCATTCTCTAAATAAGCCTTCAGGCAATTCATTTACTTCTGACTTGTCATCATTTAGTGCTAAATTAAAATCCTTTAATTGCTTTTGTAGTATTCTTATTATCTTATTAGCATCTTCTTTTGATTGACATAATATTCTATAATCATCTTTAAATCGAACTGCTAAAAAATCAATATTTAGTTTGTCTATTTCTTTAGAACTTTCCGTGTCTACTGCTGACAAAATTATTTCTGCAATTAAATCCGAAATTGCGGGACCAATAGGAATTCCATTTGTGCAACCGTCATTAGCATATTGTATTAGTTTATCTAGTTTTAATCCTAAAAACCTATCGTAGGCATTTCTATTTCCACTAGTTTTAATTACTTTTTTTGTATGAATAGCCCAAGCAAGACTATGAGTGTAAATTGAAGGATAGAAATTCTTTATGTCTGTTTTTAAAATGTATTTATAATTAAAAGCTTCGGCTACTAAATCATTTTCAGCCATTTCCAAAAATTCATAAATCATTCTTCCTGCTCTTAAATTGCCTAATTCTCCTTCATTTTTTTTTGTGACAGGAATTGGGAAACTGTAGGAATAGATTTTGTTCTTTGAATTAAACAAATGGTTCGTTACTAAATCCCATTCGTTCATTAAGTACCAAACTATATCGTGATAAATTTTAGGTTCAATAATACCAAATGTTCTATCTGTTAATTGTGTCTTTGGAAATGAAACATTTATTAATTCACTTTTCTTGACATCGAATTTTGGATTTGCACCAGAATTATCTACCTCAATAAATGGTGTGAGTTTTAAATCAAATTTTGATACTTTGAACGTAGGTGGAACAATATATTGCTCTGGAAAATATCCTTCCTCTAATAGCCATTTTGCAACTTTTTCAGTAGGAATGCTTTTTAAAAGTTTTTTTGTTTCAAAGAAATGTTTTCTGGGGAGTTGCATTTTTTTTCTAATTGGTGGTAACTGGTTATAAAGCATCTAATGTAAAGGATTCTATCAGATATTTTCAGGATAAACAAATAAGATGAACTCCATTACTATATTATCAGGGTGGATGATCCAAAATTAGGGATTTAAGCCATTCTCACAAGCCTTGTAATTGGCGCAACGGCCATGATTAGTAATTTATAACGGCGGCGGTTAATTTGCCGTTATAATCAAGGTTAGAGCTGTTGGGTAGCTGCTTTTAAGGTAAAATATAACCAGAACAAGGTAATTACCAAGGATCCCTATATTAGCAAACAAAATTATTAAGAAAAGGAGGTTTTTTAGACAGTCTGATGGTCTCGGCTATGCACATAACTTTACAGGTACACACCAAGCTAAAAATTCCGAGCCTTTGTTAACGGCTGCCCTTATTTTTATTCGAAGGTGGTCAGCTTGAATTAAAGAAGGTAAGCTCAACGCAATTTATAGTCATCTCACAATTTTTTTAGAGAATACAGATAGTAGTCCACCCAACATTATGTAACCGATCAATACTTCGATCACAGAAAATATTTGTCCCGCTAAATCGCTCGGTGTTATGTCACCATAGCCAAGAGTTGCGAAAGTCACTACACTATAATAATATGGTGAAAACCAATTGTCAACGCTTGAAATCTTAATACTTGGCTTAACATCTTGCAAAAATTGATTTAGTGATGCTGAAGAGGTAATAGTAAAATTATATTGGTAATACAGAGCACCAAAAATGATAATTATGACAGCAGAAGCGGTAAACCATCTAATTAAACTTGTTCCGTAACTACAAGAGTATTTCCATAAACTGTATGTTATAAGCCTTGCATAATTATTTTTTTCTCTTGATTGTTGTCTGCTAAAATCTTTTTCTTGTAGGTAAAATATGTCAGCAATATTTTCAAGTCCAAGATTTTGAGAAGAACTTTTAAATTCGATTGAATATTTAATTTTCTCATTTATATTCTCGCCGAATTCAGCAAGTAACTTTTGGTTATAGTTCTCATTGACTTCTTTGTTTTCTTTTATGGATAACCTTTGTCCCTCTATTAAATATTTTATTATTCTTTCTTGTGGTTTACCGTGCTTATAATGGGCGACTATAATTTCATTTAGAAACATGAGTGCCTCTTTTGTTCGGTCTGTGTCAATGAAGGATTTATAACCCTTCATACATATTGAAATGTAGTGAGGAGAATAATCTTTCGGCATAAGGTCAAGCCATTTATTTGCATGTATTCCAGCTCTTTCCATATAGCCTGATTGTAGAGCCATTCTAAAAGCCAAACTGTTAGAGTTTCTTTTTTGTTCGATATTATTAGTTTCTTCAAAACACTCACATGCAAATCTGGCTTTCTTAAATGCAGAAGAATAATTTTGATTTTCTTCATGATGTTTTGCAGACATGAAGTAATAAGATCCAGCAGTTTTGTTATTATTTAAAAAATATTTGTAGAAAGATGCAATCTTTTCATAAGTGGAAGCCCTGTCATATGGATTATTATCAATCCTATGAATTTGGTAGATCGTAAGTTCGGTTTCAACCGCTTTTAAATAATTCCCACAATTGATAAAATGTACACTTGCTTTTAAGTAATAATCGATTGCGAAAGTATTCAGTTGTTGTTGCAGTAATCGTTTTGCAATTACACGATACCTCTCACCAGCTTTTTCAAACTCTTTTGCTTTTTCAAAACTAGTTGCAGAAGCTATATCCAATTCTAAAGTCGGATAGTTCTTTGCTTGTAATTTCAAAATGTCCAATGGTTTCATGAGTTGTCTTTTCGTTTTGCTGGCAACCGATTTGTATGCCTGTGCTTTCTTTTCATCAGTGTTGGCAATGAGATACTCATTGCCAAGTTTTGGCTTGTGTAAGTGGCTCTTGAACGACTTGGCAATGTGACTTTAGGTGTTGACTTTTCATTACATTAAGTTTTAATCATAGACGATGGATTGTTTTTTACTTTTTCTAGTTGCTCTTTTTTCCACTCTTCAATTGCGACTTCTGCAATTTCAGCTTGTGCACTTGCAATAGATTCAAGCAAGTGTTTATTTGCAGTTAATTCGGCATTTAGTTTTTGTGAATTTTTGTCTGCATGAACTTTAACAGCAGTATTTATTTCTTCATTTATATTCGATTGCAATAAAAGTTGCTTCACTTTTCCTTCGTGTTTAATTCTATCAAGAATGTCATCATAAGTTCCTCTTTCTGTCATCATTTTAAACATTATAGGAGCAATTTCAATAAAAATAAATAACAAGGTTATTAACCATTTTGCAAACCACACAACAGTTTTTTCTTTTTCAACCCTCACGAGTTGCTTTTGACCGTCAACAACATCATAATATGGAATCTCTTGATACATTAAATTATCTAAAGCTTTTAATCTTGCAATTAAACCATCATTTTGAGCGTGAGTTGTCTTTCGGTTTTCTATTTCAGATTGAGTTAAAATTTCTCTTGCTTTTATCTTGGTGTCAATGCCATCAATTGTTGTATAATCATTTTTGTTCAAATCTGTGAAAATATTTTTAGTTGATGTGTATGCTGTTTCGGCATCATCAGCAACCCTTTTTAAGTCTTCAAAATATCCTCCCTTACCTTTCTTTCCACTAAATTTCCCAAGGTTCCATTCATCATTTTTATCTTTATTAGCTATTTCCCAAAAAGTTCTTTTGTCTTCAATAAGTTTATTTCTATTTCCAATGTTGGTATTTAAATCCTTTCGTTCTTTTTTTAAACGAGTTAAAATGGGATCATTTTCTCCTGATTTAATAATGGTATTATATGTAATTGCAATTTGAGTGCTAATTTCTGCATTAATTTCTCTTTCAAAAAGTTTTAATTCTAAAGGTGTTGCAATTACAAACCCCAGTAGCATTGCCATTACCAGTCTTGGGGCTGCTTCAATTAACTCTTGTTTCGAAATGGTTTTTTTACCATCACCTACTCCAAATGTTGATACAATATACCTATCAAGATTGAATATTAATGCTCCCCAAAAGATGCCAAAAAACACAGATAGTATAGGGTTTTTAAATGCTGTAAAAAAAGCATACCCTCCTGCAAAAGAAGCCATTAATGAAGTGAAAATTATTGTCCCACCTATCCCAAAATATTTATTTACATCCGTTGGTGATTTTTTTAATACCTCTAGGTCAGCACCAGATGACCATAAGAAAAATTTATACAATTTCTGAAACGGATATTTTATTAATTTTTTCATTCATTTAATCTTTTATGAATTTTTTCTAATACACTATCGTAAATATCAGATAGCGTAATTTTCTTTTTACTGAACTTATTAATTAAGGCATTTTCATTTTCAAACTCTGGAAAATCAAGAGCGTTTCTTAACTCTGTTGAGTTTATTTCTAGATTATTAAAATGCACATTGTTTGAGAACTGAATATTATTGGCTGTAAATAATTCTTTTGGTAGATTTAATCCCTTGAAATCAACATTGGTGATAATTTCGATTTTTGGAGCTTCTGCAAATATTTGTTTAACTATTGGCACAGGAAATGGATGAGCTTTAATTTCTTTCTCAATGTTACTAAACAATCCTTTTGCTATTAATTTAAAAGTTGTTTCTTGATTAATTGGAACATGAGCTAAATCAATAGGGTTACTACCTTCTACATTAGGAGTAATTGAAATTTTTTCTGTATTTTCTGTTTCCCATTTCAAATCAATATTATCGATACCTTCATTAAGGTTGACTTCCCAAGTAAATGATTTAATTGTAGGAGCTATTACATCAACGGTTAATTCCTTTGTAATCTTCTCATCAAAAAAACCGTTCGCTGTTAAAATATAAGTTGTTTTGGTTGTAGGTTCAACATCTACGTTACTACTATTTGGAAAAGATTCCTTTATACCTGATAATGAAACATCTTGAGCATTTTCCACAATCCAGCTTAAATTTACTGGATAATTTGAAACTCTCAATAATTTTGATGCTTCAAATGTTGAGATTTTTGGTTCAATTTTTATTGTAGTTATTTCAATAAAATCTTCAACTGTCTCAAAATCGTTTACTGCTTTTAGAACAATTTTAGTCTCATCTTGAAGAGGGAGAGTAATTAAATCTTGATGGAAAGGTATTAGTTTGTCATTAAGATAAATAGCGGTATACTTTTGAATTTCAATAGAAAATTCTACATCTTCATTTTTTTGTTTGATTGAGTTCTTGTTTGAACTAAAATTTTTGATTAAGGGAGTGTTTTCCAATGATTTATTAAGATTTAAAAACAAATCTTTCCATTCTTTTGATGTTAACCTTTTTGATTCATTCTTATAACCCGAATTAAAAACAGTTTTAAAGGCTTGTGTTAACTCTGAGTATCCACCATTTTCAAATTGTTCGATAATTGATATAATTGCTTGATGTTGTTGTGTATTTGATTTATTGAAAAGCGGGGAAGAGTAATCAATATTTGGCCATTTAAACTCTTTTAAATATGATTGCTTTGTATTATCATCTGTATCCGATAAAAAGAAGAAAGGCATTACTCCAAATACAACCTCAAAAGTAGCATTTGCTAAAACCCAATATTCTTCATAAAGTCTATCAAGTGTTGTTAATTCTGCAGAATCTTTTTTCTGACCAATAATGTTTCTATAACGACTACCAATCCAATGACCTACTTTTCCAATAGTTGTCGGTTTATCTTGTGAATCAAAATGATAACCACTATCATAATCAATAATACTTAACTGTATTCTCTTTGGATTAAACCATAATGAGTTTTCGCTTAAGTCTGCATGAATAAATTCAATGTTATGTAAAAACTCAATTGTTTTAGTTAGTTGATAGGCTAAATACAACTTATCAGGCATGCTTAATGATTTGTATTCTTCAAGTTTAGCTTCATCACTTCCGTAATCTTCATAGTTCAACTTTTCAAGGTTATACATTAGAAAAGCAACGCAATGCTTTTCTGAAATATTATCATACCCTTTAAAAACTAGAAATGGAAGGCCTAATAGCTCAGGTAGATCGTGATATATTGGAGTCCCTGTTTTTAATTGACGCTTTTTTAGTTTATCATGTAAAAGTTTGATTACCTCATAGGCGTGTTGTTTATTATCTTCATCTGTGAATATTTTCAGGACAAATTCTGATTTTGAAATACCATCTATTGATTGCACATTATGAACTGAACCAAACCCACCAGAACCCAATACATTATCGTTAAATTCTATTTTTGAAAACGACAAAATGTTATCTTTTTCATTTTGATCAATGACTGATATATCGGTAATGCTTGAAAGAGATTTAATCATTAAATTTTTCTTTATAATGATTTAATACATTTTCAGTGATAATGATTCCTAATGAAGCGTCATCTTCCAAATAGTTTTCTGCTTTCAGTTTTTCAAGAATTGCTTCATTGAACTCAATTAAGTTGTCGTTGAAATTATTTGCATTGATATTTGATTTTAAAAATAAATGAAATTCTTTTAAAACAACTTGTACTGCTGGATTCTCATTTCTCCAAAATCTATTTTCATTATCTTTTAAAATCACTTTATCTTCAAGAGAGGATATTCCATCACTAAATAATAAAATAATATCACCTGTAATGTAATTTAGATTGAGTTCTATTGTTGAAGATTCTAATTCAGCCTTCCCACTATTGTGTGAAATATGCCTTGTTAATGCACCATTTGGTGAAATATGAGGAATCATTATTTCACCATATCTGTATGGCTCTTCTGAATTTACATTTGCAGAAAAATCACCGTGAAAATGAATTATTCCTCCATTGCCAAGATATTCTAAATATAAAATGTCGTTGTTATTTTTGTTAACTGCACTAATAAAAGTGGTGCCTCCTTCAATTTTATCATTTTTAAGTTTTATTAAATCACTATCGCCAATTATGTCTGACAATTTTGAATAATTTTTACTAATAAATTGGTCGACAACTAATTTTGAAAATTTACCTGAATCTGTAAACTCTCCAATCCCATCACAAAGCACTAAAGAATTTCTGTTTTCATCAATTGAAAAATCAGCATAATCTTGATTAAGCTTTACATCTATATGTTTTACCGAAAAATACATTAATCAATTTTTGAAACTGTTGAAATACTTTTAATCATGTGTTTTCTGATTTCTTCTGGGTCAAGCGTTGAAGTAAACAGGGATGAATTAGAAGCAAGATTTTCCATGTCTTTTTTTAACACTTCCATATCTCGGACAATATAATTTTCTTGCCATACTTTACTTTCATAAAAGATTGAGGAAACCGTTACATTATTGATAGCATTTATTTCTTTGCAAAGCATTAAAGAATGTTCGTACTCGTCAAGAGCACCATCACTTAGAACAACAACTAACGCTTGTGCATTTTTATCTTTATTTTGTCGTAGATAATTTTGACATTCTACTTTAACAGAATTTAGTGTAGAAACTAAATTAGTTCCGTCATATTTCTGTATAAAACTACATGGATCAATATTTTTGTTTAAGTCAAAAGATACAACTGGAGTTGTTTGTAACATTTGAACACTTTCATTAGCATAAGCCCACATACTTAAATCAAACGAACTTTTGTTTTTACTATTGAATAATCTATTAATAACTAGCCTTATCGCATTTTCAACCTCTTCACCTTTACTTTTCCCTGACATACCAGGATAAGTCATAGAACCAGAGCCGTCAAGCACGAAGACAACTAATTGATAAAAAAGTCTTGGTATAGCTAAGTCATTAAGACTAGCGTTAAGAGCAGAAGTGTTTATATTTAGCAAATCAAGCTTTCCTGTTTTGGGTTTATTAAGATTACTTTTGTTTGTCTTTTGTAAGTCTTTACTCATGGTTTACATATTTTTCTGTTAAACTTTCATGTTCTTGTTTTAGCAATGTTTTTTGAGTTTCAAAAAACTCGTCCCAATCATCAATTTTCAAAATCCTTTGATAGTCTTCAGATGATTGAATTAAAGACAATTCGTTAACTAAGTAATTATATTTTGCTTTTAAAGTTTCTAATTTTACTCTTAGATGCTCTAATTCGTCATACTTATCAATATCAGATACAGGATTACCATGTTTTAATTCGTTCCAAATGTATCTTACCTTTTCAATATCATTTACTTTAAAGGCATTTGTCAATTCTCCGAAAACTCTTGCGGCTTCTTCTTTATCTTCATAAATACAACTAGGTGAATCGGGGTGACATAACTTTACAGCTTCACGGTACATTTTTTTGATGTCAGCCGTATCTTCATCATTTAATTCTGGAATTTTAATTTTAATTTCGGCTTGGTATTCTTTATTTTTCTGTTTAAACTCTTCTTCAATTTTCTCAAAAGTATCATCTACAATTCCATGTTTTTTCAACTTTTCGTAAATTTTCTTTTTTAGAGCTAGAATTTTTGAAATAAGTGGATTAAGTTCGATAATATACCTGTGATTGAACTGTTCAATTTGAGCTTCAATTTCTGTTTTTTTAATTTCAAGAGTTTCAATTTGATATGAAAGCAATTTTATTTGTGTAAGAATTTGCGCTTTTTCAATAGCGCTAACATCAACAAGTTGGGTGTAACTTTTCTCAAACTTCTCAATTTCAATAAATGCCAAATCGTATTTACCAACTAAAAGCAAATTTGTAATCGGAGTTAGTTCTTTGATTGATTTAAGTTCATGAATGTAAGGTTGGATATTTGATGTTTCCCCTAAGTCTACAAATGCTTTTATTAGTTTGAAGTATTTAAATGCTTTCGAAATATCTAGTGCTTCTTCATATTTTTGAATTTTTCCAGATAGTTCTTTTAAACGGTCAAACTCTTCTACAAAGTCATTTGTTCGTTGAACGTTTCCGCTTACAATTGTTACTTCTTCATTGTTTACAGTAAAAGCTCTATTTGACCAGTTCGCAGAGCCACTTATAACTGTATCATAGTCAATAATACAGAATTTCATATGCATTAGTTGATCGTCACTTCCTATTTTAGCAAAAAAACCTCCTTTCTTTTCTATTGTAGAATAATCAAGCCTGTTAAATTCATGATTAGTTATAATTATCTCTACAGTTATTCCCTTGTCTTGTAATTCAAGTAGTTTGCTAAATAGTATAGTGTCCGTAAACCATGCAACAGCAACAAATACTTTTTTAGAAGCATTATCAAGATGTTTTATAATTATTTTTCTAACATCTGTTTGTTTTGTAAAATAACTATCAATATTCATTTTTTTTTCTTTTGTATTCTTTTCTCATATTTTAAAATTTTGGTTAATAATGCTGCCCAGCGGTCTTGTATATGAAACGTAGTGCAGTTAAAAAGCAGTTTCGTTTCGGATAGGCACAAGCCGAATTTTTAAATTTTACTAATTATTTTATTTTCGGCAATTCGTCGAACTTAAAAATTTGGCGACTTCCCAAAAATGCCCGAACCTTTGTGATAACAACGACTCACACCATTTTTTATATACGTTATTGCCCACATTTATTTACCTCATTGCAACTAACTTAATATGCTTTGCTGCTAAAAATTCCTCAAAATCTTTTTGATATAAAGGAACTTCCTCAATTGGAATTATCTGACGAAGTTCTTTTCCGGCTTTAGTAAACGCCACCCCGTTAAATTGCAAAGTTTTGTCATACTTTTCAACGTCTGTTGGAATTAAAGCATAGTGTTGTTTTCCAAAAAACAATGTGGCTCCTACCTCCTTATTTTCGTTTGGGATACAAGGTGCATAATTCATTCTTGAGTTGTAGTCGGAAATTATAAGTCCATATTCTTGAAGGATATTCAAGTTGTCAAAGGATAAACCGTATTTCTGCAAAGAATTAGATGCGGCATTTCCATTTAATGAAACGACGCGTGAATCAAAGTAAAATGTTTTGCCTAAATACATTGAAATACTTTGAGAACATAACAGTTGAAACAATTTTGCAGCTTGATTATCTAACTGAGAAATAATTCTAACTGTCCTTATCGAAAAAGTACCAGGTTTTTTTATTTCTCCAGAAAGGATTTTCCCAAATATGATTCGCATATCATCGGATGATTTCAGCTTAGCATAATCCTCAAATTCATTTAACCAATCATCACTTATTTCATCTGTATTCTGTGAATTTGATTCTTGATATTGTTCGTGATGCAAATTGTTCGCTGCGTTAATTCCAATTTGGTCAAGGTTAAGTTGCTCTTTGACTACTTTAGAGGCAAATTTTTCTGAAGCTTTTTTTACATATTCTTCTGGAACATCTAATTTCTCGACAATATTATCTCCTTGTTTTCTTATAATTTCAATTCTTGCTAAGGAAGCAGCTCGGATTTCTGCTGCTTTGCTCTCCCAATTTGCGACAGGAATATCAACGGCAGCTGTGCAAAGTTGCGCAAAAGCTTTAAAGAAATTTTTCCTTATTGGTGCAGGTATTCCAGTTACTAAATCTCCAATGGTGTCAGTAATTCTTTCTATTCCAGAGTCTGATTCATTCATCTTTTTATATTGCTAATGTTTTTTTTATAATTGTGGGCAACTGGTTATATAACATCTAATGTATAGGTTTCTATCAGATATTTTCGGGATAAACACATAATATGAACGAGGTTCACTATAATATCAGGGTAGATGATCCAAAATTAGGGTTTTAAGCCATTCTCACAAGCCTTGTATTGGACGCAACTAAATTGTTAATAATTTGGTAACGGCCACATTTAATTTGCCGTCATAATCACGATTGCAGCCATTGCAAAACCTGCTTTTGAAGGTTAAGCATAACCAGAACTTGCCAATAAGCCGTTGCAATTGCGATTAGTAATTTGCAAGAGCTGTGGTTAATTTTGCCATTGCAATATCTGTTGCAGCTGTTTTGGTAAAATAGAACCTGGATAGGGTAATTAGCCCGTTGCAACAGCGGTTAGTGATTTATGTTTAATTCGAATGGGCTGCACGGTTGGATGTTTACAACAATGGTTGTAACTGCGAATACAGGTGTTATTAGACTTGTAGTTGGACAATAGGAATGAAAGTTGGAAGTAGTATGATTATCCAGATTCAGAATATTAGTTATATATTTAGTAATGCGATACTTGTGGATTTTATTTGTATTTGTTTGTAACTTCAGCTGGGGACAGAAAATTTTTTACAGCCCATATTCCATTCATATCCCAACCGGATCTACTGAAACAATATACCGTGTAATAAAAATTGATAATAATCAAATACGAATTGAAAGTGACGCGGGTAACGGTCTAACTGATATTCAAATAATGATTATTCATTCCAAAGTAATAAATACAGATGATTATATCAGTTTCACTGTTTATCAATGCACTTCGGAAAATGGTGTTTATCCATCAGTAGTCATTATTGAAGAATATCCTTCCTTTATTACTGTAATTCAGCCAAGAAGCATCAACCCATTGGACGGAGAAGAGTTTAGATTAGTTCTGGAACAATATAATTAAAGGTAAATTTTCATTCTGATTTTGCAATTGTTTGAGGCTAATTTTTGCAGTTGCGTGGACCGTTATAATAATAAAGGTATTGGAACCAGGCATCCTAGACATTGAGATAATTCTTTTTCTTTATTTTTACCGTTGGTGGCTCTATACATCAATTTTGTTGTTCAATTGATAATAACACTCACAATTGTTGGATGGTCAGTAGCTTATTATTCAACAGCAGTTACATTTCGAAACTTCCGCCTTATATATAAGCGCTCAACAGCCATAATTATTTTTTCTGTTTCATTTTTAGAAAGATAAAAACCTAATAGATGTTACATTAACAAAAATTAAATTATAAAAATACATTAAGTGTAACATAAAATTATTATATTTATATTATATTCGCGGCACAAAACTGACCCCAACAGTTACAAATTAATGTATTAAGCATGTTCTATCCACTGTTTGTAACACAATTATATTATGAAAGAAATTATTGCTCGTAATTTAGGTTTATTAAGATCTAAACTAAATCTTACTCAAGCTGAAATGGCTAATTATTTGGGAATTAATTCTCGAGAATTAATTAGCTATTATGAAAAGGGTGAAAGGGATATACCTCTTGGCGTTCTAGAAAGTTGTTGTAATCTTTTTGGAATAGACCTGATAGATATGTTTGAAGAAAATGAGGACCTGGTGAAAGCTAATATGCATCTTGCTTATCGGGCCGATAACCTCACTCAGGATGATATTCAAGCCATATCCAAATTCAAGAAAATTATCAATAATTACCAAAGAATTAATAGGATCTTAGATAGTTCAGATAATGGTTAAGAGCTCAGTTATAGAAAAGACAGCAAATGAGTTTCGCTTGAAATGGGGGATTGGCAACAATTCTGCAACGAATTTGAGGTCACTTCTGATAAAATTAAATGTTTCTGCTTACTTTAAGCCTATGTCAGGTAGTTTTTCTGGAATGGCAATCAAGCAGGGGATCCATAGATTTATGTTAGTCAATACTTCTCAAAATCTAGGGCGTCAAAATTTCACTACTGGACATGAATTATACCATTTATTTGTTCAAGAAAATTTTATAGCAGAGACGACCTACAAGGCTGGTGCTTTTAATCGATTTAACGAAGACGAAATGAAAGCGGATCTCTTTTCGTCATTCTTACTAATGCCGAAAGACGGTATACTTTCTCTTATCCCTGATGATGAGTTTACGCAAAATGGTGTTTCGATTTCTTTAGACACCGTGGTCAAATTAGAACAATATTTCCAAGTTTCTCGAGGCGCCATGCTTTATAGATTGAAGGATTTGGGTTATATAGATTCTGCTAAATACAGTGAATACTCCATCAATGTAATTAAAAGCGCAAGGAGAAGAGGTTTTAATGATGAATTATATACCTCTACCCAGGAAACAGATTTCATTAGCAATTACGGTGATTTAGCTAATTATCTAGTCGAAACCAGCAAGATAAGTGACGGTGACTATTTCAGTTTAATGATGGACATCGACGTAGACATCCTTTCAAACAACTACGACAATGAAGTTGAAATCTAGCCTCGCCCGAAAAAAAGTCATCGTGTATGATGCAGACGTAATTATTCACTTCATTTGCGGCGATAGGTTGCTGGATCTTTTCAATATTTATCCAAACAAGAGCGTTATTTTAGATAAGGTTTATGAAGAACTTTCCCGGCATCATGGGACCAAAAAGACTATTGATAATCTCACTAAGTTTGGTATAGTGGAAATTGTTTCTTTTTCAGGACGATTGGAGGTTGTAAAAGAATATGCTCATATCATGAGGTACCTGAACAAAGGTCAAGGCGAAAGTGCTTGTATGGCCTACTGCCTTCATAGTCGGGATATCATTGCTAGTAGTAACCTTAAAGATACTCAGCAATATTGCGACCTACACGAAATTGAATATCTGACCACGATGGATTTTTTAGTGGAAGCCTATAGAAATAAAACTATGGAAATTGAAGCATGTGAAGATTTTATAGCTAAATTGTTAAGCCGAAATCACAAGGTCCCTTGTAAGACTTTTAAAGATTTTTTAAAAGACAAAGGGATTTCAATGACAGCTTAGTTTCTATACTGCTTACCCCCCCCTTCACCTTCATCAATTTTTCTGAAAAAAAGTTTCCAAAACTTTTCATTCATTTAGAGTTCATAGTACCCAGTGGAGATCGCTATTCTTTTACGGAGCCCTCAATCAATTGTTATCATCCAAAAAATGCATATTAATTTTGGTAGATTTTGAGGATTCAAAATCGGGATTAAATACATAAGATCTTACTCCTCCTTTTATAATATGTGTTACTACCTTGTTACTCATAAATATAAAAACCCTGTAAAACAGAGGCTTTACAGGGTTTATTTGTACTCAAATTGAGAATCCTTTTTTGCTTTTATAAATTTCTGAATTAGTTCCTCCCCAAATATATACTGACAAAGTACATTAAGGTAGCGAGTGATCCTACTGCAGCAACCACATAAGTCCTAGCGGCCCA
>Ga0307487_1001770_pt1 | contig 14759 bp, 14 predicted proteins | sample CBIW12metaG_FD_203665 | JGI IMG/M metagenome (GOLD analysis project Ga0307487, IMG submission 203665) | Sea-ice brine microbial communities from Beaufort Sea near Barrow, Alaska, United States - CBIW 1.2 | ecosystem: Environmental > Aquatic > Marine > Coastal | place: USA: Alaska | collected... | reverse complement strand
GACTTTAATTCGGTCAAGTCAATAGTGATCTTTGCATCTTGGACTTTTTCCAGGCGTATTTATCGCTTCTTCAAGCACTTTGGGAATAATTTGCTCCCATTTTTTGGGGTGTGATGGTGATATACATAATGAATTATTTATAAAAATCAGGATGAGTGTCGTCTTCTTCGTAGTCTTTTCTTTTCTGGTTCCATTTTTTGTTTTTTGGATCTGCAGCTTCCATAAGTGATTCCAGAATGGCCAAAGTGGGGTTTACTTTATTCTTTTCGATGTCCTTTAATATGGCAATCACTCCATTAATCCTTTTCTTGATGAGACCTTCCAGGGTTAGCATTTTTGGGCCTAAGGTTTCTGTAGGTGCTATTGCGTTATGTTCAAAAAATTCCAACATCAACAGCAAGGTCATCGATTGGGATTTAGAGATTTCCTTGCTAAACTTTCTGAATTTCTTTGCAACGAAAGCTTTTATTTTAAAGCTTTCAAACCGTTCTTTTTCATATCCTATATCCATTTTTTCCTAATTTTTTTCACTGTTTCCGGAGCTTCCGAAAGTTTTTTACTAAAAAATTTCGGTTGTATCCGGTAAATCCTTGAAAACAAAGCATTTAAAATGCTGTAAATCAATTAGTTACAAAAGGTGGAAAAACCTTAACATCGCGCAGCGTGTTATCCTCTTGCTTTTCCCCTTCTTTTTCAAGACAAAAATTTCTTGCAATTTTGCCAGGACCTTCAAAAAAGTCGTAGAGCAAAAATTTTCATTAAAATTCATAAATATGAACCATTATTTTCGACGTTAAATCCAAAAATTCGCAACACAGTACAGGTCGAAAAGCCTTGTAATTCAGTTGTTTAAGGTACATATTATTTCATTTTTACGTGAAATAAGTTTTATTCCTTAATGATATGAATTGGTGTATTTAAAGCTGATTTAGTTGGCTGAAAACAGCAAACTAAATCAAAACACACCAATCCTTTTTTTAACACTTTTTCAAATGATTTACTTTTTATACCCGGAGCGTTTTCCATTTTTGATTTCCAGGTTGAAAGAAAAAACGGAGGTAGAACTGAACGAAGCCTTGTCGGTATTGATTTACTTTCCATAGAGCCGGCTGCTGTTACCATTTTTTGATATGCCATTAACCGGGAATTTAGAATTAGGATAGGCCGCCCAAAAATCCTGAATTTTGGGAATGGTCGTCTATAAGGCCGGCTAATTTCTAAATTCAGGAACTTTGCTTTCTCAAAAAATGGTATATGGCAGAATGGGTCAGGAAGGTAAATCAATTAACAAGGTGAAGTTCCAACCGGTCCCGGCAAATACAAAACGTGAAAGAAGTTCAAATCTGGCGGACTCAGGCAAAAAAGTGCTTCCCGGAGTTGCGGTTCCCTTTTCGACTTTTTATCGGGATTCGCGGTTAGCGCAACGAAGGCGGTCAGCTTTTTTGCCTGAGTCCAAGACCTTTTCGACGAAGCGCTTTCCCCGCATTACGGAACATCTCTTTTGGGGAGTATCGGGATTAAGGGGAATGTGCTGAGGGGTTCATGGGATCCTGAATAAAAAAACAATTCTGAAAGCAATTACCCCATAGATATTATCAATTCATAAAAATTTCCTGAAAAGCTTCTTCTAGGATTCTAATTTCTTTGTTTCCTAGTTCTTCAAACTGCTTTTCTCTTTTCTTCTTTGATAATTTTCCTTCATTCTGATCCAGAAATTTAATCAACAAGTCCACTTTTGTATTTGGCAAAGTTGTGTGATCATTAACAAATTGAGTCATCCGGTCATATTTTTCAAGATAATTCAATTCGGCAGGTATAATTTTTTCAATGGTGTCTTCTACACATTCATATAAAAATTCAGCCTGTTTGGTTAGATCAAAATACCGGTACAAGTCAATTGTTTCATTTAATATTTCGACATTATGATCTGTCGTTTCTTTCCATTCAATTAAATCTACCCTCTGGGAGGAAAAATGCTCTAAAATATCCTGGTATTCGTCAATCCGATCTAAAATTGCCGATGAAATAGGGAAAATCATTCCCCGTTTTGTATATCCCATTTTGGTGAGAATATGGTGTATAAAGTATCTATGGATCCTTCCATTACCATCTGACAGGGGATGAATAAATACGAAACCAAATGCTATGGTTGCCGCGGCCAATACCGGATCGTAACCTGCTTGTTGCAAAATGCCATTTGTGTCCAGTACCCCCTTCATAAGGGAAGGCAGGTCTTTAGCCCTGGCAGATATATGATCGGGCATTGGAGTAAAGGAATCTCTATCATGCTCACCTATAAAACCTTCTCCTTTTCTAATCCCCATATATTTGAGCTTCTTGTTTCCTATTACAATATCCTGCAATCGTTCAATTTCCAAAACGGTAAGAGGGGTTTTACCTGATTGTCCTATAGCTTTTCCCCAATTTCTGGCACGTAAATTAGGGGGATATTCTCCTTCAATTGCAAAGGAGGCTTTGGAGTCTTTTAGCAATAAAAAAGCTGCTGTTCTCTTTATTAAATTTTTATCCTTTTTCCCCAACCCCGTTTCTATGGCTTTAGAAAAATTCTTTTGGATATAGTTTTCTAATTTTTCTGTCTTACGGATCATAGGACAATAATCTGGAGTTCCGGGCAAATTGTTTCTTACCCTATGTCTGGTAGAATTTACAGATTGACCAGTGAATTGTATGGTGGCATCTACAATTTCTATATAAGAACCTCTATTTAAATCTTGAACATCGAGTTTTTCATCTAAGAGCCATTCATATAAAAACCAAGCCCTCTTGGAATACTGACTTGTTGGTTCCTCGTCCAACATTCTCAGAACAACTTCTTTTCCTGTTAATTCAAAAATTTTTTTAAGAATATAAAGATCTAAAGCCTCATATTTTAAAGCAAATACTATATGACTTTTAATATCGTCATTTGGTTTGTGCCTTATTGTAAAAACCTTCCATAAACCTCTATCATATCGTTGATGTTTTTCGGTTGCTATTGCTAATATATCAGGTAATGGTAAGCCTATTTTAAATTGGTTTTCAATTAATTGAATAAGCAAAGCATAGCCAACAAGATAACCTTCCTCTGGTAGGCTACGTCCGTGAAAAACGTTTACTTTCTGTGAAAAATAATGTTTCATAACCTATTTCTATGAATTTTGATTACAAATATACTATGAAAAATGATTACTTATTATGAAAAACAATTATTATCCATATATAAATATGAAAAATAATTATTGCTAAAAAATTGACTCAGACAGTTTGTTGGAAGAGATTAAAATATTGAGTTTTATTTCTTTTCCATTTTTAATAATAATTACCATTATATGATTAACTTTATAATTCAAAGTGAAAAAATCACTAATTAAAGTTCACAAATCGTCAACACATTTTGGTTTAACAGGGTGAAGCCTTTGAAAATAAGGCCTCTCAGGACTAAGTTCGATTCTTGGCGAGGTCACTAAATTCATTTTGAGGAATATAAAACCCATTAACATTAAGTAATGGGTTTTATAACTTTTCAGATGATAATTAAATCCTGAGCAACAAAAATTACTCATCAGGCTTACTGTTTTGTAAAAACGACAACCACCCCATCCGAATCGGTGACGGTTAATTTATTCCCATTAATAGCATAGGTCACAACGTCAGACTCGCCACCACTAGAAATTGTTAATTTATTTCCACTGGTGCTCCAGGTAAAATTTTCAGTATCAGTTTGCGTTATTTCTCCTTCAAAGGTCGATGTAACAACACTGGTCCCGGAATTATTGGCATTGAAGGTAATTAACACCTTGACCCCAACCCCTTCATCTATTTCTGTAATTCCCCAGGTGCCTACCAAAGCACTATCATTAAGATCGCTACCGCTATCATCATCACTACTACAGGAGACAGATAGCATAACAGCAAAAAACATAACAAATAAATACTTGAAGTTCTTCATTGTAATTGAATTTAATAAATTAAGGATCTCTACTCTTATGGCCTTTCAAGAACCGCCTGTTTAAATGATAGTTTCTACTCTATTGATTTTTGATCAATGTTAATTTACAGCAATTATTTTACATATAATCATTTAATTTCCTAATTTATTAAAAATAATAATTTTGATTAGTACAAGGGCTTAGAATAATGAATTTATCCAAAAAGTTACTGATTTTGTAAAAAAAGAAAAACCCGACTTATGGAATGAATTGAATATTACAGAACAAAACGAAATTAAAAAAGGAATTGAGGAACTGAATAATGGCAAAAGAGCTTCTTATGATTCCTTTCTAAGAAAAATTTCTTATGGAAAGTATTCTTTTCCGGTCTTGCCGAATTAAAACTTTTAAGATTATCTGAATACCTTTTAGAAAACCGGAGTTTAAAATCCAGAGATAAATTCCTTGTATAACTGACTAAAAAAATTGATCAAATTTCTAATCAACCTAGAGGGTTTTTCTTAAATAATTTAGCACCAACAACTCTTTTTTTTAACAAATCTTTTTGAAATATGTTAATATGAATAGAAATAACTCTAAGTTAACATTTATTGTTTTGGAATATGGGTAAGTTTAATGTTCTAATCAAAAAAAACAGAAAATGAATTCAATAACAAAAAAAATGTACATCCCCGTTTTGGGACTTCTTTTGCTTGTATTTGCAGGTTGTGGATCCTCACAAAATACTTCTGACGCACTCGTATCAGATTCTCTGGAAGCAAAAACAACTATTTCCAAAAATCATCCCAATATAGCAGAACTCTTTTCAAACTCTGTTGGATATGCTATTTTTCCCAATGTAGGGAAAGGGGCGTATGTTATTGGAGCAGCATCCGGAAATGGGACAGTGTATCAAAATGGAAAATTGATTGGGTACGCAGATATGAAACAAGTGGATATTGGACTTCAGATAGGAGGAAAGGCTTTTATAGAGGTCATATTTTTTCAAACCCAGGCTGCTTTAGATGATTTTAAGGGAGAGAGTTATGAATTGTCCGGAAATGTATCAGCAGTTCTTCTGGAAGAAGGAGTTTCAAAAAGTGTTGATTTCCAGAATGGAGTTGGAGTGGTAACCAAATCTAAGGCTGGCGCAATGGCGGGAATTTCTGTTGGAGGACAAAGATTTGAATTTTTCCCGGGAAATTAACATTTTCCTTTTTATAAAAACTTATAAAAACTCCTGATATATTTTTGACCCAGAACTTTTAAGCTTCTGTTATTAAATTCACGATCATCTGTTTTGATGGGAGCCTGTTTAATAATAGAAGCTTTTTTCGGTAATTTAATTCAGTAAAAAAATAACCAAAACAATTTTATCTTTTTGAAAAGCGGCTAATTTGGAAAAATTAAGAAGCTGAAAGAACAGATGAAATTAAGTGAAATAACACTTGATTAACAGTCCTAAGCTTGAATTATGGGTAAATTAGTTATTAAATGAAACTCAAAAAAGGTACATTATGAATACTTTGAATTTTAATTTCCAAAAACCGATTTTAGCCTTCCTACTTCTTATGTTCAGTTGCAGTTTAGTAGCCCAAACAGCTGAACAACAGGAAATCATCGACGATGCTCAATTAGCCGAAATGGCTTTTACAAAAAACAACCCCAATATGGCCGAGCTTTTCGCGAATTCAGAAGGATATGCGATTTTTCCTAATGTGGGAAAAGGAGCTTATATAGTGGGTGGAGCAGCTGGAAATGGAGCTGTTTATGAAAAAGGAAAGTTGATGGGTATGGCAAAATTGAAACAAATAGACATCGGGTTGCAAATAGGTGGGCAGGCATTTAGGCAAGTTATCTTTTTTCAAACCCAAACGGAACTCGATAGGTTTAAGCAAGGAAATTTTGAATTATCGGGTACTGCTTCTGCTGTAGTACTGGAAGAAGGTAAGGCCAAGAGTATAGAATTCAGGGATGGAATAGCAATTGCTACCATGCCAAAAGCGGGCGCTATGATCGAGATCTCAGTAGGCGGACAAAAATTTGAATACGAAAGTTTAGAGTAATTTAGTCTTAATTGAAATTGTCTTAAATTGCCGGTTCCTGATTTACAGGAACCGGCAATTTTATTTTGGTAACACCGTCTGTTTAATACGCGTTGTATTAAAAAAGCTGGCCAATTTTCTGTTCATTGCATTTAATTTTAAAAATTATCTAATTCCTGCTGTTATGAGATCAAAAATCACCCTAAAGGAACTTTCAAAATTGTTAAGTGTTTCAATTTCCACAGTTTCTAAAGCCCTTAATGACAGTTCGGAGATTAGTCCCAAAACTATAAATAGGGTGAAGGAACTTGCAAAATTGCATAATTACAGGCCCAATCCTACTGCGGTGAATTTAAAACGCAACCGCACAGGGAATATCGCGGTAATAGTTCCGAATATTTCCAATATTTTTTTCGCCAAAGTCATGGGAGGGATTGAAATTGAAGCGCGAAAACAAGGATTTCAGGTAATTACCTACATTTCCAATGAATCCTTAAAACTGGAGCAACAAATCACAGAGCTAATTTCCAATGGGCTCGTGGATGGATTATTGATTTCAGTATCAGAAGAAACCCAGAAATTACAGGATTTTAACCATTTGTATCAGTTGGTGGAATATGAAATCCCCGTAGTTTTATTTGACCGGATAAATGTTGAAATGGAAGTGGATAAAGTAGGGGTGAACGATTTGGCAAGTATTTATGACGCCGTGCAATATTTATATTCCAAAAATCTGAGAAAGATAGGCCTGGTTTGCGCAATTGGGGACATAGGCCTGGTTCAACAACGTGTTGAAGGCTATAATGAAGCTTGCAAAGACTTTAATTTGCCGGTAAATAAAAACTTCTTAATCCTTTCTGAGGATAACACTACTTTAAAAACAAAATTGAATAAATTGCTGAAAGAAGAAAAAGTTGAGGCATTAATTGGATTGGATTATCTGGGCACCCTTCTTTGTTCCAGGGTAGTTCAGGAAAATAATCTGAGAATTCCTGAGGATATAAAAATTATGGGCTATGTAAACGAAGATTTCGCACCTTTTTTATGGCCGGCTTTGAGCTATGTAGATCAACATCCCACATCAATAGGGGAAACTGCCGCGGCTTTATTGTCTGAAAGGATCAAAAAGCTGAACACCAATTCTCCACTCAAAAAAATAATAAATACCGAATTTGTTCATTTGGATTCTACCAGGTTTTAATAATCCGGATTTTTATTGAAGTCGAACTGGTCATTATTTAAATTAAGGATTATCGATTATAGATCCCGATTTCAAATTCTTATCTGAAGCAATATTTTTCAACATTCCTTTAAAAATAAATCCGTGAAAGGGGAGAACGGCATACCAATATATTCTGCCCCACAAACCCAGCGGTCGGAACGTTGCTGTTTGTGACAGGATATTGTTTTCATCAATTTTGAATTCCAGCCAGGCTTCCCCCGGCAATTTCATTTCTGCATATAACAACAATCTTTTTTCTTCCTTGTCTGAGAGCAATACCCTCCAAAAATCCAGGGTCTCCCCTGCCGAGATCTCCGTAGCGCTTTTTCGGCCTCTTCTCATTCCCACGCCACCCATGAACTGATCCATAATTCCCCGGATCTCCCAAAGCCAATTCCCGTAATACCAACCGGTTTTTCCGCCAATTGCCCATATTTTATCGAGAACAGGTTGACTGTTTTCAATTTTTAATTTACGAACGTCCTTATAACATCCGTTCACGGGAACTTCAATGTAATGTGAAAGGCCTTTTTGAAAAATATTACTGGTTTGCGCGTCTTTCCAGCTTGACAACACCAGATTTTGCTCGATCTTGTCGAAAGCCAGCTTTATGGAAGTATCATAATCAATCAAGTTAATGATAAGCCGAGAAGCCAGATTATTGGGTTTGCAAATCACTTCAACCTTCATACTGTGCACCAAATTCGTGGCTAAGGCATAGGAAGTTGAGGTGACAAAATACAACCAATAGGAAGAAATTTTGGGAGTCATCACAGGGACTACAAGAATCCGTCTTTTTAGGCCTCTGATCTTTGCGAACCTCAACAGCATTTCTTTATAGCTCAATATGTCCGGCCCTCCAATATCGAAACTTTCGTTATAGGTATCGCTGCGCCCGACAACCCCGCTCAGGAATTCGACAACATTTCGAATCGCGATAGGCTGGCATTTTGTTTTCAGCCACTTTGGCGTAATCATTACAGGTAATTTTTCAACCAGGTCGCGAATAATTTCAAAGGATGCACTGCCGGAACCCACTATAATTCCGGCCCTCAACGTAGTAAGCGCAAAAGAGGATTCAGCTAATATATCCTCCACATGTTTACGGGAAGTTAAATGTTTGGATAATTGAGTTTCGTTTATGATCCCGCTCAAATAAATAACCTGTTTGGTATTCGTTTCCTGAATTCTCTCCTTAAAATTCTCAGCGCACAGTTGTTCCATATTTTCAAAGTCGCCGCTTTGGGTAGACATGGAATGGATCAGATAATAGGCTATATCTATATCATCAGGGATATTTTGCATGCTTTCTTTATCCAAAAAATCAGCTTCAATTACGATGAGGTTCTCTGTATGGTAGTTGTGATCATTAAACCTTTTTTTATCCCTTACGCAGCATATTACCTGATGCCCTTGATCCAAAAGAACCGGTAACAATCGTTGTGCAATATACCCGGTTGCACCGGTGAGAAGTATTTTCAAAATTGGATATTTTTTAATTTAATTGATTTTTGTTTGAAAGTTTTCATTTGATAGTAAAATTGAAATTTCTTATCAAAGGCAATTAATTATGTAAAGAAAATTGAATTTTCTTTACATATGATGTTTTAGGTGATAAACAATTTTTCCAATCAAACAGCTAATATGGGATACCAGTGTAAACCAGGATTAACCCGATAAATATTATATCCAGAGAAATTTAATTCCTTAGAAAAATCTATTCTTCCAATATATGTACGGCGGTGCCGGCTTTTTCTTCTTTTATCAAATACACATACACCGGAAAATGGTCGCTGTAACCTCCAGTATAACCGCCGTAATCATAACTTCTAAATGGATAGCCACGATACTGGCCGGTTGGGGTTATTAAATAAACAGGATTAAATATTCCCGCCTTATAGAACTGATAGGTTTCGTAATCGCTATTCAGAAATGTTTTTGAAAGGATTATCTGGTCGAACAAATTCCAGCCGTCACGGTAGGCAAGTGTTCCCAGACCTTGTTTTAACATTTTTTCCATAGGATTGAACAGTTCTTTTGACCCGGTTTTCGCCTTAATTGATTGGGTGTTTAGTACTTTTTTTATGCTCTTGTTGGTAGGGTCATCGTTAAAATCTCCCAACGTGATAATTTTTGCGTAGGGGTCAATCTGGTGAAGGGAATCAATTATCTTTTTGTTCAAGTGGGCTGCCCTTTCCCGTTTGTAACTGCTCCGGGCTTCGCCACCGCTGCGGGATGGCCAGTGATTTACAATAAAATGCATGGCTTCCCCTTCAAATAAACCGCTTACCACCAACTGGTCGCGGGTGTATACCCGTTTGGAAGGATCGTCAAGCTCATAGATCAATAACCGGTGTGAACGGGAATTTAATGGGATGAATAAATCTTTTTGATAGAGCAGGGCTACATCTATCCCGCGCCTGTCCGGGGAATCAAAATGAACAATCCCGTAATTTTGTTCCAAAAGCAATGGTTGACTTATAAGATCTTCCAGCACTTTCAGGTTTTCAATTTCGCAAAGACCAAGTACTGCAGGGGAATTTTTAGAAGTTTCGGCACCAATTTCAGAGATCACCTTGGAGATATTCCTCAGCTTGTCTTCATATTTTTCGGTATTCCAGCGGTCTTTTCCTTCGGGAGTTCTGTCATCATCAAAAGTGAAGGGATCATTTTCAGTATCAAATAAATTTTCGACATTATAAAATGCAAGGGTACTTATATGGTAAGTTTTCTTATCCTGGGCGAAACCGAAATTGGTGCACAGAAAAATCAGCAAACCAAATATAAATTGTTCTCTGAGGTTATTTAGGGATTTAATGGGAGCTGTCATTTTCATTTTAATCGGTTTAAAAAAAATTTCGCCATGAATTTGCTAAAATATTGTACACATCAAAAAAAAGGCTAAACTTAGGTACTGAATGTAAGCATTTTATAAATGAATGAGGCTAATTTTATTTTGCTTTTTGGGTTTCTTAGCGTTTTAAATATTTCTGCACAAAATACAGCACTAAGTGGAATTGTGGTGGATGCTGCTTCATTTGAAAAAATACCCGGGGCCGAAATTGCTATTGAAGGAACCACGTTTAAAACCAGTAGCGATTCAAATGGAATTTTTAATTTTTCTGATGATAACCTGCCAAATGGAAACCAGGTCCTGGTCTTTTCGAAACCCGGTTACTCAATCCTGCGACTGCCGGTTATTTTAATTGACGGAGAAACCAAAAACCTTGACCTTGTTCCGCTTCAGATGGATATTTTCAGGGAACAACTGCAAATAGGGATTATAAGCCTCTCAGATAACGAGTTGAATGAAGATGAAAGCAATGCAGACAATGTGTCGGGATTATTATACGCTTCCCGGGATGTTTTCTTAAATGCAGCAGCATTCGATTTTAGTCAGACCTTTTTCAAACCCAGGGGAATTGACAGCGAATACGGGAAAGTGTATATTAATGGGGTAGAGATGAACAAAATGTTTTCCGGGAGGCCGCAATGGAGCAACTGGGGCGGATTGAACGATTTGCAGCGAAACCAGGTTTTTACAATGGGGTTGGTTCCGGGCGAGGTTGGTTTTGGCGGGCTTGCCGGAAGCACGAACATTATTATGAGGGCCTCCAAATACGGGAAAGGCGGCAGGATCTCCTATGCGTCTGCCAACAGGAGTTACACTGGCCGGGCAATGGCGAGTTACAGTTCCGGAGAATTGCCCGGGGGTTGGGCGTATTCGGTGCTGCTTTCCAGGCGATTTGCCGATGAAGGTTATGTTGACGGGACCGTTTACGATGCGAATTCCTTTTTTGTTTCTGTTGAAAAAAAATTGAATCCAGCTCATAGTTTAAATTTCACAGGTTTTTACACTCCAAACCTCCGCGGAAAATCCTCGGCAAACACTCAGGAAGTTTTTGATTTGAAGGGGCAGCGGTATAATTCCTTTTGGGGAGATCAAAACGGCGAGATCCGAAATTCAAGGCTAAAGGAAGTCAATGAGCCTATCCTCATGCTGAACCATTTTTGGACAATTTCAAAAAAGATCGAACTCAATACAAATCTTGCCTATCAATTCGGAAAAACAGGCAATAGCCGGATTGATTTTGGCGGAACAAGACTGGTGATCGCGCAAGACGGGCAGGAAAGTTTTATTGGGGGCGGAGCTAATCCTGATCCTTCATATTACCAGAAGCTACCGAGTTATTTTTTGAGATTTCAGGACAATCAAAATTATGAAGCGGCTTATCTGGCGCAACAAAAATTCAAAAACGACGGCCAGTTGGAGTGGGGAAGCCTGTTTCTGGCAAATCAAACTTCAGCTGAAAATGGCGGAAATTCAATTTATATAATCGCCGAAGACAGGAATGACGATAGGCAAATTAGCCTGAATTCAATTTTATCCTATACTTTAAATCAATCGATCCTTATAAATGCCAAACTGAACTATACGAGCCTGTTAAGTGAAAATTTTGCGAATGTAAAAGATCTCCTGGGCGGAGCCGGATATCTGGATATAGATTTTTTTGCTGAAGGAAGTGCCGATAGGCCTGTTGGAGACATTGCCCAAAGTGATTTGTTGAACAGGAACAGGATAGTGGCTGATGGCGATCGGTTTAAATACAATTTCGAACTTCAGGCCGAAGTAATTGAAGCTTTTTTTCAAGCCCGGTACAAATTCAGTAGAATTGAATTCTATACTGCCGCAAATGTTTCCCAAACACGGTATCAGCGTTTGGGAATTTATCAAAACGGAAATTTTCCGGATAATTCCCTGGGGGAAAGCGAGACTTTAAATTTAACAAATTTCGGACTGAAAGCAGGTGCGACCTATAAACTTACCGGCAGGCATTTATTCGATTTGAATGCGGGTTATTTCACAAAACCTCCCACTTTGAGAAATTCTTTTTCAAATTCGCGTCAGAATAATGAGGTGGTGTCCGGTTTGAGCAGTGAGAAAATTTCTTCAATAGACGTGAGCTATATTTATAGAACGCCAATATTAAAAACCCGGCTTACCGGTTATTACACCCAGATTGAGGATGCTACCGAAATTTCATTTTATTATGCCGATGGACTTTCCGGATTGGGCAGGAACAGCACCACCGCTTTTGTTCAGGAAGTAATGAGCGGGATAGATAAGCAGCACCTGGGAATGGAATTGGGGATCGAAGCACAGGTAACTTCTACCATAAAACTTAAGGCTGCAGCTGCATTGGGACAATTTATTTACAACAATAATCCTAATTTATACCTGACTTCAGACAGTTTTGATGAAGCCGTAAATTACGGAACCTCATATTTAAAAAATTATCGCATTGCCGGCGGGCCGCAACGAGCAGCCCAATTAGGTTTTGAATATCGCGATCCAAATTTCTGGTGGTTTGGTACAACCGTAAATTTCTTTTCCCACGCCTTTGCTGATGTGGGACCCTTAAACAGGACCGGTAATTTTTTAAAAGACTCCGATGGCCTGCCGTTGTTGAATTATGATGAAACCATTGCCAGAAGCCTCCTGAAACAAGAACAGTTTGAAGATTATATCCTGGTTAATGCCATTGGCGGGAAATCCTGGCGGATAAAAGATCATTACCTCGGATTTTTTGTAAGCCTGAATAATATCCTCGATGTGGTATATAAAACCGGGGGATTTGAACAATCCCGAAATGCCAATTATCGCACTTTAAAGGAAGACCGGGAGCGGGATCAGACAATTTTTGGAAGTAAATACTGGTATGGTGCCGGGGCAACCTATTATGCAAATATTTATGTGAGATTTTAAAAAATGTATCAGATGAAAACACACATTTATTATAAAGCCTTTCTGCTGCTCTCAGCAATTCTTACTTTGGTTTCCTGTGTAAAAATTGATGATTTTGAGTTGCCGAAATCGGATCTTCCTGAAGGGGTTTTTGAAGAAAATATTACTTCTATAGCTGCGGTCAAGGGACATTACAATATTTCAATCGACGAGATATATACTTTTCGAGACACTCAGATCTCAATGGAAGGATATGTTATTTCCAGCGATGAAGGCGGGAATTTCTACAAGAAACTCGTTTTGCAGGACCGGCCGGCAAATCCCACCGCTGGAATTCAAATCCTCATTGATGATGCTTCCTTATTTGACACCTATAACTTTGGCAGAAAAGTCTACGTAAAACTTGACGGATTAAGTCTTTGGTTCAATAATGGAGTTTTACAGCTTGGAAAGCAAAACAGGGGAGATGTGGTTGCAATTCCCCAGGCTTTGATAGATGAACATATTATAAGGACCACGGAAACCGTCGAGATTGAACCCCTGAAAATTGAAATTGAAAATTTTAAGGAGAATTATAAGAACTTATATATCCGGTTGGATAATGTTCAGTTTAACCGGAATTTGGTTCGGGACGATCACAGGTTTTCTTTCTCGGCAGAAAGCATTGATCAATTTGATGGGGAGCGGCAACTGGAGAGTTGTAAAAGCGGTGCGACCACTAATTTAAGCACAAGCACCTTTTCCGATTTCAGGTCGCTTTTGCTCCCGCAATTTTCAGGAAGCATTGAAGGGGTTTTAACCCGTAATTTTTATAATGATTATTATATTTTGGTCATAAACACCCCGGAAGCCTTGAATTTTGTAGAAAGCGAACGCTGTGACCCCGAATTTTTGAATTGTGGGAAAAATTTTAATCCTGGGCTGGAAACCCTGTTTCAGGAAAGTTTTGAAACTATCACTACAATAAGAATGTTGGAAACCAGGGGCTGGACGAATTTAAATTTGAGCGGGGGCAGTGAGGTATTTAAACCGGGAACCTTGGGGGGAAATCGTCACCTGCGAATTTCAGCTTACAATACCCAGGAAAATCCGTTGGAAGCCTGGCTTATTACTCCCGAAATCAGTTTGGATAAAACTGTAGATGAGGTGTTGTCCTTTGAATTAAGGGCTTCTTTTGATAACGCCACGATTTTGAGGGTGTATATAACTACTTCTTATACGGGAAATCCACTTACTACCGACTGGACCCTTGTAGATGCTGAGATTCCGATGGGACCTTCCAATCAGGCCGGGACAAGTTTTAAAAGGTCTAACATTGATATTTCATGTTTGGAAGGCAACCTGCATGTGGCTTTTAGGTATCTTGGTTCGGGCTCTGAAAAAACTACAACTTATGATGTGGATAACGTGAGGGTTACGTGGAATTAGAGTTTCAAAAGACCTTACAGGTTTCAAAAATCTGTAAGGTCTTTGTTAGAGAACAGAAAAATAACAAGAACAGCAGCTTTCTACATTGGCAATATGTAATTGATTTTTGTCGTCTCTTCCTGGAATTTTCTGCGGATAGGCCAAGTTATTTTGGCTAGCAAGCATTCATTCTAATCACGGAACTACTCATAGTTAAAACCGTTGGCAATAATACTAAAAAAAATAAGCCAGATAAAATAAAGTTCCCAATTTGCGAATTTATTTTATCTTTGCATCAGAGCATTAAAAAATGGAGAGATTATTTGCTAAAAGAACATTGAGAGAATTCTGGATTACACCTCCGGATTCAGAACAATATTTGAAAACATGGTTCGACACGTCAATGAATT
>Ga0307487_1001768_pt1 | contig 14761 bp, 12 predicted proteins | sample CBIW12metaG_FD_203665 | JGI IMG/M metagenome (GOLD analysis project Ga0307487, IMG submission 203665) | Sea-ice brine microbial communities from Beaufort Sea near Barrow, Alaska, United States - CBIW 1.2 | ecosystem: Environmental > Aquatic > Marine > Coastal | place: USA: Alaska | collected... | reverse complement strand
GATCACGACTGGGGAATCAGCGCGAGCGTTGACCTCGCAGACTCCGACGAGCTCGGTGCAGCTGTGGTGCGGGTGACCGGCGTCGACCGCCTGTAGAACGATAGGCGCCGGCGCCGGCCAGGCCGGCGACTACGCGCCGATTGCGCTCATCGGAGTGGCGACGTCGGCGGTCCATTCGCTGAGCGAGCCGTCGTAGATCGACACGTGGTCGTTGCCGGCGCGGGTCAGGGCGAGGGCGAGGGCGGCGGCCGTGCCGTCGCCGCAGTACGAGATGAGGTGCGCCGAGACCTCCGCGGCCGGAGCAAGCGCTGCCACGAGAGCATCGCCGCGGAGGAACACATTCGTGCCGGGGTCGACCAACGTCGCCGCGGGCAGACTGATGCTGCCGGGAATGTGTGCGACCCGGGCACGCTCCCCGCCGGTGCCGGTGCCGGCACCGGTGCCGGTGAGCGCCCCAGGCTCCTGAGAGCAGATCAGCGCGGCGTCTGTTTCTCCGGCGACGATCGACTTCACGAAGCTCTGGTCGACCCACAGCTCGGGTCGGGCTGTGGCCGTGAACGGCGGGACGGCTCGGGGTGCAACGACGCCATTCTCGAACGGGCGGGCTTCGGAATTCCACTTGGTCAGTCCGCCGTCGAGCACGGCGACGTCGTCGTAGCCGAAGGCGCGGAACAGCCACCAGACACGAGCCGCCCACTGTCCGATGAGAGCGTCGTAGACGACCACTGTCGTGTCGTTGTCAATGCCAACGGATGCCGCGGCCGCCTCGAACAGTTCGGCGCTGGGCTTCGAGAAATTCACCTCGTCGGTCGGATCGGAGAATTCCTGCAATAGGTCGGCGAAAAGAGCCCCCGGCACGTGCCCCGTGCTGAGGTAACGTTCGCGGCCGCTCCGGTAGCGGGGCCCGTCGTCGGACGGTTCCAGTGCGAATACGGTGGCATCGAGAATGACCAGGTTGTCAGAACCGAGGTGGTCGGCAAGCCACTGGGTGGAAACAACGGGCGAGGCCGGAACGGGTGAACTCATGCCCCAAGGCTAGCCGGACCCTCTGACACGATTCTGAATACACGCCGTCGCCGGTCATCCGGCGACGCATGACCGGGCCTCGGCTAGCGGGTGGTGGTCCAGTCCAGGTTGATGATCTGCTTGATGTAGATGTTCTCGCCGAGCCCGGGCACCGAAGGATTCATGGTGAGCAGCAGCTGAACCGGAATATTGAAGCGTTGGGCGATATCGAAAAAGGCGTCGCCTTCAACGACGGTGTAGGTGCTCAGGGCTCCCGTGCCGTTTGCCGTCGTGGTTCCGCGTGCCCCCGGTGTGCTGCCGAGGTCTTCGGCCGGACCCTGTGGCAGCGGTGTGGGCTCCGCGTTGGGAATGAGTCCGGGCACCGTCGGATTCGGAATGAGCGCCGCTTCCCCGGTGGGAGCCGGGGTGGAAGCCGGTGTGGGGGTGGGTGTGGGTGTCGGCGCGACCGTTGGTGTGATGGTGACCGTGACGGCCGGTGCCGGTTCGCCCGCGCATCCCGTAAGCGTCGTGAGCAGGAGAACGGCGACGATGCCCCACGGACGGCGTCCGAATGTGCTGCGAATGATGGGACCTTTCCGGAGAGATGTGCCGCGGCTGCGTGGTGGAGGGCGCATTCAGCCAGCTTAGGCTGAGCTCGTGGTGCTACGACGGGGGCGCTTGCCCCCGTTCGGGGGCAGGCTCAGCACTCGATGACGTTCACGGCGAGTCCGCCCTCGCTGGTTTCTTTGTATTTCGTCATCATGTCGAGTCCGGTCTGGCGCATGGTCTCGATCACGGTATCCAGTGAGACAACGTGGGTGCCATCGCCGTGCAGGGCGAGCCGGGCCGCCGATACCGCCGTGGATGAGGCGATCGCATTGCGCTCGATGCAGGGCACCTGCACCAGCCCGCCGACCGGGTCGCAGGTGAGTCCGAGATGATGCTCCATGGCGATCTCGGCAGCATTTTCGACCTGTCGTGGCGTCCCTCCGAGCACTGCGCACAGTGCGCCGGAGGCCATGGCGCAAGCCGCGCCGACCTCGGCCTGGCAGCCGCCCTCGGCGCCGGAGATGGACGCGTTGGCCTTCACTAGGGAGCCGAGCGCGACGGCCGTGAGCAGGTATCGACGAATCCCGGACGCGTCCGCCCCGGGAACGAACCGTAGGTAGTAATGGCCGACGGCGGGGATGATGCCGGCTGCCCCATTGGTCGGCGCGGTGACGACACGCCCGCCCGCAGCGTTCTCTTCGTTCACCGCGAGCGCGAAGGCATGTAGCCACTCGGTTGAGGTGTCGCGGTCGTGCAACGACCGTTCGTCATATTCCTCTAATCGCATACGTACAGCGGCCGCCCGTCTTTTTACCAGAAGGCCGCCCGGCAGCACGCCGGTCGCCGTGAGTCCGGCCTCCACACAGATATGCATGGCGCTCCAGATGGCGTCGAGCCCCTTATCGAGGGCCTCGGGGCCGTGTATGGCTTCTTCGTTGCGCCGGGCGACCTCGCAGATGGTCAGGTTGTTGGCGTCGCACAGGGCAAGCAACTGCGCGCTGGAATCGTAGGTGAGCGGCTGGGCGATGCGGGCCTGGGCGCTGGAGCGTTCGGTGCCGCGGCGAACGAATCCGCCGCCGATCGAGTAGAACGTCTCCGTGAGCAAAGGAGTGGTATCCGTTGTGCTGTCGGTCGTCCAGGCCGTGAGCGTGAGCGCGTTCGGGTGACCCGGTAAGCGGGTGCGGGGATCGAAGCGTACGTCCGCGCGGCTGACCGGAATGCTGTGTCCGCCGAGCAGGGTGAGCATGGCGCCTTCGGTGTGGCCGGTCCAGGCGGCGCGCACCTGATCCGGATCGCAGGTCTCCGGGCGCAACCCGGTCAGCCCGGCGAAAACTGCATCCGGGGTACCGTGGCCCAGACCGGTCGAGCCCAAGGAACCGAACAAGGAACATTGGATGCTCCTCACCTCGCCGAGCCGGCCGGTCGCGATGAGGTCCGCGGCGAACATGCGTGCAGCACGCATCGGACCCACCGTGTGGGAACTGGATGGCCCGATTCCGATGGAAAACAGATCCAAGGCGCTGACGTACGCTGTCACGGTCTTCATGCTACGACACTCAGGCGAGCGGGACGCGGTATTGGGCGGATGGGTGCCGCGTGACGGCCGCGGCCATACTCAAGTACCCGAGTTAAGTGAGTCAGGCCGCCTCCCGAGAGGGAAACGGCCTGACTCCTGCTACGTGCCGGCTAGTGCGTGCGGAAGCGCTGCACCATCGGGCAGTCGAACGGGTCGCGGGCGCCCAGACCCACCTTGTTGAGGTAGGCGATGACGATGCCGTAACTCTCGAAGACACCGGTTTCGGTGTACTTTACGTCGTGGGAGAGACAGTATTCCTTGGCGATCTCCTGTGCTTTGCGCAGGTGCGGGCGGGCCATGTTCGGAAACAGGTGGTGCTCGATTTGATAGTTGAGTCCGCCCATGTAGGTGTCGATGAACGTTCCACCGCGAATGTTGCGGCTGGTGAGAACCTGGCGACGCAGAAAGTCGACGCGGCTTTCGGCTGGAAGTTGCGGCATCCCCTTGTGGTTGGGAGCGAATGATGCACCCATGTAGACGCCGAACACGGCCATCTGCACACCGATGAACGCGAACGCCATGCCGAGCGGCAGGAAGTAGAAAATCACCGCGACATAGAGGGTAAGGCGGGTCACCAGCATTGAAATTTCAACCCAGCGCTCCTTGACCTTGTTCTTGCCGAAGACGGTCTTGAAACCTTGGATATGCAGGTTGATGCCCTCGAACATGAGCAGCGGGAAGAACAGGTATCCCTGCTTGCGAGTGATGAAAGAGCCGAGCCAGCTGGCCTTTTCGGCGTCCTCTTCACGGAAGACGATGAAGTCGGGCTCGATGTCAGGGTCTTTGCCGATGACGTTCGGCTGGGCATGGTGACGGCTGTGCTTGGTCATCCACCAGGCGTAGCTGATACCGACGAAGAGGTTGGCCAGAACGCGTCCGGCGCGGTCGTTGGCCTTGCCGGAGGTGAACACGGCGCGGTGTGAGGCTTCGTGCGCCAGAAAGGCGAACTGGGTGAAGATGAGGCCGAGTGCGGCAGCGATGATCAGCTGGTACCAGGTGTCACCGAGCAGAACGAAACCAGCTGCAGCGCCGAGGGTGGCGACCACGAGGATGGAGAAGACCATCCAGTAGAAGCCGGTGCGACGGCCCAGAAGGCCGAGATTGCGCACGGTGTGCAGTAGCGCCGAATATTCGGTCGTGGGGTTTTTTTGGTCTCCACCCGGCCGGGTCCTGATGATGCGGACCGAGGGTGCGGCTAGTGCTTCCGACATGAGGCCTTAGTGGTTCGGGACTTCTCAGCCGTGACGTGAGCAATTACTCGTGGTGCAGATACTCGCCAGTCTACGTTCGTGGGCGCCGGACACGTGCTTGATTCACACGCGTTTCCCAGCCATTATATGCCAAAAATGGAATGTATGTGACCGATCTATCGCCAACTTGGCATCCATATGTGGAGCTGCCAGAAGGGGAATGAAGTCTGCATTCCGGTCCATACCGGGAAGAAAAATGCGGTGAGCACAAGCGCGACCCCCAGACTGACGGCCACGGCGGTACCGGCTCCGGCAGACGGTTGGGGATCATATTCGTACACCTGCGAATGTGCTGAGTGCCGGCGCTTCGGCTTGGCCTGGTCGGGAATTTTCTTGAGTACGAGCCCGATGACAAAGGTGAGTCCCAGAAGCAGATACGGCTCGAAGGCGATCGTGTAGAACTGGAAAACCGTTCGGTTCAGGTACAGGAGCCACGGCAGGTACCCGGCGACGAGACCCATCAGGATGAAGCCGACCCGCCATTCCCGGTACCGCGCCAGGCGATACACCAGGTAGAACAGCGCGGCCGTCGCCGCCCACCAGATCAGCGGATTGCCGATCGAGGTGATGGCCTCCGAGCAACTTTGAAACTGGCAGCCGAATTCGCCCTGGCTGGATCCGCGGTAGTACATGCTGGTCGGCCGAATCATGAAGAGCCAGGTCAGCGGGTTGGCCTGATACGGATGCGGGGTGGCCAACCCGACGTGGTAGGCATAGGCGGCCGCCTGATAGTGCCAGAAACTTTGCAGCGCCTGCGGGACCCAGGCGAGCGGCCCGGTCCAGGCGGCATTCGCCGTTTCGGCCCAGTCGCGGTAGTAGCCGCCGCGAGTGACGAACCAACCCGTCCAGGACACCATAAAGGTGGTGACGGCCACGGGGACCAGGAGCAGGAACGTCGCCGGGGCCTGCTTGAGAATGGCGGCACTGGCCCAAAAAGACACGCCGTTGCGTCGCCGGGCGAGCGCATCGACCACGACGAGGTAGATGCCGAAAGCGGCAAGAAAATACAGCCCAGACCATTTCACCGAGCTGGACAGCCCGAACGCCAGGCCGGCAGCCAGCAGCCAGGGACGCCACCACAGGGTGGGACCCCATCCGGGGTCGTTCACACCGGCCAGACGGGTGGCCAATCGCCGGGCATGCCACTCGCGGTCCATCAGGATCGCGGCGAAACCGAGCAGCGCGAAGAACATGACGAAGTTGTCGAGGAGGGCTACGCGACTCATGACGATCGCGTGGCCGTCGATGGCGAATAGAAATCCGGCGATCAGGGCGAGTAGGCGGGACTGAAACAGTTTGCGCGCTACGAGCATGATGAGTACGACCGCGAGCACTCCGGCCACGACGGTCGACAGACGCCAGCCCCAAGGATTTCCGGGGCCGAGCAGGTTCATACCCAGGGCGATGAGCCACTTGCCGAGCGGCGGATGCACCACGAACGACGGGTTCGTCGTGAATATGTCGCTGTGCCCGGCCTCAAACAGGGGATTGGCATCGGTCGGCCAGGTGGACTCGTAGCCGTTGTTGAAGAGTGTCCAGGCGTCCTTCACATAGAAGGTCTCGTCGAAGACGAGTTCGTGCGGTACGCCGAGGTTCCACAAACGTAAGCACGCGGCCAGCAGGACCACTGCGAGGGGCGCGCCCCAGCGAACCCATCGACTAGTTGCGAGCACGTGACCATCGTACCGAGCGCCGGTCGACTGCATTTTCGGCGCGGCCTGCGAGAATTGCAGCATGATCATCCTTGCTGCCACCCCGATCGGAAACCTCGGCGACGCCTCCCGGCGCCTGATCGAGACCCTGACGACCATCACGATCGTGGCCGCAGAGGACACCCGCGTCACCGTGCACCTGCTCAAGGCCCTCGGGATCGAGAACCGGCCCAAGCTCATCGCCCTGCACGATCACAATGAACGAGGCAAGGCGGCCGAGCTTGTCGAGCTGGCTCGCGACACGGACATCCTGGTGCTGAGCGACGCCGGTATGCCCACAGTTTCCGATCCAGGCTTTCATGTAGTGGATGCCGCGGTTGCCGCCGGTGTGCAGATCACCGCCCTGCCCGGTCCGTCCGCTGTGCTCACTGCCCTCGCCGTCTCTGGGCTCCCGACTGACCGGTTCACCTTCGAGGGGTTCCTGCCGCGCAAGCACGGCGAACGGGTCAAACTGTTGCGTGACCTCGCCGCCGAACGCCGCACCATGGTGTTCTTCGAATCACCCAACCGCCTGGCCGATTCGCTGCTCGATCTGGCAGCAACGCTCGGTGCTGACCGCCGGGTCGTGGTGTGCAGGGAACTGACCAAGTTCTTTGAAGAGGTCAAGAGGGGTACGGCGACCGAGCTGGCCGAATGGGCGGCGGCGGGGGTTCGCGGCGAAATCTGCATCGTCGTCGCCGGAGCGGAAGTGCGGGTCCTGGACATGGCCATGGGGGTGGCTGAGGTGCTCGACCTGGTGGCCGGCGGCATCCGTTTGAAGGATGCTGCGGCCGACGTGTCGGCCGCCAGCGGGCTGAGCAAGCGTGAACTGTATGAGCACGCGCTGCAGTCCAAGGCCGGCGGGCCGGTACCGAAACCCGACCGATCGGCTTTTCCCCTCGGCTGATCGGCCGTTCCGCTCGGCTGATCGGAACGCGCGGGGCGTAACCGGGCCCGCCGGTGGGCGCTCGCCGCATAGGATGAACGCATGTCCGCTGGCTCTTTTTACATCACCACGCCCATTTTCTACGTGAATGATGTGCCGCACATCGGGCACGCCTACACCGAGGTCGCCGCCGACGTGCTCGCGCGCTGGCACCGGCAGTCGGGGTGGGACGCCTGGCTGCTCACCGGCACCGACGAACACGGCCAGAAGATTCTTCGCACGGCGATCGCCAACGGGGTGACGCCGAAGGAATGGGCCGACCGTCTGGTCGAGACCGCATGGAAGCCGCTGCTGGAGACGGTCAATATCGCCAACGACGACTTCATCCGCACTACGGACGAACGCCACGAGCTCAACGCGCAGAAGTTTCTGCAGCACCTGCACGATGAAGGTCACATTTATACCGGCGAGTACGAGGGCTACTACTGCGTCGGGTGTGAGGAATACAAGCAGACCACCGACCTTGTCGACGGCACCGGCGAATACGCCGGATCCCTGGTCTGCGCGATCCACTCCAAACCGGTTGAACTGCTGCACGAGAAGAACTACTTCTTCAAGATGAGCGCCTTCGCCGATCGATTGCTCGCCCTCTACGAAGAAAACCCCAACTTTGTGCAGCCGGAAGCCGCCCGCAACGAGGTCATGTCCTTCGTCAAGCGCGGCCTGAGCGATTTGTCCATCTCCCGGTCGAGCTTCGACTGGGGCATCAAAGTGCCGTGGGATGAATCGCATGTCGTCTACGTCTGGTTCGACGCGTTGCTCAACTACATCACCGCGGCGGGGTATGGCCAGAACGACGAGGAGTTCGCGAGCCGCTGGCCCGCCACACACATCGTCGGCAAAGACATTCTGCGTTTTCACGCCGTTATCTGGCCGGCCATGCTCATGGCCGCCGGTGTTGAGGTTCCCAAACAGGTCTTCGGCCACGGCTGGCTGCTGGTCGGCGGCGAGAAGATGAGCAAATCGAAGCTCACCGGGATCGCCCCGAGCCAGATCACCGACACCTTCGGATCCGACGCTTTTCGCTATTACTTCATGCGTGCCATCAGCTTCGGCCAGGACGGCTCGTTCAGCTGGGAAGATCTGTCGGCCCGCTACCAATCCGAACTCGCCAACGGCTTCGGCAACCTCGCCTCTCGCGTGATCGCCATGGTCATGCGCTATTGCGACGGTGTCGTGCCCGACGCTGGAGAGTTCACGGCCGAAGATCTGGCCATCCAGGCCACCGAAAAGCGGGTGACGGACGCTGCGGGGGCGGCCATCGACAAACTCGCCATCCACGATGCGCTCTCCACAGTCTGGGAACTTGTCGACGAGCTCAACGGCTACATCACCCTGCAGGAGCCGTGGGCCCTGGCCAAGGACCCGCGAGCGCGGGTGCGCCTGGAGACTGTGCTGCACACCGCCGTTCGAGGCCTTGGCACGCTGGCCGTGCTGCTCTCCCCGGTCATTCCGGTCGCCACCGGCAAACTGTGGGCAGCCCTCGGCGGCGACGGACCCCTCGACGAGCAGCGCGTGGATCGGGCCTGGGAATGGACCGGCGGCGTGCGGGTGACCGCGCTTGAACCGCTGTTCCCGCGCATCGAATCGATCGTGGAGCCCACCGATGGCTAGCGACTCGCACGTGGACGGATACGGCAGCGCCATTCGCCGCCGTGAGAACACCGCGGGCCGCGACTTGAGCTACCCACCGCTGCCCGAGGCGCTTACGGTTCCCGTCTACGACAACCACACCCATCTCGAAATCGCCGATGGGGAGCAGCCGCTCGACTATCGGGAACAGCTCGACCGCGCCTCAAGCGTCGGCGTGCGCGGCGTCATTCAGGTGGGCGGCGACGTCGAAACCTCACGCTGGTCTGCCGCTACAGCGCTGATCGAGCCGCGCATGCTCGCTGCCGTCGCCATTCACCCCAATGAGGCACCCGCGCTCGACACGGCCGGAACCCTCGACGATGCCCTGACCGTTATCAATGAGCTCGCCGGGCAGCCGCGCGTGGTCGCGGTCGGCGAGACCGGTCTCGATTTTTTCCGCACAGCCGAAGAGGGCCACGCAGCCCAGCTCCGCTCCTTTGAAGCGCATATCCGCATAGCCAAAGAGCACAACCTCGCGCTGCAAATTCACGACCGCGACGCCCACGACGCCGTGATCGACACCCTGCTTCGAGTCGGCGCTCCCGAACGCACAGTTTTTCACTGTTTCTCCGGCGACGCCGACATGGCCAGGGTGTGCGCCGAGCACGGCTGGTACATGTCTTTTGCCGGAAACGTCACGTTCAAGAACGCCGCAAACCTGCGAGCAGCCTTGTTCGCCGCGCCCCGCAACCTGTTGCTGGTCGAAACGGATGCCCCGTTCCTGACCCCCCTGCCGTACCGCGGTCGGCCCAATGCGCCGTATCTGCTGCCGAACACGCTGCGCGGCATGGCCGCCCACCTCGAAACGGATATATCCCTGCTGTCAGCTCAAATCACCGCCAATACCGAGCTGGTGTACGGACGTTGGGACGCGGAGCCCGTGATCATAGCCCACGATGAGCAGCATCCCGACCCGACCCCGCGCGGAGGCCTCGCATGACCGGCCGCCATGCGGCCGAGCCGTCGAGCCCTGAGGCCTCGAGCCCTGAGCCGTCGAGCCCTGAGCCGTCGAGCCCTGAGCCGTCGAGCCCGGAGCCGTCGAGCCCGGAGCCGTCCAGCCTGGCGCAGCCCACGAAAACCCTCCTGGGCCCAGCCGAAATTCGGGACCTCGCTGAGATGCTCGGTGTTAATCCCACCAAGAAACTTGGCCAGAACTTCGTCATCGACGGCAATACCGTGCGGCGCATCGTCAAGGTCGCCAGGGTCGCGCCCGGCGATACCGTGGTCGAAGTCGGCCCGGGTCTCGGCTCGCTCACCCTGGGCATGCTTGAGGTCGGTGCGAGTGTCGTCGCTGTCGAAATCGATGACCGGCTGGCCGAGCAGCTGCCGCTCACCGTCGAACTCATGCAGCCGGGCGCGCTCCTCACGGTGATCCGCGCCGACGCCCTGAAAATCGCCGAGTTGCCGGGTGACCCGACCAGACTGGTCGCCAACCTGCCGTACAACGTTTCGGTGCCGGTGCTGCTGTACCTGCTCGAACACTTCGCCTCGATTCGGGCCGGTGTCGTAATGGTGCAGGCCGAGGTCGGGGAGCGGCTCGCCGCTCCTCCCGGCAACAAAATCTACGGCAGCCCCAGCGTCAAAGCCGCCTGGTACGGGGAATTCCGCACGGCCGGCAAGGTGAGTCGGCAGGTGTTCTGGCCGGTTCCCAACGTCGACTCGATTCTCATCGCTTTCGAACGTCGCAGCGCGCCATTGGAATCCGAAGAACTGCGCCTGAGCACCTTCGCGCTCGTCGACGCGGCTTTTCAGCAGCGCCGCAAGATGCTGCGCCAGTCTTTGTCGGCCGTTCTCGGTGACTCGGCGTCGGCATCCGCCGTGATGACGACGGCCGGCATCGATCCGACAACCAGAGGCGAGCAGCTCACCGTGCACGACTTTCTCGCCATCGCGCGCGTCTGGACGACCGCGGAGCCGGCCGCTGTCAGTTCGAGCTGACAGGCTGGGCTAAGTTAAAAGCATGATGACGACCGCCGCAACCACCGTTGTGCACGCGCGGGCGCCCGGCAAAATCAACGTCTTTCTCAAGGTCGGCGCCGTCATGGAAGACGGTTACCATGACCTCGCGACCGCCTATCAGGCTGTCTCCCTGTTCGAAGAAGTGCGGGCAACTCCGGCGGACGACTTTTCCGTCGAGTTCAGCGGCAGCATCGACACCTCCGGCCTCGACACCGGCGGCAGCAACCTCGCTATCAAGGCGGCACGGGCACTGGCCCGCAAGACCGGATACCGTGGGGGCGTTCACCTCGAGATCGAGAAGAACGTGCCCATCGCCGGTGGAATGGGCGGCGGCTCGGCTGACGCCGCGGCCACTCTGCTCGCCTGCGACGCGCTCTGGGGCACCAGCGCCACCAAGGACGAGTTACTCGCCATCGCCGCAACACTCGGCGCCGACGTGCCGTTCTCGTTCACTGGCGGCACCGCCATCGGGACCGGACGTGGCGACCGGCTCAGCCCGGCACTGGCCAAGGGAAAATTTCAGTGGGTGCTCGCCCTCGCCGATTTCGGAATGTCGACGCCCGGTGTCTATGACGAGCTAGACCGGCACCGCGACCGGCACGCGCAGGACATCTTCCCGGCCGAGCATCAGCCCACCGTCGACGCGAACGTACTGCAGGCGCTGCGGGCGGGCGACCCGCACATGCTCGCCGAGGTCCTGCACAACGACCTGCAGGCGCCGGCACTGCACCTCGCACCCGGCCTCGGCAAGGTGCTGCAGCTCGGTGAAGAGAACGGTGCCCTCGCCGGCATCCTCTCCGGCTCCGGCCCGACCGTGGCTTTTCTCGTGGCGGATGCCGACAGCGCGCTCGAATTGCAGGTCGCGCTCTCCGCCTCCCGCCTCCGCGTTGTGCGGGCCACCGGACCGGTGCACGGCGCCCGCCTGATCTAGACCGGACTCGTACGCCGCAGCGTGCCGTAAACTTGGAGGCTATGGCACATCTTCTCGGGGCTGAGTCCCTGCACCTCGAATTTCCCACCCGCGTTATCTTTGACAACGTCACCGCGGGCCTCAACGAAGGCGACCGCATCGGCGTCGTCGGCAAGAACGGTGACGGCAAGTCCACCCTGATGCGTCTGCTCGCCGGACGCATGGAGCCCGATGGGGGCCGCGTCACCCGCCGTCGCGGCGTCACCATCGGCATGCTCGACCAAGCCGATGACCTCGTCACCGGCCAAACGGTCGGTCACACCATCGTCGGCGGCATCGAGGAGCATGTCTGGGCGGGCGACGCCAAGGTGCGCGACGTTATTGGCGGCCTCGTGCGCGATATCCCGTGGGATGCCCTCGTCGACGACCTCTCCGGTGGCCAGCGCCGCCGCGTGGCCCTCGCCGAAGTGCTCATCGGCGACTACGACGTCATTTTTCTGGACGAGCCCACCAACCACCTCGACGTGGAGGGCATCTCCTGGCTCGCCGGCCACCTCAAGACCCGCTGGGCCGCCCAGAGCGGCGGACTCGTGGTCGTCACCCACGACCGGTGGTTCCTCGACGAGGTCTGCAACATCACGTGGGAGGTGCACGACCGCGTCATCGAACCCTTCGAGGGCGGTTACGCGGCTTACATCCTTCAGCGCGTCGAGCGCGACCGGATGAGTTCCGTGGTCGAATCCAAACGTCAGAACCTGATGAAGAAGGAGCTCGCCTGGCTGCGCCGCGGTGCCCCGGCCCGCACGTCCAAGCCCAAATTCCGCATCGACGCCGCCAACGTGCTGATCGAAAACGAGCCGCCGCCCCGCGACACCGTGTCGATGCAGTCGATGGCCATGCAGCGCCTCGGCAAGGACGTCGTCGACCTCATTGACATCGGAGTGAAGTTCGGCGACAAGACCGTGCTCAACGGCGTGACCTGGCGCATCGCGCCGGGGGAGCGCACGGGCATCATGGGAGTCAACGGCGCCGGCAAATCCACCCTGCTCAACCTGGTCGCCGGTACTCTGCAGCCCACCACCGGGCAGGTCAAGCGTGGCCAGACCATCAAGGTCGCCGTGCTCACCCAGCAGCTGTTCGAGCTCGATGAGATTCGCAACGACCGCGTCAGCGACGTCATCGGCCGTCAGAAGACCTCCTACATGGCCGGCGGCAAAGAAATCACCCCCGGCCAGATGCTCGAACGGATGGGGTTTCTCAGCGCCCAGCTGACCACCCAGGTGAAGGACCTCTCCGGCGGTCAGAAGCGCCGGCTGCAACTGCTGCTGATCGTACTCAGCGAGCCGAACGTGCTCATCCTCGACGAGCCCACCAACGACCTCGACACCGACATGCTCGCTGCCATGGAAGACCTGCTCGACTCCTTCCCCGGCACCCTGCTCGTGGTTTCGCACGACCGCTACCTCATTGAGCGCGTCACCGACAACCAGTACGCGGTCATGGACGGTGGGTTTCGTCATCTGCCCGGCGGTGTTGACCAGTACCTCGAGGTGCGGCGCAAGGCCGTTGCCGGTCCGGCATCCGGGTCTCCGACGGATGCGTCCGGCGGGGCGAAAAAGATCTCCAACCTGGGCGGGGCGCAACTGCGCAACGCGCAGAAAGAGCTCGGATCCATTGACCGGAAGGTGGTCAAGCTGCAGGAGCGCATCACGCAGAAGCACGAGAAGCTCGCCGCGCATGACCAGTCCGACTTTGCCGGTCTCGGCGAGCTCGGCGAGAAGCTGACCGAACTTGAAGAGACCATCGCTACCCTCGAAACCCGTTGGGTCGAACTTACCGAGTTGATCGAAGGCTAGTTTCGCAGAAGCTGTGACGTCGTGTGTCGGTGCAGGCCACGCGTCGCAGCTTCGGCGCGTATCGTTGAACGGTACCCGCGCAGCCGCGGTACTCCAGCCCCGAGTGGGCACATCCCCCGATTTGACCGGTGGTTTTTGCGCGCCGGGGAAGCGCTGGCGCATTTCGTCGAATCGATGACGGAATCGTCTCATTGTGCTGCGCCCGATCCCATACCGCCTGAAGGAAACACCGTGAAGAAGAACCTGCTCGCCGCCCTCGCGGTCGTACCGCTCGTTGCCCTGCTGGCCGGCTGCGCCGGAGCCCCCACAAAGCCCGCCACCGGCACCGACGGTGATGCCATCAAAATCGGCGTCGTCGGTGCCAGCGACCCGTACTGGGACGTTTATACCGAAGCCGCCGCAGCCGAGGGCATCGAGATCGAGATCGTGGATTTCGCGCAGTACCCGCAGGTGGACCCGGCACTGGCTGCCGGTGAGGTCGACCTCAACCAGTTCCAGCACATCGTCTACCTCGCCGAGTACAACGAGGCCAGCGGTGAAAACCTGGCGCCGATCGGCGCCACGGCGATCTACCCGCTCGGCCTGTACTCGACCGAGTACACCGATATTGACGACATCGTCAAGGGCGACACTGTCGCCGTGCCCGACGACGACAGCAACCAGGCCCGCGCGCTCGTCATTCTGCAGTCGAACGGACTCATTGAGCTCACAGACGGCGGCACGATCTTCTCCAGCCTCGACGACATCGACGAGGCCGCCTCCCGTGTCAAGGTCACGGCCCTGGAATCCTCACTCACCGCCAGCTCGCTGCCCGACGTTGCAGCGGCGATCATCAACAACGACTTCGCCGAGAAGGCCGGCCTGAAATTCTCTGAGGCCATCGCCACCGATGACGCGACCGACCCGAAGGCCCTGCCGTACGCGAATATCTTCGCCTCACGCGACGAAGACAAGAACAACAAGACCTTTCAGAAGCTTGTGGAGATCTACCAGACCAGCCAGGCCGTGCAAGACGGCGTGTTCGCTGTGTCCGGTGGCACCGCACTGATGTTGACCACCCCGGCGGCTGAACTCGAGGAATCCCTGGCGGGGATTCGCGCCGAAATCACGGCTGCCGAGTAATCATTCGCTGCACAAACAGCGCTGTGACGGGTCCACTCGCCCCGGTCTGCGCTGTGGTGTCGGGCGGTATCACGCACAATGAGTTGAACGAGGCAAACGGATGGCTGTAGTCAGTCTGCGTAATGTGGGCAAGATCTACCCGCCCACGACCACGGACGGCGCGAGCGTCACGGCGATCGACGGCGTCAGCCTCGACGTCGAGGCCGGCGACATCTACGGCATCATCGGCTATTCCGGTGCAGGCAAGAGCACCCTCGTGCGGCTG
>Ga0307487_1001766_pt1 | contig 14769 bp, 11 predicted proteins | sample CBIW12metaG_FD_203665 | JGI IMG/M metagenome (GOLD analysis project Ga0307487, IMG submission 203665) | Sea-ice brine microbial communities from Beaufort Sea near Barrow, Alaska, United States - CBIW 1.2 | ecosystem: Environmental > Aquatic > Marine > Coastal | place: USA: Alaska | collected... | reverse complement strand
GTCCGTAAATTTCAAAAATCCAATTTTTCCAGGGATCGTTAAATTCAATTTCTTCCTTTTCTGTTTTTCCTTTTACACGATACACTACCCTGTTAGCAATATCAGATTCAACAATATACTTTAGTAATCCTTTCTTTATTCTCCACACCAATCTCTTACGTACATCATCAGATGTCATATTAGCATTAGAATCAAAAGTTAGGGTGTTAGTGATTCCTTCAAAATAAGAACTACCAGTAAACTCCATTTTATATTTTCTTCCTCCGCTACCATTCGCAATATCATAAATAAAAAGTTGAATATTTGCTAACGCTTGATCACGAACGTGATCAATAAATTTAATTTCTTGTCTTATATAACTTTTTTCACAGTTACATTCTACAAAGAGCTTTATGCTCTTTTTTTCTTCTGTTTGTCCTATAGAGAGTATTGGAAATAAGAAGATGAAAATGAAAAAACTTTTTACTTGAAGTGTAATTGACATACTAAAAGACCCTGTTAAAATTATGTTGTTATTTCCGGCTAATTTTAAAAATAAAATTCTAAGTTTACAATCTAGTTTTAATCAACTTTTCTTAACAACCTTGTAAAACTTGACAATTAAGACTTAAAGATTCTTGAGTTTGCGCTGCATTTAAGAAAAGTATAAACAATACAATTATCATACTTACTGGGTTAAATTTAGCTGAATACATAGTGTGTTTTTTTAATTAGTATTTCTTGCCCGAGTAATTGAGATAAGTGTCAAAAATGTCATTTTGGCTGTTTAAAAGTGGATTATTGGTTCCTTTCTGCCATTTGTGTAACTTTTTTAAAAGTTTTTTCTTTATTTTCTGATAACGGCTATCATTTGCCAGATTGTTTAACTGATATGGATCTTTTGTAAGTAGATAAAGCTCCACAGCAGGTCTTTTAGCTACAGATAACGCTACTAATTTCCTGTATTTTTCATTATGGATATTAGCCAACAAAAATTCTTTTGAAGGTCCGTCATCAATATCTCCGTAAAATCCTGTTTTTATAGTGTTTACAGGATCTCCGGCTGGCCATTGAATTGTTAAAGTGTTTTCTATAGTAAAGTTTTTCCATTCATTCTTTTGAGTTTTATAGTTTAGTTATTCAAATTTTAGATTATCCATACTTTTCTCAGTATCAAGAACCACTTCCGCTTTTCCATTGTATGTGTTATTTTTAAACACGATATTATAAGAAGATTTTATTTTTAATGCTGGATTTTCTGGATGTAGCATTGGGAATGTACCTGAATTGGTAATTGTATTTCCAGTAAACTTCAACCCATCGGTATTCGATATTTCGAGGATTAAGTTATCAAACTGGTTGAACGTGTTATTAGAAATCTCTATGTTCTTAAAGGCTATATTTTCATTATCATCATCGGTTACAAAACGTATCACCCCTCGATTGTGCCCACCGCCATATTGACAATCTTGAAACACATTATTCCTGATAACTACATTGGCAGCATTACCAGACTCGTACCAATAGCCACTTTCGACAGGCATTAAAATAGCTTCCATTTCTGTACTGAAAATATTGTTCTCAATAATAGTGTTTATTGGATTAGAAATTAATAATCCTCTGGCTCTATTATTGCTTATGTTACAATTTTGCACCAATAGATCTGGATAAGCGTCAAGATTTTCAATTAAATCACCTGGCTTTAGATCAGCAGGTATTTTTTTATTAAAAGTTATAATTTGATATCTATTATTGAAATACTCCGTCTTTTTAATAGTTCCTTTACTATATGGAAAGAACGAATTACTTAATCTAACAAACCCGATGTTATCATTTTTATCACCAATTACAAACCCCAATTGTTGATGGTGCATCATACGTACGCCAACACTGTAATTATCGATAATATCTACTATTTTCTGATAGGTGCCATGTACATTCATAGCATCATCTAATTGGTTAGTAAACGTGCAATTTTTTAACACCACCTTACCTCTACAACCTACAAAATGCGTTGCATCAGCTGTTGTTGAAACCATACGTCCATGAGACGGGGTTATATTAAAATTATCCAATATTAAATCGGATGAATTTTCAGCAATAATTCCCATACCACCTGCATGATGGATATTAACATTAGTGCCATTAAAACCATTGGTATGGCTCACTATAAATGCAGGACATACTCTATTTAAACCTTGCTCTCCTTTCATTGTCAAAATCATTCCTACTGGAGGCATTTGTTTTTTATGATTATGAACACGTACTAAACCTGGTTTTAATTGCTCTACAATCAATCTGTTTTCTTTACCAATATCCTTAAACTCTGGAGCACGGTCATCATGATCATATTTATATTTTATTTTATCTAAATTATTACTTACAGGAGTTCTGGAACTTGTGGTAATTGGGGTATAAGCATCGGTATTATATGCAACCGCTTTTCTTACTGGGTCAAATAATATACTTTGTCCCAAACTGTGTTCATAATATTCTTTTATAAAATAGATTTGCCCATTACGAATTTCATAAGGATAATCGTCTGATATTTGCATATCAAACGATTTTTTATTTTCATCATTGGCTACTATCAAACCTTCGCTATGAAACGGCTCATGCCAGTCGATTGTAACATTTTTGACTGTTATATTGTTACTTTGTTCAATTAAAAAAGGAATCATAACTCCATGAAAAATAAACGTAGAACCTTGTCCATCGATAACCAAATCTTTAAAACCTTGAATAGGGAATGGTGTTTTAACCATTAAATCGCCATGATTGGAGATATAACAAAACTTCTCAAATCCTTTATCTGGATAAAAATGATAGGTGCCTTTTTCAAATTTAATATCAGAAATAGGCTTTTCTTTAGCTAACAATATTCTTGACACTACAGCAAATGTTGCATCTTCTGAAATGCTAAGATTAAATAAAATCGATTCTGAATTAACTACTTGGGCATAATTAATGAATATAGATAATAGCGCTATAATACAAGTAATTGATTTTAATCTTAAAGAATTATTATTGTTTTGCATTAGACAATTTGGTTGTTTACTTGATGTAAATTTTAGTTTTTAATGTGGGTTTTATGTATATCCTAGTAAATAAAATGTACTTAACAGTAAATTAACATTTATGATTGATAGACATGAATAAAGCTTATACCCCATGAACAATGAGTTGATGAACTATTAATTGATGTCTAGAGTAAATATTTGTTCTTTTAAGCATTTCGAACTCACCTTAATTTTAACTTACCTTTTTTGTTTCCCATGTTTATTAAATAGCCCTAATGGATTATCAGCTATTGCTAAACCTTGCATTCTTACACGTCTTTCTTTCGTATCGAAATCAAATTTATAATACAGGTATATTTTATCTTTATAAACCAAAGGATATGGATCATGCATGGATTGAGAATCCCACTCCCCTTCTTTTCCATTAGGAATTACGATTTGATCCAAAGGCTTCCATGGCCCGTCTACAGAATCAGACACAGAAACTGCAACTGGACAGTAATCACCGCCTCTACTGGCGCCAACCTTGTTGATTAGGACTATTTTCGGCAACATCACCATCAGAAAGCCCCCCAATTACCAATAACCCCCGTTTTATAACCCGCAGGTTTCAGTAATTGGGCAACTGTAACATCGTTTGGATCCATTAACTGTCCGTTTCGTTTCACAGAAGCATTCCCCTTATGTTTACCGGTCATTAAAGCACATCTTGAAGGCGAACAAACAGTTTGTCCGGAATAATGATTTGTAAATTTTAAGCCTTCACTCGCCATTTTATCAATATTTGGCGTTTTAATTTTGTTTTGCCATATACACCTACATCACCATAGCCCATATCATCGGCAAGAATGCAAATAATATTTGGCTTTTGTTGTTTTTTAACAACAGAATTTGATTTATTTTGCGTGCAACTGTTAATTGATAAGGAGTTTTCCATACCACGCCTGGAACAGGTAAAGGACATTTTTCTGTTTTGTTGTTACACCGGCCTGACGTATGCAGATGTGAAGAAGCTTTCCAAGGATGATATCATTATAGGGATCAATAGGAAAAGGTGGATAAAAACCAAACGACAAAAAACCGATTCCTTGAGCAGTATTCCATTATTGCTTGTTTCGGCAAGCATTCTCGACAAATATGCCTTCCATCCTTATGTAGTTGCCGGAAAAGGAATCCTCCCGGTTTTGACTAATCAAAAGTCCAATGCTTATTTAAAGGAAATAGCCGACCTCTGTGGAATAAAAAAGAATTTAACCACACATTTGGCCCTGCACACTTTTGCGACAACTGTAACGCTTTCAAATGGCGTTTCCATGGAATCTGTCAGCAAAATGTCAGGTCATAAATGCCTGCTGTCCTAAACTTTTGAGCAATTGATAATAATATTCCCGGAAAAGTTCCCAATCCCTGTTTTTATTTTGATAGCTAATAGTGGATTTTGATGGTGCTTTGCTTATCCCCAAATGGTTTAAATTGCCTGTAGCCGAGCGTAGACCATTGCTTATATCTCTTAAAGATTGACTTTTAGCAAACTGGCAGAATAGCATCGAGACCAAATGCGTCCAGCTAGTAAAGCCTTTTTGGTGCTTGTCGGTTTGCTTTTCTTTTACAATTTTGGAAAATTTGGAACGATCCAACTTGGCTATAATCTGAGAAAACAATGTTATATTTGTCATAAGAGAGGATGTTGTTTTTGTGGTCCAGCTCAAAGTTAATTGAGTCACAGAAAACTTCCTCTCTTTTTTGATCTGATTTTAATCGTTTAGGACGCTATTGACCTAATAACAAAGAACTTCAAAATATTCTGGTTTGAGTTGTTTTATTGTAAATATATACTTTTTTTGTTATAAATGGGGTATCCGATCTTCTCCCGTAAATTATTAACTTAGTGGGATGAATTATCCGGCAGATCAAATGGAATTTGAAGTGATGTTTAATACTGAACAGGATTGCATTGATTACCTGGTCTTAGCACGATGGCCAAATGGTTTTGAATGCCCTGTATGTGGTTCAATTCGATCGTGGAAAAAGATTAAAGGACGCTTTGAATGTATTGATTGCCATACAGAGACTACAGTAATTAATGGAACGATATTTCATAAATCGACCAAACCCTTATTGATTTGGTTTAGGGCAATTGGTGGATGGTTGCCCAAAAGAATGGGGTAAGCGCAAAAGGTTTGCAAAAAATTCTTGGTTTGGGTAGCTACCAGACAGCATGGACATGGCTTCATAAGTTTAGGAGACTTATGGTTTTAAGTGGTAGAAACAAACTGCAAGGGATTATTGAAGTTGATGAGGTATTGGTTGGCGGCAATGCTTCTGGTAAAAGGGGACGTGGAGCCGAAGGTAAAAGTTTAATTGCTGTAGCCGTTGAGATAAAAGGAAGAAAAACAGGACGAGTAAGATTGGCGAAAATTCCAGATACCTCAAGCGATAGTTTGAAAACCTTCATTGAAGATAATATAGAACCATCTTTAACTATTATTACGGACGGTTGGCCAAGCTATAATGAATTAAGTACAAAAGGCGACAAGCATAAAGTACAAATGCTTAAGGTAAGTGATGGTGAGGAAGAAGTCTTGCCAAACGTTCACAGAATAGCCTCGTTATTAAAAAGATGGTTGCTTGGCACACATCAGAACTATGTGAATAAAAATAAACTGGACTATTATCTTGATGAATATGTGTTTCGATATAATAGGCAAACATCAACAAGTAGAGGGCTTTTGTTCTTGAGATTAATTGAACAGGGAGTTAAAATACCCCCAATTTCATATAAAAAAATTATCGATCAAAATCACGGGTAATGATCGGATACCCCATTTTGTTATATAAGCTTTCATTCTTGAAAATTATTATAGTGTTCCAATCAAACAAATTATTAAAATACAATATGTTACAAATAAGACCTTTATTGTTACAATGCAGTTAGTGCTTTTAATGGATGTTTATAAAATTTACATTCTTAAGAACGAAATTAATAATCATGTTTAAACTAATTAAAAAGTGAAATACTTTCAGAATAAAACAAAACTTAAGAAGAAATATCTAGTTACTCTTTTTGTAGTGTTTTCATTATTTTTTAACGAATCAACAAATGCTGAAATCAAACTTCCAGGAATTGTGTCATCAAATATGGTATTACAGCGAAATACCAAAGTTATTTTATGGGGTTGGGCTGATGCTAATGAAGTAATTACTATTAAAATGTCATGGATCCCTCATTTGGTAACAGTGCATACTGATGCCGATGGAAATTGGAGCGTTGAAGTAAACACAACATGTAGCAAGGAGTCTCAAACAATTCATTTAAAAAGTGATCAATCTAATATCACTCTAAATAATATTTTGTTTGGTGAGGTATGGCTATGTTCAGGCCAATCTAACATGTTTAGACCCGTTCATATTTATCAAAAAGAACCTGTTTATGAATCCATTTTAGCTGAGGCCGATAATCCTAATTTAAGATTGTTTACTATTAATAAATCTGGTTCTAAAACGCCATTAAAAGAGTTAACGGGTTATAAAGGTTGGCAGCAAGCATCCTCAAAAGATATAGAATCATTCAGTGCTGTGGCCTATTTTTTTGGAAAAAAATTACAAAAAACTTTAGATGTTCCCGTGGGGCTCATCCATAGTTCTTATGGAGCCAGTACCATTCAAGCTTGGATTAATGAAGAAACGCTTAGCAAATATGAAGAGATTTCTATTGATTCCCCTTTGTATAAGAAAACTCCCAATAAAGTTCCTACGGTGTTGTTTAATGCCATGATTCATCCAATAACCTCCTTCGCTATTAAAGGTGTTTTGTGGTATCAAGGTGAAGCGAATAGGCAAGAACCAGAGCAATATAAAAAGCTTTTGCCTGCCATGGTAGAAAGCTGGAGGTCTCTTTGGGAAGTAGGCGAGTTTCCTTTTTATTATGTACAAATTGCGCCTTACGCCTATGGCAGTAACGCCCCATTTCAAACAGTCAAAAATACTGCGTTTATGAGGGAGGCCATGTTGGAGTGTTTAAGTTTAATTCCAAATTCAGGTATGGCGGTCACTTTAGATGTGGGAGCAGAAACCAATATTCACCCAATTAAGAAAAAAGAAGTCTCTGACAGATTGTTGCGTTGGGCACTTCACAACACTTATGGGTATAAGGACGTCGATTGTTTTCCACCCACTTTTGATTCACTGGACAAGGCTGACGGTGGTTTACTGTTGAAATTCAAAGGTGCTGAAAATGGTCTTTCCCAAAAAAATAAAATGTTAATTGGGTTTGAAATTGCTGGTGATGGTAAGGTTTTTTATCCAGCAAAAGCCGAAATAAGAGACAATAATAAAGTATTTGTTAAAAGTGATAAAGTATCCAAACCTGTGGCCGTTCGCTATGGATGGCGAAATTGGATCCTAGGGACGCTTTTTGATAACAATGGATTGCCTGCATCATCTTTTAGAACAGATGATTGGGATGACGCAAGTCTCCCAAAATAAATAGAGCTATAATTAAAAAAATAACTAAATAAACATCAAGCAATAAAAGCTAAATTATGAAAAATAAATTGAAAATATTAGAATCTAAACCGCACTTCGGAATTTTTAAATTATTTAACAATAAAACTGTTTTTTCAGTGAGTTTATGTGTGGTATTCTTACTATGTTGGAATACTAATAATGCACAGTCCGCACATAACATAACCAATAAAAAACCCAATGTTATGGTTATTCTCCTTGACGATTTGGGGTATGCCGATGTCGGGTTTCATAAATTACCGGCCTCCAGTCAGGTATTTACCCCAAATATTGACAAACTTGCTACATCTGGAATTACGTTTACCAATGGGTATGTGGCTTTTTCAACGTGCGGCCCATCGAGAGCTTCATTGTTAACGGGCCGTTCGTCCAGTCGTTTTGGTGTAGAGGAAAATGGGACATCAGGACCTCCCGTGAGTGAAATTATTGTCCCTAAAATAATAAGTGACCAGGGGTACCGTACAGGAGCATTTGGTAAATGGCATTTAGGCGAAGCAGATGGGATGTTGCCTAAAGACAGAGGTTTTGATTATTATTGGGGCGATATTGGTTATAAAAAGGATTTATTAATGCGTAGAATCCCTCAACCTCCGGTTTGGTCATCCAATCCTAAGCCATACAATGAAACCTATATTTCTGACGCCTACACTGATGAAGTCGTTGCTTTTATTGAGCGAAATAAAGAACAACCGTTCTTTGTGTATTTAGCCCATAACGTCCCACATTCTCCATTTCAAACGACAAGGTCTTTGTTGGAGCGGATTGTGGCCGAAAGACCAGAATGGGCCCCAGTCTATGAACGCATGAAATTAGAAAAAGATAAGTGGAAGGGAGATAAATACAATTTTGGCAGGTTTAAGGGTCTTGACTTGGATCAAGACATACTAAGGCTAACCTATATTTCCATGATTCTTTCTGCCGATGACAGTGTTGGCAAAATCGTAGAAATATTGGAAAAACACAATTTGAGAGACAACACATTAATATTTTTCTTAAGTGATAATGGGGCGGCATTGTCTCGTCCTAATGACTTAGGCGGCGTGAATCTACCTTTAAGAAGTGGTAAAGGAAGTGTATATGATGGCGGGGTTCGTGTTCCTTTCGTAATGAGTTGGCCAGGAACCCTGAAACAAGGAGAGAAATCGGATTTGATGGTTTCATCCATGGATATATTTAGTACCACCATAGCATTGGCTGGCGGAAGTATTCCAAAAGATAGGGTGATTGATGGTATTAATTTAATGCCCTATTTAACCAACGAGAAAAGTGGACAACCACACGAAGCCTTATTTTTTCGTCGCAAAGGAAGAGATTTTTGGGCTATACGAAGTGGTAATTACAAATGGGTCTATAACAAATCGAAGAAATCTAAGTTTAAAGATATAGAACCAGACGGTGGTGGGCTTTATCAGGTCGGAACAGATTGGACAGAGGTTAATGACCTTTCAAATGCATCTCCAAAAATAAGAAAGAACCTATCGGAAATGTTCTTGCAATTAACAAAAGACTTACCAGAACCATTGCCCCAAATCGGAAACAACAGTGAAGAATAAACTAAAAAGGGAATGAAGAGGTTAGGCTTAAAGTGTTTATTATTTATTTTAATAGTGCCTTATTTGATTCTTTGCTCATATGAAAAGAAAAATAATCCAACGAGCTTCCAAATTTCGTTATTTTATTTGTGGATGACCTTGGATATTATAATGTTGGTTTTAGAAATGAAGATTTCCATACGCCGAATATTGATAAATTGGCCGGCGAGAGTACGGTGTTCAATAATGCCTATATACCGTCACCAACCTGTAGTCCGAGCCGTGTGGCCTTATATACTGGCAAGCACCCAGCAAGTGTAGAATTTTATAGGCACTGTCTCGGTGATGATACCGACAGTTATTTTTTTTTATGGCGCTCCAGGAATTTCTGGACATCTTTTAGTTTATAGAAAATTTTCCCTTTCACCTGTGCATATTCAATGAGCCCTTCTTCCCTCCAGTTTTGAGCGGTTTTAGCACTGATCTTGAACATCTCCATGAAATCTGAATTGTCAAGGATGACAAACTCAGGATCTCTTATTCGCCTGACCGTAACCTGCTAACCAAACTTTCGCATTGTTCATGGATGACAACCATAAAAGCATATTTAATACTGGTTGTACTTGGACAGGAAAATATTTTTTGGACAAAAGGGCACCAATTGTCAAAAACTGTTTTAAACACATTCTTCTTAATTGCGCCTTTTTATTAACAAATTTAAATTCTGTTTATCAGTAATAGTTGCTGAAAAGTATATTTATTTTTATAATTTTGTGTTTTAGGCAAGGATTGTAAGCTTCTATAATTATTTGTGTTTAAGTATTTTAACCTACTCTTCAAGCTATTTTTTATATTATCAGACTTATTTAACAAATTTTGAGAATAGATAATTACATACCATTATTGATTTTTTTTACTTTTTCTGGGTTATTTGGACAGGTAAAAACACTCGAGTTTAAGGAAAATTTAACCATAACTAATGGATTGGCACATAATGGCGTTACATCTATTTTAGAAGATTCGCGTGGTTTTTTATGGGTTGGCACCTACGATGGGCTTAATAAGTATGACGGCTACCAATTAAAAGTTTATAAAAACACCATAGGGAGAGATATATTGGTAAGTAATCGGGTTAGAACCATTTCAGAAGATAATAAAAGTAATCTTTGGATTGGTACCGATGAAGGAATATCTATATACAACTATACTACAGAAAAATTTAGTAGTTTATATTCTAATAAACTTAATAAAATAGCTTTAAGCGGACCAATTATACGCAACATTCTAATAAACAATGAAACAGGAATTGTTGCCTGCACAACTGAAGGCGATGGGGTACTATTATTTAAGCAAAGTCAGGAATTTATAGGCAAATTTGTTCCGTCTATCGAGATATATGGTGAAAACATATTGTTTTTTAACGGAGTTGAATTGGATAAGAATAATTTACTTTTTACTACATCCAAAGGAATATTTCTTTTTAATATCCAAACCAAAGAATTTCAAAAAATTTTAAAAGGCGAGGTTACTTTTAGTAATTCTATTCTTAAAATAGATGCTCAAACTTTACTCGCAACATTGGATTATGGTATTGTTATTATAGGTTTCAAAAATAATAATGGTCGGTATCTATTTAAAGCTTTGCAAAAGGATTTTAATTCAGAACAATTTAATAGCTCCTTAATAGATTCTTTGGGGAATTTATGGTTAGGTTCTTTAAAGAATGGTCTAATCCATATTGATAACATAAACTTGATTAAGAACCAAAAGCCATTTGAAAAAGGAGTTTTTAAACCGAGAGAAGGCATCTTAAGATCGAGTGCAATAATAGCTGTTGCCAATAATAGTTGTTGGTACGGATCGTTTAATGAAGGCTTGTTTAAGTTCGATATTAATGAAAATCCATTTAAGAAATATAATATCGAAATGGATTACGAATTTGGAATTAAATCAAATAATGTAACTTCTATTTCTGCTTTAGACGATAATCGAGTTTATTTAGCTACTAGTGTTCAAGGTACTAATATAGGAGGATTGGCGCTATTCAATACGCAAAGCCAAAATTTTGAACCAATTCCATTTAAAATTTCAAAGGATGATATTGTAAAAGTACAGTCTGTTTATGTTGATAAAAATAAAACCATCTGGCTAAAAATATTAGGTTCAGGTTTTTATCGGATAAGATCTGGTGCAACAACAATGGAACAGATACAAAATGAAAACGATAAAAGTTTCAATTTTATTTCACCGCGTTCATATGCCGAAGATCATTTTGGGAATTTGTGGATAGGGACAGATAGAGGTGCTTATAAAATTTCCATGAATAAGGATAATGATATTACAAGTATAGCATCTTTAAATGATAACCCATATTTTAAAAATCGTAATTTAACATTAGCTCGGTTTATTTATGCAGATCCGCTATACGATTTTATTTGGATAGGAGCTGATGCTGATGGATTGTTTAGAATAGACATTACAGAAGACTTGCCGATAGATAAAGTTAAAGTTGATCAATTTGTACATGATAAAAACGATAAGTTTTCAATTTCCAGCAGTTTTGTAACTTCAATAATTAGGGTGCCAAACGAAGAATTTTGGGTAGGTACTGAAGGTGGCGGTTTATGTAAAGTGATAAATAGCAATGCCAATCCAGAGTTTGTATCATATTCAGAAAAACAAGGATTATCAAATAATGTGGTAAAAAGTATTTTGTATGATGATGAATATAATTTATGGATTGCTACAAATATTGGGCTGAACAAATTTGATATAAAAGAATTAAGGTTTAGAAGGTTCGGTCTGTCCGACGGATTGCCTTTTGATGATTTTTGGTTTAGTTCAACTAAACTTAACAATGGCAATTTTCTGTTTTCTGGATTAGATGGGTTATGTTACTTTAATCCAAAAAAATTACCAGATAATGAGGCACTTCCAAGATTGGAATTTGGAGATTTTAAAATTTTTAATGAAACTGTTTCACCTGGGGATACTATAGGAAACAGAGTGTTGTACAACAAACATTTAACAGATCAAGATGAATTAAAACTAAGGTATAACGAAAACGTTTTTTCTATTCAACTTACACCACTTCATTTTTTAAATCCAGATAATCATCATATAAAATATAGATTGATGCCAATAAATCCAGATTGGATTGAAGTACCATCGCACCAACAAACAGTATATTATAATGGCTTACAACCGGATGAATATAGGCTGGAAGTTATGGCATCCAATTCATTAGATGATTGGACCACGCCAAAAATTTTAAATATTACAATAACACCACCCTTTTGGAAAACAAGTTTTGCCTATTTTTTGTATCTTTTATTGTTCCTGCTCTTTAGTTACATTGTTATAAAAATTGTATTAAGAATACAGTCCTTAAATCATAATTTACAAATTGAGCAACTTGAAAAAAACCAAGCAAAAGAAATAAATGCTGCTAAACTCCGGTTTTTCTCCAATATTTCGCATGAATTAAAAACACCACTTACACTAATACGAGAACCTGTAAATGCACTTTTAGACCAATTTAAAAATAATATAGATATTAAGGAAAAGCTTCAAATTGTAAAAAGGCAATCTAAAAAAATATCACATTTAATAAATCAGGTACACGATTTTCAGAAAGCAGAAGCGAAGGTTTTAAAAATGAATTACTCACGTTTTTATTTTAACGAATTCATTCAAGAATTTATTACAGATTTTAGGTTTATGGCCGAAAACGATAACAAAAATTTGGATGTAGTTGGTATCGAAAACAATATTGTTGTTTCCGCCGATCGTGATAAACTAGAAAAGGTGTTTAATAATATTTTAAGCAACGCATTTAAGTATACAAAAACAAATAACAAGATAAAAGTTGAGTTTAGTAGTGAAGATAAAGATTTAGTTGTAGCTATAACTGATACGGGAAAAGGAATTGACAGTGAAGATTTAGTTCACATATTTGAACGTTTTTATCAATCGCATAAGTATGAGAATGTTCATACAAGCGGTTCAGGCATAGGACTCGCATTTTCAAAATTATTGGTAGAAATGCATTACGGTTATATTAGTGCAGAGAGTGAATTGGGTAAAGGCACGGTTATAAAAGTCCGCCTGCCAATAGTTAAGCAAGAAACTGCAGATGATCAACCAAAAGTTGAAGAAACAATCTTATTGGCTGAAAAAGAATTTGAATTCAAAAACCAATTGTTGCCCAAGCATAATCCTTCGAATATAAAAACGGATGGTAGTTTTTCAGATGCCTTAATTTTTTATGCTGAAGATAACTCCGATATGAGAATGTTTGTGTCTAAAGCACTTTCAAAATATTTTAAACTAAAAACCTTTAGTAACGGACAGGAATGTTTGGATGCCATGGAGGATGAATGGCCAGATATAGTAATAAGCGATGTGCAAATGCCAGAGTTAAACGGTCTGGATTTATGCCGACTTATTAAATCTGATATTAAAACAAGCCATATTCCAGTGATTCTTTTAACGGCACTCACTAGTATAGATGATAAAATTCAAGGAATTCGAGATGGCGCTGATGCTTATATTAATAAACCGTTTAATGTTCAACATCTTATTGCGAGAACAGAAGCTTTACTTAATAATCGGAAACAGTTGCGCGAGCGTTTCCAAATTGGCATTCCGCTTACAAAAGAAAACAACTTAAACGACAGGAATGATAATGCGTTTTTAGAAAAGTTGTATAATTTAATTGAAGAAAACCTAGACAATCAAAATTTAGATTTAACCTGCTTTACAAAGCAACTGTATTTAAACAGAACACATTTTTACCAAAAGGTAAAAGCCCTAACCAACTTAACCCCATTTGAGATTTTAAAAGATTATAGACTTAAAAAAGCTGCAGAATTTTTAGTTCAGAAAAAAGTGTCGGTTAATGAAGTGTATGTCATGACAGGTTTTAAAAGCAGAACCCACTTTAGCAAATTGTTTAAGGAACGCTATGGGGTTACTCCTGGTAAATACGCATCCGAATTAAAAGAAAAATATGCTTCAAATAAATAACTCAATAGAGGTCAGTATTTAAATTCACATCTTCAAAGTCGCTAAAAATAGTAATAATATGAATATTTTCAGGGGTCAAAACCTCCTAGAGTTCTCTGATCGGTTCAAATCCGATGAAGATTGTAAAGAATATTTGTCTGGGGTCAAATGGAACGATGGTTTTGAATGCCGCAAATGTGGTCATAAAAAATATCAAGTAAGGAAAGATTTCGCACGTACTTGCAATGTATGCTCACATCAAGAATCAGCTACAGCAAATACGCTTTTCCACAAAGTCAAGTTCGGTGTTCGCAAAGCGTTTTTCATCGTCTTCGAAATGGGAACCAGTACCAAGAGCCTTTCAGCGAGTTATGCTGCCGTTCGTTTCGGCGTTACTGAAAAAAACAGCCCGTTTGTTTATGCACAAGGTGCGGGAAGCTATGGAGAGCAATGGCAACCATCCCATGGATGGCAATGTTCACGTTGACGAATTTGTTCTTGGCGGCCGTGAGAAAGGGCAAGTGGGCAGGAGCTATAAAGCAAAGAAAAAGAAAGCCATAAGAGCTGTCGAGCTAACGGATGATGGCAAGGTAAAAAGAATGTACGCAATGCGCATCAAAGATTTTTCTGCTAGATCCCTGCAATATATGTTTGTCAATCACATCAGTCGTGATGCCAAAATAACAACGGATAAATGGAGGGGATAT
>Ga0307487_1001764_pt1 | contig 14784 bp, 10 predicted proteins | sample CBIW12metaG_FD_203665 | JGI IMG/M metagenome (GOLD analysis project Ga0307487, IMG submission 203665) | Sea-ice brine microbial communities from Beaufort Sea near Barrow, Alaska, United States - CBIW 1.2 | ecosystem: Environmental > Aquatic > Marine > Coastal | place: USA: Alaska | collected... | reverse complement strand
CAATGGCTTAATGCTGATCCTAGTAGAACAGCAGAGTTTTTTGATGATCAGCGTACAGATCCTGATGGGGATGGGGAGGTTTCTACACAATATGCCAATAACAGTTATGAAGTAGCAGGGGTAGAATCTTTTAGATGGAATTTAGAAAGCTTTCTTACCTACACAAAGACTTTTGATAAGCACAATTTGACTGCAACCGTAGGTTTGAGCCGTGAAAATTATGGTGGGGGAGAACGTATCACTTCAAAGGCCTATGATGTTTATAGTCAAAGGCGTTTGAGAAGTTTCGGTTATAGAACAGATCGTATTTTTGATGATTCTGTAGATCAGACTACGGGTGATGAGTTTCAATCGACAAATCTGCAATCCTATTTTGGAAGAGTAGAATATAATTATGATTCAAAATATTATGTGAGAGGCGTTTTGAGAAGGGATGGAACCAGTGACTTTGCTACGGGCGATGGGAATTACTTCGATTATTTTCCTGCCGTAAGTTTAGGTTGGACGATGTCTAATGAAGCCTTTATGGAGAGTACGGACTGGTTGTCTAATTTGAAGTTTTTTGCCGGGTGGGGTAAATTGGGTAATGCCAATGTCCCGTTTAATGTACAATCTATAATTGCAAATGCAGGAAGCGACAACACCAATTATGTTTTTGGTCCTTCGCAAGGCCTGGTTTTGGGTGCAGCTCTAGGTAGCCCAGCATTTCCCATTTCTTGGGAGGTGACAGAAGAATGGGAATTTGGTTTCGATTTTGGTCTGTTCAATAGCAAACTTTCTGGTACGATAGATTATTATGACCGTACAAATACCAATGCGATTCTTGAAGTCCAACCCGTCTTAAACTCCCAGTTTAGTCAAAACTTCTTTGATGAGGCTGGAGAAATCAAGAACAGTGGTTTTGAATTCTTGGTGAATTGGAGGGATCAAATTGGTCAGGACTTTAGTTATAATGTAGGTGTTAACCTTTCTACTAATAAAAACCGCGTAGAAAATGTAAAGCCAGCATATGACGGGGCTATTGGAGGTAGCTTGAACAATGGTCAGAATACTAAAAGGCTACAGGATGGTCAGCCCATTTTTGCATGGTGGTTGCTTGAGGCAGACGGTGTATGGCAGTCGCAAGAAGAGATTGATAATAATGCCTCTGTTGGTAATGCTGCGCCCGGTCACCTACGCTATGTGGATCAAAACAATGATGGCTTTATAGATGATAGGGATAAAAAATTCTACGGAAACTATATTCCTACATTTAATTATGGCATTAATATCGGAGTAAATTATAAAAATATAGATTTTAGTATAGATGGCTTTGGAGTAGGTGGAAATAAAGTGTACAATGGTCTTGCCAATACTCGACTTGGGGTAGAAAACATCCCCGTTGATTTATTTAATGGCCGCTGGACCCCTGAAAATACAGCTGCCACGAAACCAGGAGCAAATAGAGATGCTTTGGCTTCTTCCTATTGGTTAGAGGATGGTGATTATTTTAGGTTGAACAATGTTACATTGGGATACACTTTTAATGACTTTTCGGTAATAAGCAAAGCAAGGTTTTATGTTACGGTACAAAACCCGTTTATGATCACGAATTATTCTGGTTTTACCCCAGAACTAAGTCAGGATATAGAAAATGGCAATAATCCGCAAGGAACTACGGGGGTAGAATTATCGGCCTACCCTACAACGAGAACTTTCATTTTTGGCGCCAACTTTCAGTTATAATATTTAAAAAACCTACTATGAATACTATATTTAAATTAAGTGTATACAGTCTTTTTCTAGGACTGATTGCCACTTCGTGTGACGAATTTGTCGAGGAGGTGGAAGTAGTTAACCCAGTGGCAGAAGATAGTGGAGAAGATTTTTCTCCAAATGATTTTGTAACAGGTGTTTATGGCATGCATACAGATTTCGATTATGCATTTGCCTATCTGGGAATTACCGAAATCATCTCAGATAATGCAGATAAAGGTAGTGCGCCTACAGATACAGGAGCTGATAAAAACTTGCTGGATGGTCTTACCTATACCACTTCTTCACCTTCGATACGTGATATGTGGACCAAGTGGTATAAGACTGTGGGACGTGCTTCACAAGCTATGGATATTACGGAAAATTTTCCCGATATGGATGAAAACTTACGTGCACGTCTAATAGGGGAAGCAAAATTCTTACGTGCACTGAACTATTTCTGGTTGGTACGTTCTTTTGGAGCTGTTCCCATCCAGGAAGTTGATCTTATAGAACGTGCTCCTGTGGCTGAAGTTTATGAGTATATAGAGCAAGATTTGCTGGATGCCATCGATGCTTTGCCCCTTAAGACCGAATATGCTTCCCAAGATCTGGGCCGCGCTACAAAAGGAGCGGCTCAAGGCCTGCTTTCTAAAGTGTATCTCTATGAGAAGAAATGGCAAGAAGCAGCAGATATGTCAAATGATGTTATCAATTCTGGCATTTATGGTCTAGAATCAGATTATGCTACCGTATGGAGAGAATCTACAGAAAATGGTATTGAATCCCTTTTTGAGATACAGGCCCGGGGTGAGATCACTGCCCATGGAGTACAACAATACTCACAAACACAAGGCGCTCGAGGCCCCGGTGGTTGGGGATGGGGTTTTAATACACCTTCGGAAGATTTGGAAAATGCCTTTAACAATGCAGGGGATTCCATACGCCGTGATGCCACAATAATTTTCGCTGGTGAAACCTTGTTTGATGGGCGCGAAGTAAATGCGGGGGCTGAAAACCCTAGATATAACCAAAAGGCTTATTCTTCAGCATATACGGATCAGGCAGATTCTGATAAAAACATACGGGTGCTGCGCTACGCGGAAACCTTACTTATCCGTGCTGAAGCACTCAATGAACTTGGTCAATCTGCCGCTGCACTGGCCCCATTAAATCAAGTGCGTAACCGTGTAAATCTGGAGGATGTAAACACGACTGATCAATCAGGGTTGAGAAATGCGATCTATCTTGAGCGAAGGTTAGAACTTGCCATGGAGCATGATCGTTGGTTTGATCTGATTAGAACAGGAAGGGCCCAACAGGTAATGACCGCTTTGGGATTACCTTTTGAAGAAAAGAACAACTTATTCCCAATACCGAACAATCAGTTGATTCAAACTCCGGAAATGACTCAGAATCCAGGCTGGTAATCTTTAAAAAAATTACGATGTATAAGGCCATTATGCTTACGGCCCTACTCTTCATGAGTGGGCTGCAAGGAGAAGCAATTAACCAGTAAGAAAGCTGCGGGTTCCATTGAAAGGGAGTCACCTGACTCACTTTCCATGGAAAAATTGCTCGATACGGTGCAAAAACAGACTATTAATTATTTCTGGGATGGGGCAAATCCAGATTCTGGCCTGGCGCCAGAGCGGATCCATATGGATAACATTTATCCCAGCAACGATAAAAACGTGGTTACCATTGGCGGTACCGGTTTTGGATTTATGGCTATTTTAGCGGGTATAGAACGCGGTTTTATCCCTGAAAAAGAAGGTTTTGAGCGCTTTCAGAAAATGGTTGATTTTTTAGCGAAAGCAGACCGTTTTCATGGTGCCTGGCCACATTGGCTGGATGGCACCACTGGAAAAGTGAAACCCTTCAGCCCCAAAGATGACGGTGGCGACCTAGTAGAAACAGCGTTTCTGGTGCAAGGGTTGCTTGCCGTAAAAGAATATTATCAAGATGGTAATGAAGCCGAACAACAACTTGCCAGAAAGATCAACACCCTTTGGGAAGAAGTGGAATGGGACTGGTACACCCAGGGCAAAAATGTATTGTACTGGCACTGGTCACCTAATTACGACTGGGATATGAATTTTGCCGTGACCGGTTATAATGAAGCGCTGGTTATGTATGTCCTGGCCGCTTCATCACCCACGCATCCTATTACGAAGAAAGTCTACGAAGAAGGCTGGGCACGAGGTGGAAACATTACAAACGATACCACTTTCTACGATTTAAAAACGGTGCTTGATCACTATCCCCAGGGCAACGATCCTGTTGGCCCTTTATTCTGGGCGCATTATTCCTATTTGGGATTAGCTCCAAAAGGGTTAAAAGATCAATACGCCGATTATTGGGAATTGAATACCAACCACGCATTGATCCAGTACAAGTATGCCATTGATAATCCAAAAAATTATAAAGGTTACGGTAAAGATATGTGGGGCATGACCTCAAGTTATTCCATTAAGGGATATTCTGGGCACCAGCCCAGTAATGATCTAGGTGTAATTTCGCCTACGGCGGCACTTTCCAGTATGCCCTACACGCCAAAAGAAAGCAAGGATTTTCTTCGGTTTATGTATACTAAAGAAGATAGCCTAATAGGTAAATATGGTCCTTATGATGCGTTCAGTTTGGAGTACAACTGGTATGAACCGCGCTATCTCGCCATAGATCAAGGTCCAATCCCCGTAATGATTGAAAATTACAGAAGCGGACTGTTATGGGACTTGTTTATGAAGAATAAAGATGTGCAGCGCGGCCTGCAAGAATTGGGTTTTACAAGCCCCTATATAGACTAAATGAACTATTTTAAATATTTATTTTTGGCTTGTGTAATCACGCTCGGCGGCTGCTCTTCAGATAGCGATGCGTCTGATGTGGTGGAAACTCCACCGCCAGTCGATCCGGAAGATCCACCATCTGCTGAACCAGAAATTAGTGAAGGGGAATTACTGGATTTTACACAAAAAGAAACATTTAAGTATTTCTGGGATTTCGCTGAAAGCAATTCCGGAACCGCCAGAGAGCGGTATATTCCTGCGAATCCCGGTCAGGACGAGCGTGTAGTCACCACTGGGGGAACTGGGTTTGGCCTTATGAGCATTATTGTAGGCATCCAGCGCCAGTTTATAAGCAGGCCAGAGGGCGTTGCCCGCTTTGCAGAGATAATGGATTTTCTCGAAAATGCTGACCGTTTTCACGGTGCCTGGCCCCATTGGATCAATGGTGCCACAGGTAATGTGATCCCATTTAGCCCAGAAGATGATGGTGCAGACCTTGTGGAAACCGCATTTCTTGCACAGGGGCTGATCACCGTGGGGGAATATTTGAAAAATGGAGATCCCGCAGAACAAGAGCTTGCTCAGCAGGCTTTCGATTTGGTAAATGGCATAGAGTGGAGTTGGTTTACTCAAGATCAAGATGTGCTTTATTGGCATTGGAGTCCTAACACCGGCTTCAGCATAAACCTCCCATTAAAAGGATATAACGAGACTTTGATAGCCTATATTTTAGCTGCTTCCTCGGCAGATTTTGGGATTGAAAAGTCAGTTTATGATGCGGGTTGGGCAAGTAATGGTGGCATTCAGGTCGCTAATAGCGCCTATAGTTATCCTTTGATCTTGCGACACGCCGGTGCAGAGCAAAACGGAGGGCCACTCTTTTGGGCGCATTATTCGTATTTGGGACTTAATCCTACCACTTTGGTGAGTCCTTATGCCAATTATTGGGACGTCAATGTTAATCATACCTTGATCAATTATTCGTATTGCGTAGAAAACCCATTAGGTTATGCCGGTTATGGAGAAAATCTTTGGGGGCTTACAGCAAGTTATTCCCGCAATGCCGATGGCAGTCTGGGATATAATGCGCACCGCCCCGGGAATGATACGGGTGTGATTTCGCCCACGGCGGCCATAAGCAGTATTCCGTATGCACCGGAACAATCGCTGGCTGCGCTGAACTATTTTTATGCTAACAGGGATAAATTAATGGGGCCGGCTGGGTTTTACGACGCTTTCAGTCCACAGTACGATTGGGTAGCCGAAGCTTATCTGGCAATAGATCAAGGCCCCCAAATCATCATGATCGAAAATTACCGCACTGGTTTATTATGGGATCTGTTTATGCAAAACGAAAACGTACAGGCCGGTCTTGATAAACTCGATTTTAATTACTAGTGTCTGAAAAATCGGTAAAAAAGCCTGAAAAATCACCAAAAAGAGAGTGAAAATGACCTATTTATTAACCAAAATAACCCGTTTATCTATCTGTTTGGTCGGTTTTTTAGCCTTGGTCGAAACAGGTTTTGCTCAGGAAAAGGGAAACATGGATCAATTTGAAAAAGAATCTTTTATTCAGCAGGACGATACGTTGAACTATCGCATATTATATCCAGAAAATTTCTCTGCATCAGAAAAATATCCGTTAATGCTCTTTTTTCACGGCGCGGGAGAACGTGGCGAGGATAACGAGAAACAACTGGTACACGGCGGCTCACTTTTTCTGGATAGTTTAAACCGAAAAAAGTTCCCTGCGGTAGTGGTTTTTCCACAGTGTCCTGAAGATGATTATTGGTCTAATGCAGACGTTGACCGTAGCGAAAATGGCGTTAACTTTAAATTTAAAAACGGTGGCGAGCCCACAAAAGCGCTTGCTCTGGTCATAAATCTGCTTGATAGCCTTAAAAATCAGTCTATTATTGATAAAAATCGGGTGTATGTGGGCGGACTTTCGATGGGTGGTATGGGCACTTTTGAGATTTTATACCGAAAGCCGAATACCTTTGCCGCAGCCATCGCTATTTGTGGCGGGGCAAATCCTGAAACCGTTGCGGCATACGCGAAAACTACACCGCTATGGATCTTTCATGGGGCAATGGATGATGTGGTAAAGCCTAAATATTCACTGGAAATGTCCGAGGCATTATTAAAAGCTGGTGCGCATCCCAAAATGTACCTATACGATACCGAAAACCATAATAGTTGGGACCGTGCTTTCGCAGAAGCGGATTTTCTGCCGTGGCTGTTCGATAAAAAACATACGGAGTAAACAGAACAAGGACCTCACAGGTTTCAAAAACCTGTGAGGTCTGAGCCTTCCGTCAGATCTAAAGTCATAACAATTTCAATTCACAAAAACATGCAGTCAATCCTACCAAAAATAGCGGTCATTTTTCTTTTATGCGCTGCCCCTACTTTTGCCCAGACCACAAGTGATATTCCAGAAGTACAAGCGCTTCTCGATAAAATGACCATAGAAGAAAAAATAGGACAACTCAACCTGGTAACCCCGGGCGGTGGCGTGGCCACGGGATCTGTGGTTAGCAGCAATGTGGAGACAAAGATAAAAGCCGGGGAAGTAGGTGGGTTATTTGGCATTGCTGGACCCGAAAAGATAAGAAAGGCGCAAGATCTTGCCGTAAATCAAACCCGGTTGAAAATCCCTTTGATTTTTGGTTCAGACGTAATTCATGGGTATAAAACCACTTTTCCGATTCCGCTGGGCATGTCGGCCAGTTGGGATATGGATATGATCAAGCAAAGTGCAGAAATTGCCGCGATGGAGTCTACCGCAGACGGCATCAACTGGAATTTTTCCCCGATGGTAGATGTTTCGCGTGACCCCCGCTGGGGGCGTATTTCGGAAGGCTCAGGTGAAGATGCGTTTTTGGGATCCGCCATTGCAAAAGCCATGGTAAAAGGCTATCAAGGGACCGATTTAACCCAACCGCAGACCATGATCGCCACCGTTAAGCATTTTGCGCTTTATGGCGCCGTGGAGGCCGGCCGGGATTATAATAGTGTGGATATGAGCCATATAAAAATGTTCAACCAGTACCTTCCACCCTACAAGGCTGCCATAGATGCCGGAGTGGGCAGTGTGATGAGTTCGTTTAATGATGTAGACGGAATTCCCGCAAGCGGAAACAAATGGCTGCTCACTGATTTACTGCGTGACCGCTGGGGCTTCAATGGTTTTGTGGTTTCAGATTATACCTCGGTCAACGAGATGACCGCGCACGGTCTGGGCGATCTGCAGGTGGTTTCCGCGTTAGCGCTAAACGCCGGACTTGATATGGATATGGTAGGCGAAGGTTTTTTGACCACCTTAAAAAAATCACTTGAAGAAGGAAAAGTGACCGAAGACGCTATTACCCAAGCTGCAAGACGGGTTTTGGAGGCTAAATATAAGTTGGGTCTTTTTGACGATCCTTATAAATATATTGACAATAAACGTCCAAAAACGGACATTTTAACCCCAGAATCACGTGCTTTTGCCCGAAAAATGGCAGCGCATTCGTTCGTTTTGCTCAAAAATGACCTGAATATTCTTCCATTAAAGAAAAACGTTAAGATTGCCTTGGTCGGTCCTTTGGCAAATGATAAAAACAATATGCTGGGTACGTGGGCTCCTACCGGAGATCCTTCGCTTTCTATCCCAATTGTGGATGGTTTAAAAAATGTGGCCCCAGATGCTGAGTTTTCCTATGCAAAAGGAGCGAATATTACCAATGATTCCGCTTTCGCGGAAAAAATAAATGTATTTGGTATGCGTGCCAAAATCGATTCCCGTTCACCGGAAGTAATGATCAAAGAAGCGGTTGACAATGCCAAAAATGCAGATGTGGTCGTTGCCGTAATAGGCGAAGCTACCGAAATGACCGGTGAGGCCGCCAGCCGGACAGATATAAGCATACCAGAACCCCAGATGAAACTGATCAGGGCACTTGTGGAAACCGGTAAACCCATTGCCGTGATCCTGATGAGCGGCCGCCCGCTTACCATTGAAGAACTGAACGCCATGCCCGTGAGTATCCTACAGGTCTGGCATCCCGGTACTGAGGCCGGCAATGCGATCGCCGATGTGGTTTTTGGCGATTACAGCCCTTCCGGAAAATTAACCGCCAGTTGGCCCAGAAATGTAGGGCAGATCCCAGTTTATTATTCGCAAAAAAATACCGGCAGACCCGCACCAGAGGAATTTGCCAAGTTTAAATCCAATTATCTCGATGCGCCAAACAGTCCATTATTTGCTTTTGGTTATGGCCTGAGCTATACCACTTTTAAATATAGCGATCTAACCATAAGTAAGTCAAAAATAGGTATGGGAGAAAGCGTTGATGTTAGTGTGAAGCTAACGAATACCGGTAATTATGATGGAGAGGAAGTGGTACAGCTCTATCTTCACGATGTCGTGCGCAGTATCACGCCGCCCATGCGTGAACTTAAAGGTTTTAAAAAAGTGATGCTAAAAAAAGGCGAGAGTAGGACGATAAAAATCACCCTTACACCTGAAAATTTAAAATTTTATAATAGTTCGCTTGATTTTATTTCAGAAGCAGGTATCTTTGAAGCTTTTATTGGGAGCAACAGTAATGCCACCAACAAGGTAGAATTTGAATTAACAGATTAACCCCAATTTATAAACGATTATTTAAATCAATGCGATGAAGAAAATTTACTTACTGTCATTTTTATTACTGACTTTTTTAGGATATTCCCAAGAATATTCATATATCGATTTTGGACAACAAGGCGCCAAGGAGACTTCTGGAAATTGGAACAATGTTACCAGTACTTCCAATAATCAACAGGGTATTACAGTAGATCTAATTAATGATGACGGGAATTCTACCGGCGTAAAACTTTCCGTAGATGATCCTTTTGATACCGTAAATACTGACGGAACTACAAACGCAGCTAACTCGGTGCCTTTAAGCGCCACTTCAGACAGCTTTTTTGGCGAAACCGTTGTATTTAATGAAAATACGCAGCCTACCGGTGGTTTTGTTCTAAGTGGTCTAAAGACTAACAAATATTATTCATTTGTGGTTTTTGCCTCCAGAATGAAGGTAGCTAGTGGCGAAAGCAGACAAACCTTGTACACGGTTACTGGCTCTGCCACAAAATCTGCAAACTTAGAAGCTGCAAATAATACGGAGAACACTGCAAGCGTACTCAACATTCAGCCTAAATCCAATGGGCAGATCACCTTTAGGGCGCAGCCTGGCACTAACAACAACAACGATAATAAATTCTATTATTTAGGGGCAATTCAGTTAATTGCAAGTGATTCACCTATCACACAGTCTGACGCTACCCTCGCACTGATCTATCCCAACGGAGGCAATGTTCTGGAAGTAGGAAAAACCCAGCGCATAACATGGAATAGTACTTCAATAAACACTACTATTGATATAGAATTCTCCTCTAATAATGGAGCCAGCTGGAGTAATGTGGCAACCGCTCCTGCAGACCTTGAGTATTACGATTTTAAGGTTCCAAATAAAATTTCAAAATCCTGCCTTATCAGAATTTCTGGCGGTGGGGTGAGCGATACCAGTGGTAGTGCGTTTTCAGTAATAGAAAACGAAGGCGAGGTTTACCGCATTGTTGTGCTGGGGTCTTCTACCGCTGAAGGTATAGGCCCAGAAAATATCAATGATGCCTGGGTGAATTTATACCGCGATTATCTTACCCAACAGGATTCTCGTTTTGAGGTCATCAATTTAGGTAAAGGTGGGTTTAGCACGTATGATATTTTGCCCACTGGAACACAGATTAAAGCTGGTGTGGGCAGGACCATAGATACGCAACGCAATGTGACTAAAGCACTTTCCCTTGATCCCGGTGGTATTATCATCAACATGCCTTCTAATGATGCTGCTTATGGATTTCCAGTTGAAGATCAGTTGGCCAATTATGATTTGATCAGTGGTCTTATTGATGATCAAAATATTCCATTATGGGTAACTTCTGTTCAGCCTAAGAATTTTGGCTCGAACACAACCAATAAAAACATTCAATTGGAAATGCTTGATGCCGTTGAAGAGAAATTTGGTGATATGACCATTGATTTCTGGACCGGTTTAGGCCAAAGTAATAATAATGGAATTTTACCTGAATATGATGCCGGTGATGGTACACATATGAATGGAGCCGGTCATAAGATTTTATTTGATCGCGTGGTGGGTGCAGAAGTCGGTGCTACTGTAAAAGACAATGCTAGTGGGCTTAGTGTGGAAAGTGAGCAGTTTAGCAAGGGTAATTTTATGGTATACCCAAACCCGGTCCTAAACAGAGCCACCATTCAACTTCCCGAAAGTGTAAATACAGAAGTGACCATTACACTATATGACCTTTTGGGAAAAACGGTTTATAAGGCCAAGACCAAAATAAATGGGGGTAAAACCACTTTTTCTAAAGGTGACATAAAAGCAGGACTTTACATATTACAGGTAGCTTATGATAAAAAAATCAATGCACAACGTCTATTAATTCATTAAAACAACTAATTTTACCCCGAATTATTAATTAAATCCAAATCTATATGAAAACAATTACTCAATTATTCTTTCTTTTTGCTTGCACCATGGCGGGATTTTCCCAGTCTGTGGCTTATTTTGATTTTGGGAGTAGTAATACTAGAACGCAAAACCTTAACTATAACAATGTAGTTAATAATGGCGTTGAGGATCCCAATATTCTTGTACAAGTTATTGACAGCACCGGTGCAGGTACCGGCATAACCTTGACTGTAAATGATGTTTTTCACGGTACAAACATTGCCGGTACAGTTAGCCCAAGTGCAGATTTTCTTTTTCCCACAAACGCAACACGAGATAGTTTTTATGGGGAAGAGGTAGAATTTGAAGGGGTTACGCAGCCCACGGGAGGTTTTATATTGGAAGGTCTTAACCCATTATTGACGTATTCTTTTGAGATTTTCGCATCACGTGTAGGTGTGCCAGCAACAGACAATAGGGAGGCTTTGTACACTATAGTCGGCTTGGCTGATCAAGAGTATACGGCCGTTCTAGACGCTGCAAACAATACTTCGGAGATTGCTGAAATTCTAAATGTACAACCTACTTTAGAAGGAACGTTGACCTTTACTGCAGAGCCAACAGAAGATAATACGACACCAGAAAAGTTTTATTATTTGGGTGCGATCAGACTGGAAGCTTCAGGATTACTTGGTGTAAACACACCTGCTTTGAGCAATTCTCTGGCCGTATATCCTAACCCGGTAGCTAACCGTACGCAGATAACTTTTGACCTTAAGGAGCAGAGCAATCTTAAAATAGATATCTATGATCTTTCTGGAAGACTGGTAGAGAACATCGTTAATGGTGAGCAGCCTGCCGGGAAGTTCTCTAAAGCTTGGAACCGTTCTTCTAACATCGCATCTGGTGTGTATATTTTACAAATTGATGCTAACGGAAAGCGTTCCACGTCAAAATTATTGTTAAAATAAATGGTTGACCCCATCTTATTTCCTATTATTGGTTTGTTATTTTAAATAATCCAAATAATAGGTATATCAAACAGATTCCCATATTTGGATTTTTCCTATATGGGAATTTTTTTGTTTTAAAATGCGCTTAATTAATAAACCAAACACGTATGCGTTCAATATCCCTTATTATAGTATTTATGTTCACTGCACTGCTGGCACAAAGTCAGGAGATGTATGTGGGCCAAGTGTATGCAGATATAGAGAAATCCATACATACCTATGCAGACACGCTCCAGCTCGATTTTTATACAGCAAAAGAATCGCGTGCCACGGCAGATAGACCCTTATTGATTGTCGTGCACGGCGGCGGTTTTGTAGATGGAAAGCGTGACAATCCCGAAGAAACAAAATTTGCCCAGAAAATGGCAACAAAAGGGTATGCGGTAGCTTCCATTAGCTACGATCTCACCCGTGCCGGTAAGCGCAACGGTTTTGGTTGTGATTGCCCTGCGGCCTTAAAAATCGAAACTTTCGGGACCAACACTAAAAATATCCTCAATGCGGTTGATTATCTAAAAAATGGTGCTGATTTTAATTTTGATCCCAATAAAATTATTTTGGTGGGGAGCAGCGCCGGCGCAGAAGGTATTTTAAATACCGCATATATGCAGGCATATCCTGAATATACCAATTTGCATTTAGAGCGTTATAAATTTGCCGCCGTGGTTTCCTTTTCAGGGGCGTTGCTTGATGCGCGCTACATTCAGGAAGGCAATGCCGTGCCCGCCTTTTTAATACACGGGGTCAAAGATCAGCTTGTTCCCTACACCAGCGCGCCGCATCATTTTTGTAAACTCACAGATTTTGGATTTCTTCCGCTTGACGGGTCTAAAGTCATTGCAGACCGTTTAAAGCAACTCAATGCGCCGCACTATCTTGTGACCGCTCCAGAAGGTAGCCATGATTGGGCTGGTCTGGGCTACGGTTACGTAGATACGATAGCGGAATTTATCAATAACGTTGTCAATAAAGGTGAAAACGTACAGGTAGATGACGCGATTGCTAAGAAGGTTAATTAGTTCTTTTTAGAATGGCCCCTAGTTCATTCCCGCATTGATATGCTTAGCTGACTGCTATTGATGATGTCCAGTTGTCACTTCGAGTAGAGGTTTTCCGTAGTGATAGCGGAGGTAAACGACATATCGAGAAGTTTTAATAGGGCTTTGGTATTCTCTTCATTTTGCGGATCCAAACCATGAAGCTGTTGCATCGCGTTTTCACAGGTATATTTTTTGATCGCCAACTGCCAACTGCCAACCGCCCGCTGATGCGCTGTGGTTTGGTATTGGTTTCAGTTGGTTTTTATCTATCGGTTCATAAATCGGCCAACATTCCTTGAGCCTCATGACCTCATAAAGTTCCGCCAGCCAATCTACTTCAGTAATCGGCATTTGACGCTGAAAACCGGCTCTAGAGAGCATTTTTTTTTAGTATTTGGCAATTTTTGTATGCTTTTGCAATACGTTTTACAAAGAACATCTTAACAGCGCATAACTGCTCAGATTGGGGAGCTCGTTCTCCAGTAAAAGTTCGTTGCCCAGAATTCCGTGCGGACTGGTATTTTCAAAATGCTGGTTTTTGCACGGATGATTGCGTTCATTTTTTGTGGTGCCCGAAACCGTAAACGAGTACGAATAATCTACAAAAAGTCTTTAATTAGGTTCACCATTGCCATTTTTATATTTTTGCCAGTTCATCAAATGATCACCCATGGCAGATCAAAATTCACCTGATAAAAGTAAACTTCCACTTATAGTTTCGGGAGGAATAGTTGCCGCTTTGATCTTGTCCTATTTTTTCATTCCTTCCGTACACGAATTTCTCAAGAATGCCTGGGATGTCTTGACCAGTGATGATAAAAACCGAATAGAAAACTGGGTAGAGAATTTTGGATGGGTAGGGCCGTTGATTATCATTTTGGCCATGGTGGTGCAAATGTTCTTGATCATTATCCCTTCCATTTTACTAATGGTGGTGGCCATTCTTGCTTACGGTCCGCTGTGGGGAAGTGTTCTTATTCTGGTGGCGGTTTATGCGGCCTCGAGTGTAGGTTATGTGCTGGGTCGCTATTTCGGGCAGTTTTTTGCGGATAAGATCCTGGGTAGAAAAACAGAGAAAAAAATTGAGGCCTTTGTGGAAGATTACGGTTTCTGGGCTATAGCGATAAGCCGTTTTAATCCGTTTTTGTCTAATGATGCCATCAGCTTTGTGGCCGGGATGCTTAAAATGAGCTATTGGAAATTCATTGCCGCCACCCTTGTGGGGATCGTTCCACTCGCCGTTTATATCGCTTTTATAGGGCAAAGTACAGACCAATTGAAAAGCGGACTATTATGGGGGTCACTTGTGAGTCTGATTCTCTTTGGCGCCTATTTATATTGGGATAAAAAGATAAGGAAGGATTCTTAGCGCTTGTTTAAGGTCAATTCAAACTGATCTTCATCCCGATAGCTATCGGGAGTTTGAGATCCTGGCTAAGTATAAAAGTTGTTGAATATCGAGATTTTGAACAACTTTTTATACAACGCCATGGTTCTTAAAACATTGGAAATCAGAAAGGAGTCTGTTTAAACAAGCTCTTAACACTTCGGAAAAAGGATGCTTTTTAGTCGAAAAATCACAAATTTCTAAAATTAGCTGTTTTATTTATTGGTCTCAAATTAGGGTCTAAAACCCTGCAATTTTATTGCAGAACTTTAGTGATACGAAAAAATCTAAATTTTAAGACTATTTCGAAAA
>Ga0307487_1001763_pt1 | contig 14793 bp, 10 predicted proteins | sample CBIW12metaG_FD_203665 | JGI IMG/M metagenome (GOLD analysis project Ga0307487, IMG submission 203665) | Sea-ice brine microbial communities from Beaufort Sea near Barrow, Alaska, United States - CBIW 1.2 | ecosystem: Environmental > Aquatic > Marine > Coastal | place: USA: Alaska | collected... | reverse complement strand
TCGGCCAGCCCCTTATAACCGGTTCTGTATTAACCTTTGAATTTTCAGAAAACAACCGGGTTCTGGGATATGATAAAGTGATTATGCAGGCCGGGGGAATTGGATACGGAAAAGCCGATCAGGCCATAAAAGAAATTCCCAAAAAAGGGGATAAAATAGTGGTTTTGGGAGGCGATAATTACAGAATTGGAATGGGCGGTGCCGCAGTTTCTTCGGCTGATACCGGGGAATTCAACAGCGGGATCGAGTTAAATGCGGTGCAACGCGCAAATCCCGAAATGCAAAAACGCGCTGCCAATGCCATTCGCGGAATGGTGGAAAGCGAACACAACCCAATTGTCTCCATTCACGATCACGGCGCCGGAGGACATTTAAACTGTCTGAGCGAATTGGTGGAAGACACCGGAGGGTTTATCGACCTGGATGAACTTCCCGTTGGCGATCCTACCCTTTCTGCCAAGGAAATTATCGGCAACGAATCCCAGGAACGCATGGGACTTATTATTGCCGAAAAAGATATGGACATCCTCAAACGCGTGTCAGATCGCGAAAGAACTCCCATGTACAGTGTAGGGAAGGTAACCGAAGACCGGAAATTTATTTTTCAGCGCAAGAGCAACGGTGAAAAACCTATGGATCTGCCTTTGGAAGATATGTTCGGAAGTTCGCCCAAAACGGTGATGACCGACAAAACCGTAGTTAGGACTTACGAAGAAATTCTTTACACACAAGATAAAATCCAGGACTACCTGAAACAGGTACTTCAACTGGAAGCCGTTGCCTGTAAGGACTGGCTTACCAATAAAGTAGATCGCTGCGTGAGCGGCCGTGTCGCCAAGCAACAAACCGCCGGGCCTTTGCAATTGCCGTTAAACAACTGCGGCGTGATGGCGCTGGATTACAAAGGGAAAAACGGCGTGGCAACTTCGCTTGGTCACTCCCCTATTTCGGCCTTGATAGATCCGGTTGCCGGGTCGCGAAATTCCATTGCAGAAGCTTTGTCCAATATTATCTGGGCTCCGCTTGAAAAAGGAATGAAATCCATTTCGCTTTCTGCAAACTGGATGTGGCCTTGCAATAACGAAGGGGAAGACGCGCGTTTATATGAAGCAGTTCAAGGGGTTTCAGACTTTGCGATCGAATTGGGGATCAATGTTCCCACTGGAAAGGATTCGCTTTCTATGAAGCAAAAGTATAAAGACGGGGAAGTTTTGGCCCCGGGAACCGTGATTATTTCGGCCGCAGGACATTGCAGTGACATCACCAAAGTGGTGGAACCCGTTCTTCAGCCGGAAGGAGCAATTTATTACATCAACCTGTCACAGGATTCATTTAAACTGGGTGGTTCTTCCTTCGCGCAAATCCGCAATAAAATAGGAAATGAAGCTCCCACCATTAAGAATGCTGAACAATTTGTAGTGACCTTCAATACTATCCAAAGCCTGATCAAAAAAGATCTGATCCTTGCCGGGCACGATGTAGCTTCTGGCGGATTGATCACCACTTTGCTGGAAATGTGTTTTGCAGACAATAATTTATCGGCAAATATTGATCTTTCGGCTTTAAATGAAAGTGATTCGGTGAAGCTTTTGTTCAATGAAAACTGCGGAATTGTTTTTCAGGCGAAAGATGATTCCGTAGAAACTATTTTAGCAGAAAATAACATCGAATTCTTTAAAATTGGAACTCCGGCTGAAGGAAATATCTTCAGGATTAAAAATGGAGAACAAAACTTCAAATTTGATATTGCTGCCTTGCGTGATGTTTGGTACAAAACTTCGTTCCTGCTGGACCAAAAACAAAGCGGAATAGATATGGCTACCCAACGTTACGCCAATTATAAAAATCAGCCTCTGAAATTTGTTTTTCCGAAGAATTTTGACGGAAAATTGCCTGTTCTGGACCACACAAAACCACGAATAAAAGCCGCTATCATCCGCGAAAAAGGCTCCAACAGCGAACGCGAAATGGCACGTGCGTTGCACCTGGCCGGATTTGATGTTAAAGACGTTCACATGACCGATTTGATAAGCGGTCGCGAAACTTTGGAAGATATCCAATTTATTGCCGCAGTTGGCGGATTCTCAAATTCAGATGTACTTGGAAGTGCAAAAGGTTGGGCAGGCGCATTTTTATATAACGAAAAAGCAAAATCGGCTTTAGACAATTTCTTTAAAAGGGACGATACGCTTTCGCTGGGTGCCTGTAATGGATGTCAGTTGTTTATAGAACTGGGATTGATAAATCCTGACGATATTCAAAAACCCAAAATGTTGCACAATAAATCCCATAAATTTGAATGTAATTTTACTTCGGTAGAAATTCAGGAAAACAATTCGGTGATGCTCTCCAATTTGGCCGGTAGCAAACTTGGGATCTGGGCGGCACATGGCGAGGGAAAATTCAGTTTTCCTTATGAAGAGGACAAATATAACATCGTCGCGAAATACGGATATACGGGATACCCTGCAAACCCTAACGGTTCGCATTACAACACCGCGATGTTAACCGATGCAACCGGAAGGCATTTAGTGACCATGCCGCATTTTGAACGTTCCACTTTCCAATGGAATTGGGCAAATTACCCAAAAGGAAGAAAAGATGAAGTTTCTCCCTGGATAGAGGCTTTTGTAAATGCGAGGAAATGGCTGACTGCCTTCAAAAAAGAATAATCTCGAATCAAGAAAAAAGAGAATAGAGAATAGAGAATAGAAAATTTGGTTTGAACCAGGAACCAGGAGACAAGAGACAAGAACCAGGACTGAAAAATGTGTTTGTGGTTTATGGTTTGTTGTTAATAGTTGCTGAAACTTATCTGTGAATCCCGATAGCTATCGGGAGCGGTTTCAAATCTGCGATAATTTGCGGGAAAAAGAACAAAAATGTGTTTGGGGTTTGTGGTTTATGGTTTGGGGTTTAAAAGTTCAAACCCCCAAACCCCTAACCATAAACATTTTTAACCTTGCGAACTCACCAACTGCTCCAAAACCTCCCAAACATTATCTGCCAGGATCTTCTGGCCTTCGGCAGTTGGATGGATCCCGTCTTGCTGGTTCAATTCCGGGATCCCGGCTACGTCTTCCAATAAAAAGGAGATGAAATATAATTTGTTTTTTTCTGCGAGATCCGGGAAAATGTTCCTGAATTCTGTAGTGTATTCCTGCCCCATATTGGGCGGGATCTGCATACCTGCCAAAATAATTTTTGTTTCCGAATTTTTTGATCTTACCGTATCAATTATAGCCTGCAAATTTTTTCGGGTCTCATCCATTGGAATACCGCGCAACCCATCATTGGCGCCCAGTTCAAGAACAAAGATATCCACTTCCTGATTTAGTACCCAACCTATCCTGTTTCTTCCACTTGCAGTGGTTTCCCCGCTCAATCCCGCATTGACCACTTGATATGGCAAGTCAAGCGAATCCAGTTTTTTCTGGATCACTGCCGGGTAAGCATCATTAGGATCCAATCCCATCCCGGCGGTAAGACTGGTTCCGAAGAACAGGATCACTCCGGAATCGCTTATTTTTAGATCTTCGCTTTCGACCTCCTCTTCTACCCTATTTTCCACTTCCTTTTTGTAGGTTTCTCCACAGGAAGTTAAAAACAGGAAGCACAACAATGCATAAAATACTGGTAAGTTTCTCATAATACAGTGATTAAAATCAAAATCATTTCTTTATTTTGCCTTCTTTCATAAATAAAAATTAAGAGTAGAAGGATGGCAAAGATATTAAACGTTCACAACTTAGAGAAAAGCTTTTCCAGCGGTTCAAAAAAACTGACCGTGCTGCACGATATCAGCTTTGATATTGAAGAGCGTGAAACCTTTGCCATTGTCGGGCCTTCCGGCAGCGGAAAAACCACTTTATTGGGACTTTGCGCCGGACTGGACAAACCCGACTCCGGCTCCATATCCTTATGTGGAGCTGAACTGAACAGCTTGAACGAAGATGAACGCGCGCTCCTGAGAAACAGGAATGTAGGTTTTGTCTTTCAGGATTTTCAATTGTTCCCTACCCTCACGGCACTGGAAAATGTCGCGGTACCGTTGGAATTGCAGGGAGCTAAAAATGCATCCAAAACAAGTAAGGAGTTGTTGGAAAAAGTTGGCCTGGGAGATCGGATTCACCATTATCCATCTCAACTTTCGGGAGGGGAACAACAACGGGTAGCTGTGGCAAGGGCTTTTTCCAACCGGCCTTCCATCCTCTTTGCCGATGAACCTACGGGAAACCTGGATGCGGAAACAGGGGAAAAGGTTATTCAGTTACTTTTTGACCTCAACAAGGAATCCGGCACTACCCTGGTTATTGTAACCCATGATTTGGAACTGGCGCAAAAGACCCAGCATATTCTAAGGTTGAAAGGCGGGAAAATCATTTCAAATCAGACGGCAGAATCATGGTAAACAGAAATAATACTTTCCACTCAAAGGCCGGTTTTGGATGGCTTATTAAAATGGCGTGGCGGGACGGAAAAGCAAGTGGCAGGAAATTAATTCTGTTCATGGCCTCCATTATTCTGGGGCTCGCTGCGGTAGTTTCAATACAATCCTTTGGCGAAAATCTGAAGGAGAATATTTCCCTTCAGTCAAAATCCCTGATGGGTGCCGATTTTAAGATCGACAGCAATAAACCCATAAACGAAAGAGTAACGGGAATTATTGATTCCCTTGGTGGGGCTGACGCCAAAGAGATCAGCTTTGCTTCCATGGCAGCTTTCCCAAAAACCGATGCAGCAAAGTTAATGCAGGTAAGAGGGCTTGAAGGAGGATTCCCATTTTACGGGGCTTTGGAGACCGAACCTACGGCAGCTGCAGGCCAATATCAGGAACAAGGCGCCGCTTTGGTGGACGCTACGGTAATGTTTCAATTGGGGATCCAACCCGGCGACAGCATTAAAGTGGGGAATATTACCCTTCCCATTGCGGGTGCTTTAATATCGGTTCCGGGCAGCGCTGCGATTTTTAGTTCAATTGCTCCCCCCGTAATTATTCCTTTTAGTTTTATAACAGAAACCGGCTTAGTGCAACAGGGAAGCAGGATAAATTACGACTATTATTTCATTGCCGGGCCGGAACTGGATATGGAGCAAATGGACAAAACCCTGGGGCCCATTATTGATGCACAGGATGCCGATTTGGACACCCATATTTCCACCAGCGAACGCCTTGGTCAGAGGTATGATAATTTTGGTAAATTTCTTAATCTGGTGGCATTTATAGCCCTTTTATTGGGCTGCGTTGGTATTGCGAGCGCCATAAACATTTACATCAAGGAAAAATTACGTGCCGTTGCCGTACTCAAATGTATTGGCGCGACCAGACGCCAAACCTTCCTGATCTATCTGATTCAAATCGCCGCAATGGGGCTTTTGGGCGGAATTATTGGTACCGGCTTTGGTTTGCTGCTCCAGGAATTGTTTCCTTTATTTTTGCAGGATCTTTTACCGGTTGATGTAGAAATGTCCTTTTCTCCACAAGTGATCCTGATGGGATTATTGCTTGGAATTTTAATGTCTGTTTTGTTTGCCTTATATCCTTTAATGGGCACATTGTACATTTCCCCCTTGCAGGCATTACGGGTCCAGGATGATAGCCGGTCCAAATCCGGTAAGGCAGGCTTGCTGGTATTGCTGGGGATTTTTCTGTTTATTTTTCTTTTTTCATTCTGGATCTTGAAGGATTGGAGGTATTCCCTTGCCTTTGTCGGGGGAATTATAATCACCTTTTCAATTTTGGCGGGAGTCGCAAAATTGTTTATGAAAGCCATAAAAAAACACTTCCCTTCCTCCTGGGGTTTTCCTGCCCGGCAGAGTTTATTAAACCTTTTCAGGCCTCAAAACCAGACCCTGACTTTGGTTCTTGCCATAGGAGTGGGAACTTTTTTGATAAGTACCCTTTATTTCACAAAAGACGTATTGCTGGCGCAGGCATCTCTGGAGACAAACTCCAACAGTCCCAATATGATTTTGCTCGATGTGCAGACAGGACAAACCGAAGCCATTGCAAAAACTATCACTGATGAAAATCTTCCCGTACTGGATGACATCCCCATAGTTACCATGAGGGTTCAAAATATTGCAGGAAAATCAGTGAATGCAATAAAGCAGGACACCTCTTCAAAAGTCAAACAATGGATCCTGAACCACGAATTCAGAGTTACCTACAGGGATTCCCTTATTGCTTCTGAAAGTCTTGAACAGGGAAAATGGACTTCAGAAATAACCCAAACAGAACTGATACCCATCTCCATAAGCGATAATTTTGCCGATGACGCAAAAGTAAATTTGGGAGACAAACTTAGCTTCAACGTGCAGGGCGTATTGCTGAACACTTTTGTGGGAAGTATAAGAACAGTAGATTGGTCTCGGATGCAAATGAATTTTTCAATCGTTTTTCCAAAAGGCGTATTGGAAGATGCACCCCAGTTTCGTGTAATTACTACCAATGTCCCAAATGAAGAAGCTTCCGCCGGTCTGCAACAAAAACTGGTTCGTGAATTCCCGAATGTTTCCATTATCGACCTAAGGCAGGTTCTAAGCGTTATTGAAGGACTGCTCAACAAAATCTCATGGATAATCAATTTTATGGCTTTTTTCAGCATACTTACCGGCATCATCGTTCTTTTGGGAGCAGTGCGAACCAGTAAGTACCAACGGATAAAAGAAAGCGTTCTTTTAAGGACCATCGGGGCCAAAAGTGACCAGATCCTTAAAATCCTCGCACTGGAATATATGTACCTGGGGGTTTTGGGAGCATTATCCGGAATTTTGTTATCATTAATCAGCAGCCAGTTGCTGGCCTGGCTGGTATTTGATTCCCCATTTATTCCTTCCTTGTTTCCCTTCCTTGTGCTGTTACCGGGAATTGTGTTGTTAGTGCTGATAATTGGCCTTGGAAACAGCATCAGCGTTATTAAAAGTCCGCCATTGGAAGTGCTTCGGAAAGAGGGAAGGTAAGTTTTTCTGCTCGTGGTTTGTGATTAGTGATTGGGGATTAGCCCATAGCTCATGCCTGAATAAGGTTGACCGTTTTTTATCCTTTGAATTTTAAATATTGAATTTGGAATTATTGTTTTTTAATCATTGATATCGATCCGAAGAAGGAACCAATAAATATTTTCTTAAATTGCGGGATGATTAACCTACTTTTATAGTAATTCCCCCAAATATGCAAAGCTCCAATAAGTTGAAACTCCTGAATTTGGAATCCAAAACAGATTTCAATCTCGAACGTTTTTTTCAACTGACGCCTGACTTTTTGTGTATTGCGGGATATGATGGATTTATAAAAAAAGCGAATCCGGCTTTTTTAAACTTGCTGGGATACAGTTTTGAAGAGTTAATGAAAACTCCTATCAGTGATTTTATATATAGTGAAGATAAAATTATCACTTCCCGATTCAGGGAAAATCTAAAAAAGAAAATTCCGCTGTTAAATTTTGAAAACAGGTATGTAACCAAAAATGGAGATCTTGTCTGGCTATCCTGGACCTCGGTTTCTGAACCGGAAAATGAATTAATTTATGCCATTGCAAAAGATATTACCCATGTAAAAAAGTTGGAGGCAGAACGCAATTTGCTCCTTATCAACCTCGCAAAATTAAATGCCGATCTCAAACAATTTTCATATACCACCTCCCACGACCTGAGATCTCCCGTTAACAATCTCCTTTCCCTATTCAGTTTGCTGGACCTTTCAAAAATTGAGGACAGTGAAACCCTGGAATATATAGAATTACTCAATATTTCTACTCTTAACATGAAGAGCACCCTCAACAAATATGTTGATGCTTTAAGCTGGGAAGAAACGATAAATGCACAGGTTGAAGTTTTGAATTTAAATGATATCCTGAATATTGTGCGAACTTCAATAAATACGTTGATCATAAACTCGAATGCGAAGTTTGAAATAGATTTTTCGGAAGTGGCGGAGTTAAAATTTAATTCCTTCTACCTGCAAAGCATATTTCTTAACCTGATCACAAATTCAATTAAATATTCAAAACCGGAAGTGGATCCCATAATTTCCATCAGCTCGCGAAAAGTCAAAAATGTGAACCAACTAGTTTTTTCAGATAACGGGATAGGCTTTGACATGGACGAGGCGGAAAACAAGATTTTTGGTTTACACCAAAGTTTCCATAATAACCCTGACAGCAAAGGGATTGGGCTTTACCTCGTTCAAAACCATCTGCAAAGTTTAGGTGGAAAAATATCTGTTGAAAGTATAGTTAATATCGGAACTACGTTTACCCTGACTTTTAAGGAATAGCAATTTTGTTTAAGCAAAGAGAAAAACCCTTCTTTGGAAAACACTTCTTTTCTGTAAAACCCTCTTCACATCATCATTAGACCAGGCGTTTTGCTAACAAAATATGGGGGCTGAGAAATTGAGTTTTAGGCATCAAATTTCAATCTTTCCAGTGGTGCGCTTAAAAATTATTTATGTTTAGCCTTTTCCGATTCCTCCAAAAGCTCAGGAGGTGTGCTCTGTGACAGGAATTCTGAAGTTTTATCACGGGCAATATAAAGTATGTATTTAACAAACCCGGTTATTTCGTCTACAATTGGAATATTCTCTATCTGCCAGTATCTTTGCTCAAATTCATTGAGGCCCGGGATCAGCAAATCGTATCTTATAATATCAATTCTATCTGGTTTCCCGGAATTTAATACTCTATTGAGGGAAGCGTGGATCTGTTTCCAATTGCTTCCAAGTTGTTCAGGATTTTCCGGAAAAACATCGGGGATGATCATTCCAAACAATTCTTCCCTTGCTTTTTCGGTTACATTTAAATAAATTTCATTTGCATCCTTTATAATAAAATAGCCGTCTTTTGGCTCCAGCAATAAACAAGGTAAGGGCAAAACCTTAAAAATATTTTTATAATTTATCATTTAAAAAGCATATTTAAATTTCTTATAGTGAGGTACTTAAAAAATAAATGTTTCTATAAAACCAGCCGAGAAAAGTACTTCTTTTTGCACAGTTTGGAATTAAAAAAGCAAAGATTTAGCATTTCATTTATTTTTATTAACACTTTATCCGATATCAGGATCCTTGAATCAAATATCAGAATCAAATAAAAATCTTGATTTCAGATAATTCGGTTTCACTTTTAAATATAGCATTAGGCAATTACCACAAAAAGTGAAGTTCATCCCAGGATTTGTGTTTTAGGTTCTTAAAAAACGAAGGTTTGAACGAAAAATCTGCTTATTTTTCATGAACTTGTATATGTAATAAGCTTTACAGCCAATTAAACCTGAAAAATATGAAGCATCTTATCCAATTGATTATTCTGGCTTTAATGCTTACTTCCTGTCAACAAAATAACAGGGATCAGGCAGTTTATGATATGGCGGGTTCTGAAGGGGAATTGGTTCCGAATGCGAAACAAGTTCAAAACACTCCGCCTCCACCAGATAACCCGATAAACCCTATGGTTACTGGGTTTTCTTTTTGTAGGTGACAATACAGGTGACAATTTTAAATGTGTTTTTTCTTATTAGTCTATTCACTTACAGCCTACATTTTTTACTTCTTTATCTTTTAATCTTCCTACACTATATACTTTAAAGGCGCTTCTATCTAATAGACATTCGTATCTTTTGGAAGTGTAACAATATTTAATTATCAATAAGTTTTTGGAAATACGCCTGGTCTAAATTAGAAAATCACAACAAAACTATTTTCAAAATTACCTAAATGCGTAATCCACAAAACTTCGGGATTTACAAGGGCTTAATTAAGACTGTAAAAGCTTGCCTAAAGCATTTAATATGAAATTAAATGTCTTTCTGAACTGAAGTTTTATTTTCCTCTAATTGGTGAATACGTAAAGCGTAGTCACAAAGTTTCTTTTTTACTAAATGCTTATTTAAAATTTAATATTTCTTGTTTGGACGTGGGTTCGGTTCCTGATTTGGAAATATCATCTTTTTTTTACAATTAATATTTCGTCGTCAGAGAATTCCATCCAGGCGATGTCGTAGATATAATGAAAGGTTTTACCCTTGCTGTTGATGTGGGAATGAGTGTGGTATTTGAACCTGAATTTTTTTTGTTCCAGGATGTTCCGGTACACTTTTACCTGGATCTTATTTTTGCCCAATAACTCGAGCAGGATACTATAATTTCGTTTCAGGTATTCATTTATTTGGATGGCCGCTTGTTTAGCAGCATACCGAAGGTGTTTGTGGTAGTAGTTTTTACAATCTGCCGAACAGAATATCTTATCGCTTCTTCCCCTGATTATTTTCTTACATATTTTACATTTTTTTTCCATAAACCTGCTCTAATACCCTCAAATATAATCTATTCGTTCTTAACGGTTAAATACATTTACTGTCGTTTGTCAACAATTTAAGGCCCTATTATTTCTTAATTTTATGGATATACCGGTATAAACTTAAATTCAATTAAAATGAACAGAAATCAAGTTGTCACCATGTTTGCGCCCAGGCATAACGCGGGCAGGATCAAATTCCAGATTCCTTATAAGATGATAAAGGAGCGGAATGCCTTTAAGCAATTAGACGGTTCATTTTATCACTATGCCCAGCGCTTGTGGAGTATTCCAAATACAGAAATTCACAAACAGAAAGCCTGCGCGCTTTTTGGGAAATCACTGCAAACTGTCAATCCGGAAACCAGGCCGGAAATACCACAGTTAAACCTTTCTGAAAACAGCAAAATAGAACTGGAGAAGCACTTTCAGAAGATGAAACTCAAGGGATTCAGTGATTCCACCATTCGCAGCTATCAGAGTAATTTGACTCAATTTTTCAGTTTTTTTGAAGGATCCGCTTTAGATTCGCTTACCAAAGAGCAAATAGAAGGATTTGTGTATCAATTGATCATGAAATTTAAAATAAGCGATCAAAAGCAGAACGGGATGATCAATGCCATAAAGAGCTATTATGAGCATACCCTGGGAAAACCACGCGAATACTACAACATCACCCGACCCAAGAAAAGCAGGGATTTGCCCAATGTACTGAGCCATAAGGAAGTGCTGGCGATCATCAATCAGCCAAAAAATATAAAGCACAAAGCCATCCTCTACACTATATACGGGTCATCTATAAATCAAAAGGCAAACAACACCCAGTATGGTTGGTCATATCCAGGAACACCTCACATGGAGGCCTTTGTTACCTACTGGTCAAAAGCAACCTCAACACACCTATTGAAGTAGCTAATTGGGCATTTAAGGGGTATGGACTTCGTTGGAAAATAGAAGAATATCACAGGCACGTAAAACAAGAATATAAATTGGAGGGCATGCAAATGAAGACCTTTATGGGCGTGCAATCCATATTGGCAGTCCTTACTGTTGCCATGTGCATGATTTATAAGAATTTGAAATCCCTGCATAGAACTATTGCTCGATGCCGGATATAACTATCTGAACAAGCATACTATAAGCGAGCTCACCAATTTTATATATTACAAGATAAGCAAGGTGGTGTCCAACCTATTGATGCCGGTGAAAATGCGATGGAAGATTCAAAATACAGGACCAATAATGCATAACGGACAACTCGACTTAATGTTCAATTAAAAAAAACGGGGGATGGCTAAATGAAATTAGGGCAACATTTCTCAAAGCATTTTTGGTCATGTATTAAAAAAAACTACATTTGATCCTAATTAGTTACGAAATTGATTTTACTCGCTATTTTACAAATAAAATCCAAGGAAACAAACAAGCTATACAATTCAATCTAAAATAAATTAAAAATCCATAGAATGAAATTTAAATTATTCCTCTTTTGTTTGTGTTTAGTACAAATCGCACTTGCTCAGGAAAACCCTATAGGGGTTTTTGAAAACGACAAAGACATGGGTAATCCCAAATTGGCTGGATCTGCCATTTATGATGAAAATAGTCAAACCTATACTATTAAAGGAGCCGGTTACAATATAGGGGGTCAACGGGATGAGCATCATTATCTATATAATAAATTAAAAGGAGATTTTATAGTTACTGCAAATTTTGAATTTGTAGGCGACAATGAAGCACATAAAAAGATTGGCTGGATGGCCCGTGCCTCAGAACAGGACAATGCTGTTATGGTAGGTGGTTTTTTACAAGGGGACGGCCTTACAGCAGGACAGTGGCGGGAGAGAAAAGGAGCGGATATGCAGAATCCCGATGATGATGTCTGGGCGTCCAAACGCTTCTTTCAGATCATACAATTAGAACGTAAGGGAAATACATTTATAGTGAGAGCAGCCCATCCTGGCGAACCTTTTGAAGAAATAAGCTCAAAAAAGTTAGATTTAATGCCGGAAGAGGTTTTAGCGGGAATAGTTATTGGTTCTCATGATGAAAATGTTATTGAAACTGCCAAGGTTTGGAATGTAAGGATAGATCAACCAGTAGCCGAAGACTACAACCCTAATTCAGAAGGATGGATAGGTTGCAGACTAGAAACAATGAATGTTTTTGATGGAAAACGTAAAGTAATATACACTAAGGACAGCCGTTTTGAAGCGCCTAACTGGATGCCCGACGGGGATAAGTTGATCTTTAATATGGATGGGTCTCTATACGCTATTCCTACTGATGGCGGAGATCTGGTAAAAGTAAATACAGGATCTGCAGATGATCTGAATAATGATCATTGTATTTCGTTTAATGGTAAAATGATCGGAATAAGCCATAATGATGGTAAAGGATCTAACGTGTATGTATTGCCAATAGAAGGTGGGGAACCTACCCCTGTCACTACAGATGCGCCTTCATATCTTCATGGCTGGGCTCCTGATAATAAGGAAGTGGTTTACGTAGCTCAAAGAGGTGGAAGGGAGATCTATGATATTTATAGAAAATCAATTAAAGGCGGAAAAGAAGAAAAACTTACCGATAACCAAAAGCTTGAACACGTAGATGGATGTGAGTATTCCCCAGATGGAAAATACATTTATTACAATGGCTCACAAAAAGGAGGCACTATGCAACTTTGGAGAATGCAACCAGACGGAAGCAACAAAGAGCAGTTGACTTTTGATCAGTATAATAATTGGTTTCCACATATCTCCCCAGATGGGAAATGGATTGCATTTATATCATTTGAGCCGGATATCGAGTTAAATTCACATCCTTCCTACAAACGAGTGATGTTGAGGTTAATGCCAGTATCAGGAGGTGCTCCTAAGGTTATTGCATATCTTTATGGGGGTCAGGGCACGTTTAATGTCAACTCATGGTCGCCAGATAGCAAGCATATTTCTTTTGTCAGTAATTCCTCAAAATAATGAATTGAATATGAATTGTTTTTAAGGGTTAGCTTTTTAGAATGGTTGGGCTGCAGAGTTAGAACTCCGGAATATTAAAAAATAAATAAATTTGAAATACATTTACTATCAGCCTAATAATATATAAATTATAAAACATGTCTCTAAAAATAATAATTAAAGGAACCTGCATTATCTTTATTTGTATGATGTTTTCAAATACAATTTATGCACAAAAACAGTTTAAAGTTTTATTGGTTACAGAAACAGCAGGCTGGCATCATGAATCTATAGACAACGGTATTGTTGCTATAAATAATCTTGCTGCCACTCACAATTTTGAGCTTACAAGACAGCAAGATGCCATAAAAATTACAGCAGCAGGTCTTAAACCTTATGATGCAGTGATTTTTTTAAGCACAACGGCAAATATTTTTGATGAAGATGAGCAAAAAGATTTTGAAAACTTTATAAAATCCGGAAAAGGTTACGTGGGTATCCATGCCGCTTCAGATACAGAATATGATTGGGAATGGTATACCAAACTTGTAGGAAGAATGTTTCATATTCACCCAGTACAACAAACCGCAAAATTGAAGATACTTGATCATAATTTTCCCGGGTTAGAGCATTTTCCTGATACACTCTTGTGGACGGACGAATGGTATGAATTTGGACCGGAAAAAATCCCTGGTTTAAATTATTTAGTCGCAGTAGATGAGAATTCTTATAATCCGGTAGTAACATGGCAGAATCGGGATTTAGACCCAAAAACCGGAAAAATGGTAGCGCGCAATGGGGAGGGCATGGGAGATTTGCATCCTATTTCCTGGTACCATGAGTTTGACGGCGGACGCGCCTTTTATACTGCGCTAGGTCACATAGAGAAGGTCTATGAGAATCAATGGTTCTTAGATCATTTGTACGGAGGTATTTATTATGCAGCTACAGGAAAAGGTATTGAGAAAAACAGCGATATGTCTAAATAAAAACAAACTAACCAAACCGGGCAGTAAAAGGCACTATAAAGAAAGTACCGAATAAATTCTGGGGTATATGTAGAAATATGTGTATTTTATTTACGCTTAAAAAGTAATTTAAAAATAAAGCCAATTTGATTCCAGGAAAAACTGTTCATCTGATTCCTGCATAAAGTGAACAGGTGATTCCGGGACAAAGTGAACAGTTTTTGATGATGGCTTTTAAGTTCTTTTATGTTTTATAAAACGCATTAATTCTATAAACATTGGATCAGTTCTGATTCCGGAAGTAGATCAGAAATTTTCAGTTGAAGATTCTTGATTTAAAAAAATAAATCTGTAAACTATTTTTTAAATTCATTCTTTACAACGACATGGCCTTGCCATTTCCAAGTTCCTCAACCGGTCCACAAGCTATGTATTGCCCGGGGATAGGATCATACCACAACACATTTTCTCCAATTTGCTCACTGGTTTTCCAGGCCCAAATTCCCATTTCCCTCACATTCTTCAAATAAGCCAATGAACCGGCATCGGAATCCATTTTCAATTCCGGAATTT
>Ga0307487_1001758_pt1 | contig 14858 bp, 11 predicted proteins | sample CBIW12metaG_FD_203665 | JGI IMG/M metagenome (GOLD analysis project Ga0307487, IMG submission 203665) | Sea-ice brine microbial communities from Beaufort Sea near Barrow, Alaska, United States - CBIW 1.2 | ecosystem: Environmental > Aquatic > Marine > Coastal | place: USA: Alaska | collected... | reverse complement strand
GAGTACCTCAAGGCCTTCCACAAAAGACAGTTCGTGATGTTGACGGGTTTCCATCAAGGCTTTCCAAGTGATATACATCCCTTGTAAGCGTAGTTGTTTAAATTGATTTTCAATAGTGTTCATAGGTATTCATGTATTTATAGTTAATTATTTATAAGATCCTGCTCCCCGTATATTCCCGTGATCCGGTAATGGCTTAATAGAGGATTGCTCCATATTTTCTGTCATTTTATTCTCCAGGATTTGTTTTAAAAACCGATAGGAATAATTGTGGTTATCTAAAGCAATAGTACAGGCTTTGGTAAAAATGGGCGGATCGACTTTACTGGCCAGGTTTAAAATACCATCACAGCTCTTATAGAGCTGTTCGGGATATTTGTCTTGTTTGAACAAAGCTTCCATATAGCTGTAAAGCGTATCGGAGTATTTATAGGCTTTTTGAAGGTAATAGGTGGGACTGCGCTGTTTATAGTGCTGATGATGGGAACACAGGTGTTCCTTTATCGTAGAGTACTTTCCTTTTTTAAAATCCCTTGGATGTACTCCTATGAGTACTGCCTTGCAGTATATTTTAACCAGGCTCCGTGTATAAATTACCTTGACCTGCTCTCCTATATAAGTGTAGTGAACGCTGTAGTAATGTTTGTCCAAGGTCAAATAAACATGGTTGTTCTTGGCCACTTTAAGGTCCCGATAGTATTTAAGCTCAAAAGCTTCTGCCGGTAAGCCTTGCAGGCTATGCTTTTCATCAGCTATAAACTTTTCTTCCCGGCAATATCCCTTCTGTTGCATACGGGTTTGGTTATGTGCCTTTACCTTTTCTTTGATGGCCAGGTTCAGCGAAGCCAGGTCAAAGAATTGTTGGTTGCGTAATTTGGCGTATACCCGGCTATAGATGAGTTTCACCTGGTTCTCTACCAAGGCCTTGTCTTTGGGCTTTCTGGGTCTTGTGGGGGTAACGGTAGTGCCATAATGATTGGCAAAATCTTCCAGAGCACGGTTCACATCAGGTTCGTAAGGACTGGCCTTTATAACGGCAGATTTTAAATTATCGGGAACCAGGGTTTGTGGAACCCCACCCAAATCTTTTAAACAGCAATTCAGGGCGTGTATAAAATCTCCTATCTTTTGGCTTCTAACGGCCATAGCAAAGCTATAATCCGAATACGGAAGGCAAGCGACAAAGACCTGAACAAAAATTTCTTCCCCGGTATCCCTGTCGATATAAGAGAGTTTTTTTCCTGCGTAATCAATATAAAGCTTCTCCCCGGGATGGTGTTCCAATACCATCGATGGATTTTGGGTGCCACGGTATTGCCGAAGGTGATAACAGTATTGACTGTAACTGTAGCCATCCGGGGCACTATCGTGATATTCTTCCCATAATACCTTGCGGTTTACACCAACTTTCTTCAGTTCTTTGGTGCAATAATCAAAGGTGTTTTTCAGGAGTTCATACCGCTCATCTTTATAGGCTGGATTTCCAGATAAAAAGATAGCCTCCAGTGCTGTATCCTCAAGGGTTAAGAGAACTTCGGTAGCGATGGTACCCAGTGAAGCCTTTGATATATAGCTCTTAACGGTATTCTTGCTTACAGACAAGGTGCGTGCGATGGTTTTTATCCCCTTGCCCTGTAAGTGCATTCTAAGTATTTGTTTTACTGCGCTCATACGTTTTGGTTTTCCTGCCATTGTTTATCTTTTGGTGTAAAAACACCAAGTAAACCAAAATCGAATGGAAATAGCCAAGGGGGGTCAACTTGCTCCGGAATCACATCCACTTAACCCACAGAAGAGGGGGGTCAGTTTGCTCCGGAATAAAGTATTCCTACTTACTATCTTTTTATATGAAGGGGGTCAGCATCCGCCGGAATGGCAGTAAATTAAGGTTCCTGTTCATGCTGCTAAATTTGCGCCCCGGAGAGGGGTCAGCTTAGTCCGGTGTATCCAATTCCGATAACATGGACACTTTTGTTGACCAATAAAAGTTTCTTTATTAGACTCATAGAGGTAAACCAACTATCAAATAAAATATAATCAACAGAAATTTTCCGTTGATTTATTCTACGAAACATTTGGACAAGGATATCTGTCTTCTTAGAATTTAGTTCTTTAAAACGCTTCTGTACTGGTAATTTGTCTTTTCTAATTACTTTTTTTTGTTTCTTAAGTTCTTTCTTCGAGAGGCCATACTTCTTGATTTTGTTATCCTTGTTCTCGCGATGAAAGCTGAAATCAACAGGAATAAAAACACTCCCATTCCAGTAACCGGCTACAAGGAGTTTATATCCATATATAAAGCGTTTGGTTACATGGTTATGAATTTTAGAGATTCCTTCTATTGTTTTTCCTCTTTTTTCGATGTCGGTATCGTCAATAATTAAACATCTTACGTTGTCCTTAGGTGCCCTGAGTTTTTCATCTATCTGCAAATAACGCTTTACAAACAACAGCAATAGGTTACGCCAGTTTATCTTCTGATTAGCAAGAGCCCTATAATAAACATCCTTTTGTGCTTTTGAAATTGGAATAACTGAATTACTGTATAAAGAACCTACATTTTTAATGTTCATAAATGGCAGAACTAACAATACCCTCATAATCTCCCAAAAAGGAACGCCACTTCCCTTGACAGACTGAAAAAGTTTGGATGATTTAGAAAATTTAAAAAGTTCAAGGTGTTTTGAAAAAAAATCCGGTTGTGTCCAATTCGATCTAAAAAGTGTTTTTATTTCTTGAATTTTAGCAATATCTTTGATCTGTAGCATATTTGTATTTTTGTGTGTGATACCTTAAAAATACAGTAAAATCAGGCATTACGCAAGGTTTGTATGCTACATTTTTTGTTTTTTCTACACTAAAACCCTAGTGTTTTCGGGGTGCGAAACTTGAGTTTATAACAAAAAAAAGGAATCTCTCTACAATCAATCCCTCAAATTAGAAGTTCGACTTTTGCAACCCTGGGGTTCACTGACAGCAGGCCTTGAAGGTTCCCATTTTTTGCATGATCTAAATAAAAACAGAATTTCCATCGACAGCCGATTATCAGTACGAGTCTTTAAAGGTTTATCTGTTAACTTTTCCTCAAATTATGATTATGTACAGGACCAGTTGTCTTTACCAAAAGGGGATGCCTCTCTGGAAGAAGTATTACTGGGAAAAAGGCAATTAGCAACCACTTATGGAATTTCTGTTTCTGCCGGAATTAGTTATAGTTTTGGTTCTATTTATAATAATGTGGTGAATACTCGTTTATAAATTCTCACTTTCCACAAAAAAAATAATTTTTTTGTGGAAAGTGAGAATTTATGGTTCTCTTTTATTGCCAAACAACTTATAACTTTTGCTATTTGTGTTCACTCTAAGAATTTGCTTCTTTTTCTAGGATCGGATCACAAAATAGCCAAGAGGGTCAGTTTTATGGAGTAATTTAATGTCTACCGGATTAATGACTTAAATCCAGTTATTGATGAAGATATTTTAATGATATCTCAAATTATAAAGATAATTTATTAAGCTATTGAGGGCTGTGCGCTTGAAGGTCTGTAATTATAAAAATCATTTAACAAATAATTTTGTTTTTGTAATATTTATGATGTAAGTTTGGGCAATCGGTTACATAAATAAATTTGTAAATTTTAGGTTAAAGATTATATTTGGAAAATTAAATTTATTTAACAAATAATTTTGTTTTTGTAATATTTATAATGTAAGTTTGGGCAATCGGTTGCACAAATAAATTTGAGAATTTGATAAATGAAATGGATATAACCATAGTTGCATATTGCATTTGCTTCATAACTAGTTTAACTTTTTCTTAATAATAACAAGTGATCAATCAGACTTAATTTCCAGAAAATAAACAACACCTTAACTACCAATATCTAAATTTTGAAATATGAAGAAATTAAAAAACAAAAACGTTTTCGATAGATTTTTAAATAGATCTCCCGTTTTTAGGGGCAAACAAATTCTTTTAATCCTTTTGATCTTTTCAGGGTTGTTAGTGACAAATGGTTTTGCTCTCCCTGTCCCCAACAAGGTATTTCAACAAGCCCAAATATTGGTATCAGGTACGGTTACAGATGTAAATGGAATTGCCCTTCCAAGTGTCACTATTCAGGAAAAGGGGACAAACAATGGAGTTTTAACAGATTTTGATGGGAATTTCACTATTGAGGTGAGTTCCACAGAATCCATATTGGAATTTAATTATGTGGGAATGAAGCCCCAATCTAGAATTGTTGGTGGAAATACCTCAATGAATGTTCAAATGGAGGAAGACGCTCAATCCCTAGGTGAAGTTGTGGTCGTTGGGTATGGTACTCAACAGAAGCGGCATCTTACGGGATCTATTGGTTCCATAGATATGAAAGAATTAAGCCGACCTGTAGGCGACTTTGGACAAGCCATGTACGGAGAGGTGGCTGGTGTAAGAATTCAGAATACCAGTGGTGCTCCTGGAGCATCATCCAGAATTCAAATAAGGGGTATTACATCACTCAGCGGTAGTTCTGCACCGTTGATTGTTATTGATGGTGTGCCCATGCCATCCATTGATTTGAACAATATCAATTCAGCGGATATTGCATCGATTGATATATTAAAAGATGCCGCATCTGCTGCTATCTACGGATCAAGAGCAGCGAATGGTGTGGTTTTGGTTACCACTAAACGGGGCGTGCCAGGGGAACCTCAGGTGTCTGTAAATTACACTTACTCCATGCAAAAAATAATGAACAAAGTCGATATGATGGACGGCCCCCAATATGCCAGGGCTGCCATAGATGCTGCTCAAAATGGATGGATCGACAGTGGTGGAGATCCAAATGCCCCAAATACAATTGAGGCCCGTGGGGAATATAAATATACCTGGCCGGAAGCTTTGGAAAATCCACAAACCTTATGGAACAGTGATTGGGAAGAGATGTATAGTCGTGTGGCGCCCATGCATAAGGTGGATTTAAGTACATCAGGTGGTAACGAAAAATCCAGATATTATTTATCAGCAGGTATACTTGATCAGGAAGGAATGATAGTCACTACTGATTACCAAAGATACACACTCAACATGAATGCCGAGACTAATATGAAAGATTGGTTGAAAGTGGGTGGAATGATGAATGTGACGTATGACAACCGGAGCGCATTAGAAGGACGGGCAATGAACGCTATTCGTGAGTATCCGCAAATATATCCTGAATTCGCACCTAACGGTTATTTGGGAGGGCCTAGCTCAATTGACGGTTTTGAAAATCATTACAATATTTTAATGCGTGCAAATGATGCTGGGCATCCTTATTGGCATCTATACGGCTATAATGACGATCGTCAAACGATAACTACATTAGCCAACGCATTTGCTGAAGTTAAATTATTGCCGGGTTTAAAATATAGGAGTGCTGTCAATGCATCATATGAACGTTATGACCGAAAATTCGTGCAAAAAGTTGATGCGGGTTTACCGATACTTAATCGCGGCAGTGTATTAAGTACAATGGATCGCACTTTAAATTACACTTTTGAAAACCTGCTCATGTATGATTTGGACTGGCGGGAACACAACATTTCCGCAGTGGCAGGTTATGAATATAACCAACGGGATTACTATAATCTACAGGGATCACGAAATGATTATGATAATGACCAAACTCCCTATTTGTCCGCTGGACAAACCATTAACAATGCCACTGATGGTGCAACTAGTTATGCGCTGATGTCGATTTTGGGTCGCTTGAATTATAATTACAGTGGAAAATATCTTTTATCGGCTACATTCCGGCGTGATGGTTCTTCACGATTTGGACTTGCAAATAAATGGGGAAATTTCCCTTCATTATCCGCTGGTTGGATTATTAGTGAAGAAGATTTCCTGCAGAATGCCGATGCGCTTAGCACATTAAAACTCAGGGTTAGTTATGGTTTAACAGGGAATGACAATTTTTCTGATTATTCCTGGATGAGCAGAATGCAAATGGTGCCTTTGGCAATAGGTAATAATGCTTCATCATCATCATATTATCCTTCAAGTGTTGAGAATCGGGATTTAGCCTGGGAGAGAACACGGCAATGGAATTTTGGTTTGGATGTAGGTTTTATGAATAATCGTTTTAATCTTGAAGCTGATGTTTACAAATCAGTATCAGATGGATTGCTCTTGAATGTTCCTATTCCAACCACCACCGGGTTTGGTAGCATATTTAGAAATATTGGAGAACTGGAGAGTAAAGGGTTTGAATTGGGTCTTACTTCTCGTAATCTTATAGGTTTGAAGGACGGTCTAAACTGGACTACACGAGGAACAATATCGGTGGATAGAAGCCTTATCACAAAACTAGGGCCTAATGACGCGCCAATAACTCTTTCAAGATCTAATATGAACCTCCGAAACGCAGTTGGAGAAGTACCTTTTAGCTTTTATGCTTATAAATATGACGGAGTGTACATGAATCAGGCTGAAATTGATGCTCATGGGGTAGAATACAATTTCCCTGTTAATCCAGGAGACGGACGGTATGTAGATATAAATAAAGATGGTCGTATCACTGCAGATGACAGAACTATAATTGGAAATAATCAACCGGATTTCATTTGGGGTATAAATAATGATTTTCAATATAAAAATATTGATTTTAGTTTTCAAGTAGGAGGACAGGTAGGTGGTGAAATTTATAACGCCCATGCACGTCGATCGATTTTTAATCACGAAGGGCGTAATTATTTCGAACTGCTGGAAAACCGGTGGCGATCTGAAGAAGAACCTGGGGATGGTTATCATTATAAGCTAAGTGTGGACATAGGTGGAATGGAAAAACAACCATCAGATTATTGGTTGGTAAGCGCTACTTATTTCCGTCTGCGAGATGTAACTTTAGGTTATACCCTCCCTACAAATTATGCACAAAGTATCGGTGTTTCTAGTACACGTATCTATTTTAATGGAGTGAATTTGTTTAACTGGCAAAAGGCGAAAACGATTGGAGATCCGGAAAATACTTCTGGGTCTAATGCAGACGCAGCTGTTTCAGGTGTACAGTTTAATTCATATCCTACAGCAACTACTTTTTCACTTGGCATTAACGTTAATTTTTAACAAAAAAAATAAAATGATGAAATCAATTAAGTATTTACTCATTGTTCCATTTCTTTTTCTATCTATTTCTTGTGACGAAGAAAAACTTGATCTTTATCCATTGACAGAACTTACAGAAGGAACATATTATAAAAACTTGCAGGAGATCGAATCTGCTGCAGATGACGTATACCGGCAAATAGGTCGCCTTTATGACTCCCGTGGGATACCTTCTATTTACGGTATGCTTTATTCTGATGATGGGGAGGTTGTTGCTCAATTATCAGGAACCCCTGTTTTTCAGCCAATTGACAGACATGAAATAACTGCGGACAATCCTATAATCGAAAACGCATGGGACGATGCTTATAACGCTATATTCATTTGCAATAATATAATTGAACAACTTGAAATAACGGAAGTTGAAATGGATGAAAGTCACAGAAACAGGATGATCGCTGAAGCTAAATTTGTACGCTCACTTGCTTATTTTAATCTAGTTCGTGCATTTGGCGCGGTTCCTCTTGTTACAAGTAAAATTTCTGCAGAAGAGGCTTTGGAGCACCTTCGAGAAGATCCTAATACAGTATATGATCAATTGATAAAGGATCTAATAGTAGCTAAAAATGATTTGCCAGCAAATTATTCGGGGGGAGATGTTGGCCGGGTAACAAAATATAGTGCTGCGGCGGTTCTTGCTAAAATACATTTGACCAGGGGGGATTTTCCAGCTGCGCAAACAGAGTTAGAATTTGTTATTAACAGCATGGAGTATTCTTTGGATTCCAATGAGGACGGAACAGTAAATATTGAGGATTATTTGCATCTTTTTCATCCCGCCACAAAGAACAGTAATTCTTCAATATTGGAAGCCCAATATATGTCAGGTGTTAATGCGGCTAATTCTAATCACCAAAGGGAATTTTCACCCTATGCGGAGGACTGGAAGCATCCATTGATAGATGAAGTAATACTCCGTGGTACTGGTTTTAATGTTCCCACTAATGATTTGGCATCCGAATTTGAAGAGGGGGATCTACGGAAGGATATTACAGTTGTTCCCGGTTTTGAAAATGCTTCAGGAATTTGGGTTGAGAATACATTTACTCTAAAATATTTTGATCCAAACTGGTGGAATCCCGGGCAAAACTTTGAGATTATTCGTTATGCCGATATTCTTTTAATGTATGCGGAGGTTACAGGGGATGCACAGTACCTCAATATGGTACGGGACCGTGTAGGTCTTCCTGCTCTTGGAACGGCTGGTTACCCCTCCGAATTATATTCTACACTGGAACGGGCAATAGAGCATGAAAGAAGAATGGAACTAGGCATGGAAATGCATCGTTTTTTTGATTTGGTTAGAACAGGTAGAGCGGTTGAAGTTATGCAACCTAAAGTTGGTAAAGACGTAAAAATTTTGTTTCCAATTCCGCTTTATGCTATCGATGTTAACCCTGGTCTGACGCAAAATCCAGGATATTAATATGTTGCTATAAATTATTAAGAACAAAACTATGAAATTTAAAAATTATTTAACTGGAAAAGTATTATTGTCAATATTTATTGTGATCTTTCTGATAGGCTGTGCCGGACTTCCATCAGAGAAAGCTCCTTGGGTGGATCTATTCAATGGAGAAAATCTCAATGGCTGGTATATCAAGGGTGGAGATGCTAAATATGAGGTCAAGGAAGGGGTTATAGTTGGTTCCACGGTTTATGACACAAAATCGGAAAGTACCTTTTTAATATCGGATAAAATGTACGGGGACTTTATCTTGGAACTTGATTTCAAGGTGGATCCAAATATGAATTCCGGAATCCAGATAAGGAGCAACAGTTTTGATCATTATATGGATGGCCGGGTACACGGGTACCAGATTGAAATTGATCCTTCGGAAAGAGCATGGACCGCCGGAATTTATGATTCTAGCAGGCGGGGCTGGTTATTTCCGCTGACCGATAACAAGAAGGCTCAGGAAGCTTTTAAGCAAAATGAATGGAATTCGGTTAGAGTGGAAGCAATTGGTGACACTATTAAAACATGGATCAACAATATACCTGCCGCTCACCTGATAGATGACATGACCCTCAGTGGCTTTATAGCTCTTCAGGTGCATGGTATTGGAGAAAACGATCCAGAAGGCACAGAAATCATGTGGAAAAATATAAGGATTCTTACCGAAAACCTTGATGAATATACCAGGGAGACACCAGTAAAACCGGTAAGCACTAAAAACAGGTTGACTATTGACGAAGAAAAAAAAGGATGGAAATTGCTTTGGGATGGGGAAACTACCCGTGGCTGGCGGGGTGCCAAATTAGATGAATTTCCCGATGAAGGATGGGTTATTGAGAATGGTGAGCTTATTGTAATTGCAAGCGGAGGAGGCGAATCTGCTGCAGGAGGAGATATTGTTACTAAGGAGGTTTATGGTGATTTTGAATTAAAAGTTGATTTTAAGATAACGGAAGGGAATGCCAATAGTGGTATAAAATATTATGTAGATACTGATATCAATAAAGGCCCCGGCTCTTCAATAGGGTTGGAATATCAAATTTTAGGTGAAGAACATCCCGATTACGAAGAAGGAAGTCATCCTGGAAGCAGAAAAATGGCTTCGTTATATGATCTGATCCAGGCAGATCCCATACCGATTAATCCTGTTGGAGAATGGAACACGGCGCATATAATCTCTAAAGATAACCATGTAGAGCATTGGCTAAATGGGGCAAAAGTTTTAGAGTACGAACGAAAAAACCCCGGATTTCGAAAATTGGTTTCCGAAAGCAAATATGCCGAATGGCCTAACTTTGGAGAAATTGAAAGAGGTCATATCCTTTTGCAAGACCATGGTGATTACGTTGCATTTAAAAATATAAAAATTAAAAAAATCAATTAAATAAGAAATCAATGACAACAAGAAGGAATTTTATTAGAAAAACAGCTTTGGGTGGTGCTGCTGTTACTGTAGGAGGTATGATATTTCCAGATATGGGATATGCAAATATTTTTGGAGCCAATGAACGCCTAAATGTGGCAATTATAGGAGTGCATAGCAGGGCGAAAGCACTAATCCAGGGAATTCATGCCTATTCTAATGCAAAAATAATATACAATTGCGATGTTGATGAAAATATTCTAAAAGAACACAGTGACTGGTGCCAGAAGAACATAGGTTATATTCCAAAAGAAGAAAAAGATTTCAGAAAAATGCTGGAAGATAAGGCAGTGGACGCTGTTTTCATTGCTACACCTGATCATTGGCACGCGCCTATGGCAATAATGGCATTACAAGCAGGAAAGCATGTATATGTAGAAAAGCCCTGTAGCCATAATATGTTCGAAAATGAACTATTGGTAGCCGCACAGGAGAAATATGGAAAAAAAGTTCAAATGGGTAATCAAACTCGTGCTAGTGGTAGACATCAATTAGCGGTTAAAGAAATTCGTGAAGGTATTATTGGAGATGTTTATTTAGGAGAAGCTTATTACACCAACAATAGGCCATCCATAGGAAGAGGAAAAGCTATTGAAAAACCGGGAACTTTAGATTGGGACCTGTGGCAGGGTCCGGCACCAAGGGAGGGTTATAAAAACAACGTTCATCCATACAATTGGCATTGGTTTCGCAAATGGGGTACGGGGGAACTTGCTAATAACGGTCTTCATGAAATAGATATTCTTCGTTGGGCGCTTGGTGTGGATGCACCAAAAAGTGTAACATCCTTTGGTGGTAAATATACATATGATGATGATTGGGAATTCCCGGATAATCAAGAGGTTACTTATCAATTTGGGGATAATAAACGAATTACTTATAAAGGTCATAGCCGTGGAAAAATTGTTGGATCTGAAAATCCCGAAGCCATAGTTTACGGAAGCCAGGGAGCTATAGTGTTTGGTCAGACTGACTATACAATTTATGATCTTGATGGCAAACCAATTGGAGGAGAAAAGAAAATAGTTGAAGGTGACAGTAGCGATACTGTTGGAGGCGGGGCAAACGTTGCGCTTCATATAGCGAACTTTTTTGATGGCATTAGAAAAGGTCAAAAGCTAAATTCGCCCATTGCAGATGGAGCTATTTCCACTATGTTGTGTCATCTGGGCAATATTGCACACTTCGTGGGTCATACAATTAATATAGATCCATCAACAAGTAAAATAATGAATGATGCTGAAGCCATGTCATATTGGAAAAGAGATTATGCGGATGGGTGGGAACCTAAATTATAAAGAATAAAAATGAAGAGAAGGGAATTTGTAATAAAAGGAGGTATGGCATCATTGGCAGTTGCCGCTTCCGCATCAATGTTTGGGAGTATAAATCCTTTTAAAGGTGCTAATGATGTTGTTAACATAGGAGTAATCGGTACAGGAAATAGAGGAAGCGGATTAATACCGTATATTAACGAAATTAAAAATCTCAATGTGATTGCTTGCTGTGATATCCTCCCTTTCCGTTTGGCAGAAGGAATTCAAAAAACAAATGGAAAGGCTCGGGGCTATAGTGATTACCGTAGATTACTGGATAATAAAAATGTTGATGCAGTTTTGGTTGCGACTCCTTTCAGCACTCATGCTGAAATTGAAATGGATGCATTGGATGCCGGAAAGCATGTTTATGGAGAAAAAACCTTGGCCAAAGGTTATGGTGACATCCGGAATTTGTTAGTCAAAGCAAAAGATTCAAATAATATATTCCAGACTGGACACCAATTGCATAGTTCGCGTTTATATACATATGTGGTTGATTTGATTAAAAACGGAAAAATAGGAAAAATAGAAGCTTTTGAGTGCCAATACAATCGAAATGGGGATTGGAGAAGACCTGTGCCTAATCCCGGATTGGAGAAGTTAATAAACTGGAGGATGTACAGGGAATTTTCAGGTGGCCTTGTAGCCGAACTCTCTTCTCACCAAATAGATTTCGTGAATTGGGTGCTGGATTCCACTCCTGAACAAGTCATGGGAACGGGAGGACTTGATTACTGGAAAGATGGGCGGGAAATATACGATAATATTCATCTTATTTATAGTTATCCTGGTGGGATCGAAGCTAAATTTACTTGCCTTGGTACTAATGCTCTTGACGGCTACCAAATTAAAGTATTAGGAAGTAAGGGGACTATTATTCTAGGCTTTGCTGATGCCTGGTTCTATCCGGAGGGGAATCATGAAAAAGAGCTTGGGAATGTGGACGGGGTCTCCGGGGCAACTGTACAATGGGAGCAGGGCAAAGGAATTCCTATAGAAGTCAATCATGCTGATCCCAGTCGACAAGCTTTAACCGACTTTAGGGACAGCATTGTAAACCAAAAAAATCCAATATCAAATATAGTAACTGGTGCCAAGACCGCTATATCTGTTCAAATGGCCCTGGATGCCATGTATGATAACAGAATTGTAAAGTGGCAGTCTGATTTTGATGTTCTGTTGGAACAAGTAGCTAATGAACATTCCAAAAATGGGTGGTAATTAATGGTTCGCTAAATTTATAATCAGGCTTTATTCTCTTATCACATATTTTTATTGTTCTGTACAGGCGCCATTTTACAGAGGAAAATGGTGTTATCGGAAATCAAATGAATTATAAATATTAAGAGCAGAGTTGCTATACCTTTTGAAAAATAAAATTGACGAATTTGGGAGTAAAGAATAAATGATTGTCGAGCAGCTTGCAAAATGGATTAAAGGAATTGAAACAAAAATTGATTAAAATGAATATTGAAATAAGTAAAAATCCTGAAGAATTAGGCAAATTAGCCGCGAGTGCTGCGGCAGAATTAATTCGTGCAGCAATATTGGAAAAAGGCACATCAAATATAATTTTGGCTACAGGAACTAGTCAGTTCGAAATATTAAATCAACTCGTTCACGAACCAGATATTGATTGGAGTAAAGTAGCGGTATTTCATCTTGATGAATACATCGGCTTATCCGTAACACATCCTGCTAGCTTTAGAAAATATTTAAAGGAAAGATTTATAAATAAAGTAGGTCCTGGATCGGTATTCCTGATCAATGGAGAAACCGATCCGGAAGAGGAATGCAAAAGGTTAGGAAATATTATTTCAAACCACACCATTGATGTCGCTTTGGTGGGGATAGGAGAGAATGGCCATTTAGCATTTAATGATCCTCCGGCAGATTTTAAAACGGAAAATCCCTATATAGTGGTGGATTTGGACGAACCTTGTAGAAAACAACAGTTTAATGAAGGTTGGTTTAAAACTATAAATGAAGTTCCAAAAAAAGCCATTACCATGTCCATAAAACAAATCATGAAATCCAGACATATTGTCTGCTCTGTTCCAGGTACACGTAAAGCGAAAGCAGTAAAGGATTGCCTCGAAAATGAGATTACCAATGTTCATCCTACTAGTATTTTACAGGCACATCCGAATTGTAATGTTTATTTAGATATAACCTCTGCTGCATTATTAAATACAAAAAAAAAGATTATTTAATAACATGAAAAATTTTGTTGGAGACACAGGCTCCCTAACCAGAAGCCAAACAACAATTACAATTGAATTTATTGGATTATTATTTTTGGCCTTGGTTTCCTGGATCAATACCATTTTAACACCTTAATTTGATTAAACTTTCAACGCTCTAATTTCCAGTGCAATCGGGTTACTTTTGTTTTCTATTATTTCATATTTAATTTCTTTGTTCTTTTTCTATTTGCTGTACCCAAGGATCAACGTCATTTATTCATTTACAAATTATGAAGAGAAAGATACTCAACTTCGGAATCATTGGAACAGGTGATATTGCATCACATCATGCAAAGAGTATTCAGGAACTTGAAAGTTGTCGATTAGTGGCAGTTTGCAGTTCTACGGATGCTAGAGCAATAGAAGCTTCTAAGAAATTTGGAGTTCCGGCATATTCAAATATTGATGATTTTCTGTTAAAAGAAGACTTAGATGTAGTATCAGTTTGTACTCATAGCGGTAATCACATGGAACCTATACTTGCTGCTGCTATGGCCGGCAAACATATAATAACGGAAAAACCGCTGGAAGTTAGTTTAGAACGGGCGAACCGAATCATATCTGTTTGTAGATCACAGGGGGTAAAATTAAGTGTTATTTTTCAAAACAGGTTCAACCCAGATTATTTACAATTGAAACAAATTGTTCAACAGGGATCTTTGGGGAAATTGATTTTAGGAAATGCTTATATCAAATGGTATAGACAGGAAGATTATTACAACAAGAGCAACTGGAGGGGCACCCTTAAAGGAGATGGGGGTGCAGCTTTAATCAACCAGGGCATTCATACAATAGATCTATTGCTGGATATAATGCAAGATGTACAAAACGTATTTGGACAGGTAAAGACGATGGTACATGATATTGAAGGAGAAGATATTGGAATTGCCTTATTGAACTTTAAAAATGGAGCTATGGGAACTATTGAAGGAGGCACAACGCTGTATCCCGGTTACGATGAACGTTTGGAAATCTTTGGTGAATATGGAAGTATTATTTATGAAGGGGGTAAAATAGTTAATTGCGATTATAAAGGAAAAGAAGATGCAGCAATTGACCCTCCAAAATTTTCATCAAGTGGAGCTTCAGATCCTATGTCTGTGGATTATCGATTGCATAAGTTACAAATAGAAGAAATGGTGGACGCAATTCACAATGACCGAGAACCTTTGGTAAATGGTGAAACTGCCATTAAATCTTTGGAATTGATATCAGCAATTTATGAATCCTCTAAAGAGAAAAAATTAATCGATCTAAAATGAAAGGGATTATGCAGCTA
>Ga0307487_1001753_pt1 | contig 14891 bp, 10 predicted proteins | sample CBIW12metaG_FD_203665 | JGI IMG/M metagenome (GOLD analysis project Ga0307487, IMG submission 203665) | Sea-ice brine microbial communities from Beaufort Sea near Barrow, Alaska, United States - CBIW 1.2 | ecosystem: Environmental > Aquatic > Marine > Coastal | place: USA: Alaska | collected... | reverse complement strand
AGACAACGTACAGGGAGATAGAACAGTTGATGATTATATCACTGCAAACGCCTTTATGCAACTTCTGGAATCGGAACGTATCAAAGAACAAATTCGCAATTTTGAACAGGATATGTGGAATTATTAAACAGATGAAAGAATATAGATATTAGATGATAGACTATTAAGTTGACACATAAAACATTAATATTTTTATGTGATAATATATTGCCTTCACCTTAATATTAATAACCGCAAATTAGAACAATCAACGAAGCGCTCCGGGAATTCCGGGGCGTTTTTTAATTTTAAAGGTTGTTTTATGAAATTGTAGAAAAGTACCTTCTTTATCCGTAAAGGGCACAAAGTTTCAGCAAAGATCGCAGAGTCTTGCTATTTCATTTTGGCACTTTAATTCAATAATTATCCGGCAGCTATATTTAATTTATCATTTTTTTTCTTCGCGACCTTTGCTTTTTTTTCTTGGCGTACTTTGCGGTTAAATTGGAACAAAGCAATACAGCAATTCTTAATTGAGGTCAATAAAATGATCTGCACTGTTCTAAAACAAAAACATTTTTAAATTATGACTGATTATATTATTGTAGGCGCGGGTTTAAGCGGAATTGCCGTTTCAGAAGAATTGTTGAAACTGGGAAAAACCATTAAAGTTTTCGAAAACCATTCACAATCATCTTCAACGGTGGCCGGAGGGGTGTTTAATCCCATCATTTTAAAACGCTTTACCCTTGCCTGGCAAGCCGATGAGCAAATGCGATTGGCTTTGCCATTCTACAAAGGTTTGGAAAATAAGCTGAAAACTACTTTGGTAAAAAAACTTCCCATTTACCGGAAATTCAATTCTGTTGAGGAACAGAACAACTGGTTTACCGCGATGGACAAACCTTTGATTTCCCTGTTTCTGGATCCAAATTTAGTGCCTTCTGTCAACCCGAATATTCCCTCAGATTTTTCCTTTGGCAGGGTAAAAATGACAGGTGCCATTAATACAAAATTGTTGCTGGAAAAGTATAAGGAGTATTTGGAAGGTCTGGATTCCTTTGAAGAATCAGATTTTGATTATGATCATTTAGAACTTCAGGAGAATGGATGCACTTATAAAGGCATTCAGGCAAGACGCGTTATTTTTTGTGACGGCTTCGGTTTGACTAAAAATCCATATTTCAATTATCTTCCGCTACGCGGGAATAAAGGAGAATATCTAATAATCGAGGCTAAAGATCTCAAACTTGAGGTCGCGGTAAAATCATCGGTATTTATTCTTCCGCTGGGAAATGATCTGTATAAAGTGGGTGCCACTTATGATAATATAGATAAAACGGAGAGCCCCACCCCGGGAGCTAAAGACAAGTTGTTAAGCCAACTCTCAAAAATAATTACCTGCGAATTTAAGGTGACAGATCAGGTGGCCGGGATTCGTCCGGCAACTTCCGATAGGAAACCCCTTGTAGGGCAACATCCAAAATACGAACAATTGTATTGTTGTAATGGTTTTGGAAGCCGTGGTGTGCTTATAGCGCCTACGGTTGCAAATCAACTTGTCAGTTTTATTGAAAAAGGCACAGCTTTGCCAATGGAGATAGATATCAGGAGATTTGACAAGAAATTTTAATCCTGCTTTTTGTAATCCAGAAAAATATTGATCCAGATATTTCGGGATACACGTACTATTAAGGGCATTAAAACTATCAACGTGCCAATTATACCTATAAAAGTTGCCATTAGTCCGCCTCCAAAAAACAAATGGACCACAATAAATGCGGCCACCGCAATGGCAACTCCCACCCCATAACTCACGTACATGGCGCCGAAGAAAAAGGAAGGTTCTATTTTGTATTTTGTGTTGCAATGAGAGCAACGCTTATGCATCTTAAAAATTTTCCGCATTTTATACGGGTTGGACTCCTTGTACATGCTTTCTTCCTGACACACAGGACATGTGCCTGTTAAAATGCTGTATAATTTAGTTCCTTTTAGGAATTTCATTTCTATTTATTTACTTTTGCAAAAGTAGTCATCTTTGCAAAAATAACAGACAATACCAATGCTTAACATTCATAATTTATCGATATCCTTTGGAGGAGAGTCCCTTTTTGATCAAATCACCTATAGATTGGGGGCTGGAGACCGCGTGGGTCTTATAGGAAAGAACGGAGCGGGGAAATCGACCATGCTTAAAATCCTCTCTGGGGAGCAGGAATCTGATACCGGCCAAATCGCCAAGGACAAGGAACTCAGAATTGGGTTTTTAAAACAGGATTTGGATTTTGAACTGGGAAGAACCGTAATTGATGAAGCTCAGCAGGCCTTTGTGGAAATAAAAGCCATCGAGGAAAAAATAGATTACATAAATGATCAGCTCGCTACACGTACCGATTATGAAAGTGAAAATTATACACAACTCATTCAGGACCTGAGTGAGATCACCCATCAATATGAAATTATTGGCGGCTATAATTACCAGGGAGAAACTGAAAAAGTCCTGATGGGACTTGGGTTTGAACGGGAAATGTTTGACAAGGTCACCGATACTTTTTCCGGTGGATGGAGGATGCGTATTGAACTGGCAAAACTCCTGTTGCAAAACAATGATATTTTGTTGCTGGATGAGCCAACCAATCACCTGGATATCGAATCTATTATCTGGCTGGAATCCTTTTTAACCAATTATCCCGGCTGTGTGGTAATAGTTTCGCACGATAGAATGTTTCTGGATAATGTTACCAACAGGACCATAGAGATCTCGTTGGGTAAAATCTACGATTTCAAAAAATCCTATTCTGAATATTTGGAACTTCGCCAGGAACTTCGCGGACAACAATTGGCTTCCCAGAAAAACCAGGAAAAGCAAATTGAACAAACCGAGAAACTGATCGAGAAGTTCCGTGCCAAGGCTTCCAAAGCTTCCATGGCCCAATCGCTTATCAAGAAACTCGATAAAATTGACAGGATCGAGGTAGATGAAGATGACAATTCAGTAATGAATGTAAAGTTCCCTGTTTCGTTGCAACCTGGAAAGGTGGTTATTGAAGCGGTAAATATTGGAAAAGCCTATGGAGAATCCCAGGTTCTTGAACATATTGACCTGCTTATAGAACGCGGAAGCAAAATTGCCTTCGTGGGACAAAACGGGCAAGGGAAATCTACCCTGGCAAAAATTATTGTCGATGAAATCTCGCATAATGGGGTTTTGAAATTAGGACACAACGTACAATTGGGATATTTCGCCCAAAATCAGTCCGATTACCTGGATGGTGAAAAAACCGTTTTGGATACCATGATAGATGGCGCAAATGAAGCGACACGTAGCAAAGTTCGGGATTTATTGGGTTCCTTTTTATTCAAGGGGGATGAAGTCAGCAAAAAGGTAAAAGTGCTCTCCGGTGGCGAAAGAAACCGTCTGGCGCTATGTAAATTAATGCTTCAGCCGTTCAACGTGCTGATTATGGATGAGCCAACCAATCACCTGGACATCAAATCCAAGAACGTTTTGAAAGAAGCCCTTAAAAGCTATCAGGGCACCTTGATCCTGGTTTCTCACGACAGGGATTTCCTTCAAAACTTGACCGAAACCGTATATGAGTTTAAAAACAAAAAAATAAGGGAATATTTAGGCGATATAAATTATTACCTGGAGCAGCGCAATGTGGAAAACATGCGGGCGATAGAAAAAAGGGATAAGGTCCAAAAAGACGATTCAAAAAATTCCAACAGCAAACAGGCCTACAACGAACAGAAAAAATTTAAATCCCTCAATAATAAATTGAGCAATACTGAATCCAAAATTAATAAATTGGAAAAAGAGCTGAAGGTTAAGGATCAGGAAATGGCTTCCAATTATGAAAAGGCGATCGCCAAACCTAAATTTTTGGAGAATTATCAAGCCAAAAAGAAAGAGATTGAAAGCCTGATGAAATCCTGGGAGCAATTACAACTGGAATTGGATCTGATATCTTAATTCACTCCCCGGGAAAAGATTTTTTTATTACCTTGGGATATTTTAAGTTGCTTTCCGGTGGAAAAGTTCTAAAAGTTTAGTTATGTACGAGCACTTTTTTCAATGCCCATATTGCTGGGAAGAAATTTCCATGCTTCTGGATAGCTCGGTGGGCAAACAAACCTATATAGAAGACTGTGAGATTTGCTGCAACCCAATTGAAATTTCTTTGGGTTTTGAAAGCGATGAGTTACAGGAATTTGAGGCCAGGAATATTGAACAATGAGAAGGAGCTTATTTTCTTATTTGATCAGAATTTATTTTGAATTTCAAATCACTTCGAGAGGTTTTTAATTAAATTGAAAATTTGTGACAAACCCATCCTAAAATTTCACCATAACAAGGGATAGAGGAAATTAATAGGATCGCTCAATATTTTTTAAAAATTTCTTTGGTAAAGAATAAAAGGGTTGTATATTTGCACTCCAATAACGCAGAAAGCTTGAAAGTGAATACGCTTATTCAAATTTGACATCATAGAGATTAACAATATATCGCGGGATAGAGCAGTAGGTAGCTCGTCGGGCTCATAACCCGAAGGTCGCTGGTTCGAGTCCAGTTCCCGCCACTAGGAAAATCAAGGCTTCACAGAAATGTGGGGCCTTTTTTTTTATGATGGGTACAGAATAGGTACAGAATAAGGCCCTTTTCGCGTGCTAATTTTAATTGATTTCAATTACCTTTAATTGAAATCAAGTATTATTTTTCCGCTTGTCATTATATTGCTATTTTGCTTTTCGATAAATTTTTTATAAAAAAGGAGCTGCAGAAAATCAGATTAATCTTCTTAAAGAAAAAATTATTTTCTGTACTTCATTTCAATAAGTTCCACAATGGGAAAAGCAAAATTCACTACACTTTTTTCAATTCCTGTTTCCATTATTACTTTATAGCAAGACATTTATTCTTTTTATTATATTTTTCTCTTTTAATTTTTTGTTTTTGTAATGAAGGAATAGGAATTAATTAATTCTTTGATTATTGGATTCTTATCCAGGTAGAATAAATTCTGCAAAAGCATAAAATTTCTGATTTTTCAGAGTAATCAAATATTTATTTTGTTTCTAAACTAACCAGGTTGTAATGGTGTCCTACAATTAAATTCCAGAAGCTTAAATTTTTCGATCAAATACCAATATACTCGACCAAAAAAAATTGAACTATTTTCTTTTTTTTATACTTTAGATAAAATTACTTATCTCCCCTCAATCCAAAGTAATTTAGGTTCCCCCACCAATCCATAATTTTTAGCGTTAATTAAAAAATATTCAAGGGACAGTAATGTCAAATGTGATAGATGATATCAAACAAACGATAGGATATAAAACTAATTCGTTGGTAAATATACCCTGAATGTAATTGTATAACTCCCCGGTTATTGAGTTCATATTCCCCAGATTGAAAATTTAAATTTTATTTGAATTAGTTATATTTCTATGTTTCGAACTGCTGAATTTCCGGGTTACCGTCAATTGGATCAAATGGACTGCGGCCCCACGTGCCTTAAGATCATTGCAGAGTTTTTTGGAAAGGATTTTCATCTGGATTATCTCAGGGAAATTTCTTTTTTACAAAAAGGAGGGGTTTCCCTGGCGGGTCTTTCCCAAGCACTGGAAAAAATCGGGATAGAATCTATAGGGATAAAAGCAAATCTCGAGGAACTTGTTATGGATGTTCCGCTTCCCGCTATTGCACATTGGGAGGGGAATCATTTTTTAGTGGTTTACAGGACAAATCCCAGATATATTTTTGTTTCAGATCCTGCAATTGGCAGGGTAAAATATTCCCATTCTGAATTTCTTGAAAAATGGGGAGATACCGATACACCAGAAGGCGTTCTGCTTCTTGTGGAACCCATGGAGAAATTCTTTCATGATGAATCTTCCGAGCAGCGGGTTAAAATCGGTATCGGGTTTTCGTATGAATACCTATTGCCGCACAAAAAATATTTGAACCAGGTCCTGCTGGGATTATTTATCGCAACCATCATTCAATTAATGCTTCCTTTTTTGACACAGAGTTTGGTGGATTACGGGATCAATTATGAAAATATTGGATTCATTCACCTGATAGTGATTGCCCAACTTTTTTTGTTTCTTACCCGTTCTGCGGCTCAGGTAATAAGGGATTGGATCTTACTGTATATCAGTACCAGGGTAAATATTGCAATGATCAGTGATTTTCTTGACAAATTATTAAGGCTTCCCATTACGTATTTTGAATCGAAGACTACTGGGGATTTTATGCAAAGGATTTACGATCATCAGAGGATAGATGAATTTTTAGGTGGACGTGCTTTGACCATGCCTTTTGATATTTTTAATATCCTGGTTTTCGGGATAGTTTTAAGTTTTTTCGACACTACAATTACCATGATTTTCTTTCTTGGGACGTCTTTATTCCTGGGATGGTCCCTGCTGTTTATGAAAAATAAGGAATTTTTGGATCACCAACTTTTCGATTTAAACAGGAAAGAACAATCTCTTTTTCTACAAATAATTTTAGCCGTTCAGGAAATTAAAATCAACAGTTCTGAGCACCGGAGAAAAACCGAGTGGAAAAACAATCAGGTCAAACTTTTTGGATTGCAATCAAACATATTAAAGGTAGATCAGGCACAAATTAACGGGGGGAGATTTATTAATGAACTCACCAATATTGCCATTGTTTTCTGGTCGGCCAAAGCAGTTATTACGGGAGAAATTACCTTAGGAACTATGTTGGCCATTCAATTTATTATTGGCAACCTTTCATTGCCCATCTCCAATACCATAGATTTTCTTGTAGGTTACCAACGGGCGACCCTTTCCCTGAACAGGTTATCTGAAATTCATAATCAGAAGTCAGAAAAGCATTTATGGATGGATTCCACCCCCATTCAACCTGCGGATATTCATATTAAAAACCTCAGTTTCGGTTATGGAGAATTGACTTCGGATGTTACCCTTAATAATATTACCGTGTCCATTCCTTTGGGTAAAACCACTGCAATTGTTGGTCCCAGTGGTTCGGGAAAAACCACTTTACTTAAATTATTATCGAAACTTTATCAACCGGGGACAGGTAGCATTAAAATTGGTAATGAAAACCTCAAAGATTTAAATCCGGATAGTTGGAGAAAAATGTGCGGAATAGTGATGCAGGATGGGATTTTATTCAACGATACCATCGAGAGGAATATCACCGAATCCAAATCCCATATGCCGACAAACAAAAAATTGCTCAACAAGGCCATAGAAATGGTGAACCTGACAAATTTAATAGAGAAGTTACCTTTTGGAGTTCAAACCAGAATTGGGGAACAGGGACAACTTCTAAGTGGCGGGGAGAAGCAGCGGTTATTAATTGCCAGGGCAATTTACAAGGATCCTGATTATTTGTTTTTTGATGAAGCTACAAGTGCCCTGGATTCGGAAAATGAAAAAGTTATTACAGAAAACCTGGTTGCTTTCTATAAGAATAAAACGGTGGTAATAATTGCCCACCGACTTTCTACCGTTAAGAACGCCGATCAAATTTTAGTTATGAATGAAGGGGAAATTGTGGAAATGGGAAATCATCTCGATTTGATATCGCAAAATGGGATTTATCATAATTTGATCCGGAACCAACTTAAAACATAGAAATCATTAAAAATAGCCATAAATATCAATCTGAAAATCATCTTCACCGTGAGCCTGCCGGGATCTTGCGCTGGGGAACGGTATTGGTGTTTTTGTTTTTCATATTTTCCATTATTCTGGCGTCCATCTTTTTATTTAATGAAGTAATTGTAGGAAGCGTAATTATTACCTCCAGGAATCCTCCGGTACAAATCCTGTCCAAAAAAACAGGTAAGATTTCCTCGATAAATTATGGATCAGGGGATTCTATTGCAGAAGGAGCTGTTCTGGCTATAATTGAAAATCCCGCAAGTGAAAAGGATATTGCCTATTTGAGGGATAAGCTTCCGGCCACAATATCAAAGCTGACATCTATTGATGCATTGAATATCGAATTTCCGCGTCAACTTAATCTAGGGAACTCCATTCAACCATTTTATAATGTCTTTTTAAGCACGTATCAAAAATTAATTTTGGAGAGTTCCCTTCGCGAAGGAATTATCCTCCAGATGCAGTTAAAAGATCAGCTTTCCAATCAAAATTTGTCTTTAAAAAATAAAAGGGAGGAGCTTCTACTGGCAAAACAAAGTCTCAATATTCTTGAGGTCAATTTTCATAGACATCAGAAATTACTGTCAAGAGGTGTGATTTCTCAACTTGATATGGAACGAGTAGAGAATGAATTTCTGAATGAAAAGCGCCAATACCATTTTCAGGAACAACAGTTGAATCAAATAATCCTGGACAAGAATAGCATAGAAAAAAATCAACAATTGGTTGAGAATTCAGATCTTAAAAACGTGAGTATTCAGGAGGCAGAACTTATTCAGGCCCGGCAGGATTTGTTAAATGAAATTTCTGAATGGGAAGAAAATTTTCTTCTCAAAAGTCCTATTGAAGGAAGGCTTTCTTACAATGATGTTTGGGGGCAATTTCAGAATGTAAAATCGGGGGAGGTGGTTTTTACAGTAGTCCCATATGATAGGCAAAACCTAATTGGAAAGTGCGAGCTTCCAATTAGAAATTCTGGCAAGATCCGTAAGGATCAAAAGGTATTCTTAAAACTGGAAAATTTTCCTTACCGGGAGTGGGGAACGGTGGAAGCAAGTGTTGGGTCCATTTCTCAGGTTCCCAGAACAGGCGAAAATCCAGGCTATGTCGTGTATTTGAACATTGATGATTTAAATACATCTTACGGTAAGAAATTGGAATTTAATCAGGAATTGATTGGTACGGCTGAAATTCTTTTGGAGGAAGTAACTGTTTTGGAACGTCTTTTTTATCAATTTCGAAACCTATGGTCAAACTAAAATTTTAAATGATTTCAAATGAATTTAACAGGAACATATCAAAAAAATAATTTGGGAATATTTCCATTTCTTTTGGCGCTTGTATTTTTCATTGATGGATTCTCTCAAAATAATTCAGGGCATCTCAATGCAACGGAGATAAGGAGTTTGACTTTTAAAGAGATCAGCGATCTTGAAAATCAGGCTTGGAATCAAGACAATATGGTTCAGCTTAGAAAACTCACCCAAGCGCATGAGCAAAAAGCAAAAGCTGAAAATAAAAATATTGAAATTGCCAGGGCATTTTATTACAGGGCACTTTTTGAAGAACCAAAAATAGCTTTGTTGTATGCGGATTCCATCATACAGGTAACAAAAAACAGCAATCATTTAAATTATCCAACCTTGGGATATATTCTTAAAGGCCATATTTATTACAATGCGAATAATTTTCAGGATGCTCTTAATAATTACCTGGAAGCTTATAATATGGCATTGGCAAAGGAAAATACCGAACAACAGCGGGAAATATCATTATCCATTGCCGCAATTAGGAATCTTAATGGGCAACATTATGCCGCGGCCGAACTTTACAAACGATCCTTAAAACTTTTAATGCGCCAGAATAATTTTGAAAGCATTCATTATGAAGAATTTATAGCATTGCTGTTTAATCTTTCTACCACCCATTTAAGATTGCAAGAGATCGATTCAGCCAAATATTATGTAAAAAATGGTATAGATCAGAGTCTAATTTTTAAAGACAAATTGAATTTCAGGGATTTTGTCATGCTTGATGCCCAAATTAATTATTATGATAAAGATTATTTAAGGGCGAAGGATACACTGCTTAAATACGTAGATTCATTAGAAGGAACCAATAAAGCCATTAAGCTGTATTATCTTGGAAAGATTGAAGAAAAATTAGGGAACGGTATGTTATCCCTAAGATATTTTGAAGATATTGATTCTATCCTTTCAGAAACTTTGGATCCTTTTATTGAGATCAAAGATGTGTACCAGCAACTCATATTTCGTTCTCTTTTAAATGAGGATAAGCCAAAACAAATTGAATATATGGGGAAGTTGATTTACTATGATAGTATTTTATCTACAGGGCAGGAAGATATTCTCAACAAGGCTACAATCTCTTACGATATTCCTTATTTCAGGCATCAGAAAAAGAAAACGGAAGAACAACTCAAAGCAAAGAGCAGATATATTTCCTATGCTGGAGTATTAGCCGGATTTTCTGTTTTATCCGGACTTGTATTTTTTGTCAGAACTAGGAGAATGCGAACCAGACTGAACCTCCTTCTAGAAAAAGGTCCAATAATACAAAGTATTGCTCCAGTGAAAAATTTAAGGACTCCCTCTACTGTTCCGGAAGCAATTAGGATAGATATATTAAAAAATCTGGAAGAATTTGAAAACTCAGATAGGTTCATGATGGCAGATTTAGATCTGCCTTCATTGGCACTGGAATTAGAGACAAATACCGCTTACCTGTCCACTGTCATCAATTCCTACAAGCAATTGAGTTTTCCAAACTATATAAACGATTTGAAAATCACAAGGGCTATTAATCGGATAAGTGATACTCCTGAATTGTTGAAATTTAGTCATCAGGGACTAGCGAAACATTTCGGATTTAAAACTGCAGGATCATTTTCAGCTGCCTTTTACAAAAAAACAGGAGTAACTGTTTCCGAATTTTTAAAAGAGTTAAATTTTCGGAAAAACAACACTTCATTTATAAATGGCGATATGTAATTGTTGTGTTTTGCCTATGAATGGTCTTATTTAGTATATCAAATTTTATTAATTAATTTTAAATTATTTCAATTATGAAAAAAGAACTTAAAGATTTTAAGGGAAGGGTTTTGTCGAATTTAAACAAAATTAAAGGTGGTGGAGCCGAAGGAACTATTGACAGGGACAAGGTAATACGTCCTAAAAATGGCAGTAATTAATGTAAAATTTAGAAATCCTGGAACAAAATTTTTTGTCCAGGATTTCTTTTAAATTTAGAACATGAAAAATAGAACTAATTCTGTACTTTTTTATCTGGGTTGTTTGTTTTTTTCGATTTCCTATGCTCAAAATGGAACCATAAAAAATATAGGATATCCTGAAATAACCATTCAAAGTCATTGTGAAATCCATTATGGAAATGAAGTTATCGATGAATACCAAAATTTAAATAATTTGGAGGAACCTCAAATTTTGGCTTGGTTTAAAGCACAGGATTCTGTGGCTGAGACTTATTTTTCTTCTAATGATCTTATGAATAAATATTTGGAACGATTTAAACAATTACAAAATATAGGTAACGGCAGTATCAGTATGATACGGGTAAATGAAGCCGGTAATTATTTTTATTTGAAATATGATGATAAGAAAGGTGTTGATAAATTATACTACAGGCAACAACTTTCCTCGGACGAAATTGAAATATTCGACCCGTCCTCTTTCAAGGATGGAGGTACAGGCATCAGCTATATTAAACCCTCATTTGACGGTAAAAAAGTGGCGATTGGTTTTAGGAAAGGAGATGATTTTTCTTCACAAATTGTGATCTACGATCTTATCGAAAGTAAATTGCTAAATGATAAGATCACAAATATTAATCCTGATTTTGGTGGTATTGAATGGCTTCCGGATGGTTCCGGATTTATCTATTTATACTTTCCGGTGGTGGATAAAACCCAACCCGGATACAAAAAGAACTCATTCTCGGTAATTCATATCCTTGATGGGGATCCCGAAGAACGAAAATCTTTATTTGGGAATAGTGATCCCGTAGTTATTCCTTCAGATTATTATCCAAAAGTGAAGATTGGATCAAGCCAGGATAATTACATAGTTGGATATTCGGCCAGTTCCAGTGATTATTACGATGGTTATATTGCCAGGATTTCTGATGTTTTAAATGGGGAATCAAAGTGGTTGCCATTTTTTAAGCAAGAAAACAAAGTGTTTTATAACCAGGGGGAAGTTCGAAATAATAAATTTATATTTCGTCAGGGGAGCGATAATGGAAATAGAATATGTCAGGTTAATATTGAAAATCCTGATTTCGACAATCCGGAGATTTTGGCTGAGGGAAGCAAGGAAAATCCCATTACCCAATTCATTGTTACAAAGGATAAAATATATTTTGCAAAATCTAAATTTGGAGTTGAAGTTTCAATATTTGTAATCGAAGATAATAAAGGAGCCGAACAATTAGAACTACCTTTTTCTGCCGGATTTGTATCGTTTTTTGGGGAATCTGTCACCCATAATTTTATAGGAGCAGAACTGGATGGCTGGACCTCCGATTATACAAGATACCTTATAAATGAAGGGGATTTTAAGGAGGAAGCCCTTCAAACCAAAATTGATTACCCGGATTTTAAAAACCTTGTTTCAGAACAAATTATGGTGACCTCCCACGATGGAGTGGAAGTTCCATTATCCCTGGTTTATGATAAAAATTTGAAACGCAATTCGGATAGCGAAGTTTTTATATATGTTTATGGAGCCTATGGGGAAAGTTTAAGTCCGTTCTTTTTTCCAATTTTGCTGGACTGGGCAGCTCAGGGGGGGATTTTAGCTTTTGCGCACGTAAGAGGGGGAGGAGAAAAAGGAAAAGAATGGCATGAGCAAGGAATGAAAAACCTAAAACAAAATTCCTGGAAAGATCTCAATGCCTGTACCGCTGAATTAATAGAGAGAGGATTTACCAGAAAGGGCTTGATTTCCTTATATACGGCCAGTGCAGGCGGAATTACGGCCGGAATGGCAGTTAACGAGCGTCCCGATCTATATTCATCTTTTATTGCCGAAGTTCCGCGTATGAACCCGCTGGGACTGGAATCTTCCGGTACGGCAAGCAGCACCAGCTATCTTGAATATGGCACTGTAAAAGATAGTTTGGAGTTCCTGGGTCTATTAAAAATGGATCCTTATCACAATCTTAAACCCAAAACCAACTATCCTGCAACCCTAATTATGCCGAGCAATAACGACGATCGCATTCCATTATGGGATAGCGGGAAATATATTGCCAAACTTCAAAAATGCAATACTGCAGGCACTCCAATCTTAATGGACATAGATTACCTGTCAGGCCATGAAGACTACGGGGATTATAACGAGACCGTGCGATTGTACAGCAAAATTTTTAGTTTTGCAAGGAGTAATATGCAACGAGATTAAAAATCAGAAAATTTATCAGAGCTGATAATCCTGTTCTTTAAGTTGTTTTAGGAACTTTGCGAATTATCTTAAATATCAAAATAACTTAGGATCGTGACGTGTTCCTTTCTTTGATACCAATCATTGAACACCAGTTCCACCCGGTTAACCTCAAATTCCCCAAAATCAAAATCCTTATACTTTTCAAGCGCCTCCAGGTAATTGTTTTCTTGTTCCAACTTATTTTGAAAACGTACCACTGTGGAATGTCCAGTTTTTATAGAATATCTTTTGTCGATAGTCTGTTCTAAGTGTGACCTCTGGAAATTGATCCTCAAATTATTCCTCAAAGTGTTCAGAATTTCTCCATAAAATCCCTGTATCATTATTGTTGAAGTGGAAGCGGTAATTCCTTTAAATTTAATCCTGAATTTCCCCACATCTTGAATACTATTCTCTATTATCCGAATATAATTCGGAATTGAAATGTTTTTAAGGTCAAATCCATCAGCGCAAGAAATGATCGACATTACCGTTATGTGGATATCAGAAAGAGGATAATAATATTGCTGATTGTCGATGTTTTTTAATTCCTTGAGGAATATGTCTATCCGTTTTTTAACCAGAAGTGGCGGTCTAATCAGCAATGTGATCCCGAACCTATTATCAGTGGGAGATTTAATTAAAGAATCTGTCTTGCATCCCTCCGTTCTTATTTCGTCAATGGAATTTTCATACAGATTATTGTAATGATCGGCTAAATTCATGTTTTAAATGATGCTTTCGGGAAATAAGATTGTCCTTCACCAAATATAGCTGTTTTCTAATAGACATTTCCAATTTGTTTTCTCCCTTCACCTGCTTAAATCATACGGTTCTATTATTTTACAATTCTTTTTTAAAATAAACCCAAAAACTTTCACGCCATTTATAAATGAAGGTGCTTCATTTATAAATGGCGTATACAAGTATTATTTTTATCTAAATATTTGACGGAATTTTAAGTATCAGGGATCTTAAATTTTTGTCAGATGGACTTTATACTTACCAAATCGGAACTCGAGGCCGGGATTCAAAAAATAGCTCAGGGCCCTCAAAAAAGGATTGTTATGTACAATCAGGTAATCGGGTTTTGCCAAAAAGTCCTTGAAGATTACAGGAGGGGAATCCGGTTGGAAAATTTCGGGGAGATGTCCTCCGAAATACGGTTTTTTAAAGATCATAAGCAACATCCGCAATCCTACCTCATTTTCTATCATAACCTGCTTCGGTATGAGTTGGAGCTTCCCAATCAGGAAGAAGGTTCAAGGCGCAAATACATACTTCGGAAAATCGAGGAGATCAATGAATTTTTCCTTTCCCAAATAGATTTTATTCAATACCTGGAATTGGAGCAGGACCATTTGGACGAGTTTTATTTCACGCGAAAATTCAATGATAAAAATTTCCATTCCAACCGGATCTATGATAGGGACCTACAATTCAGCACTTCCCATGATTTGCTCTTGAGCGAGCTCAAAGCCCAAAAACTTTTTCTTTCATTTCTCCAGTCAAAGCTACTGGAAATGGATCATCATCCAAAGGAAAGATCTACAGGTGCAAGTCTGGGGCTACTTTGGACTGGATCTAAAACCGGATTAATAGAATTGATTTATGCTTTGTATTCCGACAGTGCTATAAATAATGGGACTGTCGAGTTAAGTACCATTACTGCATCTTTTGAGGAATTCTTTAACGTGAAACTGGATAATGTCTATAAAACATATTTTGAAATTAAAACTCGTAAAGGAAGTAAAACTAAATATTTAGAGGAGCTCATGA